>ERZ778503.88-NODE-88-length-76991-cov-13.036381_pt1 | contig 76991 bp, 74 predicted proteins | sample MGYA00510047_ERZ778503 | MGnify/ENA primary metagenome ERZ778503 (study PRJEB29527, sample SAMN07138965) | mouse gut metagenome | material: feces | host: mouse | place: China:Nanjing | collected 2016-01-25 ... | reverse complement strand
GGAAAAGGTATATAGAATGGCTCAGTTAAATGGGCTAATTCATATATACCAGGAAAAATGATTATGAATCGAAAATTGGGGATCGTGCTTGGGGTGACTGTTTTGACGTCAATTTTAGGCGGTTGTTCCAATACGTCCGCACAACCGGAAAAAGCGACAGCTGAACCAAAAATGGTGGAAGAGAAAGAAAAGGAAAAAAAACCGTACGAGGTGTTGGAAAGTGCTGTTAAAAAGAACCAGCAATGGACGTCGTGGAGCACGCACACGACCAGCCACATCAAACAGGCGGATATTCATGGCGGGACAGACAAGGTTTTCGAAATCGACAACGACGAGTACGCGAATTATCAAAATCTGGACGACGGCTACTATGGAGCGGCCAGCTGGGATGTGGGTGACTGGGGACAGTTTCGAATCGTGTACGTCAAAGATAAAATGTATCAACTGACGGGCTATAGCGCCAATGCTCCGGCTCCGATGAACGGCCATATTGGATTTAGAGCATTTGAGTTGTCCAAGAAAGCGCTGGAAGCCAATCGGCAGCCAATCAGCATGAACGAGGCGTTTAAGGAAACGGATCTTTTCGAGGCGACGCAAGCGAAAGAAGGGGATAAGACGACGATCGCTTTCCAGTTGAAAGATTCAAAAAAATTCCAGGACTTCTTGTTGAGCGAGGACGAAGACGCCCAATCAAAACGAACACTGGACAATGGTCTGGAAGTAAACGAGAACGATTTCACGCAATACGATTTTACGTATGTGGTTGACAAAGACGGATTCGTCGAATCGTATTCTTATGTCATGACAGAAAAATATACGGAAGACAAAGAGGGAACGTATTCGAGTGAGGTAACCTTCTACAATCCGGATCAGGTGAACTGGGATGTGGAAACGATCGACGCGATTTTTGATCAAATCCCCAAAGATCAGGACGAAGGCGAGTTCACAAGCGATTTGACATTTACAGCGACAAAGCCGGAAGGGAAATAAAACAGGATTGGGATGAAAGAAAGAACAAGGAAAAGACTTTTGCTTGTTGGCATGCTCGCGATGGGATTGGCGGGTTGTGGGGCTTCGCCTTCCTTGGAACAGCCGAAAGCGGAAGAAAAAGAAACGGAAAAACCAACACAGGAAATCATTGAAACGAAAGAGGAAAAAGAAGAGGCGATGCCGGTGCAAAACTGGCCGGTTGTCACGAATGATAACGGAGTGGATCGCTTCGATGTCACATTGGACGAATTTTACGCGACAGTCGAAAGCTTATTTGGCGAGGATCAAGTCATTGAAACCGCCCAAGCGCCACAACCACAAAAAGAAGGCATCCTTTTCGCAAAGGTGGACATGAGCCGGATTCCTCATGTGACATTCAAAAACGGGGTGACCATTTACGCGTTCAAGACGGAAGAGGATTATGTCACCAATGTTAGCGTGCATGGAAAACTCGATCAAAAAGAGACGGTGGCGGACATGTATACACGTTTGTGTCAGGAAATCGACCCGGCTCTCAACGATCCAATGGCGCAGCTCAACGCGTCCACCAATGGATGTTGTGGAGAAGTCAATGTGTTAGACGACGCCAAGTCGCTCACAATGACGACCAATGAGGCGGAAAATGAAATTAGTTTGAGCATCCGGCCTTTTACTCAAAGCGCGGATGCGTGGCAGCAAAGTATTCAGGAGTATTGCACAGTCTGTTCCCCAGCTGTGTAAGTTGAAAACTGGATAAAAATTTAGAAAGGAAAAGGCATGAAAAGAAAAACAAGAACGGATTTTAATCGGGTTCTGTTTAGGGATGAGTTTAATTGGTTGCGGTTCAAGCGCAGAGCCTGTGAATGAGGAGCAACCAGCATTTGAAAAAACTGTGGAAGCGATGAAAAAGGGAATTTCAGCAGTAAAAAAAGCTGGCGAAAACTTTCCTTCCGCAGAAAGCGTAGAGTAAGAAAGTTAGAGAAAGAGAATCATAAAAAGAAAAGTAAAACACAGTCATTTCCCCGACTGTGTAAATAGAAAGAAATCAAGGAGAATTGAGTATGAAAAAAACACATCTTTATGGCGCGGTGGCGGCAACGATGTTGCTGGCGCCAGTCACAGCCAATGTTTTAGCGGAAGAAAACGATTCCTTATCGGAAGCAACAGAAGCTCAGGGAGCGGAAGAATTTTCCGATAGCGTGGTATTGCCACCTGAAGATGGAGAGGGCAATCCAGCCGATACAGGAACCGGTGGTGGTGAAGGAGAAGCAAACGCCATCAAAGGAGAAGGGCAACCAGGCGAAGGAGACACGGATCCTGGAACATTGGCAGCGCCGGATGCGACCAATTCAGGAACGGAAGCAGGAGATGAGGCTTCTAAAAAAGAAGATAATTCATCAAATGGTGAAACTGGAAAAAGCGGAATAGAGGATGAAGCGGCTTCAAATCAAAAAGAGGTTGCGAAAGCTACAGTTTCAAATAATTTGGATAGCCAAACTAAAGAACAACCGGTTGTTAAGGCCGAGGATGTAGTGATTCCGAAAGAACCAACAATTGATACGGCTGTTACGATTACCCATAACGGGGAAACGATTTCTAAGAAATATTTACATACATATTTTATGGACAGATACGACAGTATTGTTCTCAGAGGAGACGACGGAAAAGAAATTGTTGGAAAATTTAATTTAGGATATATTGATTGGAGCGATCCGATTAAATATACGAACGATAGCTATGGAACTTTTGGAAAAACAATTCGTCTGGATCTGGATGGGTTAGTAAAACAATTTAATGAAAAATACGGTGTAGATTACGAGCTTTATTTTACAGAAAGAAATCATCCAATCGGGTATTTAGACTATGATCAAAGTACAAACGGATGGTTTTTAGAAGATAAGGGCCCTGTGGTTCCAAATGTAAAATCCACGATTTCGTTAAGTATGGTTAAAAAAGAAGTGAGTGAAACCGAAAAACAACCTTCAGTAAAGGAGAAGGACATCAACTTTATCAAAGGCGAGTTTTTAAAAGAGAATCCAACGGTTTCTATTACCGTGGATGGTGAAAAAAAAGTTATTCAGTTGACTCCGGAAATGCTTTACATTGGTCCTTCTAAGGAAATCAATAAGTCATGCACAGTAAAAGTAAATTATGATCAAGTGTTAAAAGCGTTAAATTTAAATAGCGACGAATACATTCGAATTTGCGAGCAGGAATCTAAGTCCAATCCAAACGCATCGCATTGGGATTGGAAATACACCTATGTAAATAATTTTGATTCATTCTATTTAGAATATAAAAATGGAAAATGGGGCATTGTAAATAAAGCCAATAAAAATGAGTATGAAATTTTAAAGAAAGATGTTCCAGGGTTTGTGGAAGCGAAAAAAATAATTGAAAATTTAAAAGTCCATATCGTAGACATCACTACAAATAAAAAAATTTACGAAATGAATTTACTTCCAAATAGCTACGATTATAACTATTCGTTTAGTCAATATTATGTAAATTCACTTTTAGAGGCAGCTATACGGTTGGATTTGGATATTTTTAAATCTCCATATTTGAACGCTTACAATCAATTGATGAATAAAACATATAATCTTGCTGGATGTGAAAGTCGAAGTGAGTGGTCTACGGTAGTTAGTTTTAATAAAGACGGATCATGGAAATTCCATACGCCAACGGAGGTCATGATTTTTGTTCAACAAGACGATTCAGCGAAGCCGACATATAAAATCGACTATGTCAAAGATGGAATTACTTTATCCGGAGAATCGACTTACAATTTCGAAGGAGAACATTTTATAGCCAAGGAAGTTGCGGCCGATTCAGTTAAGGATCCTGTTATTTCAAAATTAGAGAATAAGGTAGTTTACGATTTACATTTTGAAAATTCAAAAGGCGATGAAGTCATTCATGTAGGAACGTATCGAGTTAAACTTCCTGTTCCGCAACAATTGAAAGGAAAGAAATTTGCGCTTTATCATGTTTCGGATTTAGGAACGATTACACAAATTCCATTCCAGATGATTTCAAATGATCAAATTGAGTTTGAAACCTCTATGTTCTCGCTGTTTGTGCTTGGCAGCGTTGTAGATCTTGGAAATCAAACCCAGGTTCCATCCTATCCAAATACAACACCAGCGGATGAGGCAAACAAACCAGTTGTTAAACCAACCGTTAATAAAGGAAACGGAACGAAGGCGATTCCAATTAAAGTGGAATCCATGAATTGGATCGAAGAAGAAGCGGATGCCAAACATTCCCCAAATACAGGCATCGCGGTTCATAAGACAAGTTCTATGTTCACAGGCATGTTGAGTTTAATTGGACTTGGGTTCCTCGTAGGAAAAAAACGGAAGTTTTAAGAAGAACAAAACAATAATCAGGGATGAAAGAGGGAGTGAAGAAAACTTTCTTGCTCCCGTTTTCTTTTAAAGAAAAAATAGAAAGCAGGATTGAGTATGAAAAAAACACATCTTTATGGCGCGGTGGCTGCAACGATGTTGCTAGCGCCAGTCACAGCGAATGTTTTAGCGGAAGAAAACGATTCCTTATCGGAAACACAGGAAGCGGAAGTATTTTCTGATGGCATCGTGTTAACTCCAGAAGAAGGAAATCAATTAGGAACTACGGATGATGGTAGTGACAATGCCCTTGGCGCAGGAGAAGGCGAATCAACAAGTTTGTTGGAAGGAACTTCTAACGGAAGCGATAAGGGTAAAGCCGGAAATTTGGATGCCGGCGCTTCAAAAGAAGAAAAAGTAAGCGAAACTGATGATACGGATAACACTGAACTTTCTGGAGATGAAACGAATTTACCCGATGATTTTACGGATGGAACAAAGGAATTGAAAGCCGATGTTTCAAAAGTGACTGTTGATGATGTTTGTGATCAACCGGTATTAAAAGCGGAAGAGTTTGAGATTCCAGAACCAGTAACGATGGAGACAACGGTCGAAGTTGTTGATACATATGGTGAAAATGTTTCATACTCGATTACGCTAAAGGATTATTTTTCAAAATATGAAATTACACGAGCACAAATCCATAATGCGGAAACTGGAACCATAAACTCGATCGACTTCTCTTTTGACATCAATAAAATTAACATGTCAGAAGTACAAGATCTGACTCGAAAAGGGAACGATTTTAGTGGCACTATTTACTATGATATTCGTTCTGAAGTTGAGGCGTTGAATCAAAAATTTGGAACAAAGTTAACGAGGGATTCTTCTTTTCTTCGTACTTGTATCTACAATCAGAAGCGTAAAACTTGGCAAATCATAGAACCAGGAAAAACGGAAGATTCTCCGGAAGCGAATGTATACCTGTTTCAATTGCCTAATCCTGAATTTCCAAATCCTAAATTAGAATATGATGAACCAGATGTATTCCAAGAATCGGACATTGTGCAAAGTTTTTTACGAATTAAGGATAGTGTAGAGGTCGTTTTCGATAATAAAGACACATTGACGATCAAGCTTACGCCCGCAATGTTGAATGTATATGATTATGCAAATACTAAAGGTAGAGTTGGTGTGAATATCAATATCAAGGCATTGTTGGCGAATACGAAATACAATCAGGATGATTATATAGTTTGGAATAATTCGAAATTGGGTGGATATGTTTTATTAGATGAATGGCATAATAAATTCCAGTACGCAATGATCTTTAAAAAGGATAAAGGTTGGGAATGTCAAGCGTCTCCAGATCTTCTTAAACAGTCAATTTCACTTACTTTAAATTCAAATCAACAATATAAGGAAATACTGGATGTTTTAAGCACATTAAAAGTGCATATCAAGGATAAAAACAGTCAATTTGAAATTCAGGAATTTGATTTTTTACCAGAAACATTTGACTTATATTATGAGGAAAGAACAATCACTGATTTAGAACAGCCAGTGACGAATTGTCGCATGTATTACGATATTTATGCTACAAAGTATATTCAAAAACTGGAAGCATTGACGGGAAAGAAGTATAAACTAACTGATTTTGAAAAGACATGGCATTTATCTGAGAATTCAATAAGCATTTATGATGGGAAATGGTATTACAATGATCCGTATTTGAGAGATAATAATTTTTATCGTGTGGAACCGCTCTTTTATGTCGAAGAGGTTGTTGAACCAGAAAATCCAATTAAAACGGAAGCGACATTCACAAAAGGCAATTACGAAGTAAAGGCCGAGTCCAAAGAAGATTTGACCGGATTGGAAATTGTAATCGACGAAGTGGAAGCGGACAATAACTTTGGATTAACTTCCGATTATCAAACAATAGGGTACGATATTCATTTTGAAAATGAAAAGGGTGACGAGGTCAATCGGACTGGTAAATTTATAGTGCGTTTGCCAATTCCACAACAATTTGTTGGAAAGAATGTTCGTCTGTTCCACAAGGAAAATAAAGATGCCCCAGCCAAAGAGCTGACATTCAAAGTCATTGATGGCAAATACTACGAGTTTGAAACGACTTCATTCTCGTGGTTTATCGTGGCAAGTCAGGAACCGGAGAATCCAAACGAGAAACCGGATCAACCGAACAATCCATCGGACACGAACAAACCAGTTGTTAAGCCAACAGTCAACGAAGGACACGGAACGAAAGTCATTCCCGTCAAAGTGGAAACATTGCGTTCGGTAAAAGAAGAATCCAATGCGGAGCATTCCCCAAATACAGGCATTGCGGTTCATAAGACAAGCTCCATGTTTACAGGGTTCATGAGTGTAATCGGACTTGGATTCCTTGCAAGAAAGAAGCGGAAGTTTTAGAAAGAACAAAATTTGATGAAAGTATAGGAAGCGGAGGAGGGAAATATCCTTTCTCCGCTTTTTTCGTTTTAAGAAGAATGGAAAGGATTGAGTATGAAATCGAATGAGAATAAAAGTGTGAAACCCCAACATTTGGCAGCAGTTGCATTGGCAACAGCCGTAACATTACCGGGTATGGCGATTCTTGCCGAAGAAGTGGAACAAAAACCAGCAGAACAAGATGTGGTCCAGCAAACGGAAAATTCTGAATTTGTCGGGATAACCGATACTACGTTTTACGAGGAGGAAAGCGTTGATGAAGAAGATCCCGATATAAATGAATTCAATGAATCCAAAGAAAAAGAATCGGATGGAGAAGACTTATTTGCGGGTGAATCGGTTGATTATAATATTGAAAACCAAGAAAAAGAAGAATTAGATGATTTTCAAAATCAAAATGTTGAAGACTCAAATACGGATACTTTTCAAAATTATTCAGGAGAAATTGTTGATCAGGTAAAAAAGGAGAATAAAAAGGATCAAAATGAGATTCCGGTTACGGCAGAGGTTAAAGAAGAATTTATTGATGAAACACAATTTTTGGAATTAATAGCATATCAAAAAGAAAATTCGACTAGGGATAAAACGAATAATGTAATTGAAGAAAATGTCATAAGTCCAAAAGTTGCAAAAGAATGGAATATTAAAGGATCAGGGACAGTAGAAGATCCATATCAAATCGCAACAGTAGATGATCTGGATTTTATCAGAGATCATATGAGCAGTCATTATATCCTGATGAATGACATTGATTTATCACATATCGATAGCTTTATTCCTATTGGCAGACAATTAGCCAATTCAAAAGACGAATATTTTACTGGTAGTTTTGATGGGAATCATCACGACATATACGGTGTTAAGATTAATGAACAGGATCCCTATAAACTTGATTATGGTTTTTTTGCAAGAACTGGAGTCTCTGCATCAATCACGAATCTGAATTTGAATGTCTTGATCGATATTCAATTTAATAAAGAACTTAAAAATAGCAGTTCTTTAAATATAGGCGGTTTAATTGGTTATGTTAAAAAACCTGATGACGATACTAATTATGAGAGTATTCTCATAATTGATAATGTAACAATCAGCGGAGAAATTAGAGTGAATTTCGAGGAGAAAAAGCTTTATCCACATATGTATTTAGTTCCTGATCATTATACTCAGGGAGGTACAGCTTCCTACAATATAGGAGGATTAATTGGATGCGGAATTATTGGATACAGAAATCGAGCCGATATAAATAACTCAAATAATAACTCGAATATTTATATTACTGGAGATTTTGAGCGGTTAAAGAATTTTGATTTACATGATAGGTACATTGCGATAGGTGGAATGATAGGCGAAAATTTTGACTATGATGATAATTGCAAAATTCGCCATTCAACCAATTCAGGCAATATCACTGCTCAACTTTTAGAAGAAGAACCAGAAATTGGCGGAATTGTCGGACGAGCTAGCAAAATTATTATTGATTCCTGTATTAATAAAGGTAATATCAATGTTAAAACTCGGTTTCCAAATAGTTATGTAGGGGGAGTTGCTGGGTTTTCAAATTATGGAAATTCCATAAACAACACTATTAATGTTGGAGATATTACAATTAATTCTCCTACGATGAGTATTCGGCATATTGGAGGAGTTTCAGGAACGAGTACTAAATCCCAAAATGTTATCAATGCTGGAAATATTAATATATTGTTACCTACAAATGGTCAAATAGATGAATGGACTAGATTATCGATGGGTGGTGTTTTTGGGGATGGTATACCTGAGGAAATAAATAATCTATACAATATGGGGAATGTTATTTTACTAAATGCAAAAAAGGATAATTTATTCCCAAATCCGTACGCTGGAAGAGTGGTAGCCAGTGCTGATGGATATTATTATTATCGTGATCCTATAGAATATAATGTTTTTAGTTTGCAGAATATCGATAAATTATTTAACATGGAAAAATTGAATACACGGGATGGCGTCGATCTTCCTCTCTATGATATTTATGCCAGGGTAAATAAGATTTTATTGGAGAACGGAATGCCGACATTAGAAGAGCTGGGGCGTCCTATTGAAAGTTTCCCTGGGGAAACAGAAGGTCCAATTTCTAGTCTAGATGTTTCAAAAACAGGAAGAGAAATTGAAGCTGGGAAAATAGAAATTCTTTCTGGCAGTTATAGAAACAATCAAGGAGATGATGTATTAGAAATTGCAAAAAATATTAAATGGATTTCTGATAACGAGGAGATTGCTAAAATAAAGAACATCATGTTAGGAACAGTAAATAAGAAAGAATCATCGGTTGATTTTTCATTATTTATTGAGGGAAATAAGCCGGGTATTACGATGATTCATGGAATTGCCGACGATGGACAAAAGGTAGATTTTCAAGTTACTATCGAGCCATCTATTTCATTTTCAGGATCAGAATCTCGAAATGTAATGTGGGCAGATGAATATAATGATCACTTATTTTTTCCAATGAACTTGGATCCTTCAGCAAAACAACTGGCAGTGAATTGTGTGATGTCGTTTGATGGGGGAAGTTTTTCGAATGATGAATTGCGAGAGTTTATAAAAAGTATGGACTTGACGATGGAAAGACATCATTTAGCATCTACTTCCGATCATGTATTTCCGACCATTGGAAAAGCCACGTTTAAAGTTGATCAGAAAAATAGAGTAACTGTTGTTGTTCCGCTTACTTTAGATACAAATACTTTGTCAGATTCCGCACAAATGGATATGGTACTCACCATCAAAACTGCTGCGCAGAAGAAACAAGTAAGAGTATTTTTAAATTCTGTTTCTTCTATTGATGATGGAGATGGATTGCCAACATCGACAGAAATAAACGGAATTAAAGTATCAAATAATGGAAAACTCATTAAAACCGATCCGAAGACACCTGATATTTTTGTACAAATAAACTGGGTAAAAGGGGTAATAGGCGATACGGCAACGCAGACGACGATTACAAAAAAAATATTATATGATGCTTGCGATATGGTGGCAAAGGTCTTCAAAGAGCATGGATTTAATCTTCATATTGATGCAGGACCTGAATCAAAAGATTTTGTAACCGGGAAATTATGGTCAGAATATGGTTCTTTAGCGAAAGAGCTAGATTATAAACCAGAAAGTTTTCCATTAAAGGATGAGGCTTTGGCGGATATTTTAAAAGATATCTATGAGGATGAGGAAAATAAAATTCGTATGCCAATATTTCGTCAATGTGTCTTATTGGACCGGTTTAAAGATGATAAAGGGACAACAGGACTTGCACATTTGAATGGTGCAATTTTCAGTGTAGCGATGCACGCGCTAGGTGATTTGAGCAATGATGATTGTGTACGGTGGCTAGCTGGAACGATAATGCACGAATTAGGTCATACGCTTGGGCTAAGACATGGTGGAACAGATGATGTGAATTACAAACCGAATTACTTAAGCGTTATGAATTATGCATATCAAGCTGATTGGCAACTTAGGACTAAAAATGCTGCGGGAGAGGTATCGTTTAAAGATTATTTGAATTATTCAGAATATGAACTTCCAGAAATGAATAAAGATTTACTTAATGAAAGAGATGCACAAAACACATATTTTGGCATGATTCCAAAAAAGTTAAAAATGATTATAAAATATAAATATAATAAAGATGGAATGCGGAATTTTTGGCTCTGGGATGAAAATGATAGAAATATTGATTGGAATAGAGACGGAATCATTAGTGATAGTCCAATTAAAGGCAATATCTATACGTCAGAAAACATAAAAGTCATTCCTCAATCCACGAATGATTGGAATCAAATCAAGATATTAAATAGTGCGGTAGGTGGTTTTGGAATGACTTTAGAAGAGTATTTGGAATCGGTTAGGAAACTTTCAGTTGTAGATGAAGAAGAGCTTCTGAAATATATAGAACCAGATCAACCAATAAAACCAAAACCTCCTGTAGATGATCCAAATGAGAAACCGGATACCCCAAGTAACCCATCAGAAAAACCGGATAAGCCGGTTGACAATAATAAACCGGGTGAAAAGCCGGATAAGCCAACCGACAACAATAAACCATCGAATCCGGAAAAGCCTTCAGAAAACAAACCAATGACACCAGCGGAAGAAGCTAATAAACCGGTTGTTACGCCAATCAGCAAAGAGGATACTTCAACCAATGGGGAAACTGTCAACTTGACAAAACGAAATGTGTTCAAAATAGATTCGGTTTCTACAACACGTTCGCCAGAAACGGGATTTGCGGTGAAAAAGTCGAACTCGCTTTTCGCCGGATTGATGAGTGTAGTAGGACTTGGCTGGATTGCCAATAAGAAACGGAAAGAGAAAAGATAATTGAAAAGGAAACCGGGAAGCGATGTGCTGTTCGCCATTCGCTTCTCTGGATTCCGATTCATTTTAGGAAGCTAAGAGAGGAAAATATCATGAATAAAAAAACATGGCTTGCGGTAGGTATGGGACTGCTGTTGTGTATGACCGGATGTTCGAATGCGGAAACTTCCGAGCCGAAAAAAGAAATGGCAAAAACCGAGGAAAAAGTCGTTGAGGAAAAGGAAAAAGAGAAAACACCTTACGATGTGTTGCAGGACGCGATAAAGAAAGATCAGGAATGGGAATCGTGGAGTACCCATACGACGAACAATTATCAAAGGCCGGATTTTGAACAAACGAATGGCGGCAATCCGGTAGAAGGAAAGAATATAACCTACACGAACAACTTAAAAACAAAAGACGCTTTTTATCAAATAATGGAAGAGGTCTATGAGAAATATAACTATAGTTCTTATCAAATTCAAAAAGCTACAGACGAAGAAAGTTTGGAAGTCATGGCGCATCAAGGAGATGGAAACGGTCTGGTAGGGGACATGTTTATAAGGAATAAACTGTCGAATGAGAAATACGAAGTGGAATCTGCCCCATATTCTCTGGATGGAGACTATTTTGGAGAACCGGAACTTTTTGACGCGTCGCAATCGCAGGATGGGGACAATACGATTATTAAATTTACCTTGAAGGATGGAAAAAAATTCCAGGATTATTTGGTAACGAAATTAAGATATGATCCGAAACAGAAACTGCCGGATGGAAGTGAAATCGACTGCTATTTGTATTCAAAATATGAAATGGTATACACGATTGACAAAGATGGATATTTGCAGTCTTATCAGCTGGACATGACCGATAAACAAACGGAAGATTCCGAATCGAACTATACGATCATTTCTACTTTCTATAAAGAAAACGCAACAGAAGTCAATTCGAAAATCATTGACGAGGTGGTTGCGCAAGTCCCTGAAACCGGACTGCATGGCCAGATGGACGTGCCGTTTGAATACGGAGAAATTATAAAACCTTGATGAATTTTTTGGATAAGACGAGGCAGGCTTTTGCCCTGCCTTCTTATTCTTAAAGCCGCGTAAGAGAAACAGGGGATAGAAAAAAGAAAAAAAGGAATTAGAGGAGTTAATGCTATACTTTAATGGTGGCGATGATTCAAGTCGATAGAATACCGGTATCGTGACCGACGATCAAAACTGGGATACGTGGCGGTATCAATAGAAAAGAGGGGAAACGTGAAAAACAAGAAAATTCTTATCGCGCTGACGGGTTTGCTTTTCGTGAGCGGGTGTGGCATGAAGCCCGATCCAAAAAGTGAAAAACCAGCGGAAACTGTGGACGTGGCAGAGGAACCGGAAGAAACGGTCGTACCGAAGCCAACATTTGATTTGGACATTTCCGGGAAATATGTGCATTCGTCAGGCGCCGGCGGATGGGGCGATGAAATGGAAATGGATGAAAACGGCCATTTTCAAGGCGTGTTCCACGACTCCAATGTCGATGAAGTCTTTGTCTATGGATATTCGGGCGACTTGACCGATTTGAAACAGGAAGGGGATTTGAAATATTCGGCGACCGTCAAAAATATGAAGCGGGAGGAAGTCGACACGGATTCGAAGTTTCCCGGCATGTCGGTGGTGGAGTATGAGGAGAGCCCGATGTTTCACGAAGGGGATCGAATCACGATTTATTTGAAAGGCTATCCTTTATCAGAATTGTCGGATGTGGAAAAAAGCTGGATCCAGCCCATCGCGCCTCTTGTCAATGCGACGACGCTGGAAGGTCCGTTTCTTTACAACGAGAAGGAGGAAAGGGGAAGCGTAGCTTTGATCGAACACGATGGAATTTGAACCAATCGGCATGGATTCCACGCTTCAAAGCGATTTGACGTCCGGGACGAGCACATAATCGAGGGATACGATATGGCCTCCGGATATGGTGGAAGACGACCGTGTCGTCTCGATCCAAAGCGGAGAAGCGTATGAACTTTCACTCGATGAATTGATTTCCGCGATGAAGGATTGTGGCTTTTTGTGTTATATCCAATAAGAACAAGTAATAAAAACGCCCGGAATAAGCGATTTGCTTTCGAGCGTTTTTATTTTGTAAAGATTGAAATGAACGCTCGGTTGATTCGTATTTTCCATCAGGAAAGAGACATTTTTTTCGTTTTTAAACAAACCGACGTTCAAACCGACATTTATACCGACACTCAAACCGACATTTATACCGACACTCAAACCGACATTTTTCCTTCATTCAACAAAATCCGGGAAGGCCTCCCGGATTCGTTTAAAATTTGTCGATTTCCTCTTTCAAAACCGCGATCATCTGATCCTGCGGAATCTTTTTAATGACTTTTCCTTTTTTAATCAGTAAGCCTTCGTCCTTGCCGCCCGCGATCGCGATATCGGCATGTTTGGCTTCACCCGGTCCGTTGACCGCGCAGCCCATGATGGCCACCGTCATCGTTTTGTTGATTTGCTGGAGATAGTCCTCCACCCAGTTGACAACCGGTTCCATGTCCCATTGGGTGCGGCCGCACGTCGGGCAGGCCACCAGATCCGGCACGTTTTTAAGCAGCTTGCAGTCTTTCAGCAACTCCTTGACAATCGGGATCTCCTTGGCTGGCGAGCCATTGACGCTAATGCGAATCGTGTTGCCAATGCCATCCAGCAAAAGATTTCCCAGCGCCAAAGACGATTTGATCGCGCTCGTCATCGTCGTGCCCGCTTCCGTCACGCCCAAATGCAACGGATAGTCGAATGTTTCGGACGCCAGTTTGTACGCCTCGATACACAAGATCGGATCGCTCGATTTAAACGAAAGCACTGTATCGTAAAAGTCGAGGGATTCCAAAATCTCGACATGGCGTCTGGCGCTCTCGATCATGCCTTCCGCCGTCGGCTTGCCGTATTTTTCATGAATGTCCTTTTCCAGCGAACCGGAATTGATGCCGATACGAATCGGGATGTGACGGGCTTTGCACGCCTCGACGACTTTTTCGACATTGGCGCGCGAGCCGATATTGCCCGGATTGATCCGAATCTTATCGACGCCGTTTTCGATGCATGCCAGCGCGAGCTTATAGTCGAAATGAATATCCGCCACAAGCGGAATGTGAATGTGCTCTTTGATCGTTTTGATGGCCTTGGCGTCCTCCATGTCCATGCAAGACACGCGGATGAGCTGGCAGCCAATCTTTTCCAGCTCCAAAATCTGGTCAATGACCGCCTGCGCGTTTTTTGTCGGCACGTTGCACATCGACTGGATGATGACCTCGTCGTTGCCGCCCAGCACCAGATCGCCGACCCGTACGCTTCTTGTTTGATTTCGTTTCATAATTTACCTCACTTATTCGTTTGGAACTTGATATGGATTCGCTTTGAGTATACCAAGTTCACGCAAATTAGAAAAGAAAAACAAGAGTTGACATTTCTTTTAAAATCCAATAAAATAAATCGGGTTTGCGAAAAAGGAGAACAAAAATAAACGATGAATAGTTACAATGTTGCGATCGTAGGCGCAGGGCCGGGAGGCATTTTCGCCGCCTACGAATTAAAAAAACAAAAACCGGAGCTTTCCGTCGTCGTCATTGAAAAGGGAAGCGCGCTGCATCGAAGAAAATGCCCAATCGACGGGGTGAAAATCAAATCATGCATCAACTGTCCTTCGTGTTCAATTATGAATGGATTCGGGGGCGCCGGCGCGTTCTCGGATGGAAAATACAATATCACCAACGAGTTTGGAGGCGACCTCTATAAATACGTAGGAGCCGACGAAGCCATCGAGCTGATGGAATACGTCGACGCCATCAACGTGGAAAACGGCGGGGCCGAAAGCCGGCTGTTCGCCAGCGAAAGACCGGACATCGCCAAGCTGTGCCTGCAAAACGATTTGCACCTTCTCAAAGCGAAAGTCCGCCACCTGGGAACCGATATCAACTATATCGTGCTGGAAAATCTCTACAACCAGCTCAAAGACCAAGTGGACTTCGTCTTTAATACCGAAGTGCAAACGATCGAGCGGGAAGGGGAGCGCTTCGTGCTCACGTGTCCAAAAGAACAGTTCACCGCCGACAAAGTCATCATTTCTACCGGACGTTCCGGCTCGAAGTGGATGGAAAGCATTTGCCAGTCGCTCTCGATCCCAACCGAGTCTTCCCGCATTGACATCGGGGTCCGCGTCGAAGTGCCATACGATATTTTCTCCGACATGACCGACGCGCTGTACGAGTCGAAAATCGTGTACCGCACAAAACGCTACCAGGACAAAGTGCGCACGTTCTGCATGAATCCGCATGGCGTGGTCGTGTCCGAAAACACGAACGGCATCATTACCGTAAACGGGCACAGCTATGAGGATCCGAAACTGTACACGAACAACACGAACTTCGCGCTGCTCGTGTCCAACCACTTCACCGAGCCGTTCCACCAGTCCAACCAGTATGGCGAGTCGATCGCCAGACTGTCCAACATGCTGGGAGGCGGCGTCATCGTCCAGCGGTTTGGCGACCTCATCCGCGGCCAGCGCTCGACCGAGGACCGCATTGAAAACGGCTTCGTAACGCCGACACTCAAAGCGACGCCAGGGGACTTGTCGCTCGTCATTCCAAAACGCCAGCTCGACGACATTATCGAAATGATCGAGGCGCTCGACCGGGTGTGCCCGGGCATGGCCAGCGACGACACGCTGTTGTACGGCATTGAAGTGAAGTTTTACAACATGCAAGTCGAAGTGGACGACAATCTTGAAACATGCGTCCCGGGGCTGTACGTCATTGGCGATTGCTCGGGTGTGACGCACTCGCTCTCGCACGCCAGCGCTTCGGGCGTGTACGCGGCAAGAAAAATCGCGGAAAAATAAAGTCAGAAAAACGATCGTGGTGAAATAGACGCGATCGTTTTTTATTTCTTTTGTAAGCCTTTTCAGAACTTGGATAAACCCATATAATAAAAACAGGAAAAGGAAAGAGAGGGGGAAGGATGGAAGAAAAAAAACGAAACGTGGAATTTATTGATTTTGATTTTCGCGCCTGGATCCAAAATCAGCCGCAAAAGGAATACGACCTTGTCGTCGAAGACGACGACCACTACCGGCTGCTGACAAAGTACGGCCGGGCGGAAATCAATTTTTATCCCAACGAAATCGTGGAAATCAGCATCACCAGCTTTAAAGACAACGAGCCGAAATACTACTTGCATTTTCAGCTCAAGGACGAGGAGCATACGAAAACGCTGTTTTACGAAATGGAACAGGCGCTCGAAACCTTGGAAAGCGAGCGCAAGATCAAAGTGCTGTTGTCGTGTTCCTCGGGCTTTACGACGTCTTTTTTCGCCAGCCGGCTGACGGAAGCGGCCGATACGCTCGATCTCGATTACACGTTTGACGCCGTGTCGTATTTCGACTTGTACGACCAGGCCGAAAACTACGATATCGTTCTGCTCGCGCCTCAAATCGGCTATATGCTTAAAAAATTGTCGACCTCGATGCCCAACAAGCTCATTTTGCAGATTCCGACTGCGGTGTTCGCCTCGTACGACGCGATGAGCGCGCTCGAATTTATCCAGACGAATTTGCGGCGGCGATGTGAAAAACACAAAAAGAAAAAAAAGAAGGAAGCCAGCGTGTGCCGGTGCGCCCAACAAGAAAAGGTCGTGCTCAGTTTGGCCGAGCTGTATGACGGCAACAAGGTCACGCTGTTTTTCCGGGTGTACGATCGAGGAACGATCATGCTTGACGATGTCGTCATCAAGGCCGATTTCAACTCCATCCCGCTGTGGGACACGATCGACTACTGTTTGAGCCAGTATCCGCAAATCGAGCTCATTACGATCGCGTTTCCAGGCGAAGTCAACGAGCAAGGCGTCGTCAATCACGTCCAGCGCGATTTACGCGACTATCCGCTTGGCGAGGAGGTACAGGCCCGCTACGGGATGCCGGCCATGATCGTCAACAACGTCAACGCGGCCGTCGTCGGCTATGGCGTCGAGCATCCTGAATACAAAAACATCACGTTCCACTCCCAGCCTTATGGAAAGCCGATGGGCGGGCAGGGCAATCTCGTCAACGGCACGCTCGTCACCGGGCTTTCCGGCATTGGCGGCGAGTTGAAATACTTTTTAGGCCGTATGCAGTTTTCCGACGATCCACGTCGTCTGGCCCGCACCGAACAAGGACAAATCGAGCTGGTCATCAACGCGCTGCTGCCAACGATCGCGCTCTTAGGCCCGGAAGTCGTCGTGCTCCGCACCCCGATGGTCAACGACATGCAAAGCCTGGAAAAACGGCTGGCTAATTTCATTCCGGCCCCATCCATTCCAAAGCTGGAGTTTATTAGCGACGTCAACGAGCTGATTTTCGAAGGCAGTTTGCAGCTGTGCGGCCAGTGGCGCCAAAAGCAGCTGGAAGTCAGTCCTGTCGAGTCGGCAAGTTTGCAATACGCGGCTTAACTGTAAAAATAAACGCAACTTGCAAAGAACTGGTTTTTGGAGTTGTTTGACTTGATTTGAAATGCAAGAAAAAAGAAAAGCGATCGGCTTGCTCAAGGAGAGAAAGTCGATCACTTTTTTGATCAATGAATGAATTGTCTTATAAAGAAAATTGGATTTCCTCCATTGTTTCGCAAATTTGTTTGACTTGTTCCAGATCTTTGACCTGGTCGGCAATATGGCCGGAGTCGATAATTCGAATATCCTGAACGCCCGCTTTGACGCTCGCGTTCACGCCGGCGAGCGAGTCTTCGATCACACAAATTTTTTCCGTAGGAACATCAATGTTTTTGGCGGCCTGCAGGAACATCGCTTCTTTATCTTTATACTGACCGTTGTCGTAAACGATCGTTTTAGGGTCGATCCAGCGGTCGAGATGGAAGCTTTCCACAAAAAAATCAATGTTGTCCTTGATGGACGCGGAGGCGATCGTGAACGGAACACCTCTTTTTTTCAACTCGTTAAATAGTTCTTTCGCTCCGGCAATCAAATGGAAATTTTTCGCGTCCTCTTTGCAAAACTCGCGGTAGTATTGTTCCTTGAGTGACGAATAGGCGCTCTCAAGTTTTTCGTCGGGTTTACCGCCGTTTAAGTAGCGGATGATGTATTTGTTGTTGACGCCATTCATTTTTGTATGCAGTTCCTCTTGTGTGATGCCGCGTCCGCGAATGGATTGGGAAATTTTATTCCAAGCCATAGTATGTTTGTCGTTATCGAGAAACAACGTTCCGTTAAAATCAAAAATTACTCCATGCATATTTATTCATCCTTTCCTGCTTGTATGATTTGGGTATATTGGCTATAATGCGCAATAAGATTTGGATTGGTGGTCGCATCCGTGATGATACCATCCATATTGTAGAGTTTGTAATAAACATAAAAGTCTTCCCGGTTAAATTTATGTTCGTCTATGAGCAAATAGCGATAACGTGCATTGTTAAGCGCGGTTTCTTGAACTTGGCCTTCCTCAATCGTAGATGTGGTGATTTGATTTTCCGCCAGTCCATTACAAGAAATAAAGGCGGCGGAAAATTTCAATCGCCCGAGCACTTCAGCGCATAAGGGACCCACAAAGCAGCTTGTATGGCTTCGAAATGTTCCTCCGGCTAAAAAAACTTGATCTGGATCTTGCTGCCGAATAATTTCAAAAACCGGTAGTGAATTCGTGATCACGCGCACTTTTCTTCCAGCAATTTCTTTGGCGAGCTGCTCAATCGTCGTGCCTGGACCTAAAAAGACCGTGTCATTGTCTTTGATCAGTTTGGCAGCTTGTCTTGCGATAGCTTTTTTTTCTTCTGTATTGACAGTCGATTTCTCAAAGTGGGAAAGTTCGAAGTCAATATTGTAGTTGACGGCTTGCGCGCCTCCGTGAACGCGAATCAACTTCCCGCTTTTTTCGAGTTCATCTAAATCGCGCCGGACAGTCATGTCCGATACATTGAGCGCGCTCATAATTTCCGTAGCCGTCACGATCCCTTTTTCATCCACAAGCCGACCAATATATTGTAGTCGTTCACTTTTCAGCATAATATCCTGTCCTTTCGAATTGGTTATAGCATGTGATTTATATCAAAGTCAACAAAAACAAACATTTGGAACGAGAAAATTTGTTGGAATCTGAGTGTACGTGTTTAAATTTGTTTATGAAAACGTTGACAATTTCAAATTAATCGAATATAGTGAGTTTGTGAACAACAGAAATAAACAAAATCAAAATCAAATGAACAAGGAGAAGTACATGAAAACATTACCGGATGATTTTATTTTTGGTGGAGCGACAGCTGCATATCAATGTGAAGGCGCGACACATGAAGGCGGAAAGGGACCCGTTGCCTGGGACGCGTTTCTTGAAAAACAAGGACGGTTTCTCGCGGAACCCGCAAGCGACTTTTATCATAAATACCCGATCGACTTAGAATTGTGCGAAAAATTTGGCGTCAACGGAATCCGGCTCTCGATTGCATGGAGTCGTATTTTTCCAGAAGGTACAGGTGAAGTCAACAAAGAAGGCGTTCGCTATTATCATGAAGTTCTTTCAGAAGCGAAAAAGAGGAATGTTAAGGTGTTTGTAACCCTTCATCATTTCGACACGCCAAAAGCACTCTTTGACGAAGGAGATTTTCTAAATCGGCAAACAATCGACGCATTTGTCGAGTACGCGAAATTTTGTTTCGAGGAGTTCAAAGAAGTCGAATACTGGTCGACTTTCAACGAGATTTATCCGATCGCAACCAACCAGTATTTGAACGGAACGTTTCCTCCAGGCATCACGTACGATTTAAAAAAAGTAATGACGTGCCTGCACAATATGCTGTACGCGCACGCCCGGGCTGTCAACGTGTTCAAAGATGGGGGATACAAGGGACAGATTGGAGTCGTGCACTCTCTGGAAACGAAATATCCGGCCAGCATGTCCGACGAAGACATCCACGCCGCTTTTCTTGACGATGCGTTAAGCATTCGGATGTTGCTGGATGGGACGTTCAAGGGTCGATACTCGAAAGAAACGCTTTCCGCGTTAAAAGAAATCAGTGAGGAAAACGGGTTTGAAATCCATTTCCCGGAAGCGGACTTTGTCGAAATGGAAAAAGCGAAAGATCGAAACGACTATTTGGGCATTAACCATTATCAAAGCCATTTCGTGAAGGCTTACCATGGCGAAAGCCGGATCCACCATAATGGGACAGGCGACAAAGGAACAAGCGCTTATGCGGTCAAAGGGATTGGTGAGCGGATTTACAAAGAAGGACTGCCACGGACGGACTGGGACTGGTTGATTTATCCGAAAGGATTGTACGATTTGCTCATTCGCATTCAGACCGACTATCCAAATTATAAAGCGATTTATATCACGGAAAACGGAATGGGGTACAAAGACGAGTTTGTCGATGGAAAAATTTATGACGAACCGCGCATCGACTACGTCAAACAATATATGGAGGCGCTGGCGGACGCGATCGCCGATGGCGTGAATGTGAAAGGCTACTTCCTCTGGTCGCTGATGGACGTGTTCTCGTGGTCGAACGGCTACAACAAGCGCTACGGTTTGTTTTATGTCGACTTCGATACGCAAAAGCGCTATCCAAAGCAGTCCGCGTACTGGTATCAGGGACTGGCTCGGACGAAAGAGATCCGGGACCGGTACGAGGAAGAGGAACAATATTAAATAAAGAAGTCAGGAAAGTGAGGAACAAAAAATGAACAGAGAACAACTGGCAATGGTAGGATTTGAGATCGTGGCGTATTCCGGGGACGCGAGAAGCACGCTGCTGGAATTGCTGAAGCAGGTGCGAAACGGAAACTTTGACAATGTGGACACGCTGCTTGCGGACGCGGATGAAAACCTGAATCTGGCGCACAAGGCGCAGACGGAAATCCTGGCGCAGGAAGCGCAAGGTCAAAGCATGGATATGGGATTCATTTTCATCCATGGACAGGACCACTTGATGACGACGATCCTGCTGCGCGATTTGATCATGGATATGGTCGAGCTGTACAAGAGGAAATAAGCCATGAACGCGATCATTGGATTTATCGAAAAGGGAAAGCCTTTCTTTAACAAACTGGCGGCCAACGCGTATTTGCAGGCCATTCGCGATGGATTTTTGACGGCGATGCCCGCCATCCTGTTTTCATCCATCTTCATTTTGATCGCGGCGCTGCCGGAAGTGTTCGGAATCGTCTTGCCCGAATCCGTCTCCTCGTGGCTGTGGCGGGTGTACAATTTGTCAATGGGCATCGTGGCGATCCTCGTCGCGGCGACAACGGCCCGTTCGCTGGGAGAAAATTTCGCCCGCAAACTGCCTTCCGGCGTAAGCATGAACATCGTGTCCGTCATGCTAGCCAGCATCACCGGCTTTATGATGCTGGCGGTCACGGAAATCGACGGCGGCATCGACGTCACGTATTTGGGGACGAAAGGGTTGCTTTGCTCATTTATCGCGGCGTTCATCACCGCGAACATGTACAAGTTTTGCGCTGTCAAAAACATCACGATCAACATGCCGCCGGAAGTGCCGGGCGTCATTTCCAATGTGTTCAAAAACGTATTCCCGTTTTCGTTTTCGGTGCTCGTTTGCGTCCTGATCGACACGATCGCCCGCAATGTGTTCAATATCTCGTTTGCGGAAAGCATGATCGCGTTGTTCTCTCCAATCTTTTCGGCGGCCGACTCGTATCCGGGCCTGATGCTGATCGCGGGCGCGATGGCGTTCTTCTGGTTTTTGGGCATCCATGGCCCATCCATTGTGGAGCCGGCTGTGGCGGCCGCTTTGTATGCCAATGTGGAAGCGAACTTGCGTCTTGTTGAAGAAGGACAGCACGCATCGCACGCTTTGACGATTGGTATGAACAACTTTATCGCGTGTCTGGGCGGAACCGGTTGTACATTCGTCGTGCCGTTTCTGCTGATCTGGTTTTGCAAATCGAAACAGTTGAAAGCCGTTGGAAAAGCGTCGATCGTTCCATGCTGCTTTGGCGTGAACGAACCAGTCCTGTTCGCGGCGCCGATGGTGCTCAATCCGTACTTCTTCGTGCCGTTTTTGCTGGCGCCGATGGTCAACGTGTGCATCTTCAAATTCTTTGTCGACGTCCTGCAAATGAACTCGTTCGTATACGTCATGCCATGGGCGATGCCCGGACCGCTTGGCTTGTTCTTTGGAACGGGCATGGCGCCGATGGCTCTGTTGCTTGCCGTCGTTCTTCTGGTCGTCGATGTCGTGATTTACGCGCCATTCATCAAAGCGTACGATTCGACGCTTGTGGAAGAGGAGGCGCAAAAGCACGAGGAAATCGAAGAGGAAAAAGAAGAGGAACAGGAAAAAGAGAAAGTCGAACTCAACGACGATTTGAACGTGCTTGTGCTTTGCGTCGGAGCCGGAACGTCGGCGATGTTCGCCAACGCCGTGAACAAAGGCGCCGAACAGGAAAACCTGCCGGTCAAAGCGAAAGCCGAGGCGTTTGGCGCGCACACGGACATTCTCAAAGATTTCCAGCTTGTCGTTTTGTCTCCGCAAGTGCAGTCGCGGTTTGACGAAATCAAAGCAGACGCGGACAAGTACGGCATTCAAATCGTCCGCACGAAAGGCGCGCAATACATCCAGCTCACCAAAGATCCGAAAGGCGCGGTCGAATTTGTGGTGGAGGCGTCGAAATCGTAAAACATCTTATCTATAGAATACGTCCAGACAGCGGCGTATTCTTTTTTATATTGTTGTTAGCCATCAAAAAGCCTTTCGTTGACCGGTAGGTTAAAGTAGGTTATATTAAAAAAAGAAGGTGATCGTATGAACGAATTCAATGCGATTTGGGAAATCGAAGAACGATTATCCACGCTTCCGCGCGGGTATATTTCTCAAAAGCGGATTGGCGGAAAAACACGCTATTATTTGCAGTGGAAGGAAAATGGAAAGGTAAAAAGTCAATACATTCCATTGGAGCTATTGGAAGAAACAAAAGCGCAGATTGAGGAACGCCGCCGTCTACAGGAGCAAATGAAAGAATGGAAAGTGAAAAACGGAAAAGAGCGGTTTTTCGAAACGAATGTTGTCATTTGTGATGAATTGGATGCGATGATCCGAAGCGTATACGGTTTGAAAAAGTGCGAAATGTACGATCGAATCCTTTCCTATCAAGCACAGCCAGCAATGTGTTTTTGAAAAATCTTCCAACGTTTTCCTGCGAAAAATAAAAAAGCGGTTTGGCTACTCAAACAAAGAAAGCTGAACCGCTTTTTCTTTCGATTCGAATTGCTGAAGATAGGCGAAGATTTGCTCGTTGTCGTGCAAAATGCCGTTTTGCTCGCACACCGCATGAAAGTATTTCATGAGCGCCTGGTTTCGAGGGCTGCCACACACGTACCGGTCGCCAAAGGCTTGCTGATAGCGGCTTTTCATCCCCGGAAAAAACCGGTCCAGCTGTTCGTAGAAATACGCCCGGTTGCCTTCCCGCAAGGTGACGCCCATCCCAAAACAGACGATCCCTTTGACACGGACGTCGACGCACGCCTGCAAGATTCGCGCGATGTTGTCAAACGAATCGTTGATGAATGGAAGAATCGGGCAAAGCCAGACAACCGTTGGAATGCCCGCGTCCCGCAAAACCCCCAGCGCGCGAATACGCTCTTTTGTCGTACTGACGTTGGGTTCCAGGGTTTGGCACAGACGCTCATCCATTGTCGTCAATGTCATTTGGACGACGCATTTGGCTTTTTCGTTGATCGCCACCAGCAAGTCCAAATCCCGCAGCACCCGCGCCGATTTGGTGATGAACGTAAAGCCAAATCCATACCGCAAGGCAAGTTCAAGCGCCTGCCGCGTCATCCGCAAGGTTTCCTCCAAAGGAAGGTAGGGATCGCTCATCGCGCCGATGCCCAGCATTCCTTTTTTTCGCTTTCGTTTCAATGCCGTTTCCAAAAGCTCGATCGCGTTTTCCTTGACCGCGACATCCTCGAAGTCGTGGTCCATACGATAGCACGCGCTGCGGGAATCGCAATAAATGCAGCCATGCAGGCAGCCCCGGTACAAATTCATCCCGTTGTTCGCCGAGAGAATGGTTTTCGCGTGGATCCAGTGCATCTTAAAGACCGAGTTTCTTCTTGAATAAATTCTCGTTCAGCAACTGATGCGTCACGAATTTTCCGTTTTGAAACACCGCGTAATTCGCGGGCACGAAAGGAAGCGCCTTCGCTTTTTCAAGCGAGTCGATCGCGACCAGCCGCAGCGGAATGGCGTTCGTTTCGCAATACGAGCGCACCTGCTCGACCGAGTTGATAAGAAACGGACATTGCATGCCATAGTAAATCGTCAAATCTTTCTCGCCGATTTCAAAGGCTTTCGCCGTTGAAACAAAGCGGGGCATCGAACCGTCAAAGGAGAGGGCGAGCAGTTCAAAATCATTGGGCGCCGTATCGGCCACTTCAAAACCAAAGCGCTTGAAAAATTTCGCGTCCGAAAGATACGGCTTTTTCTTTTTCGAACTCAACACGCATACGCCCGCCTTGTGTTTCGCTTTCACGTCGGCAATACACGATTCCAGCAATTCCTTCGCCAGACCCTGGCCTTTGAAAGAGCCAGCCACCCACAAACAATATATATAGACGTAGTTGTCGCCTTCAATCGGCACCCACGCCGTTTCCAGCGGAGCGTATTCAATCAAAACTTTGCCTCGCGCGTCCAGCTTGCGAAAGACATGCCCTTCCTCGAATCGCTGTTTCAGCCATTGTTTTTTGGACTGGACGCCCGCCTGATGCTTTTTGTCGGCGATGGCGCAGCAAAGATGTTCCGATTCCACCGTTTCGACCGTCAAGTCGATCCATTGATGTTCCATTGTGTTCTTCCTCGTTTCATTTACGAAAATTATACCAGAAACTATGGAATTTTATGTGATATTTCTTAAAAAATTTGCATTTTTAAAAAGAGAAACAAGATGGGGAACGAAAAGCGGAAAAAAAGGGTATTCTGAAACCGGTTGCGAAAGGAGGCGGAAACAAAATGGAAAAGAACCTTCAAAAATTTGGGCTTTTCATGGGAAACCGCGCGCAAAACTCCAGTGTCCCCATAATGGACATCAAGGAAAATGCGAGTATAATGAGAACGAAAATGTATGGAGAAAAAAGGGACATTTTCATTGAAACGCGCCGTTTTCTCCATACGCATTGAAAGGGAATCACATTCGCCATGCCAGTGCCATAGATCAAAAAAACATAAGACCTAGACATTGACAATCTGTATCTTAAAAAAAAGAAAGGAAGGTCATTTTGGAACCTTATGAAAGCAGCCGCCTAGCCAAAATCGTCATGCGAAGCGGAAAGCTCCTGCTCCAAAGCGGAGGGGATGTGGTCAGCGCCGAAGAGACGATGAAACGTATTTGTCTTTCGCATCCAGGCGCCTCCAAGCCGGAATGCGTGCTGACACCCACAACGATTCTTTTTTCCTTTAAAACCGAACATCATATCATTACGCGCGCCTGCAAAATCACGAAAGTCGGCAACGATCTCGTTCGAATCGCCAAGATCCACGACCTCGTGAACAACTGCGAAAACTTGTCGATGAAAGAAATGGAGGAGGAGCTGGACGCCATCGAACGCGAAAAGACGCATCCGCGCTGGTTGCGCATTTTAGCCTCCGGCATTTGCTCCGCCGGATTCGGCCTTTTCTTTGGCGATCCGCTCGATGTACTCTTTATCTTTTTCATCGGCTTGGGCGCGGGATGGATCCTGACCAACAAAAGCAACCGAATCCTCATGATCATTTGCGCCAGCTTCTTCGTGACGATTTGCCCCATTTTGCTGGAGCACGCCAGCATCCACTTAAGCATTGAAACAGTCGTCGTATCGAATATGCCGCTCATGGTGCCCGGCATGGTCATCTTCAACGCCATCCGCGACACCCTGGCCGGAAATTACCAAGCCGGTTTGAACCGAACCGCCGAAGCGTGCCTGATTGGGGCGGCCATCGCGGCCGGAACCGGCCTCGCGTTAGGAGTGATGGTATTATGATCATGATCTTGATTAAGGCGCTTGGCGCCGGTATCGTCGGAATGATGTGCTCGATCCGCTTCAACGGACGAGGGAAAGACATCACCATCGCCGGATTCATCGGCTTCATGGCCGCGCTGGGCATGGGCTTTTTCGAAGGCATGTACGTCCGGGCGTTCGTTAGCGGCCTGATTTACAGCATTCTTTCGGAAATCTTCGCCCGCATTGAGCAAAAACCGGTCGCCGTGTACTTGCCAGCCGTGCTCGTGCCATTCGTTCCCGGCAAGCTTACGTTTTATATGATGGGCGAGTTTGTCCACGGGGACCGGGTGGCGGCGATGGATCGGCTGTCGGAAATCATGTGCGTGTGCGGCATGATCGCGCTGGCCATCCTGCTGACGCAAACCGCGATCCACTTCTTCTCCGAAAAAATACACCAGCCCGACGAGGATCCGTTTTTATAACAAAAGAAAAAGAATGCGAAATGGAACGAGCCATTGTCGCATTCTTTTTTATAAATAAAGAACATTCACGCTTGAGTCGGCATCAAACACATGCAGCGCGTCGGCATCGGCCGCCAGCGTCAGCTCGGTTCCATCCTGGACCCGCGCGTCGCCCGGCAAAGTCGCCACGACTTTCGCGCCGTTGGCCATCGTCATATAGACATTCGTCGTGCTGCCCAGCATCTCGACGACATCGACATGCCCGTGCAGCCCGTCGGCGTTTCGATCGGCGATGCGTAAATTTTCCGGACGGATACCGACTTTCAACGCCTTGTTCGAACCGAATCCCAGACGCTCGAATGTATCCGCCATTGTTTTGGACACGTCGAACTGAAATCCGTCACCCGTTAAAACCGGACGACCGTCTTTTTGAACGAGGCGTGCGTCGAGCAGATTCATCACCGGCATGCCGATAAACGTGGCGACAAACAAGTTGCGCGGTTTCTCGTACAAGTTTTGCGGTGTGTCGATTTGCTGGATCTCGCCATCGCTCATCACAACGATGCGGTCACCCAGCGTCATCGCCTCCGTCTGGTCGTGGGTGACGTAAATCGTCGTCGCTTTGAGCTCCTTGTGCAGGCGGGCGATCTCGATTCGCATTTGCCCGCGCAGCTTGGCGTCCAAATTGGACAGCGGCTCGTCCATGAGCAGCACTTTCGGGTTGCGCACGATGGCCCGGCCCATCGCCACACGCTGGCGCTGGCCGCCCGAAAGCGCCTTCGGCTTGCGATCCAGCAAATTTTGCAAGCCAAGGATTTTGGCCGCGTGGTCGATGCGGGCGTCCATTTCCTCTTTAGGCAGTTTTGCGATCTTCAACGGATACTCCATGTTTTTGCGCACCGTCATATGCGGATACAACGCGTAGTTTTGGAACACCATCGCGATGTTGCGATCTTTCGGCTCCTTGTCGTTGCACACGACGCCGTCGATTTGCAACGTGCCGCCGCTAATGTCCTCCAGACCCGCGATCATGCGCAGCGTCGTCGACTTGCCGCACCCCGACGGACCGACAAAGATAATAAACTCCTGATCTTTGATTTCCATATTGAAATCTTTCACGGCCTGGTAGCCGTTTGGATACACTTTCTGGATGTGATTCAAAATAACTTCTGACATATCTTATCCTTTCACCGCGCCATTGGCGACGCCATTTAAAATTTGTTTTTGACAGACGACATAGAAAATAAGCATTGGAATGAGCGACAAGATATACGACGCGAACGCGAGGTTGTAGTTGGTTCCAAACGCCGTCTGGAAGTTGAGCTGCGCGATCGGCAGCGTGTTGATGCCCGTTCCCGACATGATGACTAGCGGCGTCATGACGTCGTTCCACGTGCCCAGCGCCGTCATGATCGCGACCGTCGCGTGCATCGGCTTCATCATCGGGAAGATGACTTTCCAGTATGTCTTCCACGTGCTCGCTCCGTCGACCATGCTCGCTTCCTCCATGACTTCCGGAATGTTTTTCATGTATCCCGCGTACAGCATGACGTTCATCGGCATGTAAAACACGAGATACAGCAAGATGACGCCTAGCTGATTACCCAGATGCAGTTGTGCCGTCTCCTTGACAAGGGGCATCATCAAAATGGCGAACGGGACGAACATCCCTGAAATGATGTACAAGTAAATGAGCTTGAAGTGTTTCGACTTGGCCGTCGTGCGTCCAAGCACGTAGCCGACCAGCGAGTACACGATGATGCCCAGCACGATCGTCGAAATGGTGATGAGCAGGGAGTTGCCCAGCGTGTTCCAGAAATCGGTCACTTCCATCGCCTTGGCGAAGTTGTCAAAGCCAAGCTCCTTTGGAAAGCCTAGCGCGCCCTGGACGCTGTTGGTCATTTCCGACGGCTTTTTAAACGCGATGACCAGCGCCATGTACAACGGGAAGAACACGGTGACCGTACCCAGGCACAAGACAATCGTCATGAGCCAGTTTGTCTGCTTTTTCGGTTTGATTGGCTTTGTCATAGCTGCTCCTCCTTCTTTCCGGTAATGACTTGCTGGATGACGGAAATGATGACGATGACGAGAAAGAACACGAAGGCATTCGCGCTCTGGAACCCGAACTGGCCGCCATCCAAACCGTTGCGGTAAATCAAAAACGAAATCGATTCCGTAGACTGGGCCGGCCCGCCGTTGGTCAACGACATGATCTGGTCGAACACCATCAGGAAGTTTTTCGTCGTCAAGACAAAGTTGATCGAAATAAACGGAATAATGAGCGGGAAGGTGACTTTCCAAAATTCCGTCCATTTGCTCGCGCCATCCACGCGGCTTGCCTCGTACACGTCTTCAGGCACCGTCTGCAAGCCGGAAATGTAAATGATCGTCGTCATCGCGACCGCCTGCCACACGCCCACGATCAGCACGCCGATCCAGGCGTACGCCGGGGAGGCGAGAATCGAGTTTTGCAGCCATTCAATGTTCCACGCCACGCCGATATACGGCAGGATGTACGTGAAGAAGAAGCTGAAAATGTAACCGATGACCAGACCACCCAAAATGTTGGGTACGAAGTAAATGCCGCGAAGCGCCGATTTGAAGCGGATCTTGGCGTTGAGGGCGAGCGCCATCAGCAGCGAGAGCACGTTGACAAGGATCGTGCCGCAAATGGCGTACTTGAACGTGAACAAGTAGCTTTTCAGCACGCGGCCGTCCTGGAACAAGTCGGCGTAGTTGCGCAAGCCGACCCAGTCGAACTTGCCGTAGCCTTTGTAGTTGGTGAAACTGTAAATCAACCCGTTGATCATCGGCCACGTATTGAACATCACAAACAAGATCAATGCGGGAACGAGGATGAACAAATATGTCTTTGTCCGGTTGGACATCTTCTTTTTCATGTTATGATTCCTCCTTTTGGAGCCGCGCGATCAAATCGCGGTTGTAACGGATCCATTCCGTGTCGAATTTGTTCAGGAACGTGTCGAGCGCGTCCTTTTTCTCGTCAAGCAAATACGTCTGGATCATCGCGTCCACCGCCATTTCGGTCGGGTAGTGGTGGTCCTGGTAGTCGGCGACCTCGCCGGCCAAAATGTACGTTTCCATGCCTTTCAAATATTCCGCGATCGGGAATTCGCCTTTTTTCGTCGCGATGCCGCCCTGATCCTCCAAATACATGTTGAGCACCTCGTCGGAATACAGGAAGTCGAGCACCTCGTACGCCGCCTCCTTGTTCGGGCAGTTTTCCATGACGGAGAACTGGACGTCGATGCCGGAGTTTAAAATGTTTTTTTCCGGGTCGTTGCTGCCGGGCATGACGAACGAGTCGATGTTCATATCCGGGTTGACGCTTTGCACCTGGCTGATGGCGTAGCTGCCAATCGGCCACATGACCGCCTCGCCGTTGGCAAACGCCGTCGCCGCGTCCGTGTACGAGTAGGCGTACGGGTTAGGCTGGCAATACTGGAGCAGCTCTTTTTGCTTCGTCGCCACCTCGCGGTACGCATCGGCGAATGTCGCCTCGTTTTTGTTGACTTGCGAGCAAATGTCGGCATCCACCAGATCGACCGCCAGCGCGTTCCATGGCGCCAACGTCGTCCATGTGTCCTTGTAGCCGAAATACAACGGCATCAGCCCTTTGGCCTGGATCGCTTCGCACAACGCGAGAAACTCGTCCCACGTTTTCGGGATCTTCCAGCCGTACTCGTCGAAGAGGTCCTTGTTGTAGAGGACACCCGCCGCGTTGGCGACGTATGGCAGAGCGTACGTGCCTTCCATTTCGACAAATTCGAGCTGTTTGTCAATGTCCAGATAGCCGGGCTTGACGTTCTGAAGCGCCGGCAGGTCGGAAATGTCCATGAACAGACCGGCGTCGAGAAAATTGGAATAGTTGATGTCCCCGCCGATGGCGACAATATCCGGATAATCATCGCGGATGAATCGCGTTTTCAAGATGGTCATCGCTTCGTTGGGACTGCTGATTTTGAGCCGGACATCGTCATGCGTGGCGTTGAACAAGTCCTGGATTTCCTCCATGACTTGCACGGCTTCCCGTTTGTACGAAACGATTTCGATTTCGGGAATGCCGTCCGGCGAAGCCTGCCCGCATCCTGCGAGCGAGGCCGTCATCATGACGCATGTGGCAGCCGCCATGATTTTACGGATTGTTTTCATGCAAATTCTCCTTTCGTTTGCTGTTGATAAAATCGTAACACGAAGATTTCAGTCATAAAATGGAATAAAGTGACATGAAATATACCAAAAAACGATGTTTTTGCGTTATACTAAAACCAAGATAGCATTTTGATATATAACGTGGAAAGGGCTTATAAATATGCGTGATGTGATCTTTAATATTTTTCCCAACGAGAACTACATCGACCTGGGATTGTATCAGTGCGGACGCGAGCAATGCGCGCCGGCCCACATTTTCGGCCCGGCCGCCCGCAACCATTACTTGTTTCATTACATACACCGCGGCAAGGGAACGCTGATCGCGCCCGACCGGACAGGAAAGAACCAGACGTTCCATTTGCACGCCGGACAGGGGTTTTTGATTTATCCGGGCCAAATTACGACGTATTTCGCCGACGAGAAGGATCCGTGGGAATACGCGTGGATCGAATTCGACGGCTTGCGCGTGCAGGCGGCGCTGGATTTGATGAACATCACGGTGGACGATCCGGTTTACCGGGCGGGAGACGCCAAACGAAAAGAGGCGATGGTGCAGGAAATCGAGTACATTTTGCATCATATGAACGATTCCAGTTTCGCCACGATTGGCCATTTGTACTTGTTTTTCGACGATTTTATGAAATCGGCCCGCCAGCCTGTCGAGCATCCGACCAATTCGCTTGCCGACTTTTACGTGCGCGAGGCGGTGTCGTTTATCGAAAACAACTACGCCAAAGACATCACGATCGAGCAGATTTCCAAGGCGCTTGGCATCAACCGCAGCTATTTTGGCAAGCTGTTCAAGCGGGTGACGGGCAAGGCGCCGATGCAGTTTTTGTTGCAGTACCGGATGACGAAGGCGGCCGGGCTTTTGCAAGTGACCGATTTGAAGATCGCGGAAATCTCGGCGCAGGTCAGCTACGAGAACCAGCTCCATTTTTCGCGGGCGTTTAAATCCCTCTACAACAAGTCGCCGAAGCAGTACCGGCAGGAAACGCGGCGGAAAAAGCCAGTCGAACTGGAGCCGGTCGGTAAAAAACAAGAAAAGTTTTAGTAAAAACAAGTTGACAATTTTGCTTCGTTCCGTTAAAACTGGGAATAAATCAAACCAAAAGGAGAACGAACATGTCAATACAAGTACACGATTCATTATTTTCACTGTGCACGCGTGATTCCCTATACCAAATGAAAGTCGACCAGTATGGCGTTTTGAACCATACGTGGTACGGTCCCGATACCGCCATGGATATGAGCTATATCGAGGATTATCCGGAAATCAGCTTTTCCGCCAACTTGTGGGATACCGAAAAAAGCCGGATGTACTCGCTCAACGACCGTCTGCTTGAATACTCGTGCGGCGGGATTTCGGATTTTCGCAATCCCGCGCTTTTGCTGACGGTGCCCGATGGCTCGTCCTCGCTGGATTTGCGTTATTTTTCGTACGAGATCATGCCGGACAAGTACGCGCTTGAGGGCTTGCCGGCCTCGTTTGGCGACGGCCAGACATTGAAAATCACGCTCAAGGACACGGTGTACGATATTTACGTGGACTTGCTTTACGGGGTGTTTGAAGAGGAGAACGTCATCACGCGCTCGGTTGTCATCCGCAACTTGACACCGTTTGAAATCAAGGTGAAAAAAATCGTGAGCGCCAGCCTCGATTTGCCGACCAGCGACTATGAGGTGATCCACTTCCATGGCCGCCACGCGATGGAGCGGATGATGGAAAAGACGCCGCTCACCCACGGGACGTTTTCGATTGGTTCCAGACGCGGCCAGTCGTCCCACCAGCACAATCCGGGCCTCGTGCTCGCCAAAGCGAACACGACCGAGACAAGCGGGGAGGCGTACGGAATGCTGCTTGTGTATTCGGGAAGCTTCGAGGCCGAAGTCGAAAAGGACCAGCTTGACCAGCTGCGGGCGACGATCGGTTTGCGAAGCGAAAATCTGAACTGGACGCTCAAGCCGGGCGAGCGCTTTTGCGCGCCGGAGGCGATTTTGTCGTTTACGGAAAACGGGCTGGGAACGTTAAGCGGCCAGTACCACGATTTCATCCGGGAGCACTTGATCCGTTCCCGGTTCGTGCATCAAAAGCGGCCGATCCTCATCAACAACTGGGAGGCGACGTATTTCGATTTCAACGGCGAAAAGCTGTTGGACATCGCGCAAACGGCTCGCGAGCTGGGCATTGAATTGTTCGTGCTGGACGATGGCTGGTTTGGCCAGCGCCACAACGACGACTCGAGTCTGGGGGACTGGGTCGTCAACGAGCAAAAACTGCAAATGCCGCTGCGCGAGCTCGTGGATCGCGTCCATGACAAGGGGATGCAGTTCGGCTTGTGGATCGAGCCGGAAATGGTGTCGGAAAACTCGATGCTGTACCGGGCCCATCCGGACTGGGTGCTTCGCTCGCCGCTGCGCGATCCGGCCCGCAGCCGCTACCAGCTCGTGCTGGACATGGCCAACCCGGAGGTTGTCGACTATTTGGCGAACACGTTTATGGCGTTGATCGAGGAGAACGGCGTCGACTACATCAAATGGGATATGAACCGCTCGATTAGCGACTTTTACGCTCCGTCGCTGGCGCCCGAACGGCAAAGCGAGATGGCGCACCGTTACATGCTGGGCGTGTACGATTTGGCCGACCGTCTCACTTCGCGCTTTCCCGACGTGCTCTTTGAAGGCTGCGCGGGTGGCGGCGGCCGTTTCGACGCGGGGATGCTGTACTATTTTCCGCAGTACTGGTGCTCGGACGATACCGACGCCCACAACCGCTGCCTCATCCAGCATGGCACGAGCTTTTTCTATCCAATCAGCAGCGTGGGTTCCCACGTTTCGGCGGTGCCAAACCACCAGACCGGACGAACCGTGTCGCTGAAGACGCGCGGCATCGTGGCGATGGCGGGGACATTTGGCTACGAGCTTGACTTGTCCGCGTTAAGCGACGAGGAAAAAGAGGAAGTCAAGGCGCAAGTCGAAACGTACAAGGCGATGCAGCCACTCGTGTTCGATGGCGACTATTACCGGTTGAGCGACCCCAACGCAAACAACGTGTGCGCGTGGTCGTTTGTGTCCAAAGACAAAAAAACCGCGCTCGTGCAGGCGGTCGTGTTTGAGCACAAGCCCAACGCGAAAAAGCCGCATGTCAAACTGCAAGGGCTTGATCCGATGGCGTTTTATCGCCGCAAGGAAGACGGGATGGTGTTTTCGGGCAAGGCGCTGATGAAGGCGGGTATCTTCTTGCCGGATACCCTGGGCTCGAACGTGGGGCATCAGGTGGAATTGGAACAAATAGATTGAGGGAGTCGTGAGCGACGCTCTCTTTTTTTGTCGCGCAAAACGATCAATGGTAAAAAGGAGCATAGCAAATGAGGTGTTTTTAAAGAGAAGATGAAATAATATACCGAAAACGAAAGAGGAGGGCTCAGAAAAAAAGGAAGTCATCCTTTGACTTCCACAACATGATCCAAAACCATTGTTTTATGAGTGTATCAATGGCTTTTAATTATTTTCCAACAGCCAGTCAATAAGATTGATCAGTTTGATTCCATCTTCCGAGTTAATGAAACTGCGATCCATGGATAAAACGATCTTTTCATAATGATCATGAATGGCGTGGAGAGGACGAAGTTCACGGTCTCGAACATCTTCGGAAAGTAATGATTCTGTCACTTGAATGTATTTTTTTTCATTCGGCTTTTCCGCAATGAAATCAACTTCTGCCGTACCGACTTTGCCAATATAAACACGGTAGCCTCTGCGCATGAGTTCAAGGTAAACCACATTTTCGAGCATATGACCCCGATCTACATCCCGATACCCTAAAAGCAGATTACGAAAACCAAGGTCGATAATATAATCCTTTTCCAATGTCTTCAATAATTGTTTTCCTTTCACATCATAACGATTGACTTGTATGAATAAAAATGCGTTTTTCAATAAGGTGATGTAACGTTCGACCGTGTTTCGGGTAAGCGCCTGGCGACTTGATTCTATAGCGCCATCACTTGATAACACATTCCCCATATTATTTGGAGAAGTAATATTGCCAATATTCGAACAAAGAAACAAAGTGATACGCTGTAGGGTATTTTGATTGATTTGGGAATTTCTTTGCATAATATCACGTAAAATAATTGTTGAATAAATACCCTCTAATGCTTGATTGCATCTTGTTTCATCAAAATGATATTCGCTTAAAATCGGCATTCCCCCAAATTGTAAATATTTTTGAAACTTTTCTTCTATTGAAATGGAGTCTTCCCAGGTGTTGAAGGTTAAAAATTCAGCAAAGGAAAGCGGAAATACACGGATCTCAACATAACGACCTGAAAGTAAAGTGGAGAATTCGGAAGATAATAAATAGGCATTCGAACCAGTAATATAAATATCCACATCAAAATCGAGTCGGAAGGATTCAATCGCCTTTTCCCAGTGTTCAACATTTTGAAGTTCATCAAACATCAAATAAGTTCTTTGACCATCTTGGATTTGACTCGCAACAAAATCATAAAAGGCCACATAGTCAGTCAGATTTCGATATTTCATAGATTCCAAATTAAGATGGATAATATGACCATCGCTTACTCCGGTTTCCAATAAATAAAGATGAAATAAGTCCAGCAACGAGCTCTTACCACAACGACGAATACCAGTTATGATCTTCACTAAATCTACATCTTTATGACCAATCAGTTGAGCTAAATATTGAGGACGATCAATTAATTTCTTCATAGAAGCTCTCCTTTCATCTCTATTATACTAAAAAGTTTTGTTGTTTAGAATGAAAAAACTTTGTTTCTTTTTAAAGTTTTATCATTTCAAATGATAAAAGTTTTGAACCGGACCGATAAAAAGGCATTCATTGACTTGTCCGGGAGACTTAGGTAGAAATTCTTGAAAGACACTGTTGCTTGGTATCTCCTTTTGATGTTTTCGAAACAATTCGAATTTTCTTTCCATTCAATGAATTTCATAATGAACATTCTGTTAAAATAATAGTTTTTCATCTCTTGTGAGGAAAAGGGAACGATGTTCTCTTTTCCGTTTGGTTTTGGAAGGAAAGACCGAAACAATGAAACCATTTGACTTGTTTTTTTTTGATTGAGAGCGTTTTCATTTTATAATGAAGAAAACGAAGGAGGAACGGATTATGAGTTTTCCAAAGGATTTTTTATGGGGCGGCGCCGTAGCCGCCAACCAGTATGAAGGCGGCTGGGACGCCGAAGGCAAGGGATTGTCCACCGCCGATGTCGTGACTCGCGGTTCGAGATCGCAGGCGCGCTATGTGACGTATCAAACGGCGGATGGCGTCGTGCACGCCGACGAGATGTTCACGCTCAATACGCCGGACGACGCGAAATTCGGCGTGTTTGAAGGCTTTGACTATCCAAGCCACGAGGCGGTGGATGGTTACCACCGGTTCAAGGAGGATATCGCTCTGTTTGCCCAGATGGGATTCAAGACGTTCCGCACGTCCATCAACTGGGCGCGCATTTTCCCGACCGGACTGGAAACCGAGCCCAACGAGGCGGGACTGAAGTTTTACGACGAGCTGTTCGACGAATGCAACAAGCATGGTATCAAGCCGCTTGTCACCCTTTCCCACTACGAAACGCCGCTTGGACTCACGAACGCATGGGGATCGTGGAACGATCCTAGAACGATCGAGGCGTTTTTGCGCTATGTGAAAGTCGTTGGCGAGCGATACAAAGGCAAGGTGGAATACTGGCTGACGTTCAACGAGATCAACACGCTCGGTCATGGCGGCTGGATGGGCGCGGGCGTCCCTTCGACCGATCCGCAAAAGCTGGCGATGACGGCCAAGCACCAGCTGCTGGCCAGCGCGAAAGCGGTCGAGCTGCTACACGCCATCGACGCCAACAACAAAGTCGGCAACATGATCGCATTCATGACATACTATCCGCTCACGTGCAACCCGGACGACATCATGGCGTGCTGGAGCGAGATGAACAGCAACTTCTTTTATTGCGACGTGCAGGCCAGAGGGTATTATCCAGCGTACAAGCTGAAAGAGTACGAGCGCGAAGGCATCGACATCCATTTGACGGACGAGGAAAAAGAAACTTTGAAAAACGGAACGGTGGACTTCATCTCGTTCTCGTACTACATGTCGAATTGCGCGGCAAAACAATCGGACGCGGCCGAAACCTCGATTGGCAACATGTCGATGGGATTCAAAAACCCGTATTTGAAGGCGTCGGACTGGGGATGGCAAATCGACCCGACGGGATTGAGGTATTCGCTCAACGTATTGTACGACCGCTACCAGAAGCCGCTCATGATCGTGGAGAACGGCGTCGGAACGCAGGACGAGCTCGAGGAAGGCGACGTCGTGCACGATGGGGCTCATATCGACTACTTGCGCGACCACATCAAAGCGATGGATCAGGCGATCAATGAGGATGGCGTCGAGCTGTGGGGTTATACGCCATGGGGATGTATCGACCTCGTATCGGCTTCGACCGGCGAGATGCACAAGCGGTACGGCTTCATTTACGTGGACTACCAGGACGATGGCACCGGGGAAGGCCGCCGCATCAAAAAGGACTCGTTTGACTGGTATAAAAACGTCATCGCGACGAACGGGGACGATTTGGGCGAATAAAAGCGGCTGAAAACGCTTTCAAAAAGAAGTGGCAACCGACTGAAAACCACGCTATAATGAAACCGGCTATACAAAATCAACACAGTAAGAGGAGGAATTGAATATGTATCGCTTTACACTGCCTCGTGATTTGTATCACGGGGAAAACGCGCTGGAAGCGCTGAAGACGCTGGAAGGCACGAAAGCGGCCATCGTCGTAGGCGGCGGCAGCATGAAACGCTTCGGCTTTCTGGACACGATCGAGTCGTATTTGAAGGAAGCCGGCATGGAAACGATTTTGATTGAAGGCGTCGAGCCCGATCCTTCCGTGGAAACGGTGATGCGCGGTGCGGCAGTCATGCAGGAATTTGAACCGGATGTGATCGTCGCGGTGGGCGGAGGTTCTCCAATCGACGCGGCCAAGGCGATGTGGGCGTTCTATGAATACCCGGAAACAAAATTCGAGGATTTGATCACGCCGTTCGCGTTCCCGACATTGCGTACGAAGGCGAAATTCGTCGCGATTCCATCTACATCGTCGGGCACGGCGACGGAAGTGACGGCGTTCGCGGTCATTACCGACTACGAAAAAGGCATCAAATATCCACTGGCCGACTTCAACATCACACCGGATGTGGCGATCGTCGACCCGGCGCTCGCGCAGACGATGCCACCAAAGCTGACGGCCAACACCGGCATGGACGCTTTGACGCACGCCATCGAGGCGTACGTGTCGACGCTACATTGCGACTATACGGATCCGCTGGCGCTGCACGCGATCAAGATGATCGACGAAAACCTCGTGGATTCCTACAACGGGGACAAGGAGGCGCGCAACCGCATGCACAACGCCCAATGTCTGGCGGGCATGGCGTTCTCGAACGCGCTGCTTGGCATCGTGCACTCGATGGCCCACAAGACGGGCGCCGCGTACTCGGGCGGCCATATCGTGCATGGCGCGGCCAACGCGATGTATTTGCCAAAAGTCATCGCCTACAACGCGAAAGAGCCGGAAGCGGAAAAACGCTATGGCGAGATCGCGGCGTTCATCGGCCTGGAGCCAACGTCCAAGGCGCTCATCGAGCACATCAATGAAATGAACAAACAGCTTAACATCGCCCCAAGTATCAAAGAATACGAGGGCGGCATCATCGACGAGGCGGAGTTCCTTGAAAAACTGCCGACGGTGGCCGAGTTGGCTGTCGGCGACGCGTGCACCGGAAGCAACCCGCGCTCCATCACGCCGGAACAAATGGAACGGCTACTGAAGGCTTGCTTCTACAACGAGGACGTGGATTTCTAAAACAACCATCAAGAGGCGACGATTGTCGCCTTTTTCCTTTTCATTCGAAAGATAAAACGGATCGAAGATTGGAAGAAGGTTGAAGTTTTTGATGGACAAATCCACGAAACGACAAGGCGTTGACAAGCGTCGTCAGCGCGTCGGAAACCGGCTCGGCCAGCATGAGCGCGACAAGACCGCCATTTGTGAGCGCGGGCAAAAGATAGAGCAGGGGAACGAGCAGGATCCCTTTGCGAAAAAACGCGAAGAAAAACGAGCGGCCGCCCGCTCCCAGGGCGTTGTACGTTTGCTGGAACGTTGAATTGGCGCCAAGTCCAAAGCATCCAGCCATATAGACAGGAAGCAGATGGGAGCCCAGGTCGATGAGCGCCGGATCGTGCGTGAAAACGGCGAGCACCGGGCGCGGGAACAAGACAAGAAGAGCAGTCGCGGCGAACGTAAAGGTAAGCGTGATTTGGAGCGTGAGGCGAATCGTCTTTCGCACCCGCCCGGATTGTTGGGCGCCGTAGTTGTAGCTCAAAATCGGTTGGGCGCCAATCGTGACGCCTTCGACGGGCAGCAGCAAAAACTGAAACATCGAAAACAGGATGGCCATCGCGCCGACCGCGACATCTCCGCCAAGCCGGTACGCTTGCGTGTTGAAGCACAAGACGAGCACGCCTTCGGACAAGCTCATGAAAAATGGCGAGGCGCCGAGTTTGAGAATGTCTTGAATAATGGAGGACTGGGCGTGAAACGTTCGAAAAGACAGACGCAGACGTGTTTTCGGCCCGAGCAAAAAACGCATCGCCCAGAGAAAGGAAGCCATTTGGGACAGCAGCGTGGCAAGCGCCGCCCCGCGCACGCCCCAGCCCAGCCCGAAAATAAACAACGGGTCGAGAAGGGTGTTCAAGATCGCGCCGATCGCGGTCGTCGTCATGGCGGTTTTCGCGAATCCTTGCGTCGTAATGTAGTCGTTCATGCCTACGGACAGCTGGATGAAAAATGTGCCGGCTATATAAATGGACAAGTAGTCCAGCGCGAAAGGCAGAGTGGCGTCGCTGGCGCCAAAGGCGATCAGGATCGGTTTTTTGAACAAGGAGACGAGAAAGGTAATCGTCAGGGAAACGAGTGCGAGCGCGAAAAAGGAGTGGTTGACATACTGTTCGGCTCGTTCGATGTGTTTTTTCCCCATTTCCATCGCGGCGAGCGGCGCGCCGCCCCGGCCAAACAAATTCGTGAAGGCGGTGACGATGGTGACGATGGGCGCGCAAATGCCAATGGCCGCCATCGCGAGCGTCCCGTTTTCCATTTGTCCGATAAAGACGCGGTCCACCAGATTGTAAAGCAGCGTGACGAGCTGGGCGCAAATGGCCGGCAGCGCCATGCGAACGAGCAACGTTGCGATCGGTTCCGTTTTCAATGCGTTTGATTCCATAAAGACTCCTTTCGTGTTCCGGCTTCATTATGGCCAAATCATTCAAAAAACGAAACGGATCCCGTTCCGGTTGAAACCGGGTTCGCAAAAAGCAAGCCGCGTCTTTTGAAAAACGCGAACAAACGAAAACGCCTTGAGCGATTCTCAAGACGTTGACCGGTTTGATTTTTCTTTTTTTCGTTTCCAAGTCTGGTACAGCACGTCTTTGAGCACGAGCATCGTGTCCAGATCGCTGTAGCCGGCTTCCGCCTGCAGCTCGTTGAGCAACTGTTCGATCGCCCGGGCGTAATACGCGGTGTTGATCGTTTGCGGATAGCTCGCCAAAACGGGGTATTTTTTCGCCCACGCGGATGTCCAGTCGATTTTCTCCTCCACGGCTTCGTCGGTTTTGGCGATGATCGCCTCGATTTCGAAAAGCGTGGCGTCCAGCTCGATCAATTCGTCGAGTGGAATGTCGTAAAGGCGCGCCATTTTTTTGGCCTGAAACACGTCGGGAATCGTTTCGCCTGTTTCCCATTTGGAAATCGTCTGGCGGCTGACGCCCAGCCGTTCGGCCACGTCTTCTTGCGAATAGCCTTTTTTCCTGCGCGCGTGAAATAAGTTGTTTCCTAAATTCATAATTCCTCCTTGTCTGGCTTTATTGTGCCAAAAAGACGGGCGAAGCGCCACCAAGAAAAGTTGACAAAAATGCCAAGAAAAAAGACCTCCAACGAGGCCTTTTTTCAAGAAAGTTTTAAGAAAGGGAATTTGATTATGAAGTGAGCTCTTTTCAGCTCACAAATATTAAACCATACAATCGCTTTCCGTTCGAGCGGGATGCCTCACTTTTCGATACCGCAAAGCTTCAGGATGCCCGCAAACGCGAACCGGGATGGCCGATGGCTTGGCTCGCTTGTTTTCGAGGGCATTTTCCAGTCGTACATGCCCGACCTCGAGTTTACATATCGTTCGATGATTTCGTGTTCATTGATTTTTTTCATTGTTTTTTCCTCCCTGGTGATGATCGCATTGTACAAAAGGAAGAACAGGAAATACAGAAAACGGGATTCGAATGAAACGGCATTTTCTTTTTTTGAACATTGTCGCGATGAATTTGCGAACGGTATAATGGAAAAAACAAAAATCTTTTTGTAACGAAACCGACGATTTTTTACATACATGGGTGAAAGGAGAAAGAGGATGGAATCGTTTGAACACCTTTACGAACAGCACGCCCGATTCATTTACCGGTTTTTGTTGTCGCGCTGCCACGACGAGTCCATCGCCGAAGAGCTGACGCAGGAAACGTTTTACCAGGCGTACCGGTCGCTGAAATCGTATGACCGGACTTGCCGGATGTCGACATGGCTTTGCGGCATCGCCAAGACGTTGTACGCGGCGTACGTCCGGGAGCATCCGCCGACGGTGGATTTGGATGATTCCATGATTGCCAACGCCCAAGCCGATCCGGTCGACAAGGTGCGGCTGCTCAAGGCCATCCGGAAGCTGAGCGACAGCCAGCGCGAAGTCGTCTATTTGCGTATGTATGGCGATTTGAGTTTTGCCGACATTGGCGAAGTGATGGATCGCTCGGAAAACTGGGCGCGGGTCACGTTTTATCGGGCGAAGGAAAATCTAAGAGAGGAGATGAAACGCGATGGATGAACAAAAAATGCATGATCTTGTGCAGGACTTGCTGCCAAGCTACATCGACAAGCTGACGCACGAAAGCACGAACGAAACGATCGAAAAACATATGGCGTCGTGTCCGACGTGCCGAGCGGTGTATGAAAACATGAAGTCGGACAACGAGATCCCAAAAGCGGACAGCCGCTCGGTGGACTACCTGCTTCTCATCAAACGAAAGACGTGGAAAAAAATCTTGCTTTCGGTCGTCGGCACCGTGCTGGTGATCGGCGTCGCGGCGCTGGTGTGGGTGTATGGCATCGGTGTACCGGCCAAGCCGCAAAATCTGAACGCGAACGTGACGAACACGAATGGAAAGGTCGTCATTCAGGGAACGGATGAGAAAAAAGGGCAGGGCATCGGCCGGATCCGCTGGCTTCGTCAGGGCGACGTGCTCAAAGCGACCGTGTATGAAACGCCCAACGCCGACGCTTCGTTTCATTACGCGTATGAGCAGGAGGGGATCACGCAAGTGTGGCTCAACGGCATGGTGGAATGGGACGACGGGATGGCGATTTCTAGCTCGATCGCCCGGTTGTACAATATGCGGATCAAAAACACGAGCGACCCCTTGAAAGTGAAGGCGCTTATGACGTACGCGACCGCGCTGGACGAAGACGTGTCGTACGGGTTTGAAAACGGCGTTTTAACGATTCAAATCGGGCAGAGCATGGAAAAAGCGGAACTGGATACGATTTCGATCCGGCTGCTCGCCTTGATTCAAAACGTCAAGCAGGTGGACTGGCTGCTTGGAAACGAAATCGTGCAAAGCGTCCGGCCCGCGGATGTGGCGCCCGATTTAAAAGACGCCTACGCGCATCCGGCGATTTTACAGCGGGTGCTTGAAAACCAGGCGCTGGTGTCGATGCGTTCGATGGCGCAGTTTGATTTTCGCTGGGATTTGGACAGCGAACCCGAATTTGTGGTCGTCACCCTTTGGCAAAACGGAAAACGGGTTTATGAAAACGGCGGCCGATCCATGCTGGGCATGGCGCAAATCGCGCTAAAAGACGGTGAGTACGAGCTGGAAATCGCAATCACACAAGACGGACAAGTGAAAAAGGCAAAGCCGGCGCGAGTCGATTTGAAAGAAAACGCCCGTTCGTTCGTTTTCGAGGTCGGGCAAAGCGGCGGCGACATCGAAGTCAGGGAGGTTGGATCATGAAACGAGGATGGATAGCGCTGTGGGTCGGGCTGGCTGGATGGGGCGGCATCGGCTGCGCGCCGGAAACGGCGACGCTGGATCCGGCCATTGAGAAACAGCTTGTGGAAGAAATGGAAACGGAACGGCAGCAAACGGAAACGACCATACAGATTACGACGCTGTCCAACGATTCGACGAGCGTTTCGCGCGTGCAAATGTGGGAAGCGGAAGGAATGAAAATTTCGGTGACGGAATCGACAGGCGTTTTGCCGGCCGACGATTTGACGTACAGCGTGCAGGCGTCTTCAAACGGCCTGGGCGTGGACGTGTGGCTTGAAAAGACAAACGACGGGTTTTCGATTCGTTCGTATACGCTTGATTCATCGTACGCGCAGCCGGCGTCGGAATTCGCGTTTTGGATGCAGTTTTTGTTTACCTGGCGCGATGGCCAAATCGTGGGATTGAATCCGGCGTATCGTTTTACGAAGGAGGGCAACACGATTACGGCTTCCCTGATGGATCTTGAAGAGGCGGAAGCGGATTTTATGGAGCAAAACGACCGGACAGTCAACGATTTGAACCGGGTGGAAATTTACAAAGACGAATACGTGCTGACGTTCGATCGACAAGAGGATTGGTTGTCGCTTCGTTGTTTGAGAGACCGGCTCATGGAAACGAATGGCAGCGTATCGGTTGTGAATACGGAAACGACGTGGATGAAAACGGCTCCGTTTCTTTCCAAGGAGGAGCAGGCGCAAATCGGGCAAATCGTCGCGCGTTTGCTTGAAGATCAATAAAAAAAAGGCGGAAACCGCGATGCGTCTGGGCAGCGGGTTTCGCCTTTTTTATAAGGTTGTTGTAGAAAAGGGAATTGATATTCAAACGGGCGTGACCACCCGCTTGACCCTAGTAAAGCATAGACGGTTTCAAAACACAAACCAGACACTTCCAAAGCGGAAAATCAGTCAAAATCGTCGAAAAAGCGGGATTCTTTGAGTGGTTCGGTCGTCGAAAACCGGCCTTGCTCGATTTGGGACGACCGCTCGATTTTTTCGCGCAAATATTCGTCATAGTGGAGCGCAAACACGCCGGCGAACAAGACGTCGAGCAAATATTCGATCGAGGCGTCGGTGCAAAACGTCCCGATCTTGGAGTAGAGCTTTTCCCTGGAAGACAGGCGCAGCACGATGTCGGCTTGCTTGGAGACGGTGCTGTCTCCAATGTTGGTCAGGGCGATGCTTGGAATGCCATTTTCTTTCAAGACGGCTAAAATCTTGTGATAGATCGGGGTTTCGCCCGAATAGGACACGATGAGGGCGCACGCGCTGGCAGGCATCGTGTGGGCGTTGTAGAGCAGCTCGCCCTGGAGGTTGACGACTTCGACGAGCTTGCCGATGCGGCGCATGTTGTGCTTGAACTCCTGAACGATCAATCCGTTGTTGGATACGCCAAACACGGAAATGAGGGACGCCCGGTCGAGTATCCGGATGGCGTAGTGCAAATCGACGTGGTTGATGAGCTGGAACGTGTCGTCAAGCGCTTCCTTTTTAAGGGTGAGCAGTTTGGAGGCGATCGTGTAGCATGGATCTTCGGCAGTAAAGGGAAGGTTGGCGTCGATGTCGCAAAAATGGGAGGACAAGTATTCCTCTTCCTTTAAAAACGCCTCTTTCAATTCGGACCAGCCTTCAAAGCGCATTTTTTTGGCGATGCGGATGAGGGTGGAAGGGGAGGTGAACGTGGCGTTGGCGATTTCCTTCGTCGTCATCGGTTTGATTTTCTCTTTTTGTTCTAAAATGAAATCCACGATCGTTTTCTCGCTGTTGGAAAACTTCGTGGTTTCCAGTCGTTCGCGAATAAGCATAGTCAAATTCTCCTTTTTTTGTATTATATCGAAAATAGAAACGAGGGAAAAGTTGAAGCGACTGGAAGGAAAAGAACAAAGAGTTTTAGAAATGAATCCGCCGGCTTCGTGAAGTACAATAGTCAAAAAGGAGATTGTCATGAAAAAAATTGCAGGACTCATGCTCAGCCTCGTGCTGGCTGTTTCGCTGGCTGCGTGCCAGAACACGCCGGCGGCGAAAGAAGAGCGCAAGGAGGCAAAAGACGACGCCTCGATTGTCGTTTATTTTTCGGCGACCGGCAATACGAAAAAGATTGCCGAGGACATCGCCCAGCTAACGGGGGCCAATTTGTTTGAGATCGAGCCGGCCACACCGTATACGAAGGCGGATCTTGCCTACGACAACGACGATTCACGAGTTGCCAAAGAGCGCACGATGGATGATCGCAAGGTGGAACTGAAAACAGTCGACGTGCCGGACTGGGACGATTACGACACGGTGTATGTCGGTTATCCGATTTGGTGGGACGAGGCGGCGTATCCGGTGGCTTCGTTTGTGAAGGGCAAAGACTTTTCGGATAAAGTCGTGTATCCGTTTTGCACCTCGTCAAGTTCGAAGGTGGGGGACAGCGCGACGAAACTGGAGGATTTGACGAAGACAGGTGTCTGGTTTGAAGGACAGCGGTTTGCTGCCGATGCGTCGATTGAAGATGTCGACACGTGGCTGAATGAGATTGGAGCCGAATAGGACGAATACTTTGGATCCAGTGAATTTTGTGACGGATCGTCATAAAAGACGCTGGATTTTTATATATACTTATAATATTTATGGATAAAATGATGAATTCGAACAATTATTCTGTGTTTTGTGGTATGATTGTTTCAACAAGGAAGAGATAGGAGGGGATTCTTTATGAACAAATACAAACCAAGCAGGAACAGGATGAGGAAAGGACGGGATGGATGATGGCATTTCCGTTTGCGGCAACATCAAGACCATCCTTTATTCGCGAGGATGTGGTATTGTATGGATGGAAGAAAAACTCGCTTTCCGAAAGTCTGGATAGCACCGAGTACCGGGCGGCGTGCAAGCGGCTGTTGTCGGAAAAGCCGGTTTTGGCCCGGATCGTGAAAGCGTGTATTCCGGAATTTAAGGACATTGATGTCAAGGACATCGAGTCGTTCTATATCGAAGGGACGCCCTATGTAAGCGCCGTCCCTTTGCATCGGGACACGTCGCGGATCGTTGGAATGAACACGGAAGACGCGAGCGTTTTGGAAGGAACGGCCGCTTTCGACATTTTGTTTCATGTGCTGCTTCCAAAAAGCAGAGAGAGAGTCAAGGTCTTTGTCGATCTGGAAGCGCAAAACAAGTTTTATCCGGGCTATCCGCTGGAATCGCGGATAGTGTACAACATGTGCCGGATGGTTTCGCGTCAGTATGGCACGGAGTTCAAAAACTCGCGCTATGGAGAGATCAAAAAATGCTATTCGATTTGGATCTGCAACGATCCGGCGCAGGAATGTGCGAACAGTATGAACCATTACCATATAACGGAAGAACGCGTGGCGGGGAACATGAAAAGAAACCCGGAAAACTACGATTTGATTTCGGGGATCCTGATCACGCTGGGCGATGAAAAACAGGAAAGATACGAAGGGATTTTCAAGATGCTGGATGTTTTATTGTCGAACACGATGGAAGCGGCCGACAAGAAAAGGATCCTGGAGGAAGAGTACAAGATCCCAATGACGGAGAAATTCAATAAGGAGGTAGAGGATATGTGCAATTTGAGCATGGGCGTGTATGAGTCTGGGCATGTGGATGGATATGAGAAAGCTATGTTCGCCACAGCTCGCCGGATGCTGGATCTAAAGCAATTTACCGTTGAGATCATTGCGAAAGTAACCGGATTGTCAATCGAGGATGTGCAGGCTTTGAAGAAGGAAATGGAGCCGTCGGATTTTACAAAAAATTAAATCAGGAAAGCCGTTCCAAGAAAAAAGACCTCCAACGAGGCCTTTTTTCAAGAAAGTTTTAAGAAAGGGAATTTGATTATGAAGTGAGCTCTTATCTAGCTCGCTTGTATTGAACCATATTCCGGCTTTTGCCTCAAATGTTATGCACAACAAAAATCATTTTGTTTTTTTGAAGCGTTTCGAATGGTGTTTTGGAAAAGACTTTGTACAATAAGCGAAGAGACGGAAAGGAGGAGCCGCAAATGATCGAGCAAATTCAAAGAGTGGACCAGTTTGCGCAAGGCATTCAAAAAGAGAAGGTGCTTGTGGAGTTTTTCGCGACATGGTGCAAATACTGCAAAGCGGAAATGCCCGTCGTCGAACAATACGCCCAAGCCAATCCGGATGTGCTTGTCATGCAAGTGGATGTCGACAAATTCCCTGCGCTTGTCGAGAAGTACCATGTGGAACTTTGGCCGAATTTCTTCGCTTTTTCCAACGGAAAGATCGTTGACCACAAGCCGGGCAGCCAGCCAATCGAAGCGCTGGAAGCGATGGTAAGATAATAGAAAGTCAAAGGCAGGGTCGATCCTGCCTTTCATTGTTTAGCGATTCAGAAGGTGGCGTTCGAGAAACCGGGCGACTCCGTCCTCGTTGTTGGTTTCGCGCGTGCGCCATCGCGTTTTTTCAAACAAAAGCGGATTGGCGTTGGCCATCGCCACGCCCATCGTGTTTTCCAGCATATCCAAATCATTCAATTCGTCCCCAAAGGATAGAATTTGCGCGGGATGGATGCCTTTTCGTTCGCATAGCCGCTGAATGCCTTGTCCTTTGGTCACGCGATGATCCATGAATTCCAGCAGCGTCGGGGTGGACCGCACCATGTAGTAGTCCGGATGACGCAACGTATGCGTCGATAAAAAACGATCTAGATCGTCTTTGTCCCAGCTCGTCAACAGCTTGTTGATTTTTTTTGCCCGGTACGGCGCGAGTCCATCCTCGACAATCGTCAGCAAGTTGCGGCGGGCAATCGTTTGGGCGTGGGCGTCGTCGCGCAACGCGTGCAGCGTGTAATGATCGAAGACGAACGCGTTAAACGCGAAATCCGCCAAAAAGGCCAGGATCTCGTCAATGTACGCCCCGTCCATTTCGTAAATCGACTCGCTGTTTTGCTCGTGTAAATCAAAAATCTGTCCGCCATTGAAGCCGATGATCACATCCGTCACTTCGTCCATATTCCATGTTTTCAACAGCTGTTCGACCGCGTAAGGCGTCCGGCCTGTGCAAATGCCAAATTGAATACCCGCCTTTTTCAGCCGGCGCAACACGTCAAGCGTATACGCCGATACGCGTTTCTGGTCGTCCAGCAGCGTCCCGTCCAAATCGACAAGGACCAGTTTGATGTTTTCCATCCTTCACCCTCTCTTTCCTTGTTTCATTATAACGGGGAACAGGATCCATTGAAACGAAGTCTTTCATCCAGCGCCACTTTTCGATACAGTTCGGCATGCCGCTCGTCGCTGTTCATTTCGTCGATCAAAGCTTGTTTTTGGGTGGAAGCCAGCGCCCGGTCCATATAATAGAGCGTCTGTCCGTCGCGGATGCAATAGACAAGAACCGCGATGGTGTTGTCCATCGGGTAGACGCGAAAGTCGATTTTCGCATGACTCTTATAAACTTGACTCACAAATTCCTCTGGTTCCAAATGTACGACACACATCGTTGATTCCTCCTTTTTGTTTTCGATTGCAGTATAGAAAAAAACAGGCGAAAAACCAATAAAAATTTTTGAAAAAAAGAATTCAGTAATCAATTCTTTTTGAAAATAAACAATAAATGCGGTTTTTGTTTTTGAAACAAAAAAACAGCCGAAACGCCGGCTGTTGCCTTTTTCAATCAAAAACGGGTTTTCTTTTGCCGTCCCTCATGCCACATGGTGAACATACAAAACAGCATCATCGCCAGCGCGATGGATAAAACAAGAGAGGTCCATTTCATGACCACATCCGGCAGCGCGATCAAAGAATGATGAATAAAGACGATGAGCATCCCTACAATGCCGACAAAAGCGCATCCGTTTCGTATTTGTTTCATAAGAACCACCTCTTTCCGCCCTCATCCTAGCATAGGATGCCGCAAAGAAGGCGGTCGACGCTTTTGGGAAAAATTAGTTGAAACTAACACTCGGTTTGTGTAAACTAATAATAGTTAGTTATAACTAATCTAAGGGGGATAGTATGCCATTGACTTATGCAAATATGGGTACGGTATACCGTGTACACAAAGTAGGCGGCAGGGACCGGATCCGCAGTCATCTTCAAAATCTCGGATTTGTGGAAAACGAGCCGGTTCTTGTCCGGCAAAGCGCTGGAGGAAATTTGATTGTCGAAGTAAAAGGAAGATGCGTCGCCATCGACGCGGGACTTGGACGACGCATCTTTGTTCAGGATGAAAGGAGAACGGTATGAAGACGTTGAATGAATGCCGTCCAAAGGAAAGGGCGAAAGTTGTGAAAATTCACGGATCGGGCGCCACGAAACGACGTATCATGGACATGGGACTGACGAAAGGCGTCGAAGTCTTTGTCCGCAAGATCGCGCCGCTGGGCGATCCGATGGAACTCAATGTGTGCGCTCATCGTGTACCAGCTTGGCGGGTTGTTTACCGGCGAAGTCGCGTTCAACGGGTTTACGGTTGTGGCGATTGCGCTTTTGCTTGGGATCCTCTATCTTTTATTTAGAAAAGGATACACGCCGGATTCGGAAGCGGTCGACAGCGACTGGGATCTGGAAGGCGCGTGATCTTAAAGAAAAAGGAGGAGCACGATGAATATCGCGGATCTGGGAGTCATCCTCGTCATTGGCGGTCTTGTTTTATGGATCGTTCGATTTTTGAGGAAAAATAAAAATTCTTGCCATGGCGATTGCTCGTCTTGCGCCTCGTCGTGTTCGAAAATCGACTGGGACGAAGTGCGCAAGTCGATCCATGAGGAAAAAAACAAAAAATAACGCGGGGGGAACAAAATCGAAAAAAGGCGATTCCACCCGCTTTTTTTGATATGATAAATAAAAAGTGAGGTTGAATACTATGGATCAAATAAAACTTGAAGAATACGCGAGGCTGATCGTCGATCAAGGCCTGAACGTCAAGGCGCGGCAGCTTGTCGTGATTAGCGCGCCGGTGGAAGCCAAAGCGCTCGTGCGAGCTGTGAGCAAAGCGGCGTTTGAACGGCACGCCGGCGACGTTGTCGTTCGGTATAAAGACGACGTCGTGGAAAAGGAACGGCTCGAGCATGCCGACGACGCGGCGTTTGACCACGTTCCGGATTACGACGCCTTGTTTTTCAACGAAACCGCCAAGGATGGCGCGTGCTATTTAAGTATTACCGGAAACGACCCCGATTTGATGAAGGGCGTCGACATGACGCGGCTAGTCGAATACCGGGCGAAGCTGCGGGAAGCGACAAAGCTTCAGCACGACAAACTGGACCATATGGAAGCGCAATGGTGTGTCGCGGCCTGCGCGACACCGGGCTGGGCGCAAAAAGTGTATCCCGAGCTGTCTTTCCACGACGCGATCGAGCGGCTCTGGAACGCGATCTTCGACGCGTGCCGCGTCGAACCGGGAAAGACGAAAGAAAACTGGGAGCGGCACAACGCCTCGTTTGTGAAAAAAGTCGATTTGCTCAACGGACTCGACATCGCGTCCTTGCATTATAAAAACAAACGGGGAACGGATCTGGTCGTGAAGCTGCCCGACGGCTACCGGTTCGCGGGTGGCAGCTCGACGCTTCGCGATGCGCGTCACACGGTGTATTTTCCAAACATTCCGACCGAGGAAGTGTTTTCGGCTCCATATAAATACGGCGTGGACGGCGTTCTCTACGCGACGATGCCGCTCATTTACAACGGAAGCGTGATCGAGGACTTCCATTTCCGCTTTCAAGAGGGAAAGGTCGTTGATTTTGACGCGCGAACCGGCCGGGATGTGTTGGAGGCGATTTTGAAAAGCGACCGCAACGCCGCGTATTTGGGCGAGGTCGCACTCGTTCCGGTGGATTCGCCAATATCCAAAATGGACACGATTTTCTACAATACGCTGTTTGATGAAAACGCCTCGTGCCACTTCGCGTTAGGTGCCGCGTATTTGGAATGCGTTTGCGACGGCCTGGAATTGCGAGAGGACCAGATGGACGCGGTCGGTTTGAACGACTCGCGCGTGCATGTCGATTTCATGGTGGGCAGCGAAGATCTTTCCATTGTGGCGACTTTGAAAAACGGCGCGAAAGTGGATGTGTTTAAAAACGGCAACTGGGTGCCGGAATTTGAATAAGACGGTCGTGTTGTTTGGCAAAGTCCACTTCATTTGACTTGAACCATGATTGCACGTAAAATACTTATGGAAAGAAATGGAGTGATCAAGAATGGCATCTGAAAGAAAAGACTTGAAGCGAAGTCGTGCCCTGGACGAACTCGAAGAGTTGAACCAGCAAGATCGTATTTCATCCATTCAATTCAACGAGCCGGAACTGCATGATTTTGATGCATCTTCCATTTTCGAAATCGACGAGTCGCAGGAAGCGCAAAAATCGAAGCGAAAGATTTTTGGCAAGCGGGCGAATCGAAGCGCGAATGTGAAGGTGAAGACGAATACATATGAAACCCGCGAACTGATCGAGGAGGAGATCCGCATCCGTCCACGCACGGAAGTGGTCAAGCAGGAGCGAATCGAAATCGAGCCAGGACATGAAAAACTGGAACGCGAGATCGAGGAAGTGGCTGTCCCGATCGAACCGGTGGAAATCATGGAACCCGAAGTGGAAACGATCGAAGTCGAGGAAGAGGAAGCCGCGCCTTTGACACAGGCCATGGAGGAAACCATCGAGGAAACCGCAGACGATCCGGCCTTTGACGAGGAAATCGAAGCGGAATCCTTTGGGAAACGGTTTGATTTGGCGGAGGAAGAAGAGGAATTGGAAGAAGACGGCAAAGACGATACGATTCGAATGAAGCAAGGTCAGTTCATCGAAGAGGATGACGATGACGAAGAATATGAATACGAAGACGAAGAGGAAGAAGAGGACGACGACGAAAACGAGGATGAAAACGAGTTTTACGACGAGGAAGAGCAGGATTTGTACGAGGATCGCAAACATTTTCTTCTTTCCCAGTATCCAGTCATTGAAAACTATTTAGGAGAGCAATCGAAAGACGGGTACCATTTTGTGCGCCACGTGGGCCATAAATACTATTTCGTCAAAGGCGATCCAAAGCCTTACTATTATTCGATCAACTACTTCAAAGACGAGCCTTCCGCCGATCAATGGCGCCAATGGGAGCGCGACGGCTGGAAACTCGTAGCCAAATCTGCGGCGAAGAAAAAATCCGAAGCGGGCTGGTTCACGTTCCGCAATTATCAGGACGAGGGCGAATACAAAAAAGAAATCGACAACGAGGAGGAAAAATATCGTTTCTTCCGCAAATACGCGAATTCCTGCCGCTCGACGATGTTCTTGATTTTTATTTGCATGGCTTGCTGTATCGTGACCGCGTTTCTGCAATACGAGTTCCAAGGCTACTTGTGGGGAATCATCGTTTGTCTGGCGCTGTTCGTGATCGCGCTAGTCGCGTTCTGCACGTATGGCCGCATGCTTCGCCACGCGAAAAAACGCGCCCGGCTGCTCAAAGCCCGGCTGCGCATTAAGGAAAACCAGGACAATCGGGCGAAAGAAAACTACTTCGATGTTTCCGAATCGGAGTCGCAGCTCGAATCCGATTGGGATACGCTCGAGTCGGAAAAGACCCAGCGACGGAAATTCCATCGTTCCCGCGACGAGGAAGACGAAGATTAAGCTTTGCGCAAGCAAGGCTTTTTTTGTAGGCACTCTTGACAAAAAATGGGGGGGGGGTACTATTGTAGTGTAAAATTAAGGGAAGATCGAAGTTCGGTCCGATAGAAAACAGTGAAACACGTGAAGGTGTGGGGCTTGACGTGAAAACTCACTGGTCGTTTTTCAAGATTCGGAAAACCGGATCTTTTTTGTTGCCCAAGCCAAGAAAAAAGACCTCCGACGAGGCCTTTTTCCAAGAAAGTTTTAAGAAAGGGAATTTGATTATGAAGTGAGCTTATTTCAGCTCAAACGTATTTAACCACATTCTTTTCAAACAGGCGAGTGGAACGCATCAAAATTTTCATCCAATGGATTAAGCGCGCCCATTCCCCTTCGACTTGTTTGATCGTTACAGCCGCGATTACCTCGCACTCATCCTTTCTTTTGTTCCTCGAGCAGCGCCCGGATCTGTTCGGGCGTTTCCTTCATACCCCGCTTGTACCATTCGTCACACCACCCAAACATCAAATAGGCGACGGTCACCTTCGCATAGGCGGAAGTCGGATCGTCGTTTTTATCGTGTTGAAGTTTCTTTAAAATCGCGTCCAGCAACACATATTGAAGATGGTTTTGGTACAAAAGGGAAATCAGTTTTTTATTCGTTTCATAAAAGCGGAAGAGGTCGTCCATTTTCGCGTTGTCCAGGGAAGCGCGCTCAAGACATTCCAGCAAGTAATATTCGACGATTTCCTCCTTTGAATCGAAATTGCGGTAAATCGTGATGTGCGACAAGCCCGCCTTGCCGGTGATCTGTTTGTTGGTGATTTCGGAAAACGGCGTCGTTTCCATGAGCTGGAACAGCGCTTCGGCGATCCATTGTTTCGAGTTTTCGCTTTGTTTCGACATGTGTTAGAAATCCTTTCCGTTTCGAACAACACAGGCGTGCCGTCTTGTCGCCTGTTGTTCCATATGTTACAAATATAACTGTTACTACAATAACATCTTTAACCGGGATGTCAAGAAAGGAAACGTATGTGGACGAAAAAGAGAATATACATTTTGATCATTGTGGCTCTATGCGGCATTGTGTTAGGACGGCTCGCCGTGCGCGGGGCGATGAACGCGCTCATGGGCGGCACGATGTTTGGCGGTGATTTTTTATGAAAAGGAAGGGAAGAGGAATGTTTGTGCTGACATGTGTCCTCGTATTCGTAATCAGCTTCGCTGGTTCGGTTGCGTTTAAAATGAAGCATCAGCCGGTGTGGACGAAAGCGTTTCGCGTGGACTGGAGCGACAAAGTCGGAACGGTATACGAGGATTTAAGCTATGGACCAAAAGAAGCGAACAAATACGATTTGTATGTGCCGGCCGATACCGGCAGACCGGCGTACGGGCTTGTCGTGTATTTGCACGCAGGCGGTTTTACAGCCGGGGACAAGGCGGGCGACAAGGAAATGCTCGAATGGCTTTGCTCGCTTGGCTATGTGGCGGCTGGCGTCAACTACACGCTGTTTGGCGAGAAAAATCCGCAAGCCAGCGTGTATTCCCAGTCGCTGGAAATCAAGGAAAGCGTTCCCGCGATTGTCGACGAAGCCAAGCGCCTTGGCTATCCAATCGACGGAATGGCCATTGGCGGCGGTTCGGCCGGCGGCACCTTGGCGATGCTTTACGCGTATCGGGACGCGAAAACGTCGCCCGTGCCCGTTAAACTGCTGTTCGAGGCGGTTGGACCGGCCAGCTTCGATCCAAAAAGCTGGGACACGTACGGACTGGATCAAAGTCCTGAAGCGGCGGCCGGGTTGTTTAGCGCCATGGCCGGCCAAACCATCACGCCGGAAATGATCGAGGACGGCTCGTATGTCGAGGCGATGAAGCCGATTTGGGCGTCGATGTGGGTCGACAAGGACACGGTGCCTAGCGTGATCGCGTATGGCGCCCACGACAAAGTGTGTCCGTTTAAAACAGCGAAGCCGCTGGTTGACGCCTTGCGGGCCAACGACGTGCCAGTGGAGTATTTCGAAATGCCACATTCCGGCCATGGCTTGCAAAACGACAGCGCGCTGTACCGGAAGTACATGGAGGCGATTCGGGACAATCTCGCCCGGTATTTACCGGTTTCGGAAAGGAAATAAAGGATGAAAAGGATCGTGAAAAGAATGGTGATTGTTTTGGGGGATTGGCGGCATCGGGGTTGCGCTGTATCAAGACGCCGGTTGCGATGTGGTGGCGGTGGAAGTCAAAGAACAGGATCACGGAATGCATCAAACTTATTATATGGACGATTACCTGAAATGGCTGAAAACGACATAGGAATAAAAATTCTCACATAGCCAGTCCATTAAAAAAGCCGGACACATTTCATTTATTGGATTAAAATTGTATAATAGTATCAACGATAAATTGGGAAAGTGGAGGAGATTGAATATGCGGTTAGACGGTTTTGGATTGTTCGTAAACGATATGGGAGCAATGATTCGATTTTACAGAGATGTGCTTGGCTTTGAGATTCAAGAGAGTGAGCAGACATCCAATGTATATCTTGTGAAGGACGGGACATTGTTTTTGCTTTACGGCAGAAAAGATTTTGAGAATATGACAAGTAAAAAGTACGAATATGTAAAGGGATTAAACGGTCATTCGGAAATCGCGCTTTATGTGGATACTTTCGAAGAAGTGGATTTAGAATACGAAAAGGCGATACGCAATGGTGCGACTTCTGTTTTAGAACCGACAACAGAGCCTTGGGGACAGAGAACGTGCTTCATAGCTGATCCGGAAGGAAATCTGATTGAAATTGGTTCATGGAACAAATCTTTTGAAACAAAAGACAAAAGATGAAATTCCCGTTTGTTGGGGAGTTGAGAGAGTGAAAAAACGGAATTTGAGAGGAAAACTGTATGATTAGAACAAGACCGTATAAAGCTTCGGATGGAGATGCCATATTATCGTGGTGTCAGGATGAAAAAGCGTTTTATCAATGGACAGCAGGTATACTTGGCAATTATCCGATAACACAAAAGGAATTTTGCTTGGTTGAATCTCTAATGCCGTTTACTGCATTTGATGAAACAGGAATCGTTGGCTTTTTTACGCTAAGAAACCCGGATGAATCCTTGGATGAACTACGTTTTGGATTTGTGATTGTAAATCCTCACAAGAGAGGAAAGGGCTATGGAAAAGCCATGCTCCGGCTAGGCCTCAAATTTGTATTTGAAATGTATGGAGCAAAAAAAGCGTCCTTGGGCGTTTTTGAGAATAATCTTCCGGCTTATTTTTGTTATAAAGCGGTCGGTTTTAACGATGTTGTTCTTGACAGAACGGAAACCTATTGTGTTCTAGGTGAAGAATGGAAGTGTAGAGAATTGATTATGGAAAATAGATAAATCCCGTTTTTTATTGAGTGGAGAACGCGTCTACAAAATAAATAAAAAGCCCCACCCATGCAGGAAATCTAAACAGGTGATCCTGCTTTTTCTATGTCGGGAATCCGGGAGAAAAGAGGACGCACACTGCTATGCATTTTGATATAACAAATCATCTAAAAAAGCCGAATGAATGATTATCAGGGCTTAAAATCAGGTGAAGAACACAAAACGCTGCGGGAAAACTGGGTCGTCTTTTTAACGAAGAAGGATTTCCTTAAACAAAACGAGCTGTTTTATACGTATGAATGGTTCAACCGGAAATGGAAGCGGATCCTGCATACGAAAGCGCACATCCGTTTTGTCAATGGAGAATACCGGGGCGATGACGCGATTGGAAGGCTGATGCATGATTTCCACTGTACAAACCCGGATGACATGTTTTATGATGAGCTTAGAGAAGCCGTATCGTATTTTAAAAAGGAACCGGAAGTAGTGAATGCCATGTGTGAGATCATGAGAGAATTTGAAAGAGAGTCGCGAAATAAAGAGCGTGAAGAAGGCATGTCCTATGAAAAAATCGCGCGGATCACCAATCAATCGTTATCGAAAGTAAAATCGGTTTTTAAGGCGCAGCAACCCGCGTAGCAATCGGGCATCATGGCATAGGTCATGATGCTCTTTTTCTAAATACGTACTCGAATTTCATTCCTGTAAATTTCGATCCAGAGGAAGGAAAGCAATGAATATGCACAAGTGTTTGTAAAAAAACAGGACTCAGAAGGATGAAAAAATCAAAAGGAGACACCATTTTGATGCCTCCAAATAACAATCTTTTCGAACGTATAGTTTCCCATCCATTCGGTTCTTCTTATTTTGTTTTTGGCTGGAAAAAGCGATGGGCAGCCAGCGCCAGCAAGCCGGAAAGGAAAGCCGCGATCCAATAGCATAGCGCCATGGGCAGCGACTGGATCAAAAAGCCGAACACGATGTTGCCTAACGGAACGGCGCATTGGCACGAGGCCATGACGAACGCCATCGTCTTGCCAAGCTGGTCGGCTGGGGTGATCGTTTCCAGCCACGTCAGCAGCACGATGCTCGCCATGGAACCCAGCGCCATGAGCAGCCATAAACCAACGGCCAGCGCGCCAAAAGAAACCGGACCGCCTTGGGCGATTCCCAACAGCAAGGCGATGAGCGCCAAAACGACGGCGCAGCCAGCCATGATCGTTTTGATTTCCTTCGTACCGGCGGCTTTTACGCGGGCGGAGGCGAAAAGAGCGCCCGTGATGCCGCCAATGCCGATGGCGGCTTCCAAAAGCGACAAGTGGAAATCGGCGCTGGCGCCCGCGTACCAATGCTGCGTCACAAGAACCGGAACGGAAACGCTGATCAGCCCGGAAACGACGAGATTGAACAAGGCGATCAAAACGAGGCCGCGACGAATGAGATTGTTTTGGAGGACGACGCGCCATCCGGTTTGAAAATCTTCGCGAAGCGTTCGCTGTTTTGGATGGAAAGGAATTTTTAAAAACAATTCCAGCAGCGCGGAGACGAAAAAGCAAACCGCCAGAACGAGCAAAAACGCGGTTTTCGACAAGACAGGATTGAAAAGCGCCGCCAGGACCGGGCCGATGATGGCGGACAGCTGTCCGATACCCGAAACGATGGCGTTGCCCTTCATCCAGTTCGCTTCGTCCAGCAGCGCCGGGACACTCGCGTTCACCGTTGGCTGGTACGCGCCCTGAATGGCGTACAATACAAGCAGCGCGATCGCGCACACGACAACGGGATCAAGCGCCTTCCACGCCAGCGCGACGAGCGTGACCAAAAGGGCGGTGAAAAAATCGAGGCCGGCCATGATGCGTTCTTTGCGCCAGCGATCCGCCAACACGCCGCCAACCATGGACAAAGCGATGGACGGAAGCAAGGCGATTCCGGTTACGAGGCCAAATAGAGAAGGGGAACCGGTCGCTTCGAGCAGCCAGAGTGGCAACAAAAAGCGAATCGCCGCGTTGCCAAACAAGGAGATGATTTGGCCAACGCACAACAAAAGAAATGATTTGGATGAAAGCATAGTGGATTTCCTTTCTTAAGTACCGACCGACGGTATGTATCGCGGTAAAAGAAAATCGCCGGTTGGCGAATTTCACGCCGCTTTCGAGGCGAGCGTGGCGAGATGGGCGAGCCGTTCGATGGCTTCGTCTTCAATCAAGTCGAGGCCGCACTGGCGCAGCATCTTTTGCAGCAGTTTCGCTTTGCGCGTAATTTTATTCGCGTCGGCCTGGATTGCCAGCGGATTGAGCCAAATGTTGCCGGCCAGCAACAGCAGCTCCGCCAATTCGTCCGGGTACCCGGTCACGATGGAGCCATCCTCGACGCCTTCGCGAATGAGAGGGGCGATATAGGCCGGCGCGACATGGTGGATGGAGTCGTCCCGCATCCGGGCCAGCATGAATGGATCATCATAAAGGCGGGGCGCGGCTTGAAACAAATCGTCCTGGATTGGCTGGGCGATGGAGCCGCAAAAGATCGCTTTGAGCTTTTGCGCGCCATTCATCGTCGAATCGGCGCGGATCTTGTTCAGAAATTGAACGGACTGTTCGCTCATCCGGGTGATGACCGCTTCCAGAATTTCCTCTTTGCTTGCGAAATGGTGGTAGATCGCGCCTTTGCTCAAGCCGTTCAAATCGTGAAGAATGTCCTGAATGGATGTTTTTTCGTATCCTTTTTCAGAAAACAGCCGCTGGGACACATCGAGAATTTGCTGGATCGTCGCCTGGGAATCGCGTTTTTTCGGCATAGGGCCTCCTTTACATACCGTTGGTATGTTTATCGTATCAAACTTTTGCGGTCCACGCAATGAAAAAACCGGCTATTTCACCGGTTTCACGTAGGCGTCGAAATAATTTTGATAGACGTCGAGATTTTGATCGCTTTTGATTTTTGTGCCAAAGAGCGCCTGCGGCTTGGATTCGATCGCTTCCGCTGTCAGGAAACCAACCGGCGTTTCCAACGCGTACGTCCCGGTTGGCCCGCAAGCCCAAATGTCCTCGTTGACATGCGGCGTGCCGGCAAACTTGCGAAGCATCGTCGCGATGGCCAGCTCTTCAGGATAGAGGCACATTTTAAACGTGTTGGAGCAATACGGAAACGCGTCGGCCAGCGCCTTGGCGCTTTCCGGCGTCAAAATGAACCATGGAAAGCTCAACACGAGCGTGTCTTCGATTTTTCGCTGTTTGAAGTTGTGCACGATTTTCGAAGTCATCGCGTTCATGCCCTTGATCATCCGGCTCGTTTGAAAGTTCATCGTGTTTGTGAAGAACGCGTAGTTTTCAAATCGCTTGGCGATCGTTTCATCGTGGTCGGAATCGTTGACGACGTAGTAAATGTCCTGACCTTCGTGCTCGTTCAAATACGCGACGATCGTGTCGCGGGAGCGGATGGGCATCATGCCGTCCGTCATCAGGATGAACCGGTCGTAGTGCTTGCGCTCGTTGATTTGCGCGTCCAGCGCGTTGCGCAGCTGGACGATTTGACCGCGCGGCAGCGACAAATCGGCGTCCAGCGCTTTTTGCTGGATTTGGGAAACGTGAAGCGCCGGCTCGTCGGCGTAGGAAATGACCATTTGATCCCGCAAGTCGTCGTCGTTGATCATGACGAACACTTCGTCGCCAGGCTCGATGAGCTGGTCGACATTTTCCGACAACTCGTCAAACGACGTGCCGGTGTAATGCATGCAGTAGGCTATTTTCATGTTTGTTTTCTCCTGTTTTTCTTTTTATAGTAGCGTTCCGCAAAAAGAAAAACAAGCCGGTTCCGGCTTATTTTTCCTCGATTCGGGCGATTTCGTCCATTACCTCTTCCAGCGACTCGCTTGCCAGACGAACGGTTTCCCGGCATTTGAACGCTTTGGTGTAGTGCACCGGCTTGACTTGGGCGCATTGCGTCGCGCCAAGCTTCTTGTTGAAAGCGGCGACGACTTTTTGCGAGTAGGGACGAAGCGTGTCCAAATGGTCGTGCGCCTTGGTTTCAACCGTCATTTTCGACAAGGCGGCTATGCTTGCGCACAACGCCCCGCACGTCAATCCCGTATACATGCCGCTGCCAAACCCGGCCATCATTTTCAAGTCTTCCTCGTGCAGGTCCAGCCCATAGTACGCGTCGCAAGCGCGGATGATCGCTTCCGAGCAGTTGTATCCGGCCGCGTAGTTTTCCAAAGCGAGATCGGTGAGGCTCATGACGATTTCCTCCATCCAAAATCGCGTAAAATCGCTTCGACATCCTCGTCAAACGTGCCAAAAGTAATGCCGTATTGGGCAAGCTTTTGCGCGTCCAGACGATAGTCGCGGAACCGGTCGGCGTACCGCTCCTCGTTTGGCAAAATGTAGCGCGCGATGGCTTCCGGCGTCGCGCCCAGCATCGAGGCGACCGTTTTCGCGCTTTCATACGTCGATTTGTCGTTGGCGGACGCGACATGGTAAATGCCGGCCGGCAACGTCGTAATGGCTTCAAATTGCTCAGCCAGCCGTCGGGCATACGTCATGCAACGCTTTTCATGCACGGTAAATAGCGTTGGCTGCTGGTGCAAGATGGCGTTCATGACATTGGATACGATGTTTGGACTCGCCTTGATGCCTGGCATTGACAAGCCCATCATCCAGGAAAAACGCAAAATAACCGCGTCCGGACACCATTGATGGAGAATTTTTTCGCATTCGATTTTATTTTGACCATAGACCGTCACGGCCGCTATGTCCTCTTCTTCGGCAAAAGGTCCAAAATTCGTCTTGCCGTTAAAAACCTGCTCGGTCGAGCAAAAAATCAGGCGGGCCCCTTTTTCATGGCACACTTTCGCGATCGCCTCGGTCGATTCCACGTTGATTCGATGGGCGAGCGCCGGATTTTCTTCGCATACAGCGGTCGTCGCGTTGGCCGCCGTATGGAGGCAAAGATCAAAATCCTGTGAGCGGACAAAGCGTTCCACCGCGTCCGGATCGGACAGGTCGGCATCTTTGCGCGTCATTTTGATCCAGTTGAATTTCGTTTGGTTGACAGCGGCGATATACGAGGCGATATACCCGTTGGCGCCGGTGACTAAAATTGTTTTCATCTTCAATTTCCTTTCGTTTGACTATAGAGCAGGTGCGCTCCTTGTTTTATTGTAACATGAGAAAGGGAAGCGGGAACGAAGGCGCTTTCATATTTTTTGAAAGGGTATTCGACACCATCGACGACCAGCGTCGTGTCCTCGCCAAGGTTGGACAACAGAAAGTACACTCCGTTGCCGGCGATGTCGATGTCCTTGTCGGCGAAAATTTCGTCTACGACGTAATGCGGGGTGTCTCCGATGCGGCGTGTCGTGTTTTGCGCCGGCACAAACGTTGGACGCAACGCGAAGTTGGCAACATCGAACGATTCCTTCAAATGGAGCGGGCGCTGGCTTCCGTCGGCGTTTTTGCGGTTGTAGTCGTAAAAACGATAGGTGACATTGGAGTTGGTGCCCACTTCGATCGCCAAAATGCCGGCGCCTAACGCGTGAAGCATGCCCGCGGGAATGTCGATGTAGTCGCCCGGTTTGACTTCCTGATACGACAAGTAGTTTTCCAGCGTTCCGTCTTCAACGGCTTTTTTGAGCGTCGCCGGATCGTCGGTCGTGGTGCCCGCGACAAGCTTGGCGCCCGGCTCGGCGTCGATAATGTACCAGCTTTCGTCTTTGCCGAAGTCGTTGGCATGCTCCATGGCGTAGGCGTCAAACGGATGGACTTGAATGCTCAGGGCGTCCTTGGCGTCCAGGAAGGCGACGCGCAGCATTTCGTGCATCGTGATGCCTTTTCCAAGCATCGCTTCCGGATCGCTGTCAATGAGCGCCTGAAGCGTGCAGCCCGCGTCGCGGACCGGGTTTGTGCAATACGGATGGGCGCTCACTTCCCACCATGTGCCATAGTTTTTGTCGGCGTGGCGGAACGTGGACATTTTGTCGTTGCCCCAAATCGTGTAGTCGGGAATCGGTTCTAAGATGTATGGTTTCATTGGTTGGCTTCCTCCTTGAATTGTTCGAGAATCGTCAACGAAGCGCTTGTGCCAATCCGGCTGGCGCCCGCCTCGATCATCGCCCGACACGTTTTCCAGTCGCGGATGCCGCCTGCCGCTTTGACTTTCACGTCGTCGCCAACGACGGATTTCATCAGCGCCACGTCTTCGACGGTCGCGCTGGTCGGGCCAAATCCGGTGCTCGTTTTAATGTAGTCGGGCCGGACTTTTTTCGCGATTTCGCTCAAGGTTTTGATTTCGTCTTTTGTTAAATAGCAGTTTTCAAAAATGACTTTGCATGGCACGTTGTATTGGTGGCAGAGCGCCGTCATTTGCCGCATTTCGTCTTCGATATACGCCCAGTCGTGCATTTTCGCCTTGCCGATATGAATGACGTAGTCGATTTCGTCGCTGCCATCCTGGATGGCGCGCTCGCATTCAAACAGCTTGCTTTGCAGGCCCGACTGGCCAAGCGGAAACGAAATGGCTGCGCCAACGTGGACATCCGTTCCCTCAAGCCATTGCTTGCATGGGATGACCCAGGCGGTGTTGATGGCGACCATCGCGCTGCCCATGGCTCTCGCCTCGTCGCAAAGCTTTTTCATTTCCTTGTCGGTGGCGTCGGCTTTCAAGTACGTATGGTCAAAGTATTTCGCTAGTTCTTTTTCATTTGCTGGTAATGTTTTCATGTTGAACTCCCTCTTTTCGGATGTATTATAGCATACTAATTTAATATATTGATATACCAAATTAAGAAAATTTTCTCTGTTGGTGTAAAATCGCTTCGTGGTACAATGGATGCGAGGTGAGATCATGACAAAACTGGATTCGTCGATTCCGTATCGCAAGGTGTTGATGGTGCTGCCAAAAAAACGGATCGAGCGTGTTTTTGATTTGAAGGAAGGGTTTTCGTACGTTCCGTTCGACGACGATTTATTTGAACCGTGGTGTGCTCTGCAAACAAGCGTGAATTTGTTTTCGTCCATGGAGCAGGCGCGAGACGCCCTGGCAGCCATGCTTGAAAAAGACCGCGCTTTTTTTGAAACCCACTTTTTATTTGTGAAAAACGAGGCGGGTCAGCTGGCGGCTTCCGCCGGATTGTGGCCCGGACGCGATTTTGACGAAGAGCGGCTTCGTGTGCATTATGTGGCGTGCGACGAGTCGTGCCAGCATCAAGGCATTGCCAGGGCGATGCTCACAAAGCTTGGCGCGATGTACGACTCGATCCCGTCGAAGTATCCTTTGTACCTTTCGACACAATCCCAGTCGTATGGGGCGATCGCGTTGTACGCTTCGCTGGGGTTCACTCCGTATTTGGGCGCGTATCGCGGCAGTACCCGGGAGCAAAGCGAGCAAGCGTGGGAGGAAACGACGCGGATCTTGAAAGAGCGGGGCGCGTAAAAACAGCAGAGCGATCTGGTGTTTTTTTTGTTTTTGGGGTTTAGCACTTATCGGTTGACACTGCTAAAAGGATGGAGTATGATTTCCATATTGAAAAAACAGGATCAAAGGAGTGGAAATATGGCAGAAAAAAAAGAGTTTAAAGCGGAATCGAAACGTCTTCTTGATTTGATGATCAATTCCATTTATACCCATAAGGAAATCTTTTTGCGGGAGCTGATCTCCAACGCGTCGGATGCGATCGACAAGTATTATTATTACGCGTTGCAGCATCACGAAGCGGTCGATGGCTTGGAAATTCGAATCGACTTGAACGAAGAGGCGCGTACCTTGACGATTTCCGATAACGGAATCGGCATGAGCAAGGAAGAGCTGGAAGACAATTTGGGAACGATCGCGAAAAGCGGATCGCTGGCGTTCAAAGAGGAAATGGCGAAAAAAGAGGAGAAACCATCCGATATCGACATTATCGGCCAATTCGGCGTCGGCTTTTACGCGGCGTTCATGGTGGCCAGCGATGTGAAAGTCATCACGAAAAAAGCGGGCAGCCCGGACGCGTATTTGTGGGAAAGCGACGGCGCCAACGGCTACACGATCGAATCGGCTGTGCGCGACGGCCATGGAACGACGATCGAGCTCCAGCTGAAAGCGGACGACGACACGGAGTCGTATTCGCAGTATTTGGAGTCGTACACCATTACCGATCTTGTTCGCAAGTATTCGGATTTCATCCGGTACCCAATCAAAATGGAAGTGCAAGTCGAAAAAATGGTGGAAGGCACGGAAGACAACGAAACGCCGGATTACGAGAGCGTGCGCGAAGACAAGACGCTCAACTCGATGGTGCCGTTGTGGAAGCGTCCAAAATCGGAAGTGGAAAAAGAAGAGCTGGACCGGTTTTATAAAGACCAGTTCCACGATTTTGTCGATCCATGCAAGACGATTTTCTTTAATGTGGAAGGAAATGTCAGCTTCACGGCGCTGCTTTTCATTCCTTCGCGCGTGCCGTCGGGCTTTTACTCGCAGGAGTACAAACCGGGCTTGCAGCTGTACTCGCGCGGCGTGCGGATCATGGATCATTGCGAAGAGCTGCTGCCGGCGTATTTGCGGTTCGTGACCGGCCTGGTGGATTCGCAGGACTTGTCGCTTAACATTTCCCGGGAAATGCTGCAGCACGACCACCAGCTGCGGGTGATTAAAAACCGGATCGAGAAAAAAGTACTGAACGAGCTGGGCTCGATGCTGGCCAAGGACCGGCCGGCGTATGAAACGTTCTGGAAAAACTTTGGCCTGGATTTGAAGTTTGGCGTCTACAACAACTTTGGCCAGGACAAGGAAAAGCTGGAAAACCTGCTTCTCTTCACGTCGAGCCGCGATAAAAAACTGGTTACATTGTCGGAATACGTGGACCGGATGGGTGAAGAGCAAAAGGACATTTACTATGTGACGGGCGCGTCGCTGGATATGGCGGATCGGCTGCCTATCGTGAAAAAACTCATGTCCCGCGACATCGAGGTGCTGCTGCTGGATCACCAGGTGGACGAGTTTGTGATGCAGACGCTGGGCTCGTATCGGGATCATCCGCTGAAAAACGCATCGCAAGGCGAATTGGATTTGGATTCGGAAGAAGAAAAACAAGAACTGGAAAAGACGAGCGAGTCCAACAAAGACTTGCTGGCGTTCATGAAGGAAAGCCTCGGTGGCGAAGTGTCGGAAGTCCGGTTGTCGAACCGGCTGGTGGACGATCCGGTTATGCTGGTGGCTGGCGACGGGTTGTCGTTCGAGATGGAAAAAGTGTACGCGGCGATGGCGGCGCAAAACCAGATGGACGGCATGCCGCCAATGAAAGCGACCCGGATTTTGGAAGTGAATCCAAAAAGCCCGATTTTCAAGACGCTTCAGGAAGCGTACGCGTCCGATCAGGCGAAAGCGAAGGAAATCAGCGAAGTGCTATACGACCAGGCTTTGCTGATCGAGGGATTTGCAATCAAGGATCCAATCGAATATTCCCGCCGTATTTGCGCGTTGATTTCAAGTCAGGATTAGTTTCCTGGCTTTTTTTATAATTCGCCTTCGTTGTCTTTGCGATAGGTCGATGCTACAATAAAAAAACGGACAGGAGTAAACAGGATGAAATGTAAAGTAGAAAAGCTTTGCGGCGGATGTCAGCTGCTGAAATTCAGCCGCGACGAGCAAGCAAAAAAGAAAAGGGAAATGGTCGAAGCGATCATGGAACGAGCGCATCTCGATGTGAAGGTGGCGCCAGTCGTCATGGCGGAAGACGATTTGTTTTATCGAAATAAAGTAATCGTTGGTTTTGCCAAAGATAAAAGCCGGAAAGTCTTTTCGGGGCTTTACGCGGCGCGCTCGCATCGGGTGATCAACACGTCGGGCTGTGTCATGCAGCCCAAGCTGGTGAACGAGATCATTGATGAAATCACCCATTTGGTCGATTCCATGAAAATCGAATTATACAATGAGCGGACGGGAACCGGTTTGCTGCGGCACGTCATGATTCGTTACGCGCATTCGACAAACGAGGTCATGGTCGTCTTTGTCACGAGCACGAAGATGTTTCCGTCGCGTCGGAACCTGGTCAACGTGCTCGTCAAAAAATTCCCGCAAATTAAAACGATCATTCAAAATATCAACCCGCGGCAGACGAGTATCGTCATGCAGGACGAGTCGATCGTTTTGTATGGAAAAGGGTACATTACCGATGTGTTGTGTGGTTTGAAGATTTCCTTTACCGCCAGCTCGTTTTACCAAATCCATTCAGGACAATGCGAAAAGCTGTACGAGATGGCCAGACAAATGCTGGCTTTGCGGTCGCAGGATCGAGTACTGGACACGTATTGCGGCGTGGGAACGATTGGATTGACGCTGGCGCGCGACTGCCGCGAGGTGACAGGCGTCGAGCTGAACGCGGACGCGGTGACGATGGCGAAGGAGAACGCCGCCCAAAACGGCATTCGCAACGTTCGATTCGTCGCGATGGATTCGACGCAGTTTATGAAGGAGGCGCGTCGGTTCCATCAAAAATACGACGCGATCGTGCTGGATCCGCCGCGGGCTGGAACGACGAATTTGTTTATCGAATCGGCCTGCTCCTTGCAGCCGAACCGGATTCTCTATATTTCGTGCGATCCCAAAACGCAGGCCCGGGACTTGATCGTGTTTAAGCGTTTCGGTTATTACACCGACGAAATCAAACTTGTGGACATGTTCCCGAATACGGAGCATATCGAGTCGATCGCGCTGCTGACGAAACGAAAGATGCGCACGAATCGGATCCCGTTCCAGCAAAAGGCGCAGCCGGCAAGACCGAAAGGAAAAGGCGGACGGATGGCTCGTCCCGCAAACGCGCATTCTTCCGGTTTCCGGAAAGCGGATTCCTACCCGCATCGAACCAAGCGCAAAGCGAAAAGATAAGAAAAAACCAAAAGCCCGGATTTCTCCTGCCGGGCTTTTGTGACGTTTCTCTTTTAATTTTTGAAAGGAATTTAATTTTCTTCATTTTGATTTTTGCGGGCGGTATCCGAGAAAGGAAGGAAGAGAGTTCGGCGTCTGGCCCGCGGTTGGAAGGTGCTATATTTTTGTGTTTGGGTAATTTACATCTTTTTATTTGAGGTATTTGATGGATTCGGCAATAAATGTCGGATTCAAATACGTCTTTTCATCCTTGATATGCGTACGGGTGGCAATTCTGCCTTTGGCACTGATCCAGGTGCCGATTTCCGCCACGTTGCAAAGCGTTTCCGCGATGCCGCGCCAAAGCTCGATGGGAATGTAGTCGTATTCGTACACGCCATCCGAGTTGACAAACGGCCGCTGGACTTTCAAGGTGACATCGGCCACTTTGATGCCGTTGGCTGTTTCTTTTAAAACAGGCTGCTGGTGAATTTCACCAACGAGACAAAAAACGTTCATTTGCGACCTCCTTTCTTGGAAAGAGCGGGGAACGGCTCTTTCGGTTGTCATCATACGAAAAAGAAATGGAAGGCGCAATTTGCCTAAAATACGTAATTAAATGGAAATTGCGTTGATTACGGGGGTGATTCTTCCTGTAATGGACGTGGTTTTGTTGAAATTACAGCAAATAAGCCGTTTTGGAAAGAACCGGTGTTTCGAAAATAAAACGCAAAGTGAAAGAAAAGCGGAAACGGGATTTCCGATTTTATGAAAGCGCTATTCAAAACGGACGTGATTTCTTATAATAAAGACAAGAGAGAAAAAGGAGAATACTCATTATGAAACACAAAACATTGAAACCTTTTCCTGAGAATTTTTTGTGGGGCGCTTCTTCGTCGGCGTATCAGGTCGAGGGAGCGAGTCTGGAAGATGGCAAAGGCCCTTCGTGCCAGGACGTGAAGGAAGTGCCGGAAGGCACGTCGGATTTGACCGTTTGCGCGGATCAGTATCATCGCTATAAGGAAGACATTGCCTTGATGGCGGAAATGGGATTCAAAGCGTACCGGTTTTCGATCGCGTGGACGCGGATCCTGCCAAAGGGAACCGGCGAAATCAACCAGAAGGGAATCGACTACTATAATGATTTGATCAACGAGTGCTTGAAGTACGGCATCGAGCCGATCGTGACGATGTTCCATTTCGACATGCCGGCGGCGCTGGACGAGCGCGGAAGCTGGGGCAACCCGGATTCGGTGCAATGGTTTGTCGACTTCGCCCGGGTACTGTTTGAAAACTTCGGGGACCGCGTCAAGTACTGGCTGACGATCAACGAGCAAAACATGCTTACTTTGGTTGGTCCGGTGATCGGGACTTTGATGATTCCGGAAGGCTGCACGAACGTTTTAAAGGAAGTGTACCAGCAAAACCACCACATGCTTGTCGCGCAGGCGAAAGCGATGGTGCTTTGCCACCAGATGCTGCCGGAAGCCAAGATCGGACCGGCGCCAAACATCTCGCTGGTGTATCCGGCCACATGCAAGCCGGAGGACGTGATCGCGGCGCAAAACTTCAACGCGATTCGAAACTGGCTGTATTTGGATATGGCGGTTTACGGCATTTACAACGCGATCGTATGGAGCTATTTGGAAGAAAACGACGCGACGCCGACGTTCGCGCCTGGGGACGAGGAGGCGATGAAAAATGCGCATCCGGATTTCATCGGCTTCAACTACTACAACACAGCGACGGTAAAAGCGAGCGACGCGGAAGCGATGAGCGAAGCGGCTACTTTGGGCGATCAGCAATCCGGACGGAAAGTGGATGGCGTCTTTGAATCGGTTGACAACCCATATTTGCCAAAAACCGATTTTGGCTGGGAAATCGACCCGGTTGGCTTCCGGGCGACGACACGCGAAATGTATTCGCGTTACCATTTACCGCTGCTTGTCACGGAAAACGGCCTTGGCGCGTACGACACGCTGACCGAGGACGGAAAGGTTCACGACGCGTACCGGATCCACTACTATCAGGATCACATTCGTCAAATTCAGGAAAGCATCTCGGATGGAACGGAATTCCTTGGCTACAATCCTTGGAGCGCGATCGACTTGATTTCGACGCACGAGGGCATGGTGAAACGGTATGGCTTCATTTATGTCGACCGCGACGAATTCGACTTGAAGACGCTGGACCGCTACCGCAAAGACTCGTTCTTCTGGTACAAAAAGGTCATTGAAACCAACGGGGAAGATTTAAGCGAATAAGAAAAAGAAACGGATGAGCAAATGAATTCATCCGTTTCTTCTCTTTTTTCAGACCGGCATGTTATAATATAAAAATATAACGAGGTAAAGACATGTTTGTAGAAGAAAGACAAATGCAAATCCTGGAAGAGCTGCAGCAAAACGGCAAAGTGCGGGTCAAGGATTTAAGTGAAAAATTTTCGGTAACGGAAGATTTGATTCGAAAAGATCTTCATACGCTGGAAGACGCCGGGAAACTGAAACGCATCTATGGCGGGGCGATTGTTTTGAAGAAAAACGTCCATCGGGAAGTGGCGGCGCAACGCAAAAACGTAAATACCGAATCGAAAAAGCACATCGCGTTGAAGGCGTATTCGCTCATTAAGCCCGGGACGATCATCTTTTTGGATATTTCGACGACGAGCGTGCAGCTGGCGCAGCTGATCGCGCAAAACAACTTGCCGGTCACGGTCGTTTCCAACATGCTGGAAGTCGTTTCGGTTTTGGCGCACAGCGAAGTGAACACGATCATGATTGGCGGCGAGCTGGATTACGGACGGGATGGAATGATTGGAACGCTGGCTTACGAAATGCTGAAACGCTTTCGGTTCGACCAGGCGTTTGTCGGGGTCGTCGGCGTCAATCTGGATGAAAACGAAGTGACTACCTATATGGCGAATGAAGGCATGACCAAACGGCTTGTCGTTCAGCACGCCAAAGAGCGCTACATGCTGTGCGAGGTGGAAAAGCTTAACGAGGAAGGCAACTACAAGTTCGCGGATGTCAGCGAGTTTACGGGGTGCATTTTAGGGTATCCTATCTCGAAGGAGAGAAAGGCGCAGTTCCAGGAATTGAATGTGGAAGTGTTTGATTAGCGCGAAAGAAAAAGGAGACAAATACGCGGATCCGGCGGATCGCTTTTGTCTCCTCTTTTTATTTTGTCCATTCGGCAAATTCTTGATCGGTTCCCAAAACATAATGGGAGCCTTCCACAAAATGATTCGTTCCTTTTTCGTAGTCGATGCCACTCGTTTCATAGTCGTAGCTAAACGATTTGCGCACCTTTTCTACGATGGGATTCGGTTCGGGAATCGCCGAAAGCAGCGACTTCGTGTACGGATGAATTGGATTTTTAAAGATTTCCTCCGTCGTTCCGGTTTCGACCAGATGGCCTAAATGCATGACGCCAATCCGGTCGGAAATGTATTTGACCATGCTCAAGTCGTGCGCGATAAACAAATAAGCCGTATTGGTTTGTTTTTGGATTTTCTTCATCAAATTGACGACTTGCGCCTGAATGGACACGTCAAGCGCAGAAATGGCCTCATCGGCGATGATGAGCTTCGGGTTCATGACGAGCGCTCTGGCAATTCCAATCCGTTGCCGCTGTCCGCCGGAAAACTGATGCGGGTAGCGGTTGGCATGCTCTTTCGAGAGTCCGACGAGCTCAAGCATGTCATATACTTTTTGCGTCCGTTCCTGCTGCGAGGAATACAAATGGTGGATGTCCAGTCCTTCCGCGATAATGTCCAATACTTTTTCGCGCGGATTCAAACACGCCATGGGATCCTGGAAGATCATTTGCATGTTGGTGTGAAGAAACCGTTCTGTCTCTTTGTTCATCTTTCCGGAAATGTCGCGTCCGCAAAACGTGACATTTCCGGCGGTTGGCTCGTACAGGCGGATAATGGAGCGGCCGGTCGTGCTTTTTCCGGAGCCCGACTCGCCGACCAATCCGTACGTTTCACCGGGAGCGATCGTAAAGGAGATGCCGTCCACGGCTTTTACGGTGAATTTTCGATTGACTTTAAAGTGTTGTTTGAGGTCTTTGACTTCCAAGATCGGGGTCGTCATACGAGTTTCGCCTCCTTTTTATTTTTTTCGATTTTCTCTTTCAGATCCGCCGGCATGTCGACTTTTGGCGCGTTCGGCGCGGCAAGCCACGAAGCGACCCGATGCGTTGGCGTAATCTGGAACATCGGGGGCGCGATTTTTTCGTCGATATGCAGCGCGTATGGATTTCGAGGCGCGAACGCGTCGCCCTGGATATCCTGGATCATGTTGGGTGGCGTGCCTGGAATCGTGTACAGCTCGTCCCCGGATGTGTCCACGTCTGGCAGCGAGGCGAGCAAGCCCCATGTGTAAGGATGCTTTGGATCGTAAAAAATATCGTTTACACTGCCCGATTCAATGATGCGGCCCGCGTACATGACATTGACAAAATCGGCGACTTTGGCGACGACACCCAAATCGTGGGTGATATAAATAACCGAAAGGTTTTTCTTTTTTTGAATGTCCTGGATCAGCTCGAGGATCTTGGCCTGGATCGTCACGTCCAAAGCCGTTGTCGGCTCGTCGCAAATCAAAATTTCCGGATCGCACGAAAGGGCGATGGCGATGACGACGCGCTGCCGCATACCGCCGGAAAGCTGGTGCGGGTAGTTTTTCATCCGCTTCTCGGCGTCGGTGATGCCGACAAGCTCCAAAAGTTTCACGGCGCGTTTCCACGCTTCCTTTTTTGGCGTATTGTAGTGGAAACGCATCGCTTCCATGACTTGCTTGCCGATTGTCATGGTCGGATCCAGCGAAGTCATTGGATCCTGGAACACCATCGCGATGCGTCGTCCGCGGATTTCAGACTGGATAAACTTTTTCGACTGCTTTGTGATGTCGACGACTTTTTGCTCCTCCGGGCGGGTGTAGCCTTCCGGGATGACGCCATTGTATTTCTCGATGACTTCCTGAATTCGCTCGGGACTGAGGTCGGCATAGTGAAACTCGATCGTGCCGTTGTTGATTTGGCCGTTTCCGGCAAGGATCCCCATGACCGCTTTGGTTGTGACGGATTTTCCGGAACCGGATTCACCGACGATGGCGATCGTTTCGCCTCGATGGAGATCCAAGTCGACGCCGCGGACGGCTTTGACATTTCCGTTGTCAGTTTTAAAAGAAATATCGAGGTCGCGGATTTTTAAGATTTTTTCTTTTTGATTCAGGACTTCACCTACATTTCCTTCATTTTCGGATCGAACGCGTCGCGCAGTCCATCGGCAAGCAAGTTGAACGACAACATCAAAATTCCAAGGATCACAACAGGGATGATGACTTGGTACGGCGTGACTAAAATCGTCTTGAATCCATCGTTAATGAGCGATCCAAGCGAGGCTTGCGGCGCTGGAATGCCAAGGCCGACCATGGCGAGAAACGCCTCGTAGAAAATCGCGTTCGGGATCGAGAACATCGCCATGATGATAATTTGCCCGAAAATATTTGGCAGCACGTTTTTGAAAATAATAAAGAACCCGCTGGCTCCCAGCGTTCTGGAAGCGAGGATAAATTCGAGCTCCTTGATTTTTAGCACTTGCGCCCGGGTGATTCGCGCCATACCAATCCACTCGGTGAGGATCAGGGCGACGATGATCGTGTACAATCCCGGCTTCATGACAAGCAGCAGGAGCGTCAAAATGACAAGCGTCGGAATGGAATTGACGATTTCCTGAAAGCGCTGCATGATGGCATCGACCCAGCCGCCAAAGTATCCGCTGATCATTCCGTATAAAATACCGATAAAGACGTTGACGAGCACGGCGGTTCCGGCGACGAAAAGCGAGATCCGGCAGCCTTCCCAGCAGCGCACCCACAAGTCGCGACCGAGCACGTCGGTGCCAAAGTAATGGTAAACGTTGGCTAAATCGCCCGTATAGGTTCGAATGCCGCCTTCGCCGTTGAACCATCCCATCCATGTCAGTCCGGGAACGCGCGGGGCCATGCTTTGCTGGGCGGTGTCGACCGCGTCGAAAGAATAGCTGGAGCACATCGGCGCGACAATGGAAATCACGAGAAACAACAAAATGATCGCGCCGCCAATAATGGCGCCTTTGTTGGATTTGAAACGAACCCAGACATCGTGCATGAAAGAGGATGCCGGAACGTCTTCGTCAAACTCGAAGCGGGTCGGAATGTCGATCAGCTCGTAGTCTTGCGGCATGTAGTGATAGTCTTCTAAAAACCGATCAAGATCTTCTTGATTTTTAATGATTTTCGCCATTAGGAATGATCCCCCTTTCCAAGCCGGATGCGCGGGTCGATAATGCCGTATAAAATGTCGATGGCCAGCATCACGACGATGTACATCACGGAGTATAAGAACGAAACAGCGAGAATGACGTTGTAGTCACGGACTTCGATGGCTTTGACAAGCAGGGAACCGAGTCCGGGAATTCCGCAAATCTTCTCAATAACCATACTTCCTGTCATAAGTCCGACGATAATCGGCCCGAGTACTGTGATGACCGGAATCAGGCAGTTGCGGATGGCATGGTGGAAAATCAAATGTTTCCGGCTGATGCCTTTGGCTTCGGCAAGCTGAATGTACTCGCTGCCAAGAACCTCGATCATTTCCGAACGGGTAAATCGCGCAACGTTGGCGATGACGCCCATGGACAAGGCGACCATCGGAATGATGCTGGAAGAGACAGGTTTTGCCGAGTTGTACAAAACAGGCAAAATCGGCCACTGGACTCCAAGCAGGATGAGAAGCAAAAGGCAGAACACAAACGACGGAATCGAGACGCCAATAACGGAAAGAACGGTCGCAATCGTATCCCAGATCGTGTTTCGCTTGAGGGCGGCGACGATTCCAAGCAGGATTCCGATGATGGTTCCAATGATCGTTGCGCCAATACCTAACGCGAACGAAACGCCGATTCGCGGGCCGACCAGTCCGGACACGCTCATGTTTCTTTGAATGGCGTAGGAAATGCCAAAATCTCCTTTAAGCATATTGGATACGTAAATGAAAAACTGTTCAAGCAGCGGCTTGTCCAAACCGTAGGCGGCATAAATCGCGGCTTTTTGCGTTTCGGTGAGTTTTTCATCGTTGAATGGGGTTCCTGGCATTAATTTCAGGATCATAAACAAGACGAATACGATGACGAACAAGGTGACAACCGCGATCGCGAGCCGCTTGAGTATGTATTTCAGGGTGGATTTCTCCATGGTAGACTCCTTTCTTTTTCAATGAAAAGAGCTGTAAGGGTTGAGTTTGTCTTCTTACAGCTCAATGATGTTAGTTTGTTTTATCAAGGTTTTTGTAAATGTAAGGAACACCGACTGCGTGGTTTTCGATGCCTTTGACATTTTTGTTGATCAAACTAGCGCCGCCAACCTGGAAGATTCCAACGACAGGTACGTCTTCCATCAAAATCGCTTCGGCTTCCTGAAGCTTTTTCCAACGCTCTTCGTCGCTCGTCGCGCCAGCGGCTTCCGCCATTTTCGCGTCGTATTCCTTGCTGGAATAGTCGCCGTAGTTGTAGGCGTTTCCGGTTAACATCAAATTCAAGTAGGTGGTTGGATCCGCATAGTCCGGTCCCCAACGGGTCAACACCATGTCGAATTCACGGGCTTTTTGTTTTTCGATCCGGTTCTCTTTTTCCTGGCTGACCATTTCAACCGTGATGCCATCCAGTTTTTGGATTTCGGATTGAATGAATTCCGCGGCTGGTTTCGACGGATCGGATGGTTCATACAGCAAGGATAAAGTAATCGAATCCACGCCAAGCTCTTCTTTCGCTTTGTCCCAGTACTCCTGCGCCGCTTTCAAGCCGTCCTCGGCGAAAATGTTGAAGTATTCCGGCGCCGTTTCCCGGTAATCTTTTCCGTCCGGTCCGGTTGAGAGGGCTTCCGGAACGAAACCGCCACAAACGACGGAACCGTCTTTCAACACGTTTTCAACAAGATCCTGACGATCCACGACGGTGGAAATCGCTTTTCGCAAATTCTCATTTTGCAAGTATTTGTTGGCGAAGTTGTATTGGAGGTACCAAAGGTAGCCTTCAAGAACTGTCGTGTACGAATCGCTGTCTTTGTATTTGTCGACAAGTGTGGAATTCAGTTTTGTAAAGTCGGTGTTTCCGCTTTCGAAATCAAGGGCCGAAGTGCTCGCTTCCGGAACGATATTGACATTCATTCCATCGACTTTCACGTTGTCGGCGTCCCAGTACTTTTCGTTTTTCACTAAAACCAGCTTGTTTCCTTTGCTCCAGCTTTCCAGCTTAAATGGACCATTGGCCAGCAGAGCGTCCGCGGTTAAGGCGTAATCATCGCCTTTTTCCGTGGCGAATTCCTCATTGACCGGATAGAAAACAGGGAAGGACATCAAACTCAGGAAATACGGACATTTTTGACTGAGCTTGACTTCAAACGTCTTTTCGTCCAGCGCCTTGGCTCCCAGTTCAAGCGAATCGTCGCCGGCTAAAATCTCGTTAGCGTTTTGAATGCAGGCGCCGTCCGATCCAAACAAATAGGCGTACTCTGCTTTGGGATTTTTTATTGTCGCGTCCCAGGCGTATTCAAAATCCTGTGCCGTGACCGGTGCGTCGTTGGACCATACCGCGTCTCGTAAATGGAACGTGTATGTCAAACCATCCTCGGAAACGTCGTACGATTCGGCGAGGGCAGGAATGATGTTGCCGTCAGCGTCGACCGATTCAAGACCTTCGATCGTCGATGCGAGCATTTCGAATGACATACCATCCGTGGCATAGCGCGAGTCCATGGAAATGACATCGTTTTCCTTTGCCAGATTGACATAATTTCCCGAGGCGGAATTTCCCGCGTCGGAACCAGAGCAACCGACAAGGGAGAACGTCATCACCGAACAACATGCCAGTGATAAGAATTTCTTCACAGTTTCTCCTCCTGCGTGTTCGTTTTGTGAACACTTATAAAGGTATTATAAACAAATATGGTATGATTGCAATGACTTTCAGAAAAATATGTGAAAAGATTTTTCATAAAAGCGGGTTTTTTCATTTGCATTCAGATATAATGAAAATGGTGATCAAAATGAAAGAAATCAAAATAAACGAAATTAAAAATTTTAACATTGGAAATGCGCAGGATTTTGACGGCGCGACAGGCTGCACGGTCATCCTTTGCGAAAAGGGTGCGACGGCCGGCGTGGATGTGCGAGGCGGCGGACCCGCCACCCGGGAAACCGATTTGCTGCGTCCGGAAAACATGGTTCAAAAAATCCACGCGGTTGTGTTAGGGGGTGGATCGGCTTTTGGTCTGGAAGCGTCAAGCGGCGTCATGGAATTTTTAAAGGAAAAAGGCGTCGGTTTCCGGTTGAAAGACATCACCGTTCCCATCGTTTGCCAGGCGTGTTTGTTTGATTTAGGCGTCGGCAATCCCAACGCGTATCCAGGAAAAGAATTAGGCCGAATCGCGTGTATCAACAGCGAGTTCAACATCGTGGAGCATGGAAACGTCGGCGCGGGAACGGGCGCGAGCGTTGGAAAAGGGCTGGGAAACGAATTCGCGATGAAAAGCGGACTGGGAACGTACGCTTTGCAGTGCAAAGATGTCCAAGTCGGCGCCATTGTGGCGGTAAACGCCTGCGGTGACGTATACGAGCCCAATTCGAAAATCCATGTAAGCGGCCTTTACGACCGGGAAAAGAAAGAATATTTGGATAGCGAGCAATTATTGATGGAAGCCGCGGAAGCGAAGCCGCACGAAAACACCACAATCGCCTGCATTATCACAACCGCCGATTTGGATAAGGCGCAAATGAACAAAGTAGCCGCCATGGCGCAAGACGCGCTGGCAAGGACGATTCGGCCTGTGCACACTTCAAGCGATGGCGATACCGTGTTTGCGATGGCTTGCGGAAAGGCGCAGGCAACCACGGATTTGGTTGGAATCATGGCGGTCAAGGCGTTGGAGCAAGCGATCGTTGTCGGATGCAAAGAAGCCGAAGAAGCGTATGGACTAAAAAGCTATCGCGCGGTTCAAAAAGAAGGGAAAAAGTAAAGCGATTGGTTTTGGATCCAATCGTTTTTCTTTCTCATTGAAAAGGGAACCTGGCTCTGCCAACGAATAAAAAAAACAAAAACCATAGTTGATCGTTTATAAAAAATCCCGCATCCGATCCAGCAAAACCTCTCCTTTTTCCTCTTTTTATCTGTCATCTAAATTTATTTAAAAAAGATATAAAAAGTAGTTGACAGTTGATGAGGAGTGCGGTATGATAAG
>ERZ778503.85-NODE-85-length-77911-cov-5.416166_pt1 | contig 77911 bp, 64 predicted proteins | sample MGYA00510047_ERZ778503 | MGnify/ENA primary metagenome ERZ778503 (study PRJEB29527, sample SAMN07138965) | mouse gut metagenome | material: feces | host: mouse | place: China:Nanjing | collected 2016-01-25 ... | reverse complement strand
CAGTATATTTATGATTTTTCGAGTCCCCCAGCCTTCTAAAAAAACCTAAAATTTTAGTAAATACTGAAAATATTAATACGATTTTAGATATTTCTAATATTATTATTATACAAGGAACTGGCGGTATAGGAAAGTCAACATTATTAAATCATCTTTTTATCAATGAATTAAAAAATAAAGATTTAATTCCTGTTTTCATTGAATTAAAAGATATTAATTTAATAGAGAATGACTATACTATTTTAGATATTATTTTCGCAAATTAACCAACTTAGGTAGTCTCGTTTCTATTTCTTGTAATCTCATATATGCCTCCCAAAACTTAAACATAATCCAAAATCAAATCCTTCATTTCCGGATATGCATCTTCATATTCCACCATAACTTGAATCAAAAAATCGACCAGTGCATCGCTTTTGGGCAGATTTGTCAATTCTTTTATGATAGCATAGCGCTCTCTCCTAAATGCATCCTGTTCCAAGAAGAAACTGACAGCTTCAAATAAAGAAGCATGTTTCTGTAGTATGAGCGCCCTGACATAGTATATCGCCTTCTCCTCGAGCGCTTCTTTGCCGCTCATCATATCCTGAAGACGCTTATCCGTTATTTCTCCTACCAGATCATAGGCGGCTATTGCCTCAACCGTGGGATAATATCCGGCAAGCCTTTTCCCTTCTTCGCAGACCTCAATGGTTCCATACTTCGGGATCATATCAAGTATCTGCTTCATGGCTTCCGCTCCTACGTTCTCTCTCGGTCGTTTTAGCGAATAGTGCAAAGAATGCAGCGCGCAGTTCCAACGAAATTCACCTGCTGCAATCATCTCCACAATATCGCCGTTCTCATCCCTCTCCAACACCTGATAAGCCGGCAGAATAACCAACGCCGGTACTTTTTTATGCAAATATGCCGCCGCCATCGCTTTATGATGTCCGTCCAGCAATGCCGTCATATAACCATCCATGTAATATGCCAGCGCACGCCCTCTCGGATTTTCTTTGTATTCTTCTATTCTGCCCTGCTGCAATTTCATTTTCGGTTCTGTCGCAGCCATAAAATAAGGTGTATTGCCGCCCCATTTACCGTCGCCATAATAATAGATACAAGTTCCCTCCGCATATTCTTCTGCATTAGGCACTTCACAAAACAAATTTCCCTGCCCGTCCGTCGGGTACAGCTCCGTGTCCGCTATCACATAATAGCCGGATTTCAGCAGCCCCAATATCGGTTTTATACCTTCAACCGCCTCCGTCAGCGGCACATCATCATTTAGCTTATTCTGCCAAAATTCCTGCGTCTGCTCCTGCCCATAGCCGCTCTTCAACATCTTTTCGCAGGTAGGACAAAAATACTCGTCGCCCTGTAACGCTAACAGTGTCCGGTCGTAAAACAGCAAAGTCAAATAAGTCTTGTTATCCGTCTCCCCATATACCTCTCTGAGACACCCCTTTCCGTTTACCACCTCCACCAGAACGCCCGCTGCCTCTTTCTCCTCCGTCTTTTCCCATCTGTCCTTTACTATAACAGAAGGCTGCTTCTCTTCTGTTTTTCTTGGTTTCTCATCTGCCCCAGCAGGCGGCCGTTTCATTCCTGCTTTATCCCTTTCATCCTTTCTTCTTCCAAACGCCAGTCTTTTCTTTCCTTTTTCAAACAACGCCCCGCCCCCTCTCTCCCCTTATTGTGTATTCTAACCGCTGCGCATACCAAAGCTATTCCTTTATAAAACGGCTGTCCGACTCCGGTATCCCGCCTTCGTCCGACACATACCGTTCCACTTTCATATGCAAATCATATTTCTCTCGAAGCTCTATGATTGTATGCATCATCGGAGAAGCATGATGCCTGTCAATCGCCTGCTGGTCTTTCCAGCAGTCAACTAACAACACCGTTTCCGTATCTGCCATAGGCAAAAAATATTCATACTGCAAATTTCCCTCTTCCGCACGGATTGCTGCCGCGGTCCGGCTGCTCTCCATTTCCTCCGCAAACTTTCGTGCATTGCCGTCTGTTCCCGTATAATAAATATGCACAATTACGCTCATGCTGTTCCCTTCTTCCTTTCGGTTTCTTTTGCTAATCATAACACAATCACGCTCTTATTAGAAGAGAAAAATAGAGCTTTGCGCCTTACACCACCCCTTCAAACTGCATCTGATAAAGCTGCGTATACCTCCCGTTTTTTGCAAGCAGCTCCGCATGTGTCCCCATCTCCACAATCCTGCCCTGATGCATAACAATAATACGGTCTGCATTGATAATGGTGGACAGCCTGTGGGCAATCACAATGGAAGTCCGCTTTTCCATCAGATTTTCCAATGCTTCCTGTACCAGACGCTCAGACTCTGAATCCAGTGCGCTTGTCGCCTCATCCAAAATCAACAGACTGGGGTTCTTTAAAAACACTCTCGCTATCGCAATACGCTGCTTCTGTCCGCCCGAAAGACCTACGCCCCGTTCTCCAAGCTTCGTCTGCCATTTTTCAGGCATATCCATGATAAAGCTGTATGCATTGGCTGCCCGCGCTGCTTTTTCGACCTCGTCCATAGAAGCATCCTGCCTGCCATAGAGGATATTGTCCGCAATCGTCTCCGAAAACAGCACCGTATCCTGAAAAACCATGCCGATATGTTGATACAAAGAGCGAAGACTATAATTGCAGATATTTTCCCCGTCAATTGTAATAGCACCCGAATCCACATCATAAAAGCGTGCCAGCAGGTTAATCAGTGTCGTCTTTCCGCAGCCGCTGGAGCCTACTACGGCAACCTGCTCTCCGGCGCCGATGGAAAAATGAATATCTGACAGGTTCATCCAGTTGTTTTCCTTGTTATAGTGGAAGAAGACATGCTCGAAACGAATATTCATTGGCGTAGAAGCCGTCAATGCAATCGCATGTTCCGCTTCCTGTATGTCCGTCGGCGTATCCAGTATTTCAAACACACGCTCAATGCCGGCGACGCTCCGCGCATAGGTCACGTTCAACTCCGAAAAGCGCCTTAGCGGTGTGACAAAATACCCCAGATAAGAATAGAACACAATCATTTCACCAATGGACATTTTGCCGTAAATAATACAAAATGCAGAAAGTCCCACGATAATCGCAGAAATAATCTCCGACATGGAGGCATTGACAGCCTCCCCCATAGAAAAATAACGGTTTGCCTTTCTGGTAAAACGATAAATATCGTTAGAATAACCAAAAAACTTCTTTTTTTCATGCTCCTCCATATTGAAAAGCTTTACCGTGGCAAAGCCCGCCATCCGCTCCTGCATATAACCGGATATCTCCGAAATATTGCGCTGTACTTTCTTGCGCTCACTCTTGATATGTACCCGTATTCTCTTTGTGATAATCACCGAGAGCGGCAGGACGACTGCAGTCAGGAGCGTCAACGGCAGATTGATGCCTGCCATCAGGCACAAATAGACAATCAGCACGATAGAATCTATCCAGATATTTGTCGCCACATTCCAAATAAAGTCATGCACCTGCTCCACGTCGTTATTGATTCTGGTCACCAGATTCCCTGACTTATTTTGTTGGTGAAAGGAAGCTGACATTTTCTGCAGATGCCCGTACACCTCGCACCGCATGGTATGCATAATCCGGTTTGACACCTCCGTAGACCCCATCTGGCGGATATAGGCAGCAGGAATATAAATAAAAATATAGACACCAACCAGAAACATCGTCCATTTCAAAATTTCCTGACTCTTCTGCTGTATGGTAAATGCGCTGCTCTCCACAAGCACATAGTCCGTAAAATAGCGCAGAATCTGCGGCGCCAGCAAAGGCAGCGTCAGCTTTACCACTCCGGCCACCGTAGATGCCAAAATCAAATACCAATGCGGTTTGATATAGCGAAATAGTCTTGTCACAATCCCTCTGTTTTTCACCATGTACACATCCTTCCTTTCTTGTCCGTATTTATCATACATCACATAAAATAAGATTTTCATTTTTATTCTTGACTATTTTGGTGTTTAATCTTAGTATATATGATGTAGTATAAGAAAAAACAAGCCGCCATACCCGCGGCAGAATGAGAGGATACCATGCCAACTCCTTTACCGGACGGTAAACAGATAGTCGTTATCCATTCTATCCATGAGCCCGGCTACAATATGCCGACCTTGCAGATGGCAACCGACCACTACAGCATAGGATACATTGTTTCCGGCGATCGACGTTCTATCACGCCGCGCTTTTCTTACAGCTACCATGCCGGCAATGTGGCAATGGCGCCGCCCTTGCTGTTTCATCGAACCGTCTCAGAAAGTAATGCTCCCTATGAACGTTACATGATTAAATTTTCTCCCGATATGCTAAAGCCGCTCAGGGAACACACGGACGAAAATATGATAGATGCCCTGTACGAAGAACGGGTCTGCCATTTCAACAAAGCTTCCCAAGCCAAAATTCTCGGTATGTTTCAGGAAATGCACGAAGAATCTGTCAAAGAACGCTCCTATACCGAGTTGATTCTGCAGGGTATGCTGCTGCGCCTTTTCACCACCGTATGGGAGGAGCGGCTGCCGGAAATTACAACCACCTGCCACAGCGCAAAGCTGACAGAGCCTATTATTGATGCCCTGTATTATATGGAAACCCACTATGCAAAAAACTTGACGCTCGAAGAACTGGCAGGCAACGCACACCTTTCCACGGCATATTTTTCCAGACTTTTCTCCGCGCAGCTCGGCAAATCCTTTTCGGAATATCTGGGGGATATCCGTCTGCGCCATGTCCAAATGCTGCTTGCCGAAAGCGATAAATCCGTGATGGACATCGCCATGGAAACCGGCTACTGCAACGGCGATTATCTGTCCGCCCAGTTTAAGAAAAAAACAGGCATGACGCCCAGCGAATACCGAAAACAGCATCTTGCGTACAGCCATATCTAAACATAAGCCGAATGTAATAATGGCGAAGTCCCATCGCTTACGCAAGGACTTCGCCATTCCCAAATGCTTTCTTTTATTTTTTCTTGACCGGAATCCATATCTCCGTATAGTCAGCTTCAGCGGCGCAAAATTTTTGAGTATGGCTCCTCTTTTCACAGCCCCCGGCAAAACGCCGTGAAACCGGCAAAACGCTCTGGAAAAACTGTCCACAGAATCATATCCATACTTTACCGCAAATGTCAGGACTGTCGTCTCCCCAATCATCAGTTCTTCGCCCGCCAGCGGCAGCCTGCGGTTTCTGATATATTCGGTAACGGAATATCCGCACAACATGCTGAAACCTCTGTGAAAATGAAAGGGCAAAATGTGCACATGTTCCGCCACATTATTCACTGTGATATCCTCTGTGATACAAGACTCCATAAAACGGACCGCCTCGTTGATTGCCTCTACCCATTCCATGTCTGCACATCCTTTGCTGAAATTCAGTATAACAGAACGGTTTTCTTCCTGCCCGACATATTCTGCTTTCTTTTGTCCAACAACAAAAAATGCGGAAATGGTACCGGCTTTTCAATTCCCCCCATCGGGGAAATTTTCTGTGAAAAGAAGGAAGCCGGTACATAGCCGCTATTTCATTAGGAGAGCATAGATTCTGTTTCACCCAAAGAAGAAGGAAGAACCTATATAGCCTAATAAAACCGTTATAAATATTCCCCCATAAAGACCTCCGTATCAAAGGGCGTAATCCCTGTATCCAAGTCAAAAACCACATCCGCCTCTTTTTTGTCGTAAACCTTGCACCCTCTGGCGCGTATATGTAAATCAATTAAATCATACAAATTGGGCTTCGCGATATGTACCATGCTGTAACAGACCGCCGCCACCGACGATAAATTGCTCTCTACATTATTGCCGCCGCAGTCTGTCCGGCAGCCATTTATCGAAAGGCTCATATCACACCAAATCACTTCCCGCTTTACACAGTCAAAAATCACAGGGATGCTCACGGTGCTCTGCGCCGCCAGATCCATCCGCTGCTCTACCGTCCTTGGCTCGTAAATCTCTCCGGAGCTTACATCCTCTCTGCCCATCCAGCCAAATTTTGCATTTGGGATATCGGCATACTTCTGTCCCGTATAATTGTAAACCTGATAGACAATATATCTGGCGCCGTATTCTACTGCAGAATCGATGTCCACATCCAAAAACTCGCTGACGCCTGCGCCGCTTTTGGGTCCGCCGTTTACAATATCCCCTGAGTGACACGTCCTGTACTTTGCAGAACGCAGGTTCGTATACGATACATGTTCAAGGTACTGCCAGTTTTCATCAAAGAAAGCCGCCGACAAATCAATGTCCACCCGCTCCGGTATTCCTCTGTCCTTGCCTTCTCCCGTATTGGTCCACCAGATAAAAGCGCGAAACGCTTTCGTGTGTTCCTGAAAGGGTATTTTAGACCCTCTTGTCACCGCCTTCAAGGTTTTGCCGGCGCTTCTCTGGCTGAAGGGCACTGCAAAATGCCGAAACGCCTCCGACAAATAAACCCGCCCCAAAAGCCCCCGCTTCCCATACTGCTCCATCAGCGCCTTTTCGCATATGCCGACAATACCGTCACAATAGGTTTTTTCGATGTCCGGCAGCGTATTTTCGATGTAATGGCAGCGTGCCAGACTGCCCTTCGGGAAAAAGACCCTGATATCTGCTTTTTTTGTCCTACGCATAAAATGCTCCCTGACTTGAAGCAGCACCGGCGTGGAAACCTCTCCTGCCGTCTCCCGAAAAGCATCGATAACCTGCTCTCTATTGCCCGTATTCCGCAGCAGCAGATCCAGTCTTCTGGCAAGCTCCCCCGGTCTTTCCCTTAACAGGCAAAGCGCCGACTGATATTCCGCCGACTCCATTGCCCTTGTAACCTTTCCGGCAAAGGTTTCGATTTTCACATCATTGCGCAGCTTATAGAACGCTTCGGTTACTTTTCCAAACTGCGCCCCGCCATACTCCGAAGGGTGCAGCCTTTCCCCGACACGAATCCACTTATTTTTGTACCGCAGCATGTCTTCCTCGATACTGCCGCAGCCCGCTAAAAGCGTCATCAAGATTCTTCTCTCCCTACGCTTAAAGCTGCGGAATCGGGTGTTTTGTGCCAGACTGATATCCCCATCCGACATGGCTGTAATAAGCCGCAGTACATCCGTCGCCGTCCTGCAGAAGCGCGCAAGATGTGCAGCCTGCGCCATAGGAGCATTCTCCAGATACAGCTTTCCCACAAGCGCAGCATTTTCCTTGAGCGGAATTTCCTTAGGCAGCACAGGATTTTCATGTGCAAAAAGCCATGCCAAATCCTCTTTGTCCGTCTGGGAAAGTGAGGTTTTTGCCTGGCAGAGACGGGTAAAAATATCCTGCAGGTCCTGCTTCGTCCCCAAATCCAGCACCTTTACCTTAGCCTCGTCAAACAGCGGCAGTCTCTCGTTTTTCTCTTCACAGGGATACAGCCGCCCCTCCGACCAGTAGTGAAAAATGGCATTCCAAAACAGTCTGGCATAATCTTCCTCCATCACTGACTCGGGAAAATTAGAATACATAGGACGGTAAACCACATCCGCACCGACCAGACCTTTTAAAATCGGCAGCAGCTCCTGATAAAACTGCTGCAATTCGCTTTTGTCAAAAGTCTGAAGTCTCTCCGCAAGCGCCTGCGAAAACGTATAGCCCAATGCCTCCACATTTTTCATAATCGTCGCAACGGCACGGCTTTCCGTCCCCGCGGCGCTGCCCGTCCCCAAAATGATTTTGTTTTTTCTCCGCAGCAAAATCTCGTTCACGGTAAATCTCCCAAACATCGTTTTCTAAAAAGAAAGAATGCCGAAAACACCGCGTTTTCAAGCATTCTGTAAAGTAGCGAGAGGGGGATTCGAACCCTCGACACTACGGGTATGAACCGTATGCTCTAGCCAACTGAGCTATCTCGCCATATTCTAAATAATACGGAAAAAATTCCCATCGGACTGACTTAAGTCAATGGAATGGGGCCTATAGGGCTCGAACCTATGACCCTCTGCTTGTAAGGCAGATGCTCTCCCAGCTGAGCTAAGACCCCATGCCGCAACCGACTTTGCTATTGTATCCTAAAAACAGGCAATTTGTCAATAGCTTTTCCAAATTTTTTGGTAAATTTAGCAATTTCAAATCACTGCTTCCTGCCGGCATACCATCGGTAAAGCTTCTCTACAATCAGCGAGAGGTACCGAAACAACGATTCTGCGGCAAAGGCAAATACCACCAGAAGCAGGATACAGATTTCTGACATCTCACTGATAGCAAAAAGCTTTCCGAGAAAAATTCCACTGCACAGCAATCCAAAGATACTGAATGCCAGAATTGCATATTTCATAGGCGTGAAAGGATGGCTGATTTTAATCAGTATCATAAACCCGACTACGGCAAGCAGCAGAGTCGAAGCCGTGGCAACATCTGTATCCGGAAGAGAAAACGCAGCGCCGCAGACCACCAGCGCCCCCACCGCAAGCACGTCGGTCAGTCCCGCCGGCAGCGCCTTTGCAATTACGTTTGTAATAAAATGCCCTTCGATACGTTTCTTATTGGGCTCCAGCGCCAGAAAGAATCCCGGCATTCCAATGGTAAACATGCTGATAAGCGATATCTGCGCAGGCTCCAAAGGATACGTAAAGGCAAATATTGCAGAGAACAAAGCCATCAGCAGGGAAAAGATATTTTTTACAAGGAAGAGACTTGCCGAACGCTGGATGTTGTTTACCACGCAGCGCCCCTCCAGTACCACACTGGGCATATGGGCAAAATCAGAATCCAGAAGCACCACCTGTGCCGCCTGTGCCGCCGCTTCGCTGCCGGAGGCCATGGCAACACTGCAGTCGGCATCTTTCATAGCCAGAATGTCATTCACGCCGTCCCCCGTCATGGCAACCGTGTGCCCTGCTTTCTGCAGTGCCTTTACAATCATCTGCTTTTGCTTCGGTGTCACACGCCCAAAAACCGTGTACCGGTTTGCCGCCTCTGCCAGTTCACCATCCGTATGCAGCATACTCGCATCGACAAACCGCTCTGCATTTTCAATTCCCGCATGGCGCGCAATCTCCGATACGGTTTCCGGATTGTCGCCCGAAATAACCTTTATGGCAACGCCCTGCTCTTTAAAATAAGCAAAGGTTTCCTTTGCATTCTGCCGGATAGGATTTGTCAGAATGACATACCCCAGCGGCGTCACCGCTTCAGGCAGCCCCTCCGCCCCATTTTCCAAAGGCGTGCATCTGCCAAGCGCAAGCACCCGATAGCCTTTTTTTATATAAGGATATATTTCCTGCGATACCAGCTCCTGCTGCCCCCCAAGTACAATCTCCGGCGCCCCAAGCACAAAGCTCCCTTCCGCAAAAGAAACCATGCTGTATTTTCTCGCCGAAGAAAACGGCATGGCGGAAAGCACCTTCTGTTCCCCAGCAGCTTTGCTTTTTTGTAAAATTGGCGGATACTCCCGTATCGCCTGCATCGTGATATTGGCATCCGACGTGGCAGCCGCATACTCTGCCAAAAGGCGCTCCAGTTCCTGTACATCAGGACCTGCCGGATTGATACGACTTACAAGCAGCTCGTGTACCTCCATGCCCGCCTCCGTAATCGTGCCGGTCTTGTCCACGCACAAGGTATCTACCCGCGCTAAAGTCTCAATGCTCTTCATATCGTGTAAAAGCACCTTCCGACTCGCCAGCCGTATGGTGCTGAGCGCAAGCGACACGGTTGTCAGGAGATAAAGCCCTTCCGGAATCATACCCAGAACAGCCGCTACCATAGAAACAATGCTCTTATGAAAGGTTTCCTCATTCACATAATACGCCTGTGCAAACAAAATCGCCGCCACCGGAATGATAATGATGCCGACCCATTTTACAATCCGGTTGAGGGAGCGTATCATCTCCGACTGCTCGCCGCTCCCCATCGCCTTCGCTTCTGCGGTCAGTCTGGAAATATAAGATTCATTTCCCACACAGGTCAGCTTTGCATAACACTGTCCCGATACCACAAAGCTTCCCGACAAAAGGCTGTCACCCGCCGACTTTTTGATTTCGTCCGCCTCACCGGTCAAAAGCGCCTCATTGACAAAAATGCCGCCCTGCAGCACAATGGCATCCGCACATATCTGGCTTCCCGCCGAAAGCAGCACCACATCATCCTTTACCAGCTCCTCAGACGGAATCTGCAGCTGCACCCCGCCTCTTATGACAATAGAATGCGGCGCATTCAGCATATTCATTTTATCCAGAGTCCGCTTTGCACGAAGCTCCTGTATAATGCCAATCACGGTATTGCCGATGATAACCGGCAGAAAGGTCAGATTTCGAAACGAACCGACCATGCAGAGCAGCACGGTAAGAATCAGAAAAATCAGGTTAAAATAGGTAAATGTGTTAGACTTTATAATGTTGCCGGCTGTCTTTCCTGTTGTGATATTGGTGCGGTTATTAAGCCCCTGCGTTACTCTCTCCTCTACTTCTCTCCCTGTCAGTCCGATAACGCCTTGTTTCTCTTCCATGTCAGTGTATCCCTCTCTGTCTTTATTTCATCGTCTTTTGTAACGTCTGCAGGCATTCATGGTTGCAGATGTTTCTTAGGGCACTTGCCTTAGCCCTTTTCGGACATTGTACCATAAAAACTTTGCTTTATTCTGAATAGAGAGTGTATTTTTTCCTTAAATTTCCTTAAGATAATCTAAGGATAGTAAAATCCGGCATAAAATCCCTTCATTTTTCGGGATTTTATGCCGGCGCCGTTACATATCAAATGTCTTGAATTTTAAGGTTTCTATCTTGGAAACCTCGTCTGCCAGAATGCATACCTCATCATTTAAAGAAATACCGGTCAATATCACGTCTGTGTCTCCTTTTTGGGCAAGAAGACCGGTCAAATCCTCCGTTGCAATAATATTTTTTTCTAAAAGCCCCAATACCTCGTCTAAAATAAGCAGATTACACTCTCCGGTGGACAACACTTTTTTGGCAAAATTAAGACCGTTGCGGATATTCATGATTTCTTCCGCCTTTTTCTCCTCAGACAGCTCTTCATAGTTTTCATCCGATTTTTCAAAACGGAACAGCTTGATTTCCGGCTCCAGCCTCCTGACAAATTCCGTGTCTTCAAGCCCCTTTCCTTTTAAAAACTGTATGATAACCACCTGCTCACCCCTTGCGGCAGCCTGTACCGCCCTACCGAGCGCCGCCGGGGATTTTCCCCTGCCGTCTCCGGTATAAATGTGAATCATGCTCATAAATTCTCTCCATTATGTATGTCCAATTTTTATTTTTGCCGTGATTATACCATACTTTACGCACCTTGACAACTTTTTATTGGTTTCTCGCTCTTTTACTCCTGCACCTCCTCACGGGACAACTCTAATTTGCTGACAGACACTTCATAAGCCACTCTTTTTTCAACAGTGTCTTCATCTATTTTTTTCATATATTCCCTGCTCTGGATACGTCCCCATACGCTGCAGCGCTCTCCCACCTCGAAGCCGCTGGCAAAACGGGCGTTTCTTCCCCAGCAAATGCAAGGTATGTAATCAGACTTACCATAAGGGCGGTTGACCGCTAAAAGCAGGTCCGCAATTTCTCTTCCAAGAGGCGTTTTCCTATAAATGGGCGCCTTACAGATATACCCGTCCAGAAAAATTTGGTTTGTCTTTGCACTTTCCTCAATTTCCTCCACAAACGCAATTTCCCTCGCAAATACGGAAAGCACAAGCCTGTTTTTTCTTTCTTCATGCCTGTTATAGGAGCGAAATTGCCCGTTCACTTCGATATGATAGCCCCTGTAATCCGCACTGACATCTATCAGGCGTTCAGACACCATCATAGGAATTACGTCAAAGGAATCACTCAGACGCTGTACTTTTACCTCTACCATGTAAAAGCCCTCGCCAAAAATCTCATGACTATAGGTGAATGTGCTTACAATTTCTCCCATAATCGTTACCTGATTGTTCTCAATAACCTTATCTGTCATACTTGTTCTCCTTTTCTTACGCTTAAGAATTTTTGCGGCTTTCGCCAGTATTGTACTAATATATATACTCCACTTTGCCCTTACTTAGCACAACTATCCGCCGCGGCTTATGACAATCCCTTCTCTTCCCTTATTTTTTCTTGTATTTAGCGACAAATAGTGCTATACTGTAACAGTTTTGAGAGTGTAATGATTGGGGGATTGCGTTTGCAAACGCCCACGTATAATAACAGAAATGAGGAGATTTATGAAACAGAGACGAGAAGATGTGAGAAACGTTGCCATTATCGCCCATGTAGACCATGGCAAAACCACTCTGGTGGATGAATTGCTAAAGCAGAGCGGCGTATTCCGTGAAAATCAGGAAGTAGCGGAGCGCGTTATGGATTCCAACGACATTGAGCGGGAAAGAGGCATCACCATTCTTTCCAAAAATACTGCGGTTACCTATAAAAATACAAAAATAAATATTATTGACACCCCGGGACACGCCGACTTTGGCGGTGAGGTGGAGCGCGTGCTGAAAATGGTTAACGGTGTTATTTTAGTAGTGGATGCCTTCGAAGGTCCTATGCCGCAGACCAAATTCGTACTGCGCAAGGCACTGGAGCTGAAGCTTCCTGTCATTGTATGCGTCAACAAAATTGACCGTCCGGAAGCACGCCCCGAACAGGTTGTGGACGAGGTTTTAGAGCTGTTTCTGGATTTGGAGGCAGACGATGCCCAGCTTGACTGTCCTTTTGTCTTTGCTTCCGCAAAAACCGGCAGTGCGACATTAAACCTTACCGTCAAAAACAAAGACATGAAGCCTTTGTTTGATACGATTCTGGACTATATCCCCGCACCGGAAGGCGACCCTGACGCCGGCACGCAAGTTTTAATCAGTACCATCGACTATAACGAATACGTGGGACGCATCGGCGTGGGAAAAGTGGACAACGGGCGCATTGCCGTCAATCAGGAAATTGTGCTCTGCAACGCCCATGACCCTGAAAAACAGAAAAAAGTCAAGATAAGCAAGCTGTACGAATTTGACGGTCTGAATAAGGTGGACGTAAAAGAGGCCGGCATCGGCTCCATCGTTGCCATCTCCGGTATTACGGATATTCACATTGGAGACACCCTCTGCTCCCCCGATAATATTTCTCCGATTCCTTTCCAAAAAATCAGCGAGCCTACCATTGCCATGCATTTTATGGTAAATGATTCCCCGCTTGCCGGACAGGAAGGTAAATACGTTACCAGCCGCCATATCCGCGACCGTCTTTTTAAAGAGCTCAATACTGATGTCTCCCTTCGCGTGGAAGAAACCGACTCCGCCGATTCCTTTAAAGTCTCCGGCAGGGGCGAGCTTCACCTTTCCGTGCTGATTGAAAATATGCGCAGGGAAGGCTTTGAATTTGCAGTAAGCAAGGCGGAGGTACTCTACAAAACCGATGAAAACGACAAAAAACTGGAGCCTATGGAGCTGACCTATATTGATGTGCCTGAAGAATTTTCCGGCGTTGTCATTGAAAAGCTGAGTATGCGAAAAGGTGAACTGCGCAATATGGGCGCCGGCACCGGAGGCTATACCCGTCTCGAGTTTTCCATCCCCTCCAGAGGGCTTATCGGCTACCGCGGCGACTTTATGACGGATACCAAGGGCAATGGCATCATGAATTCCGTGTTTGACGGCTACGGTCCTTATAAGGGCGACATCCAGTACAGAAAGCAGGGCTCCCTGATTGCCTTTGAAAATGGTGAGACAATAACCTACGGTCTTTTCAATGCGCAGGAGCGCGGCACTCTCTTTATCGGTGCAGGCGTCAAAGTATATTCCGGCATGGTCATCGGCAGCAACGGACGGGGCGAGGACATCGAAGTCAATGTCTGCAAAAAAAAGCAGCTCACCAACACCCGCTCCTCCGGCGCAGATGAAGCACTCCGCTTAGTACCGCCCAAGGTTATGAGCTTAGAGCAGTGCCTTGACTTTATTGACACGGACGAGCTTTTGGAGGTTACGCCAAAATCCCTGCGTATCCGCAAAAAAATCTTAGATCCTACTCTCAGAAAACGCGCCGCCATGAAAAAGTAAACGGCACGCATAAAAAACCGGAACACGTATCAATCTGTCCTGATACGCGCTCCGGTTTTTCTTTTTACCACAAACCCAATGCTGCCCTATCCGTTTGCCGGCGGGAAACAGCCACAGGTTTTATTCCGATTAATATTCCTCTGCAATATCGATTTCTTCCTGCTCGGATTCAATCGTCCTGATATACAGTGGCGTATGCCGCATGTATACTGCCCAATAGCCGGTGCCTACGATTCCGGCGCCGCCCACAATATTGCCGAGCGTCACCGGCAGCAGGTTCTTTAACAGAAAACTGCCCCATGTAAGCCCTTCTGCCGCAATGCCGTACTCTCCCGCCGTGAGAATTCCGGCGATGCCAAAATAAATATCCGCTATGCTGTGCTCAAAACCGCAGAGTACAAAGAGCATAACCGGCCAAAAGCTCATCAAGAGCTTCCCCGGCACTTGCTTGGAAGCAAAAGCGCCCCACACAGCGATACATACCAGTATATTGCACAAAATACCCCTGATAAAGGACTCGCCAAAAGATAGGTTGACTCTGTTTAGCGCCGCGTTGACCATACTCTCCGCCAGCCTGCCGCCAAACAAATCCGGCGTGTGCCCGAAGACTACCAGCACCGCCACCAGCCCCGCACCCAGAAAATTGCCGATAAATACGAAAAACCAGTTCTTTAGCATCTCCGCAAGCTTAATCTTTTTTTCCAGCCATGAAATAATAATCAGGTTGTTGCCTGTAAAAAGCTCGCTGCCCGCCACCAATACCATTGCCATGCCTGCCGGAAACAGACATGCGCTGATAAGCTTGGCAATGGAAGCATTCTCCACAGTGGAAGCTCCCACGGTGGAGCCGATGCCGGCAAAACCGATAAAAATACCTGCAAAAACGCCGAGCATCAGCATCTTAAAGGCGGACAGCCTTACCTTATGAATTCCGATTTCAACATAATTTCTGGCAATCTCTAAAGGTGAGTGCATCTCATTCCTCCTTACATGACGAGTATAATTTCATTTTCCGCAAGCATCTTGTCTGCCGGCACGTAAGGCTGTTCTGCCTTCTCGCCGTTGATGTAAAATTCCTTGAAGCCGCCCTCGGCTCCGTTCGGATTCTTTACTATTATATGCAGCTTCCTGCCGCGGAAAGTCTTATCCATGGTAATTTCCTTCCAGTCAGAAGGAATGGACGGGCATACCCACAGACCGTTTAAGTCGGGGCGCATACCGCAGATACCCTCCACACAGCCCACCATACAGGTGGATGCCGTACCGGTCAGCCAATGCACATGGGAACGTCCCTCGAAAGGAGACTCCACGCTCTCGGTAAACTGTCCATGTACGTAGGGCTCCAGCTTCCTTATCTCCGCACAATCGTTCTGGGAAGCAGGTGAGCTCTCCGTAAAATAGGTAAATGCACGGTTGCCATGTCCCATCAACGCCTCTGCCAGAATAATCCAGCCCTGCGGCTGTGAGAAAATACCGCCGTTTTCTTTGGTAGACGGATTGAACAGAAGCGCCTGCGCGCCGTCAAAAGCATGATCTACATAGGAAGGAGTCATCAGACGCACGCCATATTTGGTATTAAGCTCCCTGTACACGGATTCCAGCGCCGCTTCCGCCTGCTCCTTTGATGCAAGCCCGCTGATAACGGACCAGGACTGCGGATTCAGCCACATACTTGCCTCAGGGTCATGCTTGGAGCCGATAACCTGCCCGTCTTCCTTGATGCCCCTGACATAGCGGTCATCCTCCCAGCATTCCTTTTCAATAATCTCGCCCAGCTCCTTCTGGGTCTTTTCCAGATATGCAATATATGCCGTATCCTTCTGGTCCTCTGCAAAGCCCTTCATCACCGTGAACGCATAGTAAAGCTGCATCGCCACGAAAGTAGATTCTCCCTTCTTGCCAAGGCGCAGACAGTCATTCCAGTCAGCATGTAATCCGGCAGGCATCCTGTGGTCTCCCAGTCTGTCCATGGAGAACTGAATCGCTCTCTTCAAATGGTCGTATACCGTACCCTCTTCTTTGTTTGCATAAGGAATCACTTCATTGATAAAATCCTTGTTGCCGGTCTCTGCCACATACTTCCAAACGGTAGGGAACAGCCAAAGTGCATCGTCTGCACGGTATGCCGGATGTCCCGTCTCACGCACATAAGATTCATCGTCCGGCGTATCCTCATGTCCGGGATTGTGATTGTATTTTACCAGAGGCAGACCACCGCCATGGTTTACCTGTGCAGAAAGCATAAAGCGAATCTGTGCAAGCGCCATCTCAGGATCCAAATGGATAATACCCTGAATATCCTGCACGGTATCGCGGTAGCCGTAGCCGTTGCGCTGTCCGCAGTAGACAAAGGAAGCTGCACGGGACCATGTAAAGGTAATAAAGCACTGGTAAGCATTCCATGTATTTACCATGCTGTTGAACGCCGCATCCGGCGTATTGACCTGAAAATTGGCAAGCTTTGCATGCCAGTAATTCTTCAGCTCCGCAAGCTCCTTCTCCACGGTGCCTGCTGCTTCATAACCGGAAAGAATTGTCTCTGCCGCTTCTGCATCCGCCTGCCCCAATACAAAGACAAGCTCCTTACTCTCTCCCGGGGCAAGCTCTAACGCACTGTGCAGCACACCGCAGCCGTTGGAATTGTAGTTCAGCACATTATCACACATGCCGCGCTCTACCGCCACGGGATTGCCATAGGTGTGGTACTCCCCGATAAACGCCGCCTTGTCGCCATTGTAAGAGGTAACCGGCGCGCCGGCAAGCCCTAAAAAGCGCTCCTGCCCATTGCTGCCCTTCTCATTCTTGCCGCAGTTCTCGTTGATGGTCTGTACAATTTTATTGCCCTTAAAATAAGTTCTCGTGATAAACAGGGTGTACTGCAGATTAACCTGATCCTGTTCATAGTTGCTGTTGTTGGTAAACTCCGCATAAGCAAAGGCGGATATCTTTCTTACCCTGTCCGTGGTGTTTGTAACTTTAGCACGCCACACCTCGTAGGTCTTGTTTAACGGCACATAGTAGAGCGCCTCGGAGTGTATCCCCGCGTAGTCCGCCATTAGGTTTGTGTACGCCGTACCGTGATGACATTCGCTCTTGTACTCCTCTAAGGGCTTTGCCACAGGCTGCCAGGAAGCAGACCAGTAATCTTTTGTCTCGTCATCCCGCAGATAAATATATCTGCCGGGAGTGTCATCGCTGTTAAAGTGATAGCGCAGAATTCTGCCGTTGGCGCCGCTCTTTACAAAGCTGTAGCCGCCTGCATTGTTAGAGATAATCGCGCCGTATGCAGGGGATCCAAGATAGTTCGCCCAAGGAGCGGGGGTATTGGGTTTGGTGATGACGTATTCTTTGTTTGTTTCGTCAAAATAGCCGTAATTCATATAAGATGATTCTCCTTTTTTATGTGTTTTTTGAGGTATGGGGAAATTTAGGAACCATGTTAGTGTCATTGTGCCCATAAGGTACTGGCTGTGCCAAATTTCGCAATTCGTGGAAATCAGCCTGCTACTATCAGAGATACCAGATAGAAGGGCTCGGCGTCGTTCTCGTGGGCTTCGGTGAGTTCGATTTCTATGCGGTGCATTTTGTGCTCGCCGTGTTCCAGTATGGTTTCCAAATAGAGGCAGTCCCAGTCTTCGTCAAAGTTGCCGTCGAGAAGTATGGGATGGGCAGTGTCGCCATCCAAGGTAAGCAGCGCCTTGGGGACGGGACCCTTCATGGTTTTTTTGTACTGTACGCCGATGGAGGCGCCTTCTGCCTCAAATACAATTTTATCGCCCTTGCGGGATGCCATAAAGCCTTTTTTAAAGCAGTCGGAGACAGCGCTTTGCTCTGTTTCATCTTTTACAAAGCCTTCGCATAAAACCGGTTGCAATTCGTCATTGCGGTATCTGTGCGCGTTTTCATAGCCGTTTGCCGTAAGGGGTCTGGGCAGTACGCCAAAGGGTGTATCCTGCCCCCAAGCCGCAGCATCATTTTCCACCGCTTCCTTCACGCTCTGCAGGTAGTGGGTTATCACACCTGCCACCAGCGCATGGCCTGCGTCGTTGGGATGCAAATCGTCCTGCGTAATGTCTCGGTTTTTGATATTGCCCGCCGCAACCTGCGCATAGATTGTCGGCTTCATGCTCACACTGGGAAGATGGTAATAAGCTCCCACCGGCGCATGAATTTGCTCCGCATTGCCGCCGTCGTCGTAGCGCACGTTATGTACCAGAAGAAGCGCCGGCGCCGAAGGCGCCTTTAGGATTCTTCGCACAAGTCCCTCATAGGTTTCCTGAAAATGAGCACTGTCGTCCGCATCATTGACGGAAAATTCCACAATCACAAAGTCCGGCTCATATTGCAGCACATCCTCCTCCACGCGGCCCGTGCCTAAATGGGAAGTAGTGCCGCCGATACCGGCGTTGATGTAAGTAAAGTCTGCCTTGGGAAAAGCCTCCTTCCACCACGCATAAGTAAGATATGCATAACAGCCCTCCGGCGTGGAAGCCAGACAGCCCTGTGTGATAGATCCGCCCAGAAAAGCAATCGTAAGCGCTTCTCCGTTTGCGGCACGCCGCATTACCTGCCTGATACGGCTGTCGTCACCTGTATTTATCACGCCTTTTTCAAATGCAATCAAATCCTTCATAAGCTCCTTTCCGCCTTGCTGCGGCTTTCACCGTTTTTCGCACGCCTTACGCCTGATTTAACAGCTCCAGATTTTTCTTTATCAGTTCACATCTCTGCTGCACGCAGTCGGAGCTGCGCAGCGGGTCCTTAGGCGTGTGGAATACATAATCGGTAAGCCTGTCAATATCCGTTACCGCTACATGCAGTCTCGTGTCGCTGGAGGCATAATACATATAAACCTCGTTTTTCTCATTGACAATCGCGCCGTTTGTAAATACAACATTGGAGACATCCCCTACTCTCTCTCCGCCCCTCGGCCCAATCAGCATACCGGAAGGCTCCGCAATCACCCTTGCAGGATCTTCCAAGGCTGTTGCAAACGCATAAATAACATAGCGGAGTCCTGCCGCCGTATTTCTCACGCCATGGGCAATATGAATCCAGCCCTTGTCCGTCTTGATGGGCACGGCGCCGGCGCCGTTTTTTACCTCCGTAATGGTATGGTATCTGCGGATGCTTGTCATTTTTTCTTCGTCAATCACTGCCTTTTCGATGTCATCGCACAGACCAAAGCCAATACCGCCGCCGGAGCCGGTGTCGATAAAGTCATCCATGGGTCTGGTATAAAATGCATATTTGCCATCCACAAACTCCGGATGCAGCACCACATTCCTCTGCTGGGGAGAGTGAAGCGTCACCAAATTCGGCAGCCTTTCCCATGTCTTTAAATCCTTCGTCCGCACAATCCCTGCAGCCGCTACCGCCGCAGACAAATCACCCACGGACTTATCCTTGCTCTCGGAGCAGAATACACCGTAAATATAACCGTCCTCGTGCTTTGTCAGACGCATGTCATACACATTGGTCTCTTCCGGACAGGTATCCGGCAGTACCACCGGATAATCCCAGAAGCGGAAGCCGTCCACGCCGTTGTCGCTCTCCGCCACGCCAAAGAAGGATTTTCTGTCATTGCCTTCTATACGCGCCACCAGATAATATTTCCCGTTTATGTATATCGCGCCGGAGTTCATCACCGCGTTGACTCCAAGACGTTCCTCAAAATAAGGATTTGTCTCTGCATTTACATCATACTGCCAGCTCACGGGAATGTGCTCCCTTGTCAGCACCGGATATCGATACCTTTTGTAGATACCGTTATAAAAGGCTTCATCCGCCTCATTCTTTCGGGACAGCAGCGCCTCCTGCCTTTCCTTTAACCAGTAAAATTTTTCATGAATCATGTTATGCCTCCATTCTTCTTATCATTTCCATGCACATACGCCCGTTGTGGTAAGGGCATTTCCACGGCTCTACAATGGGCTGCGTCATATCGGGACAGCCGTTGTCGTCCACATGCATAAACCACTCGGAGCCTTCTCTTTTATCTATGACATGCGCCTTAATAAAGCCCCAGATATGCTCAGCCGCCTCTAGGTACTCCGTATGCTCCGGCGTCTTCTCATACTGGTTGTAGAAACCGACTACGCCTTCCGCCTGCACCCACCAGACGCGCTTTTTGTCCACCACGCCCTTCTCACATTCATTGGAAAGAGAGTCATTGTAGTAAGCCGCACGGTATACCTCAGCCGTCAAATCCGCAATCACCGGCGCCCACTCTGCCGCATATGCCTCGTCGCCAAGCACCGAAAGCCCTCTGTCCAAAAGCCATGCCGTTTCGATATCGTGCCCGTAGGAATGTAAGTCAATCAGGCTGTTCATCTCATTGTCAAAAAATACTTCCTGCCTGTGGCGCGCCGGATTGTATACCTTCGTGCGGAACGTTTCCAGTATCCACCTTAATTTCACCCTGACATTTTCCCGAAGCTCTGCAAATGCCTTTTCCTCCCCCGAAACCCGATACAGCTCCGTATATGCCTCAAACACATGAAGCAGGGTGTTCATGGTACGATCCGCCATCACGCCGTTTTCCGAAAGCTTGTCATTTGCCGCAGGCGCAAAAGTACGGTCCAGCGCTTCCTTGTAGCCGCCCTCGTCAAATCCCTTCTCCTCTATCAGGGAAAACAGGGAAAATGCCGTTTTTAAGGCTTCCACATCCCTTGAGGCCGCATAATAGGCAGACAGCGCGTAAATGGCAAACGCCTGATTGTAAATATGCTTCGTGACATCCTCCGGCTCACCGTCATAACTCACGGACCAGAATACGCCCCCATACTCCTTATCCAGACAATGCTCCTTCATAAAGCGGTACGCATGTGCCGCATCGGAAAGCAGCGTTTTGTCCTTCAACGTCAACACCGCATTGGAAAAAAACCACAAAATCCGGCTGTTTAAGATGCACCCCTTTACCGCCTTTTCGTCTACGGCAAGCTCTGCTCCCATATACCCGTAGAAACCGCCGTAAACTTCATCCCGCAGCTTCTGCCAAAAAGGAATAATATCCTTCGTCAAATGCTGCCGCATTTCTGCTGCTATACTCATACATTCTTCCTTTCTGCCACGCTTTGTTTTTCTACAAGGTGGCCCTCCACAATATGAATTCCTTTTTTATAATTTTCCCCGTCCAGCTTTTTTAAGAGCGTTTCTATCGCTCCCTTTGCCATCTCCCTGATATCTACCTCGTAAGTGGTAATGTCCACGTCGCACAGCCCCGGGTATAAATAGTTGTCGTAACCCACTACCGAAATATCCTCCGGCACCCGCAGCCCTTTCTCCTCCAATGCTTTGATAAGAAGGCTTGCAATAAAATCACAGTTGCACACAAAAGCCGTGGGCATTTTCTCAGGAAAAGCAAAATTGCCATAATTATCGCGCAGTCCGCTCTTAATATCCCTGTCCTTTATCAGATATTCCTCGTTCGGTGTAATACCATGCTCCATAAGGGACTTCAGATACCCCAGATACCGGTCCGTAATGCTTTCCGTCGCAAAAAGAGTTCCCACATACGCAATCTCCTTGTGCCCTCTCTCTATCAGGTAATTGGTAAGCACATAGGTTCCATAAAAGCCGTCCGATATAAAACAGTCAACACTTGCATCCGTCTCATAAAAATCCAGAAATACAAGCGGCATACCTGCGTTTTTTCGAAGATAGTCCGCATACGCATAGCCGGGCTTTCCAATCACAATCAGCCCGTCCACCTTTCTCTCCTCCAAGAGCCTTAGCATATACCGGTTTTCTTCCATCTCCTCACTAATGATTTCAAACAAGGTGAAGCATTCGTTCTGAATTGCCTGGTCCGCCACTTCCTGATACAGCTTCCAGTAAAAGGAATCAAAGTTTGCCAAATACCGGTCCGATATCAGCACACCGATGTTGTAGCTCTTTTTCAGCCTTTTCTCCTTTACCACGGTAGGCGCCTTATAACCGAGCTCCTCTGCAAGCCGCTGAATCTTCCCCCGCATCTCCTCGCTGACACCCTTCTGCCCCGAAAGCGCCTTGGATACCGTAACCGTGCTGACCTGCAGTCTCTCGGCAATATCCGCCATCTTCACACTTTTCTTCATCTTTGCCATTGTATCTCTCCCCACATGATATCCTGCTGATATTTCCGAACAACAAAGCTGCCATGCGCAAATATCAAAAGGCGTATACAGATTGTGGGAGACAGTTTTCCATCTCCCACATATCCTAAGACAATACAATCCAAAACGTTTTTATCTTCTGCCGATTTCAGTATCGTCGCCTCTTACCACGCTGTGCTCCTTGATATAATCCACAATCTCATCAAACTTAGTAAACGCAAGACCTACATAGCTGTCTGCGGCACCATAGTAGATTGCAATCTTTCCGGACTCAGGGTCATGAATGGTTGCGCAGGGGAATGCTACATTGGGCACAAAGCCTCTCTCCTCATACCACTCTTCCGGTGTCAGCAGGAAAGTTTCGCAGCGGTATTTTACAATAGACGGATTATCCAAATCCAAAATTGCACCGCCAATGCTGTAAACGTAACCATTACAGGTGCCGCTTACACCGTGGTAGAACAAAAGCCAGCCTTCGCTTGTCTCAATAGGAGCGGCGCCTCCGCCAATCTTTAAGGACTCCCACCACTCATGTCCTTTTCCCATCACATGTCTGTGCTTGCCCCAGTATACAAGATCGGGGCTTTCACTGATGAAAATATCGCCGAAAGGCGTATGTCCGCTGTCAGACGGCCTGCTCAGCATGCAGAAATTGCCGTTGATTTTTCTGGGGAACAGAACCGCATTACGGTTAAAGGGCAGGAACGGATTTTCCAGTCTTACAAAGGTCTTGAAATCCGTCGTCTTTGCCATGCCGATAGCCGCGCCATAAAAATCCTGACACCAGATGATATAGTAGGTATCCTCCACCTTTACCAGTCTGGGGTCATATGCATAAATCGGCATAAAGGGCTTGCCTTCCTCATCCACAAAGGGAATCTTGTCCTTGTCAAAATCCCAGTGGATGGCATCCTTGCTTCTTCCTAAATAAATATAAGGAATGCCGTTGGTCTGCTCACCGCGGAACACACCGATAAAGGCATCGCCGTAAGGCATTACCGCACTGTTAAAAATTCTGGCAACGCCCTCCACGGGATTGCGTCCGATAATGGGATTTTCTGTGTACCGCCACACGGGAGCACCTTTTAAGCCCTCCGGGCGCTCCTGCCAGGGAACATTCGGAACTGCAGGGGCAATCATTTTGATATCACTCATAAATTCCTCCGTTATTCTGAAAACGGGGCGGCACGCCGCCCCGCTTCAGTACATATTTTAATCATAAAGCCTTTCACTAAAATGTCAATAAGAAATTACTTAAAGTATGCATCCAGACCGTCCTGTACCTGCTGCTTGAAGGTCTCCTGGAACTGCGCGGGAGTCATTTCGCCCTTGATGATAAGCTGCAGTCCGTTGCCTGCATCGGTTCCATAGTCAACGCCAAGGCTGAGCCAGAAGTCTGTCTCGGTGATAGAACCGGCATCGAACATACAATCAAAGTTTTCTACCTTCAGTTCTTCTTTTCTTGCATTCTCATTGTACCACCACTGCAAAGTCGCCTTGTTGTCACGCACAGTCAGGTCGCCTTCATACCAGTTAAAGAAATCAGACAATACGTTGTATGCGGTAACAGGGTTCTTACAGCCTGCTGCAATGATGAAGTAAGTTGTTCCGGATACTGCATTCTTTCCAGGGTTGGTTTCCTGATTGCCGGAAGGACCTACCGGCCAGCGCACATATGCGGTATCGAATCCAAGCTTATCTTCCGTACCGTAGTCGCCGCCTGCATTTGCAATCCAAACTGCGATGGGCCAGAAACCGATGTTGCCCTCTCTGTACTGGATTCTCATGCTGTCGGAAGGTGTGCCGTCAAAATCATAAGGATAAGCAATGTTGTAGGTATTGTACATATCGTACATCATCTGCAGCGCTTCGCCTGTTGCTGCGGATGAAAGGGTCTCCGTCGTACCGGTTGCAATGCTTGCGCCGTTGCTCATCATAAGCTGCTCAAGCGTTTCGTTTTCATATCCGCAGTAGCCGTACTGGTCAATCTGTCCATCGCCGTCAGTATCCTGTGTCAGTGTCTGGCAGTATTCGATGAACTTATCCCATGTCCACTCGCCCCTCTTGTAAAGCTCTCTGGGGTCTTCCAGATTGTACTCTTCCAAAAGCTGCATATTAAAGCCCAGAGGATAAGTACCTTCTACGTTGGTCTGTGCGGTCTTCTGATACAGGATACAAGCCTTGCCGTCGCCAAGGTCAAGATAACCCATGTTGATCTGGTCGGTAAACAAATCGTCGTCTGCAGGCAAAATGGTCTTTAAGTCAACAGCCAGACCGTTGGTCTGTGCCGGAACTCCCATTTGCGCTTCTACCAAATAGATTTCACAGTCAGGATTGCCTGCCAGAATGGAAGTATTGATGGAAGTCTTTACGCCTTCGTAGGTCAGGTTATCCCATGAGAACGTAACGCCGTACTTCTCTTCAATCTTCTTTACGTTTGCAAATTTTCTCTCAGCAACGTCAAGGTTAATCGCTCTTTCAGCAGCCTTCTCCTCGCTGTCGCCTTCTACGGGCTGTGCAGTCTGCCAGTCCGGAGAATCCTCAATAGCCTGCTTGCTGTCGTAGTACTGCAGCCACCATGTACCAATGTTGATGTTGCCGTCGCCTGTGCCTGCCAAATCAGCGTTGTCTCCAACATTGTCGGCGTTACCGCCGTTGTTGCCGTCATTGCCGCCGTTGTTGCCGCCATTATTGTCCTTACCGCCGCAGGCTGCTACAGACAACATCATGGCTGCTGCAAGTCCGAGCGCTAAAAGCTTTTTTACTTTCATCTATTTATTTTCCTCCTTCTTATAAACCTTATTCTACAGGTGACTGTCCTACGGATACGCTGAATACTTCCCATGCGGTGTCAGATTCGCACTGCATTTCAGCTCCCCATGTGGATACATCATCGCCGCAGATTGCTGCAATCTGCTCATAGGTTACCTGACATACGCCGTTTAAACGTACTGACTGTCCGCCGTCCGCTACTCTGGACCAGCCTACTGCCGCGCCATTCATAACTATCCACATATCTCCACTCTCACTGGTATAAGCAATATTTACTACTGCGCCCGGAACCAGTGCATCAAGGATTTCCTGAGGCATTTCTACACCTGCCTGTGCCCAGCCGTCTCCGGAGGTTGCAAAGCCTTCAAAGTTTACAAGATGATTAACCGGCTTCATCACATTTGCCGTGCCGACTCTTACTGCAAAAACTTCCCACGCACTGTCAGATTCAAACTGCATGGTAGAACCCCATGTGGAAATATCATCACCACAAACTGCTGCGATCTGCTCATAGGTTACAAAGCACTTACCGCCATAGCAGGAGGAATTGCCGCCGTCCGCTACTCTGGACCAGCCCACTGCTGCTTCGTTCATAACAATCCACATATTGCCTGTCTCGCTGGTGTAGCTGATTTCTACTACAGAACCCGGAACCAGTGCATCAAGGATTTCCTGCGGCATTGCTGCGCCTGCCTGTGCCCACGCATCACCGGAGCAAGCAGCGTCGGCAAACTCTACTGCAGTTGCCTCATTCATAATATATACCGGAGCAGCCTTACCAACCTTTACGCTGAATACTTCCCATGCACCGGAAGCTTCACACTGCATGGTGGAACCCCATGTAGAAACATCATCGCCGCATACTGCTGCAATCTGCTCGTAGGTTACCTGCGCTATGTTATGGGAATTGTTGATGTATGCGCCGCCATTGTCCGCTACTCTGGACCAGCCTACCGCCGCTTCGTTCATAACAAGCCACATATCGCCGTTTTCACTGGTAAACTCAATTTCCACTACGGAACCCGGAACCAGTGCATCGATGATTTCCTGCGGCATTGTAAATCCAGCCTGTGCCCAGCCGTCACCGGAGATTGCAAAACCTTCAAAGTTTACGGCACCGTTCACGGTCATCAGATTGGATACATCCAAACCGCTGCCTGCGAACTTCTCCGGTCCTACAAACGCTACGGAAGTATCTGCTGTCAGCAGATTGCCGGAAGCGTCAAGGAAACGAATGTTGTCGATGTAAAGGGTTGCATTGCCATTGCCCTCAGTCACACCATTGTCCGTCTTCAGGCTTATCATCAGAAGGTTGCCTGCATCTGCGATAAACTCTTCACCTGCAGCCAATGTTGCCACTACCTTGGCAGGGTTCTTGCTTGCCATATAAACAGACCAGTCATCGGTAGTCTCTGTCAAATCCTCGCCGCTCCACGCAATGAGCTTACCGGAAACAGCGCTGAAACCACCGTTGTCATAAGAAGTCCCGACGGTCATCTCCACGGTTGCCACCTTTGCTACGTCTGCACCCAAAAGTGCTGTCGCATCAAACGCGATATAAGGTACCTTGCCTGTCGGGTTCTTCACCTGCAGTGCCTTGCTTCCATTGAAATCTACAATGGAAAGTTCCACATCAGCGGCATCTGCCGGCTGTGTGTAAGGTGCTACGAACGCCATATTGCCATCCTCAAAGTCGATGCTTGCAGCTTCGTCTGTCGGTGCTGTCACATCCGGTGCCGGTGTACTTTCTTCCGTAGAAGGTGTTGTACTGGTATCCGTCGGAGTGTTCTCAGCAGGCTTGTCGCCGCATGCTGCCATGGAAAGTACCATGGCTCCTGCCATAAGGCAGGCTAAAAATTTTTGCCTTTTCAACTTTTTCAATCCTCCTTTTCTTGTTTAAAAGTTGATGGGTTTTGCAGAGAGAGCTGATTATCCTACAATACCGCTTCTCTCCACACCCTCTATAAAGTATCTCTGTAGTAAAAGATAAATCAGCACCACCGGCAGCAATACAAGTATAATACCGGCGTCCAAATACAACTCCTGCAGCGTGACATTCAGGATTTTGTCCTGATTGGCTATCACACTCTGCAATGTTGCAATCTTCTTGCTAATTACAACATTTTCACTAATCAGAAATAACTTTGCGTAGAAAGTATCATTAAACTGCCATACGATAGAAAATACTGCTACCGTGATGACAGAGGGCATTGCGTTGCGCAGCATAATCTTAAAGTAGGTATACCACACGCCGCAGCCGTCCACTAACGCCGCTTCCTCAATTTCCTTGGGAAGCCCTCTGAAAAACTGGTTAAAGATATAAATATAAAGTCCCGACCTGACGCCGCACCCAAGCAGAGTCATAATATACATGGGTATGGTGGTTCCCATCAGGTTGATGGGAGCGCCTGTAAACAAACTGACAAGCCCCAGCGGGTCAAACTCCCTGAATGTCATGTACAAAGGAAGCATAATGGTGTGGGAGGGAATGACAATCATAACCACCACACAGCCAAACATCAGCTTCTTTAATGGGAAATCAAATCTGGCAAACCCATACCCTACCATGGAACAAATTAAAAGCTGCAGCAAGGTAAGCGTCAGGGTATAAAATATATCCCGCGCCATCGTGGGCAGATAATCCAGTCTGAGCGCCGCCAGCGAGTACCTCTCCAGAGTCGGATTCTTCGGGAACAGGAATACCATAGGGTCTATGGCATCACTGTTTGAGGAGAAGGAATTTACGATAATGCCGATAACCGGAGAAAGAATCACATAGCCTACGCCTACCAAAATGGCAGCCTTTAACAGCGCCAGTGCGAAGCCTTTCACGTCATTTATCAGCTTCTTGCGCGAATCTACACTCTTCGCCGCCGCTTTTATTCTCTGCATATAATTTGTCTTAGCAACTGCTTTCTGCATTTTACTCTCCTCCTTTCCCTAGTTATAATAGAATGTCCGCTTCTGTATGAACCCGCATATGGCAACCAATATCACACAGGTAATTATCGTGGAAACCAGACTGAATACGGAGCTTAGCCCGTAATTGTACTGTGTAAACGCCACGTCATAGGCAAGGTCAACCACCGTAGATTCCGTAAAGCTGTCCACAATGGTGTAAACCACGTTGGTAATGATATGGGGCATTACCATGGGGAAGGTCACCTTCCAAAAGGTTTCATAGCCCGTCGCGCCCTCAATCTTTGCCACCTCGTACATAGAGCCAGGGATGGACTGCAGCGCTGCAATAAAGATAATAATCTGCACGCCGCTCGCCGCAATGATATCATTGATACGCGCCACCGCCTCTACGATATAGTCAAGTATCGAAGCCGGCAATCCCAAACTCATAAACATGCCGACCAGATATTCCACATCAAAGGCTATCGCCTGCCCTGCTGTTGCCGCCGTATCCGCCGCCTGTGTTGCAACGCCGCCGTTCATCATCTGCATACTCAAATCCATTGCTTCTGAGATAGCGCCGGAGCTTAGGATAATCGGCAGGAAAAAGATTGCCCTTACAACAGACCTGCCCGGAAATTTCTTGTTGAGCAGCATTGCCATGAACAAACTGAAGAAGGTAATCAGCGGTACGTCAATCAGCATGTTCATAACGGATTTTGTCAGCTCCTGCTTAAAGGTCGGATGTACCGTAAAAGCATAGCGGATATTTTCAAGTCCCGCAAAATCCAGTGTATAGCCGCCTTTTAACGCGTCTATCGTCATATTGGAAAATGCAAACTGCCCCGTCATGATAAGACTTCTCACATAAAACACCAGAAAGCCAACTACCCATGGAAGCACAAACAAATATCCTGTCAGGCTTCGTTTTTGGAGAAGAGTCAGTTTTTTCTTTTTTTTCATTTAAATCCCCTCCATTCTGTAGGACATGGCAGGTATCTCCACGCCGCCCACCTTCTGTGTCTCGCTGCCATAATTAATGTAGATGCTTACACCGTTGTCGTAGGTGATTTTCCGCACCCCGCCTTCCAAAATCTCATGGTTTACTATCATGGCACCGGAAACATGCTTCAAAGCATCATTCACGCGGTTATAAATTTCTACCGCTTCTCCCTTCCACACGGTAAAGGTAGTCGCATAATAGCGGTTTAATCCGGTGTCCTTCATCTCGCTGGAATCCTTCCATGTAAACACATAGTGGGGAGATGCGCCTGCCTCAATCATCTGCAGGATAACACCGGTCATATCCTCCTCATCCTCATAATTCAAAAGCTCTGTGGAATAGGAAATGCACCCATGGATAACCATCTCATAAAAAGGAATGCTTTCATCTACAATGGCGTAGGTATTGTTTGTAATCGGTACATTAATGATGTCCGTGCTGTAAGCAAAGCTGTAAGCATTTGCTGCATTCATCATCAGGCGCTTACCGGTATCCTTTAACATTGCAAGCTGTCCCTGCACGATATCCAGCGCCGCCTCCCTGTCAATGATTTCCGTTCTCTTCTTATCGGAAGCCAGCACATTGCCCAAATCCCTGAGGGAAATGCCGCCCACATCATACTTTTTAATCTTCTTCACAAATTTGCTTACATACCTTGGCAAAAACTTGGGCGAAAGCAAATCGTACCTTGTCTCAAAATAATCAAGCCCTGATGTATTACGCAGATTCGTCGGATTGACCTGCCCGAATGCCGCCACGTAACCGGCGCCATAATAACGGGAGCCTTCCGCGTTGTAATTAAAATGCTCATCTGCAAACGTCACCTGCTGGAACGCCACATCCACATAGAGCCTGCCGCCCATTGCTGTTATGGCATCCTCTAATTTTTCCAGCCCCGACTTGCCGCCCAGCTTCATCGGCACCCTGATATCATGCGGCGCATCGTGATAATAACCGCCGTTAAACCAGCCCTGCAGGTTCATCACCTGATTGGTAATGCCATCCTGCGAAAGCGTCTCTGCCATCTCCCTTGCCTGACTAAAATTCGTCATGGAAAAAGTATGCAGATACTGGGTTCCCAGAAAATGCGCCGTTTCCTTTACGCCTGTAATCACATCATAGTAAAAAGGAATATCTCCGCCCGTCTTATCCGGCGTCAGCACACCCTCTGCAATCAGGCGCTCCCTGTAATAATTGGCAAGTCCCGCATATCCCTGATAATTTTCTCCCGGGAACGCATAGCTCACCTCTACATTGATATCATACAACTCCGGCTCCATTACAAATACGTCCGTCGTGGAATTTCCAAACATACGAAGATTGTCAATGTTGCGCAGGATAAAGGTCGGGTATGCATAATTATAATCGTTAAAGCTGCCGGAAACACTCGCCGTAATCAACGCAGTTGTCGCGCCATCCTCCACCGTCACAAGCATACTTCTTTCCGGTCTGCAGATACCAAATACCGGCAGCTTTGCGCTGCTGACATTTTCGAGCGTGGTGTAAGTTGATACCATCGGGTCGATATCGTAAATATACTGTGCATAACTGTCCGCGGAAGTTTTCCCGTTGTTAAAATAAATCAAGGAACCGGAGCCGTTTGGCACCACCATATACCCCTCTTCCGTGTTATGTCCGGCGCCCATATAACGCAGCATCTGAATCCGGTAAACAAAACATTCACCATACTCTACAATACGGTTTGTCGGTATGGAAACTACCAGTTTATCCTTTTCCAGACGATATTCCAAAGGTACTTCCGCATAGGCGCCTGCCAAATCTCCGATTTGGTAGATGTAACGGACACCGTTTGCAAGTCCCTCTACTGAGAACTGTCCCTTTGCAACCGACTGGCTGTAGCTGTCGTAGGTGCTGGAGCGCACATCTGCACTGTAATACTGCACAATAAGCTGGGACTTTAAGTAGTTGATATTGGCGGCGTTCGCTATGCTGTCCTCCTCAGGATTCTGTGGATTGGAGTAAGTGATGGAGCCGTCCCGCTTGTCATACACAGCCATATTCGCCGTCTTTGTGTCCGTGTACAGCTTCAGAAATTCACTCTCGCATACCAGCTCATAGCCCGGCACATCGCTCGCTGCTTCCTGTATGGGTGTAAACGCACCGCCCTCTTCATAATCGTAGGCGCTGAGATATTTTTTATATCCGTCATACCACATATAATGAATAAAATAATATGCCAGATACGTGACTACTACTACGGCAGCAATACCTAAAAGGCTGAGCACCACCTTTCTGGTTAGGCTCATAGGCTGTTTCGTTTTCTTTTCCTTAGAAGATTTCATCATCCTGCCTCCTACGTCCTAAATATAAGTTCCGTGTACACGCTCCTGAAAAAGTTCACCACCATACCTAAAAGATTGCTTAAAAGCAACAGCAAAAAGATGATGATTAACATGGCGAGTACCGTCAAAAACAAAGTCAGCAGGGTCTTGCCCAGCGTGTAATTATGCACCTGCATAATACCAATCAGAATCATAATCACACCGTAAGCAATTCCAACCACCAAAAGTAAAGTATAAAATGCCTGTTCGTCATCTGCGATAAACTGACTGACAATGGTTGCAAGGACAAGCACAAAGCTGATTGGCACCGTCCCGTACCCAACGGCTACGGCTATGTCCTTCATCCTGCCCTCGCCGTTCATCAGACAGGTGATGGACCAGTTGCTGACACACAAAAGCAGATAAAAGGCAAGCACGCCCATAAGCTCATACAAACTGTCCACTGTCCTCGGGTCCAAATCATTTACCACAAAGCTCGCCAAAAGCCGGTTCGCCGTGAAGCAGCAGGAAAATATCACAACCAGTAAAATTGCAAGGGGAACGCTTCCTCTTTCCGCATGCCGTATCCAGTAGTAACCGTCCATCGGATGAGAAATCGTATACAGCATATATTTCCATTTTTCCTTTGAAAAATATTTACGCATCTAAGGCTCCCCCTTTCTTTTTCTTTCTTATTTTCTTTACGACCGTAACCGCCACTATCAGAAGCAGGATACCTGTCAGGAAATAGCTTGCATTCTGCGTCAGCATAGCGTTGCGGTAACGTCTGTACGCAACGGAATAATGGTCGCGGCTCATGCCCAGCTTCAAGTACTTCATTGCCTGCACATAATCACCCGCCGTCAGATATGCCTTGCCGATACCGGTGTTTGCAAGCTCGTTGTTCTCATCGAGCTCCAGCACTCTCTGCCAAAGCGCCACCGCCTCAGCCTCGTCGCCGTCATACCGAAGAGAAACCGCCTCGTTAATCAGCCTTCCGTACTCCGTTTCGCTAAAGAGGATGATTTCGCCTCTTGTGGCATCTAACACTACCAGCATGCCGCCGATATCCTCCACTGCAACCGGCATGGAGAAAGTCCCCACCTGCGTACCCAGTCCGCCAAAGATATAGAGCAGGTTTCCTTCATGGTCGTAGGTGAAGATACGTCCTCTCTTCCTGTCAAGACAGGAGTAGATACCATTGCCGCGGTACACCACATCGGTAAACTGGGAAGGTCCCGCATACTCTGTCGTGCCCCCTGTCCAAAGGTCTCCGCCTACATTTTTATTTTCACCCTTTTTGATAACATCCTCTCCGCGGGGATTTAACCGCCGTACCCCCTGTACGCCCTTCGGGTCGATGTTGGACGCGTACACAAAACCATCGGGGTCGATATCAATGCCTGTAAACTCCGTCGGGATAAAAAGTGCCTGCTTTGCACGCTCTTCTTTACTTGCCAGACGCTTCCAGAACTTTTCCCATAAGCTGATTTCTACTTCAATCGTACCAAAGAAACTGGAAAAGGTTCCGTTGCTCTCAAAGACCATAATGCCTTCGAACATATTCTGCGCAATCACATAGACTCTGTCCGCATAATCCACAACCACTTTGAGAGGTACAAATACATAACCTTCCTCCAAACTCTCCGACTGCGGATTTGCCACAATCTGCACCAGCTTGCCATCCTGTGAAAGCACCACAACACGATTGTTCTGGGAATCCGCCACATAAATCAGGTTCTTCTCGGAAACCGCCACGCCATATGGCTGCTTAAAGCTGTCCTCCGTGCCGTTGTTGTCAAAAGTGGTAATCACATTCAACACCTTTGTCATATTGCGGTCTAACACCACGATACGGTTGTTGCCCGTGTCTGCTATATAGATAGAACCATTTGCATCCTTACACAAATCCTGTGGCGTCACAAATCTGCCAATCGGCTCTCCGTTCCATGTCAAATCCGTTCCTTTTACCGTTCCGGCAGGCACATACGGCGCCGGTGTAAAATGGATATATTCCCGATAATCATAATTATAGGAATCATACGGAAGCTCGGAGGCATATGCGCTCTCTCCCGCCGCCAGCGCCAATACAAACGCCGCAAGGCAGAGGGATATGATTTTTCGTAGCCTTACAAATCTTTTCATCTCCGTTCCCTCCTATTAATCCTTCATACCGGATGAAGTCATGGTTTCCAAGATATTTCTCTGACAAATCAAGAAGAAAGTAATCGGCACTGCCGCGATAATAAAAGTTACTGCCGCCGCCGCACCTGCTCTCGCCATACCGCCTGCCGAAATCTGCTGCAGGGAATACTGCAGGGGCTTCAATGCTTCGTCCCGCAGGAAGGTGCTTCCTGTGTTGCTCCACATCTGCTGGAACTGGAAAATAGCCAGTGTCAGCCATGCCGGCTTTACGTTAGGCATTACAATCTTCCAGAAAATACACCACTCGCTTGCACCGTCCAGCCTTGCCGACTCCATCAGGGAATCCGGAAGCTGCTCCATAAACTGCTTCATCAGATAAAGTCCCATACCAAAGGAACATGCCGGCAAAATCAGCGCCCAGTAACTGTTATTGATATGCAGCCACGAAATCATCATGTACTGCGGCGTCTGGGTAACCGTCCAGTGGAACATCATGGAAAGCACTACCATCTGGAAGAGAATCCCTTTGCCGGGGAAATTATGCTTTGCCAACGGATATGCGGCAAGGGAAGCAATGATAACATGCCCCACCATACCACCGCCGGTGATAATAATCGTATTTAATATGTATCTGGAAAAAGGCACCCACGAATCGTTCATAATGGTGAACAAATCCGAGAAGTTTTCCAAAGTAGGATTTCGCACAAAAATCTTGGGCGGGAACTGGTACAATTCGTCCAGAGGCTTTAAGCAGTTGTTGATTACCATGACAAGCGGCATTATCATCGCCACACCGCAGATAGCCATAATCACAAACAAGAGTGTGTTACCCGCCATGGAACGGTTCAGTTTTTTCTCTTTCGGTTTAAAAAAACGGCGTTTTTTGTAGGGCTTCAAATAATTTTTTTGTCTGCTCATTATTCTCCTACCCTCCTTAACAGTTTTTGTACTAAGAGGTTACTGCCCACCATCAGGAGGAACAGTACCGTTGCAATCGCCGAAGCGTATCCCATCTCAAAGCGGACGGTACCGTAGTCTAACAAGTGGGTAACCACCGTTGCGCCGGCATAATTGACGGAAGGGTTGCCTGCGAGCTGTATGGATACGTCCGAAATAGCAAACGCCTGCGTAATCTGCATAACCGCACCAAACATAAGCTGGGGCTTCATGGCGGGAAGCGTCACATACCAAAGCTCCTGCCAGCGGTTTTTCACGCCGTCTAACGCCGCCGCCTCGTACAAAGATTTGTCTACCGTCTGCAGACCTGCGATAAAGGACAAAAAGCCGGTTCCCAAACTCAGCCAGAGCTGTACGACTATCAGGAACGGAAGCACGTACTTTTCCGTCTTCATCCAGATAATGGCATTGTCCAGAAAGCCAAGGTCCATCAGAAAACCATTTAAGTAACCGTAACGGTCACCGGAAAGAATCAGCGTCCAAACCACATAAGCGTTACCGCAGATACTGGGTGCGTAGAATATCAAGGTTAAAAACGCCCTTACCCAGCCTTTAAACTCGTTGATAATCCATGCGAACAGCAGACATAGGAAATAACTGACCGGTCCTGTGACTACTGCCAGAATCATGGTATTTTTCAGTGCCTTCATAAAAATGTCATCTTCCAAAAACAGCTTGATATAGTTTTTCCAGCCTATAAACTCCGGCATTTCCAACATATTATAGTAGGTAAAGCTGAAGCATACGCTCAAGATTACAGGAATAACCGTAAAGAGGAAAAACAATATAAAGTAAGGCGCCAGCATCATATAGCAGGCCTTGTTCCGTTTTATCCGGTATCCTAAAGTCGCCTGCTTTTTGGCTATGTCAAGCGCTTCCTGTGATACTTTTACTTCGGAAATTTCTCCGTTTCCAGCCATCTTTTCCTCCTCCTACTTTCCGTCTTCTACATCCAGTTCAAGCTCTTCGCGCTTGTAGTTTATTTCCGCATTGATATATATTACCTTATCCATCAGCTCTTCTCTCGGCAGAGCCGTATCCGTCTCCGTCACCACCGTGTAGAAAGCGTTGTACACATTACGCCATGAATAATATCCGCCGGGTACCTGCGGGATTCCCTCTACCCATTCCATAGAATTTCTCAACGCCGCAAAATCGTCCACCGGCCATGGCATATTCAAAAAGGCATTGTAATTTGCCGTCGGCACTCTCGCCGCAGAGCCCATCAGACCTTCCATTTCACGTCCGTACTGGGTCTGGGTCTCCTCACTGGTCCACCATTTCACAAATTCCCAGCTTGCATCCGGATGCGCCGTATCCGCCATAATCATGCTGGCAAGACCGGTGCTCGCCACCGAGTGATCCACCGTACCGTCTTCTTTTACGGTTCCGGGTATCTGGGTGAAGCTCCAAAGTCCGGCAATATCCGGCGCGGATACCGCAAAATTGTTGTACGTCGTGTAATCTGCTATGATAATCGGACATTCGCCTGTCCTGAAACGCTCTTCTACACTGGTTTCTTTATCCAGCTTATAATCCGTATAATATTCGCAGAAATCCTTGAATACGCCGACTGCAACATCAGAATCCAGCGCCGATGCCTTTGCATCCTCCGTATAGTACGTGCCGCCGTTCTGATACAGCATGGAAGCAAATATCTGCTCGGTAGGCAGCATACCAAATTCCATTTGGTTCTTGGCAAGTACCGTCATCGCTACCTTTACCTCGTCCCATGTAGTAGGAACCTCCAGTCCGATTTCCGCCAGAATATCCTTGCGGTAGAACATAACGGGATAAGTCAGCGTCTCCGGCAGCCCGTAGATGGCGCCGTCATAAGTAAACTGCAGCGTTGCCGCCTCGGGAAATCTCGAAATCACCTCGTCGATATCAGGGAACTGCTTCAAATCAAGCACCGCATTTCGGATACCGTAATTAACCGGCGTGTCGTTACCTGTATTGAGAACCGCTCCGGCAATACCATTGGTGTTTGCCACCTGAATCGCCACATCAGGTCCTTCTCCCACCAGCGTCGCCTTTAACAAAGTCGTCATATCCACAAGCTGTACATTGACGCCAATACCTGTCTGGCTGGTAAAATTCTCATCAATCAGCGCTTTGATTACATTTGCCTGGTCACGTCCCGATCCAATCCACAAAGTAATCGATTCGCTGTCTTTGGAATCCTCACTGACACTGCCGATATTGTTGTAATCAATTACGAAGGAATAGTACAATCTCTTAATTTCATAGCCCGCGCTTGCAAAGAAGCCGGTTTTATTGTATGTAATCTTCTCCCCCGGGGAATAAACATAAATTCTGTCTACCTGCAGGGGCTGGCTGATAACCTGCGTAATCCATGTACCAAGCGCTCTGACATTTATCTTGTAAGAGCCGATGGTACGGACAAAGTATTCCTCATCCTTAATCAAATCGTTTAACTGGTCGCGCATGGTAAGGAGTACCGTCTTCTTATCTGTGTTTCTGCCTGCAACCACCTCTAACAGCGCAAGCGCTTCGTTCAGCGTATCCCTTGCCTCCACAAGCTCATCATGCAGGTTTGGCAGTACCGCCGCAAGCTGATAGTCACGATACGTATCCGGCTTTACACCGGTCACCTTAATGACCTGCCTGTAGATGCCGTTGAGCTGCTGTACCGACTCCTCTACCAGACCTACGATTTCGGAAAACTCACCGAGCACCGCTTCCATGCGGAGCGTATGCGTTCCCGCTTCCAGATAAAACATATACGCATCGCCGTTTTCATCTGCAAGCACATCCTCACGCCAGCTCTGTCCGTAGGAAAATGCATAGTCGGACATTTCTTCAAAAGGCACCTTCCCATCTATGGTAATACGCCTTGAAACATGAATGCCTCGCGAGAAATTCTGTTTATCATAAAGGGCAATGTTGTAATAGCCCGCCTCATGCACTTCAAAGCTCCACTCAATCCACTGTCCCACAAGCCTCCATGAATTGCCGCCGATAGAGTTGTTTAACAGCTCCTTGGCGCTGGAGGGAGAAACGGAGGGGGAGGACTGGTCCTGCTGGGGATAAAGCATCTGGGAGGAAGTCTTGGTTGCATACTCGCCTTCCAGCATAATAACCGTCCCCGACGTATTTGCCGCGCCTGCCGCATCCCAAGCCGCCTTCACTTCCGCATAAGGAGCAATCGCGCCTTCCGTATTCAGCACCAGCCTGTTAATCAGCATGGGCTCCTTCAAAGAAAGCATGGAAATCGTATGGGTGCCTTTTTCCAGATAAATGGCAAGCGGCTCTGTGATATAGCCGTTGCTGTCATAGAGATATCTGCTCTGCCACTCGGGAATTTCCATCGTCTTCGGCTTTACATCATTGCCCTGATTATCCTTTTCCCAGTTCATAATCCTGACGCCGTTTTCATTTATGTAGGAATCCTCCACATAATTGGTCCAGACTCTTGGGAAAGTAAGCAGGGATAATTCCTCAAAAGGAAGTTTGCCGTCTATAAACACACTCCTCTGGATATCAGAGTTTTTGCCCTCCACGGGATAATACACGACGGAGAGATTGTAGAGACCGCTTTCCGGAACCTCCACCTCAAATTCAATCAGCGAATCCTCGCCGGTCAGGACGCTGCCGCCCGCCATACCCTCAAAATCATCGTATACGGTGGGAACTGCTTCCTTGTCGCTCTCCTCATACCGCACATATTCCTCCGCCAAAACCTCAATGGTTCTGTCAGGACGGTTCTCGTTCCCATACTGCTCCATATAATCCTTGTATGAGGGAATCGAATCGTCGATGTTATATGTGCTGATAATCTCGTCAAAGTCATCCATCAGAAGATCTGTCTTTGCATGGCTTTCCATGGCTGCCTCAGGAAGCAGAGACAGAATCAGGATAACTGTCAACACCAGTGACATGATTCTTTTGCCGGTTTTCCTCGGTTTCATACCCATACCTCTTTCTTCGCTTATTTTAGTCCGTTTATTTCAAATCCTTTCGGATTTCATATGTTTTTAAATCCGGTAAGTCCTCCAGCGTAACAACATCTTCATCCTCATATACCTTGATAAGCATGGACTCCTCCGTATACTGCTCGCTCAGGGCAAATATGGCGGTATTCTTCGCCACAAACTCACCGTTCCATGTACACCACATGCCCCACATGGCGCCGTCGCGCCTTGCAAGCGCAGGGTCAAAAAGACAGCCGTTTTCCGTCATATATACCATTTTGGCTTCCGTACTGTAATTTGTCGCCGCATTCACATACGCGTTAATCTGGGAATTGTAGACCCGCTCTCCCGGGTAGATATCCTCTCCGATAATATCCACATATTCATCTCCCGGATACCACTCTGCATCCTGTCCGTTCCAGACCCAGATGAGATTGTTTAGTCCGTATTCATTGGTAAGCCGTTCATATAACAATATGTAAAGCTGCTTATATGCCTCAGGGCCGCTCGCTCCCCACCAGAACCAGCCGCCGCTCGCCTCGTGCAGCGGTCTCCACAAAACCGGAACCTCTGCCTCCTGTAAAATCAGAAGCTGCTCCGCTATAGCGTCTATATCCTTCATCAGCAGCTCGTAGCCTTCCTCATCCTGTCCGCCCATGATTTTTGCCAAATCAATGTTGGTATAATCGTCGTAAAAACCGCTGTACCATTGTCCCGTCAGGTATTTGGAAGGTGCATTCCAGTGCCAGCAGAAGGTTACGATTCCGCCATTCTCCCAGAAATTGATGGCGAGCTGCGTCGCTATGCCGCTGCTCCCGTTTTCCACACGGGAAGGCGTGTATTCTATAAAATCCAGTCCCAGCACTGCTGGCGTTTTGCCCGTCGCCGTTTTAATTACCTGAAATTCTTTGCCGCCCGATCCCGTATCGCAATACTGCCCCGACAAAAACTTTTCACCATAAATATCAAGCAGATAACTATACAGCCTTTTCGTCTCTTCGGCAGCGTTTGGATTGCAAAGCCCTGCATTCACCTCGTAAACGCGATTGTCTATCGGTTCTGAGGTAAGCACCTCAAGGCAGTCAAGATATATCCAGCCCCAATATTTGGAAACGCATATTTCATGCTCGCCGGCTTCCAGATACACCCGCGTCAGCTTCGAATCCGCAAAGCTGCCTGCCTCCGCATATACGGTGCCCGCCGCTTCTTTGTCAATGCTGACATAATTATGCTTTTCCCCGCCGATACCGGCACAGACAAAATTCAAATCATAAAATCCCGCCTCCGGCACACTTACGATAAAGGTGCAGCTATCCGCGTCCGCTTCAAAGCCTTCTATGTATCCCGTTCCGGAGTATCCTTCCTTGTCAGGACTGGCGGCTGCCCGCACATTGCCGGAAAGCACGGCATCCTCCGCCTCATATACCCCTATCGTCGTCTGTGTAAACTCTGCATCGGAACCGTTTCCGTCTGACTGTCCCGTATCTTTACCCGCAGAACAACCGACCATGACAGCCCCCATAACCGCTGTCAGGCCGATACACAAAACCTTACTGCCTGTCTTCATACCCAATCTCCTGTTCACGCCATATATCCTCTTTACGTAAAAGATGAGTGTTTTTGCTTTTTCTACTTGCGCACTATAAAATCTATGGTTTGCTTTAAGTATTTTTAAGTTCTTTTAATTTATGCAATAATTTTACTACATATCACTAAAAACCGCAACCTATTTTATGCATTTTGTTGTTTTCGCTAATATTGCTTTTGGGTTTTTGTGCAATTTTTTATGATGAAAACCATTTTCTTTTGTTCCTTTTGTACCCCAAAAAAATTTTTTTAATTTGCTTTTTTGCGTTTTTTTCTGCTTTCTATTGTTCTTTTTACTTTCTTCTTTCTATATTTAAGTAAAAAGATATATTTTTTAGCTAAAATTAGCTTTCTTCTCTTTATCCGTTATGCTATGATGAAAAGACCAATATAAAAGGAGGCGTCCACGATGACAAATTGTTACATGCTCACAAATCCTGATGCACAAGAGTCCGCCGTAAATCTTTACCGCTTCCTCTGTTCCTTAAAAGGGAAGGGCATTCTTTCCGGACAGCAGGAATGTCCGCGAAACAAGACAAATGGCAGGGAATTTTCTTACATAAAAGAAGTCAGCGGGCAGCTTCCCGCTATTCTTGGACTGGATTACATTGAAAATGATTTTGAAGGCGTCAACGAACGGGCGCAAATCTGGCACGGCAAAGGCGGTATTGTATCCATATGCTGGCATTGGGGAATCCCCCCTTACGGCATCGGCTATCCCTCGAGTCAAAAAAGTATAGATATGGAAGAGCTGCTCACTCCCGATACTGCGCTTTATCAAGGGCTTTTGGAGAATTTGGACCAGACTGCCAAAGCGTTATCCGTCCTACGCGACGCCAATATTCCCGTACTCTGGCGTCCACTGCACGAATTTGACGGCGCATGGTTTTGGTGGGGAAAGGGCGGCGCAGAAGCTTTCAAAAAGCTGTGGCGGCTGATGTATGAACGTTTCACCCACATACATGGTCTTAACAATCTAATCTGGGTGCTGGGCTACTCTCACGAAATGCATGAAGGCTGGTACCCGGGAGATGCTTATGTGGACTGCATCGGCGGCGACGCCTATACCGAGGGGATTCACGAGGAGCTGTACCACTGGATTCTCAAACAGACAGATAAACTAATGCCTGTCTGCCATCACGAAAACGGACCGCTTCCGGAACCCGGACTGCTTTCTGCAAAACATGTGGACTGGTGCTGGTTTCTGACTTGGCACACCATCTATATCCATGAACAGAACAGCGCAGACTATGTGCGGTATGTGTATAATCATCCTTATGTGATTACACTGGATAAGTTAAAGAAAATTTTTGTTTAACAAGACACGAAAACAGCCGCCACTACTGTATTAGTGACGGCTGTTTTCAAGTTTTTTTACCCTACGATACCAGCAGCGCCAAAATTGCGAACGCCGCCTCCGGTATGCCTTCCTTTTTTCGGATTTCCACCGTATGTACCGCTTTTTCTTCACAGACATAGATTTCTACGGTCTCTCCATAATCACCCCAGCCGCCGGTAAAGTCCGAGTCAAGCGTCATGACATACGCACCGTCGATATACACCTCAAACTCTCCGCCTGTTCCATTTGTTATTTTCTGGTACATAATGCCGATATTCGCAGCCTCCACGGAAAATACAATCCCCTCTTCTCCTGTTTTTGTATACCAGTTACCGGGAAATCTTGCATTAATATCCTGCACCTCAAAGCTGCCCCACTCCCGAGGTACAATCGCTTCGCTGTTTAAAAGAGCAGCATCCAAATAAACCTCCTTGGTAACGGCGGGCTCATCAAAAGGCGCCGCTTCCCTCTCTATTGTATCGAGGCGGTTATAAATGTCTGTCAGATATACGGAGAGCAGTTCTCCCGTAATGGCATGTCCCCTGTCGTTTGGATGAATATTGTCAGGTGAGATATCTTTCCACGCAAAAGCACCCGCCTCAATTTCGGGAAGCACCGCATTCCCATAGCTTATCATGGGAATCCCGTATCGAAAGCCAATCAGAGAGTCATTTTCCTGCGCGCTCGTACCATCTTCCATTGTCATAAACAAAAGCAGAACCGCAGGCGCATTTTCCTCCTTCAGAATCCGGCGTACCAAATTGTCATAACTCTTTTTGTAAAATATATTATTGCCGTCGTTGACCGAAAACTCCACCACGACAAAATCCGGCTCATAAGCAAGCAAATCCGTCTCCGCCCTGTGCACACCCAGATAAGAGCTGGTTCCGCCTACACCGGCATTGATAAATTCTATTTCCGCATCAGGAAAAGTATCTTCCCACCACTTTTGCAGCAGCGAAGCATAACAGTTGTTTTGATTTGATGCCGAAGAGCCCTGTGTGATAGAACCGCCAATCACTCCTATCGTCACCTTTTCCCCGTTCTCTGCTTTCCGCATAGCTGCAGCAATGCGTGACAAATCCCCTTCTGGAAACGCACAGGCGCGTTCATACATTTCCTTATCAATATAGGTACATGCTGCCAGCAGCGCTTCTAAATCCGCCGTTTCTTCCCCGTCCACACTCTCCAGCGCATCCGAGAAAACGCTTTCCTCCGTTCCCTCCCCGTTTCCTTTTGCTGCACACGCCGCCAGAGGCAGCGCACAGCAAAAGGCTAACAGAAATCTTATCATAATACCCGTTCTATTTTGTTTCCTCATTCTGCTTACTCCTCAAACACGCTGCAGGGCTGAGCGGTCTCCTTAATGCCGTTTACACCGTTTACAACAATCTCCCCCCAGTCTGCGGAAAGCTCGCTGCCGTCCCACTGCAAAGCCAAATCCAGATATTCCACACCACCGCTGTTACCCTTCCACGACCACGCAATATAGCCTATCTGGTTTTCCACACAATACTGCATCAAAAACGCTTCGTCCACATCGCCGTCCGTGTGCGTATAGCCAAACTCCCCCACACAGACACAAAGACCGTTATCCGTGGCATACTTTAAGTTTGTCTCGATTTTTTCAGCGCTTCCTCCCGCAGTACCATACATATGTACCGCAAACATCACGTTCGCCAAAGGGTCCGCCTCAAATACTTCCCTGCCGCCTTCTGCAATGCACTTGCCATACTGTCCCCATCCGGCGCTGTCCACCAGTATGGTGTGGGCAAGTCCCGCCTCCCGCAGCATGGGAATCGCCTCCATATAGGCTTCCTTCCATGCCTGCGTAGCACTGTTCCCCAGCCACTCGTTTGCAATATTAATAATCACATATGCCTCCTCACCAATCAGCACATCCTTCATATCCACAAAATACTGTGCCGCTGCAAGCAGAGATTCTTTATCATTGTATCCGGTTGCATCGTGCACTTCCAATATGGCAATCAGCTCTCTCTCTTTGCAGGCGTCAATGATACCGGCTACCGTATCCGCTGTGTTTTCATTCCACTGCTCTCCATTCGACAGTACAATACGCACACAGTTGCTTCCCGTATCCTCTATGGCGTCGAGCGCCACAAACAGCTTGTCCGTAAACCATGTGTGCGCATGGTTGATGCCGCGCATCACAAAAGAATTGCCATTGGCATCATACAGCACGCCGCCGTCCACATAAAAACCCATCTGCTCTTTTAAGGCTTCCACATCGAGACCACCGTCAGCTCCCGTCTGACCGGCACCGTCCTGCACAGGCGCTTCTTCCTCTACACCGCCCGCAGCTTCTCCCTGCGTGGAAGAAGGCTTCTGCTCCTCCCCTGCGGGCTTACTGCCGCACGCGGAAAGCAGCAGTATGATTGTGAAAAGCAGTACCAAAATTTTGTTTCGTTTTTTCATTCTATTCCTCTCCATTCCTGCGCTGCCTGCAGCGCTGTTTCCATCGTTTTTTTATGTAATCTTACTTTTAAGCAAGGACATTTCATATTTACAAAACCATTATACTATGCTAATGTAACCACAGTCACTTCCCCGCAGCAAGGGAAGCCGGCAATCTGTATACAGGGAGAATTCTCATGAAAAATCTAACCCACGGAAAACCTTTAAAGTTAATCCTCCTCTTCGCAATCCCGCTGTTCATCGGACAGCTTTTCCAATTATTTTACAGTCTTGTGGATACTCGCATTGTGGGCTCTACACTGGGCGACGAGGCGCTTGCAGCCGTCGGCTCCACCACCATTTTAAGCGACATGCTGACCGGTCTGCTGAACGGCTTCACCAACGGCTTTGCCCTGATTATCGCTACCTTTTTCGGTGCAAACGACACCAAAAACATGAAAAAAGCGGTGGGCGGCACCGTACTTTTAGGCATTGCATCGGCAATATGCGTCAGCACGCTCTGCCTTTTATTCCTTTCTCCGATTCTGCGCTTTATGAACATATCCGACGACCTGCTGCCACAGGCAAAAGCTTATATTGCCATCATTTTAGCAGGGCTCCTTGCCGCCACGCTCTACAACGTGTGCGCCGCCATTCTGCGCGCCATCGGCGACTCCTTTACACCCCTTATTTTCCTGATTATTTCCACCGTTTTAAATATCTTCCTCGACTATGCCCTTATTTTACGCTTTGGGATGGGCGTTGCGGGTGCAGCGCTGGCAACTGTTATTTCGCAGGCGCTTTCCGCTTTTATGTGTTTTCTGTACATACGAAGAAAATATCCGTCGCTCACCCTCGTCAGGGAGGATTTTTCTATATCAAAGAAGCTTTACAAACAGCTTCTTTCCACCGGCATCTCCATGGGCTTTATGATTTCCTTTATCAATCTTGGCTCCCTTGCGCTGCAAACCGCCATCAACACCTTCGGCACCAACATTATTGTAGCGCATACCGCTGCGCGGAAAATCACTTCTATCTTTATGCTTCCCTTTTCCGTGCTCGGCACCACGCTCGCCACGTTCTGCGGGCAGAATCTGGGCGCCCGCAAATACTCCCGCATCAAAACCGGCATACGGGACACCCTGCTTCTCACCTTGGCATGGTGCGCCGTCGTTCTTTTGGCAGCCTATACCATTTCTCCGCCCTTGATACGGCTGATTACCGCCTCCGGCGAAAAAGAAGTGATTGACACTGCCACCCTGTATCTGAAAGTCAATACGGTCTTTTACTTTATACCTGCTACCATCTGCCTGTTCCGCACCAGTATGCAGGGCTTTGGCGACAGCAAAACCCCCGTCTTCTCCAGTACGCTGGAGCTTGTGGGCAAAGTCGCCATCGCCTTTTTGCTGGCGCCCGCCATCGGCTACATGGGCATCATCATATCGGAACCGGTTGTGTGGTTTATTATGGTAATTCCCCTCATCATAAACATGGTAAGAAACCCCATCTTCCGTATGTCGGATGCAGATGACGGGCAGGCAGCTTCCTAACCGGCCGCCGGCTGCGCTTCGCAATACATCCCAGCCTGTCCCTATGCGATATCGTATACGCTGCGCACCGCAAATTTTGTCGCCGTGCCGGATATCACTTTCACTTCCGCCTCTCCCGCATCCATATCAAAATAATTGTCCGAGAAGCGTACATCTCCATCAAGAGCGCGGATTTCCACATTTTTGGCGTAAGCCTTTGCAGTTACCTTGACGGTATCCCCTTCCACCCGAAGCTCCAGCTCTGGATTTTCAAATTGAAAATGCTTGGGCGGTGTAAACAGGGTCGTACCCGCAGACAGCACCCCGCCGTCCTTTACAAAACGGTAGCTGATATAGCACCCTCTCTCATCCTGTCCCGAGAAATCCAGCTTTTCCAGCCATACGCCGTCAAGGGGCGGCACGCTTATATTTTCTTTTCCTTCCATTATAACGGAGGCATCCGGCCTGCGCAGAGACCAGTATACAGTTCCCGCCACAGCTTCCCTTGTCTCGTTCGCCACATGAAGCCGCGCGGATATCTCAATAGGCGCCTTTCTCTCCTGCACACAGTATGGGCGCTCGCTCAGCTCACCCTTTTCCTCACAGGAAATCAGCACCGGCGCAAACATCTTTTTCTCCGCATAGTGCAGTGCCTTCCAGCGCCCAAAATAATCGATGCTCGACCAGGACGCCACCGGCCAGATATCGTTGAGCTGCCACACAATAGCTCCCATACACCTTCCCCTGAAACGTCTGAAATGCTCCGTGCCATAGCGGATACTTTCAGCCTGCAAAAGCTGGGAAGCGTAAATCAGGCTGTCAAAATCCTTCGGATACAGATAGCTCTGTGCCAGATACTTCATAATCTTGCCGTTTGCCGCCGTATTTCTCTGATGCATCTCCATAACACGTGAGAAAATATTCCTGTCCTGCGGCTCCGTAAAGCTCTCCACCGTTTTCAGACAGGGGAAGGACTGAAAACCAAATTCCGACACATAGCGGAATTTGTAATCCCGGTAAGACGTAAACGGCTTCTCCCCATGCCATACGCCCCAGTAATGAGTATCTCCCCTGTTTTCATCCCAGGGGTCGTCATAGCTGCCCCCTGACGATGGGGAAGACGGCCAGTAAAAGGTCTGCGGATCCTCGCGCTTTACGATTTCCGGAATGATATACTCAAATATTTTATTGTAATCACAGGTCTGTTTTTTCGAAGGCTTCCATGCCCCGTCAAGGGTCTGGGTTTCCATCTCGTTATTGCCGCACCAGAGAGCAAGGCAGGCATGATGGCGGATTCTCCTTACATTTTCTGCAATTTCCCGTCTGATATTGGCATCAAAAGCAGCATCCAGCTCGTAGGAAGAGCAGGCAAACATAAAGTCCTGCCAGACAAGCAGTCCCAGCTCGTCGCAGATATCAAAGAAATAGTCATCCGGATAGTAACCGCCGCCCCAGACGCGAATACAGTTATAATTCGCTGCCACCGCTTCCTCCAAAAGCTTTCTGGTACGCTTTTCATTGATGCGCCCAAACAGATTATCCTCCGGTATATAGTCCGCACCCATGGCAAAGATACGGATGCCGTTCACCTGATGGGCAAACTGCCTGCCCCATTCATCCGCTTCCGTATTGACCTCCATCCGGCGAAGCCCGATACGCTTTTCCCACTCGTCCAGAACCTCCATTCCCTCTGCACACGCTCTATGCAGAAACACGTGTGCCATATACAAGGGCTGGCTGCCGTAACCGTTAGGCCACCAGAGCGCAGGATTGTCCACGATTATCTCCCTTCCCTCTTCAACCGTAAAACGCCTGCCGTCCGGCGTATCCAGCCAAATCACAATTTTCAGTTTTTCATCCAGCGGCTCTTTCGCTGTCCGCCATTCGATTCCGGCACTGACCTCGTTCGGCACACATGGCGCCGCTGCCGCTTCCTCCAGCAGCACGTCAAAAGAAAGCCGCACCCTGCCCTCCGTATGCTCCTGCCGTACATAGACCTCTCTCAGCCTTGCCTTTTTTACGGCAAGCAGATACACCGGACGAAAAATACCCAAATCCGGAAGCCTTGGTCCCCAATCCCATCCAAACATGCAATGCGCTTTCCTTAGATGCGGATACCCCTCCATCGCATCCGTGCTGCCGCCCGTATACACCTTTTCATTTTCTGCTTTGATATATTTTGTGGGAGAGTGCAATACCACCTTCAGCTCGTTTTCCCCCTGTCTAACCACGTCAAGCACATCTATTTCATGGCGTACATGCATGTTAAAAACCGTCTCCACAATCTGCCCGTTCACATAGATGTCCGCCAGCGTATCGATACCTTCAAACACCAGCAGCAGACGGTCAGCCTGAAGCTGCTCCTCTTCCAGCACAAAACACTTCCTGTACACAAAATCATTGTCCGCCAGCTTTACCGCCGTAAGCTCATTTTCCCTGTAATAAGGATCCGGCATCATACCGTTTTCCACATAGGTGCCAAAAACCGTGCCGGGCACCTTTGCTTCCACATACTCCTCCGGTATGTGATAGACATTCTCTCCCAACACCTTAAGCTGCCAGACTCCGTTTAAATCATATCGTTTCAATCCTGTTCCTCCCGTTTTATATTTCAAATTCTTCCTTCCATCCCTCTGTCACCGCCTGTTTTCAGCCTGCTCTCATTCCGCAAGCACTTCCGCCAGAACTGCATCCTCCATCACCAGCTTTTTCGCCGCTTCCCTGTACTTTTCCTCGTGCAGATAGGTATGCCGGTGCGGTTTGATGGAAGGCGCCATATCAATCGCTTTTATAAAATCCGCCTTCTTCATCTGCAGAGATGCCGCGTATTTCCAAAAGCCCGTTTCCTGCAAAACCGTACCCACACGCACATAGCGGTGGTCCTGTACCTTACTCATAATGTAAGTGGCAATCCCCACCTGTACGCCGTGAAGCTGGGGATTTTCCAGAAACTTGTCCAACGCATGAGAAATCAGATGCTCGCTTCCGCTGGTGGGTGCGCTGCTTCCTGCAATCTCGTTGGCAATGCCGCTCATGGCAAGAGAATCTAAAAGCTCTTTTAAAAACAAATCGTCCTTTATGCCGGAAAAAGGCGTCCGTACAAAACTGTTTACCGCTTTTTTGGCTATCATCATGGCATAATCATTTAAAATACTGTATCCTAAAGAAGCTTCATACAGCCAGTCATACAGCGAAGTAATCTTGGAAATCATATCCCCAATGCCGGAATAAATAAATTTCTCCGGTGCCGTTTTAATCACTTCCGTATCCACAATAATGCCATATGCCACCCTTGCAGGCACAGAGGTCCTCCTGCCATCCACAAGCAAGGAAGCGCTTGCACTGGAAAAACCGTCGCTGGAGCTTGAGGTCGGCACGCTGATAAAGGGAAGATTCTTTAAAAATGCCGCATATTTTCCCGCATCAATCACCTTACCGCCGCCAATGGAAACCACAGCCTGCGTATGGACGGGAAGGGAAAAAGCAAGTGTTATGATATCGTCGATATCCACCGTATCAAGCTCCCTGTACTCCAAAACCGTGACGCCTGCATCCTTTAAAGACTGCATAACGCCCATGCCAAACATATCAATCAGGCCGTTGCCGAAATAAATTACCACCTGCGTAAGGCGCGCCTCCTTCAGATAAGCGCCAATGCCATTTAAAGCGCCCTTCCCTACCTTTAAAATTGCAGGAATGGCAATGCTGTTTCCTGTCTGCATACTTGTGCCTCCCCTACATTCTCTCCGGCGCCGAAAATCCCAACACGTCAATACACGTCTCTAAAACATCCCTTGTCAATACAAGCAGTGCAATCAGCCCTGCCTTTCTCCCCTCGTTCTCCTCCGCAAGTATCTTGGTCTCATGGTAAAAACGGTTAAAGGCATTTGCCAAATCATAGATGTAAGCACAGACCTTATGGGGTGCAAGCTCCGCACAGGCATTTTCCATCATGGTGTTGAACATGGTAAGCTGCATCATAAGCGCCTTCTCCGATTCACTCATTGCATCGGAAAGCGCATCCGCAGACACCTTCCCTCCCTGCTCTCCATACTTTGCAAGAATGGACTTGATGCGGACAATGGTATAAAGGATATATGGTCCGGTATCTCCCTCAAAGGAGGTAAAACGCTCCATGTCAAAAATATAGTCCTTGGAAGCCTGATTGGACAAATCGCCGTATTTTAAAGCGGAAAGAGCAATCGTCTGTGCCGTATGCTGCGCCTCTTTTTCAGGCATCTCTCTGTTTTCCGTAATCTTCCGGTACATTTCGTCAATGGTTTCCTGCAAAAGCACCTCTAAGCGCATCACGCCGCCGTCACGAGTCTTAAAGGGCTTGCCGTCCTTGCCGTTCATGGTGCCGAATCCTATCCAGACAAGCTTTGTCTCAGGCTTTACCAGCTTTGCCTTTCTCGCGCAGCGGAATACCTGTTCAAAATAGAGCTCCTGCCGCTTGTCCGTTAAATATATGATTTCATCCGGATTTATCTGTTCCATACGGTCTAAAATCGTCGCCAAATCGGTGGTGTTATAGAGCGCTGCTCCGTCCGACTTTAAAATCATGCAGGGCGGAATTTCCTTCGTATCACTCTCCTCTTTTACATCCACCACCAGCGCGCCCTCACTCTCATGGGCATAGCCTTCCCGTTTCATAGCCTCTACCATATCCGGAATCAGCTCGTGAACATCCGATTCACCCTTCCAGAGATCAAACTCCACATTGAGGCGGTCGTAATTTTTCTTTAAGTCCGCAATGGAAACCTGAAGGATATGCTCCCAGACAGCACGGTATCCCCGCACGCCGCTCTGCATTTTAAAAGTAACCTCCATGGCTCTCGCCTTATAGCCGGCATCCTCCTTGCTCTTTTTGCTTGCCGCAGGATACATCTCCTCCAGCTCCGCTATGGTAAAGGGTGCTTCCTTTGGGTACTCGCCCGTATATGTCTCGTCAAAATAGACAAGCTCTGGCTGCCGCTCCTTCAGCTCCGTGATAACCAGTCCCAAAGGCTGTCCCCAGTCCCCAAGGTGAATGTCCCCGATAACCTCATGCCCGCAGTAGCGCAGAATCCGTTTTACGCTTTCGCCAATCACAGCCGAGCGGAGATGTCCCACATGAAGCGGCTTCGCAATGTTGGGGCCGCCGTAATCGATAACTACTTTTTTGGGGCTTTCCGGCTCTTCGAGACCAAATTTTGCCTCTGCCCGCATCGCCTTTACGTGCGCCGTCAGGAAACTCTCCCGCACCTTCAGATTTAAAAACCCGGGTGCCGCCGCATTTACCTCGGAAAATACGGCGCTCTCCTGTAAAAGCGCCGCCACCTCCTGCGCAATCACAAGCGGCGCTTTTTTGTACTGTTTTGCGCCCGCCATCGCGCCGTTACACTGATATTCGCACAAATCGGGCCTGTTGGAAATCGTAACTCTGCCAAGCTCTTCTGCATATCCCGCCTGCGCAAAACCTTTCTGCATTTCCTCCGAAATCAAATCCAGTATCTTTTTCATCGTTATACTCCTTTGCGCGCTTCTTTTACTCTATGAAAGTAAACTTTCAAGCGTCCCCTCTTTCCTGCATTTTTATCATCATATCTGTTTTTGATGTATCTGGCAAGCCTTTTCTAACGCTTTGAATAAACGCAGCCGCAATAGTCCTGCCTGTATAGTCCATACTCCTTCGACAGCGCAATGGACTGCTTGTATCCTTCCTTTTTCTTAAAATCGGAAGAAAGCCACCGCACTCCCGTTTCCGCCGCAAGCCGCTCTCCTATTTCATTCAGCTTTGCAGCATTTTTCAAAGGGCTGATGGACAGCGTCGTGCAAAAATAATCAAAGCCGGCGGCGGCAGCGCGTTCCGCCGTCTTTTTCAGACGCAGTTCATAACACAAAAAACAGCGCTCTCCTCCTTCCGGACAGTCATGGTACGCCTTTGCCACGGCAAAGAAAACATCCGGCTCATAGTCGCCCTCCACAACAGATATGAAATACCCTTCTTCCGCTCCGCTTCCCTCTTTGTTATAAATCTCAATCAGCCGCTTTTGTTCCTCCACCCGCTTACGGTACTCTTCCTGCTCGGAGATATTGGGATTGTAATAAAAAACCGTAATTTGAAAATAGCGCCGCAAATATTGCAGTACATAACTACTGCAGGGCGCGCAGCAGCTATGCAAAAAAAGCCGGGGCGCTTCACCCCCCTCGCTTTTTGACTGTTCCACCTTTAGAAGCTCCTTCTCCAGCTCCTTCTGATAATTGCGCGCGTTCATCACAACTCTCCAGGCTGCAGAAACGGTTTGAAATCTTCGGTATCCGAAGCGATAAAACCGCCCAGCTTTTTTGTCAGCGCTTCCATAATCCGCCGGACCGCTTCCCTGTCCCGCGCTTCATAATCGCACGCATAAACCTGCTTTACTTGAAGCGCCGCAAGCAAAGCGGCATCCGCCTTTTGCATATCAGCCATCATATCCTCAAAAGTCATGGCGCCGCCTGCAAGGGTGAGCTCCATCAGATTGATTTCCGTCCAGATTTCCACCGCCGCTTCGTCCAAAAAGTCAAGCGCATCCGAAAGCGCACGCACGTCTGTCTTTGCCGGCAGCATATAAAGAAAGCTTAAACTCTCCTCTTCATGGGGCAGAGCCTTTGACGCCGCCTTATTTATTTTTTTCTTTTTTCCTTTTTCCGACATACTCTCTCCCGTCCGCTCTCCAAAGCCATAAGAGCGCCTCGATTCTTTTCATGGGATATTATACCCCCTGCATAGCGCAAAAACAAGAAAAAGCCCAAAGCAGTTTTGCCCTTTACCGGATAAAATTCGTCCTGATTCCTGTCTCCGTATCCGGCAGGCTTACACCGTTTTTTCTGCCAAGAGCAAAGCATTTTAACATCCACGCCATATTTTTTGCCAGATTCCGCATAGTCTGAAGCCCTTCCGCATCCTGCGACGCTTCCCCGGGTGTGCGTCCGTGCACGCTGTTCCAGTAGGTCGAACCGACAACGGGCATCTGGGAAATTCCAAAATATTTATTCAGCACGTCAAACGAAGCGCTTGTACCCCCTCTTCTTGCCACTGCCACGCAAGCCCCGGGTTTAAAGGCAAACGCCCGACTGCTGCTATAAAATACCCTGTCCAAAAAGGACTGGATACGTCCGCTGGGATGGGCATAATAGACCGGCGTCCCAAAGACAAAGCCGTCCGCCTCCTTTGCCTTTGCAATAAATTCGTTTACCTTGTCATCCTGAAACACACAGCCCTTTTCCGAACACCCGCCGCAGCCGATACAGTCCCTGACCGGCTCTGCACCCATCTGGAATATCTCGTATTCGATGCCTTCCTGTGTAAGCTGCTGTCCGATTTCCTGCAGTGCTGTGTAAGTATTGCCGTTTGGTTTACTGCTTCCGTTTAACATTAAGACTTTCATTTTGATTCCTCCTCAATCCTTTTCCACGCCTCTTCGTCAATCTCTTCCCCGCGAAACAGCTTCCGCCTGTCCGCTTCTGTGATACGGCGGATAACCTTACAGGGATTGCCGGCGGCAATGCACCAGTCCGGTATATCCCTCGTCACCACGCTGCCTGCTCTTTAAAAATACTGTCATCTGAGATATATGCCATTCCGGCATCTCTTCGCTCTTTGTTTGTCATGGCCTTTTTCCTCCCTGCTTTTTGTCCGTCCTTTCCTTTTCCGCCGCTTACACCTCTCCTCTCTCCCTTTCTCACAGTTTATAAAAGGGGCAGCAACCTGCCCCTTTTGCCTTACCGCTATGAAAGAGAAGCTACATCCACAAGCGTCAGCTCCCCGCCGGCATTTTCCATGCTGGTGACAAGCGCACGCGCCGTATCCATCGCCGTAATACAGTTCACACCGGTTTCGATGGAAGTGCGCCTGATTAAAAAGCCGTCCCGCGACTTATCCCGCCCCTGCGTGGGGGTATCGATGACAAGGTCTATCTTGTGCCCCAAAATCAAATCCATCACCGTGGGCGACTCCTGTGAAATCTTGTTGACCCTGCGCGCTTTCACACCCGCCTCATTGAGTGCCGCCGCGGTACTTCTGGTGGCGTAAATTGTGTAGCCCAGCTTTTCAAACCGGCGTCCGATTTCAATCGCCTCGCCCTTGTCCGCATCCTTTACCGTGATAATCATCTGCTTATGCTTGGGCAGCACAACGCCCGCGCCCAAAAACGCCTTGTAAAGCGCTTCGTTGAAGTCCTTCGCAATGCCAAGACACTCTCCCGTGGACTTCATCTCCGGTCCTAAGCTGATTTCCGCACCGCGTATTTTTTCAAAGGAGAATACCGGCATCTTGATGGCAAAATAGTCTGCCTCCGGCTGCAGCCCCGGCTCGTAGCCCAGCTCCCGTATGGTTTTGCCGATAATGACCTCCGTCGCCAAATCCACGATAGGAATCCCCGTCACCTTACTGATATAGGGCACGGTGCGGGAAGAACGGGGATTGACCTCAATCACATAAACCTCCGTGCCGATTGCAATAAACTGGATGTTGATAAGCCCTTTGACGTGCAGCGCCGCCGCAAGCCTGCGGGTATACTCCGCAATTTTTTCCTTCACTTCCCCGTCTATGGTGGGTGCCGGATACACGGAGATGGAATCGCCGGAATGAATACCCGTCCGCTCGATATGCTCCATAATGCCCGGAATCAGGATATCGGTGCCGTCGCACACCGCGTCAACCTCTATCTCCTTTCCCTGCAGGTATTTGTCCACAAGGATGGGGTGGTCCTGCGCTATCCGGTTAATAATTTCCATAAACACTTCGATTTCTTCGTCGGAGGTGGCAATCTGCATACCCTGTCCGCCAAGCACATAGGAAGGTCTTACCAGCACAGGATAACCCAGCCTGTTCGCCACCTCCTTCGCTTCCTTTGCCGTATAGACCGTGCCGCCCGCCGCACGGGGAATGCCCGTCTGCTGTAAAATAGCGTCAAACAGCTCCCTGTCCTCCGCGGCATCCACATCCTCCGCCTTTGTACCGAAAATAGGCACGCCCATCTTCATCAGACTTTCCGTCAGCTTGATGGCGGTCTGCCCGCCAAACTGCACCACAGCGCCGTCCGGCTGTTCCGCATTTACAATATTCTCCACATCCTCCGGCGTCAACGGCTCAAAATACAGCTTGTCCGCAATGTCAAAGTCCGTGCTCACCGTCTCCGGATTGTTGTTGATTATAATCGTTTCATATCCTGCCCGCGAAAACGCCCATGTAGCGTGCACGGAGCAGTAATCGAATTCTATTCCCTGTCCGATGCGGATGGGACCGGACCCCAGCACCAGTACCTTTTTCCTGCCCTTCGTGGAAGCCGCCTCACTCTCACCGCCAAAGGTGGAATAATAGTAGGGTGTGCTTGCCGCAAATTCCGCCGCGCAGGTATCCACAATTTTAAATACCGCCGTTATCCCGTTTTCATGACGCATAGCCTTAACGTCGCTTTCCGCCATGCCGGTCAGCCTGCCAATGACGTTATCGGGGAACTCCAGCCTCTTTGCTTCCCTTAAAAGCTTTGGCGTCAGCGGCTCCTTTTTCAGCGCCTCCTCCATCTCCACCAGAACGGCCAGCTTGTCGATAAACCAAATGTCAATCATGGTAATCGCATGGATTTCCTCGTAAGTAAGCCCTTTTCTTAACGCCTCCGCAATCACCCAGATTCTTTGGTCGTCCACAATTTTCAGCCTGTCCCGCAGCTCGTCGGCAGACAAGGCGGAAAAATCGCAGCTAAGCAGGCAGTCCACATGCTGCTCCAAAGAGCGGATTGCCTTCATCAGCGCCCCTTCAAAATTGGTACAAATGCTCATCACCTCTCCCGTCGCCTTCATCTGCGTGGTGAGGGTTCTCTTCGCCGTGATAAATTTATCAAAGGGAAGCCTTGGCATCTTCACCACACAATAATCCAGCGCAGGCTCAAAGCTTGCATAAGTCTTGCCTGTAATGGCATTTTTAATCTCGTCCAGCGTGTATCCAAGCGCAATCTTTGCCGCCACCTTTGCAATCGGATACCCCGTCGCCTTGCTCGCCAAAGCAGAAGAACGGCTTACTCGCGGATTTACCTCGATAACACAGTACTCAAAGCTGGTAGGATGCAGCGCAAACTGTACGTTACAGCCGCCGGTAATCCCCAGCTCATTGATAATATTTAACGCCGAGCTTCGAAGCATCTGATACTCTTTGTCGCTCAAGGTCTGGGAAGGCGCCACTACGATACTGTCTCCGGTATGTACGCCCACAGGGTCTATATTTTCCATATTGCACACTGTGATACAGTTGCCCGCACTGTCGCGCATAACTTCGTACTCGATTTCCTTCCAGCCGGCGATGCAGCGCTCCACAAGCACCTGTCCCACACGGGAAAGCCTGAGCCCGTTTTCCAGAATTTCCACAAGCTCCGTCTGGTTGTGGGCGATACCGCCGCCGGAGCCGCCCAGCGTATAAGCGGGACGCAGCACCACCGGATAACCGATTTTCCCCACAAAAGCAATGCCGTCCTCCACGTTTTCCACCACCTCGGAAGCCGCGCAGGGCTCCCCGATGCGCTCCATCAAATCTTTAAACTCCTGCCGCCCTTCCGCATTGCGGATAGTCGCCGCAGTTGTCCCCAACAGCCGGACATGATGGCTCTTTAAGAAGCCGGATTCTTCCAGCTCCATACCCAGATTCAGTCCCGCCTGCCCGCCAAGGGTCGGCAGTATGGAATCCGGCTTTTCCTTTTCGATAATCTGCTCCAATACCTTTATGGTAAGCGGCTCAATGTAGACCTTGTCCGCAATATCCTTGTCCGTCATAATAGTCGCCGGATTGGAATTTACCAAAATAACCTCCACGCCTTCCTCTTTTAAGGAGCGGCAGGCCTGCGTACCTGCATAATCAAACTCCGCAGCCTGTCCGATGACAATCGGGCCGGAGCCAATTACCATAACTCTCTTTACACTGGCATTCTTAGGCATTCGCGTTTCCCTCCTTCGCTCCTACATGCTCCCGCATCATCTGAATGAACCGGTCAAACAAATACCCCGAATCCTGCGGTCCGGGACAGGCCTCCGGATGGAACTGTACCGTAAAAATCTGTTTGCCCGTATAGGAAAGCCCCTCGTTGGTGCCATCATTGACATTGATAAATGCCGGCACCGCAACCGCCGGGTCCAGCCTGTTTGTATCCACCACGTAACCATGATTCTGGGAGGAAATATAGACACGCCCTGTCGCCAAATCCTTCACAGGATGATTGCCTCCCCTGTGCCCGTATTTCAATTTGTGGGTGTCTGCGCCCGTTGCAAGCGCCATAAGCTGATGTCCCAGACAAATGGCAAAAATGGGGATATCCGTATCGTACAGCTTCTTAATCTCTGTAATGATCCCGCCGCACTCCTTGGGGTCTCCCGGTCCGTTGCTCAGCATAATGCCGTCCGGCGCATCCTGTATGATTTCCTCCGCCCTCGTAAGCGCCGGATAAACCGTTACCCTGCACCCCCGCTGCGCCAGCGAATGCGCGATATTTCCCTTTGCCCCAAAATCCCAAAGCGCCACCTGCAAGCCAGCGCCGTTTAATGTCTTTACCATGGAAGGACGCATCTCCCGCCTGCCTGCCGCATAGCTTTCTGCGTCAAAAGAGGCACGGCCGGAGAGCGGTCCGTTATCTGCAAGCGTCCTGCTGGGTGCAATATCGTATTTTTCCGGACAAGTCACCTTTTCCACTACCTTGCCCGTGGTATATCCCTTCAGCTTCGGTATGATTTCTGCCAAATCAAACGCCTCGTTTGTGGTAATCATACCGTTCATGGTACCCTTTTCCCGCAGTATGCGGGTAAGCGCACGCGTATCAATTCCCGCAATGCCCGGCACGCCGTTTTCGGAAAGAAACTGTTGTATACTCATATCGCTTCTGAAGTTACTCGGCACTCTGGAAAGCTCCCTGACAATAAAACCGTCAGGCCAAGGCCTCAGAGATTCCATATCTTCCCTGCACACGCCGTAATTGCCGATAAGGGGATACGTCATACAAACCGCCTGCCCCGCATAGGAGGGATCGGTTAGAACCTCCAGATAGCCCGCCATAGAGGTGTTAAAAACAATCTCACTGATAACAGTCCTGTCGGCGCCAATATGGATTCCTTCAAAAACAGTGCCGTCCTCTAGTATTAAAAATGCTTTCATCTCTTTCCTTTCCATGCATGTCGCAATTACCTACATATTGCGGACACATCCCCGATACTGCACTTTCCGCGGTAGTAAGCGTTCGCTCTCTTTTCCTATTTTTGCGTAATCGGTTTATTATAGCACAAAAGCGAATGCCGTTCAACTGCGTAAATCGAAAAATTCATGGTATAAAGTAATCTGCTATCCGGTACGGTCCGTCCATCACCTCCCGCCCCACATACAGGGCATTATTCTTTCCCACCTCCGTGCGCCACCTTACCAGCGTAATCGAACCGCCCTCTATCTCCAGCGCCGTAATATTACGGGGATGCACGCAGCTTCCGTCATTGGCATAGAGCGAATCCCCCGGTCTGGGAAGCACGGGCCTGTGGGTATGCCCCGCCACCAAAAGTACGCCGTTTTCATCCGCCCACGCGGAAAGCCGTCTCTCCGTCTTTTTCTTTCTCTTATAATTTTTGGCGGCACTGGTAGGGTCCTGCATCCCCCAAAGCTCCACCCTGCGCCAGACATGCCGCACCAGAAAACGGGTCAGCCGCCAAAGCGTATCATTCATCAAATCTCCCTGATGCCCATGCACTAAAAAAATCCTGCCGCCGCTTGCCGTTTCCTCTAAAATAAGCCCCTCCTTTGCCGCGCAATGCGGAAAAAGCTCCCGATAGCGGTCCTCATGTTCACAGTAATAGTGGGCATAATAGCGCTCCATAAAACGCGGCTGTTCCTTCTTCCTGTCATGATTCCCGTAGAGCATAATAAAGCGCCCCTGCCGGTAAAGACGGGAAAGCGTCTCAAAAATATCGTCGTGCATCCGGATTATCGGCTCTATCCTGCGGTTTTCCCAGAGCTCATCCCCATCCCCCAGTTCCACGTAGGTAAACTGTCTTCTGTCATAGTAGGACAGCGCTGCCGCCGCCAGATTTTGATTATAGAGAAAATTGTCGCCGTGGTTTCCCACGCCACGGTGACAATCGCTCATCAGTACCATTCTGCTGCCCTTGCCGATGCAGATTTTATCCGCACTCAGGTAGAGCGCATCCAGCCGCCTTTTCGTGCTCATACGCTTCTTCTCCGGCATTTTTTCTTGCAAGGTATTCTGCTGCATCTGCCTAACAGACGGTACAGCCCCGGGAAACACATGCCCAGATAATCCACTTTATCTATCGTGCGCACAAAGCATCCGGTCACGCGGCGGTAGCGCCTGCAGTTTCTTTTGTTCTTCCACTGTACCCACCATACGCGCAGTCTGCAATGCTTCGGGCACGCGTGACAGGGTCTTGTAAAGCTGAACCGCACGCTGGCGCCGTTTACACAAATATTTTCTCTTCGGTAACCTGCCGAGAGAAGTGCATCGTAAAAGGCATTGCGCATCTGGCAGTCTCTAAACGTAATGGAAATTTCCATACCAAGCTCTTCTTTATGGGAAAATTCACCCAGCACAAAGCCGGTCAGCCACCAGTGCTTCTCTTCCCGTATCATTAAAATACGTCCCTTTTTCCTCAGTACAAAACGCATACAAAGCATTTCTTCATCCGACACACTGCGGTAAAAAAGCCGCTCGGGATGTGCGCCGGCTTCCTCATCCGATACATAAAAACCAATTTCTGCGCCCGTGGACATACCATACTGCCCTTTCCACAGCTCTATCAGGTAGCTTTTTCCATTACAGGAAAAATATAAGGGCTCGCAGTCAAAAACCATTCCCATGCTGATGGCATGTTCATCGTAAATTTTCCCATAGCCCATCTCCCGCTGCCAGGCATCCTTTTTAGAATAAAAGATATCTTGGCAAATATCATATTGAAATCCGAAAACGCCGATTGCCCGATTCAAATCCCTGCATTTTTCTTCATCGCACCGAAGCCGCACCTTGCATCTGGCGTGCCGTCTGAAACAAATCACCCATATCACAAGCAGAATTATCAATACCGCCAGTATGCCTGCCGCAATATACAAATATTTCATGGTATCCTCTCCGAATTTATCTTTTTACTATAATATATTCACACAAAAGAGGCTGTTTACGATTTTCGACAAGATTTTTACTTTTTACGGATAGCAGATTCTGACATTTTTCTCCAAAAATCATACTTGACATTTTTGTGTATACTGCATATACTCAATATATACAGTATGATAAGGAGACCAAAATGAATATTAACCTGTCACTGCAAAGCGAAATACCCACCTATGAACAGATTAAAATGCAGATAAAAGCGCAGATTCTTTCCGGCGAGCTGACACCGGACGCCCCTCTTACTTCCATACGCCAGCTTGCGCGGGATTTGCGCGTCAGCGTTATCACCACCACCCGCGCATACGGTGATTTGGAGGCGGAAGGTCTGATTTATACGATTCAGGGGCGGGGTTCTTTTGTGAAATGTGAGCCGGAAACAGTAAGACAGCAGTACCTCTATGCCATTGACGATGCACTAAAAACCGCCGTCCAAAAAGGCATGGCTGCCGGACTGAGCCTAGCCGGACTACAAGACCGATTGGAGGAGATTTTTCATGAACAATGCCATTGAAATTCGGAATTTGTGCAAAGCCTACCCTGATTTTTTTTTAAAGAATATCAGTTTTACGGTTCCAAAGGGCCTGTGCTGCGGATTTGTAGGTAAAAACGGCGCCGGGAAATCCACCACCCTGCGGATCATGGCAGGACTTACCTTCCCTGACAGCGGTACGGTAAGCCTGCTGGAGCAGGAAGCCGGCACGCCTTCCCTAAAAGAAGAAATTGCCGTTCTGTTCGACCAGCCCTACTTTCAAGAGGACTGGACACCCCTGCATATTGAAAAAAGCCTGCGTCCCTTCTATCCTAGCTGGGACAGCGCCAAATACAGGGACTGCCTGCAGCGCTTTGGCTTAAACCCCGCCAAAAAATTTAAAAACCTGTCCCGCGGCATGAAGCAGAAGCTGGCAATGGCTGTGCACCTCTCACACCATACCCGACTGCTTCTGCTGGACGAACCCACGGGCGGCTTGGACCCGGCGGCGCGGGATGAGCTATTGGACATTTTCCGCGAGTACCTGCTTCCCGAAGAGCGGACCATTTTGTTTTCCACCCACATCACCAGCGACTTAGAGCATATCGCCGACAAAATTATCTATATCCATGACGGCGAAATCACCTATGAAGGAGACAAGGATGAATTAATCTCCTCCTACTGCATTGTGCGGGGGAACAGGCTTCCCGCCGAAAAAGCAGGCTGCGCCATCGGTATACGACAGACTGCCAGCGGTTATGAGTGTCTCATGGCGCTTCGCGATATCGGAGGACTTCCCGCCGGTACGGTGACAGAAAAAGCTTCTATCGATGATGTTGTAGTCTATATGGAAAGGCATAAAAAGATTGAAAATTAAAATTTTCAATCGCGAGATTTGTGTCTGCGCGCTGCTTGCCGCAAACTCGTTATGCACAGTCTCAACATGGTTGAGACAAAAGCAGCGCAGAAATGAGGAAAAAAATGCTTAAAATGATGAAATTAGACTGGTCCGCAATCAGATGTTATCATATGCGGCTCCTGATTATCCCTGCCGCCTTGCTCCTACTGGGATGGTTTTCCACCATCCTTCTGGTTCCCATGGCAGTTTTTATGACGTTTTCCTTCTCCATTAATCTCTTTTTTATAGAAGAAAAAGGGGACTTGAACAGGCTCTACCTGACCCTTCCCATAGAGAGAAACCGGATTGTTTTTAGCCGGTATCTCCTGTCCTTTATCCTGTTTGCGGCGGGTATTCTGCTGAGCCTTGCCCTGACCCCGTTGGCAAACCTGTTTTCCCTGTCCAAATGGTATCCCGACATAAGATGGAATCTGGCTCTGATTGCTGTCGGTTTCCTTATATACGCTTTTTTAGGCCTTTTTATGTATCCTCTTTTATTTAAGCTTGGATATCAGAAAGGAAAAGTATGGGGATATTACATTCCCACTGCACTTATCTGCCTGCTGTACCTTGCCATTGCAGAATACGACCTTGCCAAAGGCGGAACATTTATCTACCATCTGCTGTTATATGCCGCAGAACATATTTATACCGTTACCGGCAGCATATTTGGTTTTGGCGCCGTTATCCTTGCCATCTCCTGCCTGTTGTCCGTAAAAATATATAACAAAAGAGAATTTTAGCTGCAAGACACATATGCAAAACCGGAATTATGTGGTATAATGTCGCCAGACATGATTCCGCGCCGAGCGAAGCGAGTGTGCATCGCGAAGCGTATAACATGGGCGAAGCACATGGGCTGATGTCGCCAGACATTATCCTGCGCCGAGCGAAGCGAGTGTGCATCGCGAAGCGTATAACATGGGCGAAGCACATGGGCTGATGTCGCCAGACATTATCCTGCGCCGAGCGAAGCGAGTGTGCATCGCGAAGCGTATAACATGGGCGAAGCACATGGTATAAATCCACAAAGAAAGAAGGTATTTTACATGAAACGTTTTGAAGGAAAGGTTGTACTTATCACCGGCGGCGGACAGGGCATCGGCAGGGGCGTTTCCAACGCATTTGCAGCAGAGGGCGCCAATCTGATTATCACAGGACGCACGCTGTCCAAGCTGGAAAGAGCAAAAGAAGAAATTGAAAAAGAATACGGTGTAAAAGTAGTCCCCGTGACTGCTGACGGCGGCGACGAGGAGCAGGTAAAAAATGCCATAGCGACAGGCGTAAAAGAGCTGGGCCGGCTGGATGCCGTTGTCAACAACGCACAGAACTCCGCTTCCGGCGTCAACCTGATTGACCATACAAAAGAAGACTTTGACAAAGCAATTTATTCCGGTCTGTATGCTACTTTCTTCTATATGAAGCACGCATTCCCTTACCTGAAAGAGACAAAAGGCAGCGTGGTAAACTTTGCTTCCGGCGCAGGACTCTTCGGCAAGCTTGGACAGTCCAGCTATGCGGCGGCAAAGGAAGGCATCCGCGGCATGTCCAGAGTGGCGGCAAGCGAATGGGGTCCCGACGGCGTCCGCGTCAACGTAGTATGCCCCCTTGCCATGTCAGAAGGACTTGCACAGTGGAAGGAAGCCTATCCTGACTTATATGAAAAAACCATTCAGAGTATCCCTCTGGGGCATTTCGCTGACCCGCAGAAAGATATCGGACGTGTCTGCGTCTTCCTTGCAAGCGAAGAAGCAAGCTATGTAACCGGTGAGACCATCACCTTGCAGGGCGGCAGCGGTCTTCGTCCGTAGTCATTTTCAATGCCATATAAAAAGCTCCCTTCTGACGCGCCCTCAAGAAGCGCACCTAGAAAGGAGCTTTTTTTAGTTGTTTGTACAAGACTTCCTACAGACAGCTTTAAACCAAAACCTTCGACAAAAATTCTTTGAGACGCGGATGCTTTGGCGTGCCAAAAAATTCTGCCGGCGGCGCGCTCTCTAATATGGTTCCCTCATCCATAAAAATCACCTTGTTCGCCACCTCCTTGGCAAAGCCCATTTCATGCGTCACGATAATCATAGTCATGCCTTCTCCCGCAAGCGCCTTCATCAAATCCAGCACTTCGCCTACCATTTCCGGATCCAAGGCGCTGGTCGGCTCGTCAAACAATATCACGTCCGGATTCATGGCAAGAGAGCGGATAATTGCCACTCTCTGCTTCTGCCCGCCGGAAAGCGTGGAAGGATAGACATCCGCCTTGTCCTCCAGCCCGATTCTCTTTAACAGGGAAAGCGCGTTTTTTTGCGCCGCAGCCTTGATTGCCGCCTTGTCCGTCTCTATCGACAGCAGTTCCTTTTTTGCCCTGCCTCCCCGAAAAAGATTCGTCAGCCGAATCCATGCGTTTTTTCGCCTAAGGCGCCGCAAGTCCCGACACGCAAGATATACCGGCGCAAGCATGATATTCTGTATCACCGTCTTATTGTTGAATAAATTAAAATGCTGAAACACCATTCCCATGTGCCTTCTGTGCACATTGATGTCTACCTTCATATCGGCAATGTCCACACCGTTAAAAATTATCTGCCCGCCCGTCGGGTCTTCCATACAGTTTAAGCAGCGCAGAAAAGTACTTTTGCCGGAACCGGAGGGACCGATTACCACGACAATATCGCCCTTTTCAATGGTAATATTGATACCCCGCAGGACCTTATTGTCCCCAAAATGCTTTTCCAGATTAATGACGTCTATCACTTTTCCGCAGGCTCCTTTCCATAAGCTTGATGCCCAGACTGATAATCAGCACAAGCAGAATATAAATCACCGCCATCACCAGATACGGCACCATAAATTCATAGCTGTTACTGCCCATGTAGTTAAACGCCACATATAAATCTGCCGCTCCCACAAAGCTGACTACGGAGGTCTCTTTAATCAAAGCGATAAACTCGTTGCCCAGCGTTGGCAGAATGTTTTTGACCGCCTGTGGAATCACAATTTTCATCATGGTAGTCCCAAAGCTTAAACCTACCGCACGCCCCGCCTCCATCTGCCCAGGGTCAACCGACAGGATGCCGCTGCGCATGATTTCAGATATGTATGCTCCGCTATTTAACCCAAATACCAGCACCGATACCGCAACACCCGTCATGCGGATTCCCATAAGCGGCAGCATGACATAATAAAATACCAAAAGCTGCACTACAATGGGCGTGCCGCGAAACAATCCTACATAAAAGCTGCAAAAACCGTTCAGCACCCGCGGCAGGGTTTTATACTTGGGAATCACCCTGACGGCAGCAATCAACGTGCCAATCACAATCCCGATGATAAGCCCCAGCACTGCAATAAAAATTGTGTTTTTCAGTCCTTCCAGCACCCGTACATAGCCGTTCTGCGCAATAAAGCTTTCTATAAACCTGTCTACCTTCTGTGGAAAATTACCCATGCCGTTTTCCTTTACTGCATCTTGTTAATAGCGTCTGTAATACATTCCGCCGGCGCAGAATCAATGATAACATAATTGATGTTGCCATTGAGCAAATCCTGTACCGCAAGCGCGCCGTTTTTGTAGCCAATTACCTCGACGCCCAGACCTTCAAAGCCCCAGTCTGCGTCTCCCTCTGCATAAAACTGTCCGGTGGTTCCCATCTGCACGCCAACCTTTACGCTGCCGCCCTTTTCCTTTAAAATCGCCTCAACAGACGCCGCATCCAGACATTCGTCAAATTCCTTGTCATCGGATGCCACAATCAGCTTCTGCGATGCAATGTAGTAGGAATGAGAGAAGCTTACGTATTCCATTCTGTCTTCACGTACCGTAAGACCCGCCATGGCTATATCGCACTTTTGCTGTCCTACCGACAGGCATACCGCCTCAAAATCCATGTTCTGAATTACCAGTTCTTTTCCCAAATATTCTGCAAGCTGCGCTGCAATTTCCATATCGATGCCGTAGTAGCTGTCTCCCTCCATATATTCAAAGGGCTCAAACGCTGCATTGGTTGCCACCACAAGCTGATCCTTACTTTCGTCATAAGCTGCTGAGGTCACTGCAACCGGCTTTCCGTCGCCAAAATAGTGGTTGCAAATCTCGTCAAAAGTACCGTTTCCATTGATTTCCTCAATAAACGCATTGACGGATTCCAAAAGCTCCGGCTGCGTTTTGTCTACTCCAAATGCATATTCTTCATTTGTCAGCCAGATTTCAATCACCTTTGCCGTCTTTTTGCTGCCGCCGCAGCCGGCAAGCGCTGCCGCCATTACCATTGCCAATACTACCGCTACTATCTTTTTCATCTTTTCCTCCATTCCGAAGCGTTGTTGCGCTGAGGAGGCGAGCAAAATGTCAGATTTCGCTCTGCCGTCACAGAATTTGTGACGCTCCGGCACAAATTCTGTGTTGAATAAGTTGCTGTCAAGCAATTTATTCAACCTTCTCCTCGTTTCCGCACACACTTTTCTTCCGCAAACCATACGGCTTATAGATTCATGCCTGTGTGCCAAGGCACAAATCCCCTCCATTCACCATTTTTATGTATATAAATACAATACTCTTGCATAAGATACCACTTTATACGAATAAATGCAATATCTAATCTGTTTTTTAGCTACATTTTCTTTTCCATATACCCGCAGGTAAACGGAAAAAACACAAATTTCTTTGTTCCCGTATGCACAAAGCCAAAACTTTCATACCACTTCCGCAACACTTGATTTTCCTCCACAATACCGATTTCCACCTTATGACAGCCCAACTTTTTTGCTGTCTGCAGTGCATGGCTAAGCAACCTGGCGCCAATTCCCTTATGCCTGTATTCCGGAAGAACACTTAAATTATTTAATTCGCATGTCCGATTTTCCCGCAATAACATTGAGTAATAGCCTGCCATTCTTCCTTTGTCGTAAAACGCATACATGGGTCTGTGTTCTTCCTCCAAATGCCAGTACAGCCTTTCCGAATTTGTAGAAAACGCAGTAAATCGGGGCGCATTTTCAGCCGTTATGCCAAATGCATCCGCCACCGTTTGAAAGCTTTCCCTTATCACCTGTACACATTCCGAAATTTGTTCCTTTTTCACTGCACAAATACCATTTTCATAAACATCACACATGACTTTTCCCCTTTATGAAATCACTTTTATCCGCTGCTTTCCACAGCAGGCACGCAGTCCCGACCGCCGCCTGCTGCCTCCTATGGTTGCTTTAGTATATCACACGCCATACTTTTGTCAATCAAATCTCCATATGCATACCGATACTTTATTTTACTATTCTTTCTTGTATCCCTTCAGCGCCTGTGCTAAAATCAAAAAAGCGAACAGTGAATCATGCAGCCTGCGTTCTTCCCAAAACACCTGTGGAAAAACAAAGCGCCGCCTAACAGAAACGAGGTTATGATGGAACAATGGTTAAAATGGGCAGTCGAACTCCAAAGTATGGCACAGGCAGGGCTTGCCTACACTGACAATGTCTACGACATAGAACGGTATGAAAGACTGCGGGAAATATCAGCCGAAATCATTGCTTCCAAAACAGAAACAGGCACAATCAGCCGGTTTACGCTTATGGCGTCTGCAAGGTGTTTGTATTGTGCCGCGTTTTGGGCGGCGCATTCGCCTCAAACCTTGAGACAACGGAAACCCGCTATTTTGCACTAGAAGAACTGCCGGATAATCTGGCGCAGGAAAAGACTACCAAAGAACAAATTGCCATGTGTTTTCGGGCTCCAAGGAGACATTTTTACGGCTAAAAAAGGCTTACCCAAATGTTTGTCTGGTTCATTTGTATGCACTGGAGGGCGCAATTCAAAATACGGAATTTAACAGCCTTACAGAAGAAAAGAAAAAAGAATTAAAAGAGTTTCTTGATTTTTTAAAGAAATAATCCCTTTTCTTTTACATCCGCAAGGCTTGGTTCAACCCTATTCCCTGTTTTGCAATACCTGTGCCGGAAGTATCCGATTCACCCGAAACATCAAAATCCAATTTACAAGAACATACATAAGCAGCGTGCCCAAAAAAATTCCGGCATACATCTGCCACGAAAAGGTAAGGTTTATGCCGCAGGCAATGTTTGACACCAGATACGGATACATGCTGTCCATGATTATCTTTGACAGGGGAATCCCCACAAGTGCGCTTACTGCAACAACACAGAAATTTCCATTCAAATACAACTTCTTTATTTCTTTTTGCTTGTAACCCAACACCTGAAATAAAGAAATAGACATTGTCGAACGATCAATCATTACCTTCATCATCAGGTACATCACCACCACAAACATCAGGATAGAAACCACTAACAGCATCACGACCATATTTTTCATCTGTGCCACAAACACGGACGCGCTCTTCTCCACTTCGTCTTTGGAAAGGACGGAATAAAGCCTGCTGCCGTCAATCGGAAGCTCCCTATCTGCAAAAACAATATTATAATATGTTTCATCCTGCCCCATCATTTCCCGCATACTATCAATGTCCATAAAGGCGAAAAATCCTGCAGAATACTCCACAATTCCCTCTACAAAAAAGGCATAATACCTGTCGTCTTCCTCATGATAAAGCGTTACGATGTCCCCGACATGGAGCCCGTATTTCTGCGCCATTGCGGACGAAATCAGTACTTTGCTTTTTCCCTTTTCCACCTCTGCCTCAAAATAAGGATTATCTTTGTGGATTCCTAAAAGCATCACATCAAAATTGTATCCCAGCGTTTCCTTTTTCATGCTGACGCCATAAGCCTCCTCCCCGTCAGAGAAGTTCGTCTCCGGATACTTGTAGGTGTACATATACGTAAATTTGGTATCCTCTACATTTTCCGTTTTAACATGGAAGCACAATATATAGCAATTTAAGGAAAGCATGACAATCAGCAGAGAGATAAACATACCTCCGAAAACCGTGACAGCCGTCCGCTTTTCCCGCAGGAATTGTCTGATTCTGAAAACATGGACAAAGCTGCCTCTCAGCTTTATGTGATGTACTTTTGCATTTTTCTGCTCCCCGCGTATCAAGGCAAGCGCCGGTCTGTCCAGTTTCTTTCTAATCACAAGATAATTGGTGCAGACTGTCACAAGAGGCGGCATAACAAGACCATACAGCAGGAGATAGGGTTTACAATGCACGTCTATTTGAGGAATGGAAAAATAGCCGTAGGCCTCACTCATCTGCAGGGCGGCACCAAGGCGGCTGTAGCCAAGTGCCGTACCAATAACGCCTGCCATAAACGTGAGCAGTACGGGCAGGGTAAGGTAATGCTGCAAAAGCTCTTTTTTTCTCACTCCCATGGCATAGAGCGTCCCAATCACTCCCGCTTCTTTCTCAATATGATGTACCGTAAAAACAGATATGACATAAGCGAACAGAATCAGAACAATCACGCCCGCCGCCAGCCCGGCCGCCTTATCTACAAGCTTGTCGTCCGCAGCCGCGCCAATCCGCGGATTGTCTGCCGCAGAAACAAACCGTGTCATTTTGGGCACGGAAGGGTCGGTATTTTCCACGAGAAAATCCCGCAGTCGTGCCTTTAACTGCTGATTCGTCATTTTTCCATTTAAAAGATATGCGTAGAAATATTCTTCCGACGAAATACTTTCCCCGCTGTTTTTTATCTCCTCATAGTCCTCTTTTATCACAAATCCAAAACCAAACTGCATACTGTCCACTGCACTATCCGACAAATTCCGGATCATGGATTCATAATCGGGTGCCGTTCCAATTCCTGCAACCGTGTAATCGGCACTTCCCACTTTGATGATATCGCCGACTACAATCTTATGCTCCTCGCAGTAGCGCCTTTCCAACAAAATTTCACCGCTTCTTACCGGAAAGCTGCCGGCGTCAATCTGCACAAGGTCAATTTTTTCCCTTTGGGAAAAAATTCGAAGTATGGAAGCATCCGAAAGCCCGAAATCCAGATAAAAATGTTCCTCCAGCGTAATGCCCTCCTTTTCAAGCGACCTTTTTTCCTGCTCGTTTAGCGGCATAAACACACAAAACTGTCCGTCCTCCAGCGATTCCTCTGCCGCTTTTGCCGTGCCTTCTATAATGGCTTCCGCGGCACCGACCAGCCCTATCACAATATACATCCCCATAACAACTAAAAACCCCAGCGCCAGATAACGGAATACATTCTCTTTCAAATCCCTCAAAAGCCTTTTTCGTAATATTCTCTGCATTACAAATCCTCCAAGTCCGCCGCCGGCACTTTTGCAGCATTCAGATAGTTCTTCCTCACCTGTCCATCCTTCAAAAAAATAACCTGATCCACCATGTTTCTGATGGCATTATTGTGTGTGACAATCAGCATAGTCGTGCCGTATTTGGCGTTGATTTTCTCAAGCAGTACCAAAATATCCCGAGAAGCAGCGGAATCCAATGCACCTGTCGGCTCGTCACATAAAAGCAGCTTCGGATTCTTAATCAGTGCCCTCGCAATCGCACATCTCTGCTGCTGTCCGCCGGAAAGCTGCGACGGAAACTTATCCTGATGCTGCGCAAGACCAAGAATGTCCATAAGCTCACACAAATCAAGCGGCTCATTCGACAAATACTCGCACACCTGAATATTTTCTTTTACCGTAAGATTCGGCACAAGATTGTAGAATTGAAAAATAAATCCTAAGTTTGCCCTGCGGTAATCGGACAGCTTTTCCCGCGAAAGCCCGCCGATTTCCATATCCTCCACCCGTATGGAGCCGGAATCCATTTTATCTAAACCGCCGATACAGTTTAGCAGCGTAGATTTCCCTGAGCCGCTCGTTCCCTGTATCACACACATAACGCCCTTTTCAACAGAAAAATCAACGCCTTTTAAAACCTCCATAAAACTCCCGCCTTCTCCATAACTTTTTTTCAGATTCTTTACTGCAAGATACATCATACGCTCCTCCTGTTTTTACGCGCAACATAACAATGTTATGTTGCGTTATGTGAAAAGGCGTGCCGATAATAGGCACGCCCTGTCATTACGGTCATATCCCATCATATCTATTTTTAATCATGCCATTCCAGCCGGATACAAGAAAAATCACAATCTGCTCAATATGGGCAAGCGCCTTTTTCACATCCGGTTCATGCATAAGCAGGTGGGTAAACGCATGAACCTGCACATATGTCATCCAATAAATAAGGTATTTGTCCGGCTTTGGAACACCATACTTTTCCGCCGCCATTGTCGAAAGCTTTGTATAATGCTGCTCTCCCCATTCCGCGAAACGACTTACCATATCCTCATATCTGCTTCCCTGACTCTTTGCCAGCAAAATCAGAAATATATCATAATGCCGATACATAAAAGATACGATTTTTTTTGCCGCATGAACATCCTTCGTATCTGTAGAAAGGTCGATGATGCCCACGCCTTCTTCCAGCTCTTCGGAAAGATGCTGCTGCATCAGCGCTATCAGCCCCTGAAGCGGTTCTTCTACAAGCTCTCTCAGCAAATCTTCCTTATTCTGAAAGAAAAAATACAGGGCGCCCGTTGTGACACCGGCATTTTTGCAGATTGTCCGCAGGGAAGCTTTCATATAACCCTTCTCCAAAAACTCCTGTTTTGCGCTGTCAAGAAGCTTCTTCTTTGTCTCTTTATCCTCCGCCAAGTCGTCTACCTTCTCCTCGCATAACACTGTTATGCTTTTTTTTTTTTTTTTTCCCCTCTAGTATTCCTGTCAAGATTTTTCGGCATTGCTCCCTATGACTGTAACCAGCTTTTTACAAAGGGTCACAAGGTCAAAACGAATTCCGTCACGGCTCCGCCAGCCTCTGTCGCTCCACTCTTTAGAAGAGACATCATCGCCCCCATATATCAGCGCGCCATACGAAAAACCTCTGTATTGGGCAACCGCAATACAACCTGCCTGTTCCATTTCCACAATCTTTGCCCCCTCCGCTTTTCTCTGCTTGACCTTATCTTTGGTTTCCCTGAAAACAGCATCCGTGGTCCATGTCAGACCGCGTATGTAGGAAATGGAGTGCGCCTCCAGATACCGTATGATTTTCTCCGTCACTTCCGGCTCTGTATAAATATATCGTGACGGCTCTATATAGTGATAGGAAAAGCCCTCGTCCCTGATGGCGCCGTCCACTACCAGTATCTGCCCCACTTCGATATTTTTGTCCAAGACCCCGCCACCCCCGCAGAACATAACGCTGCTAATCCCCATGGCATGAAACAAATCCAAATTTCCTGCACAGGACGGGCAGCCTACTGCCCCAAGCGTAATCAATATATTCTCATCTGCAAACCGATACAGCAGAATGGGATTTTCACCGCCAATCCTTCTCTCAGGCACGATTCTGCCCTCTGCTGCCAACTTCTCTATCACCTCCGGAAAAAAGGTAATAACCAGCTTATTTGTTTTAAAAGGCTCCCCAGCCCAAGTGCCCGGGTTTATTATTGCCTCTTTGTTATCATCAAACTCTAATATCGGATATTTGTTTTGCATCATCATAATCTCTGCCCTGCCTCCTCCATTATCCCTGCCATGAGTACTATTCTTTTCCTTCAATCAGGGCTTTTGACACCCGAATCTTATATCTCCCTTTTTGAAATACAATATCCGCCATAACAGCATTGACGCATACACCTATGCAGGCTGTTTTTTACGGATAGACTGCAACAAAGCGGAGTTTCAATTTTTCTATGTAATCAATATAATTCTTTAGAGGACATGCCTGTTCCCATTTTTTGATACCAATTCTTCTGACATTCATTATACACAGACATTTCATTATATAGATTACTGCATACTCCATAAACTGTTCTATCCGTCCTGCCGAATAATCACCTTTTCCAAATGAACATGCACATCAATCATGCAGGATTTCCTCCTTCCATGCTGCAATCTGTGAAAATAATTCTTCCATATTAATTTTTGAGAAATCCGTTGTATCAACCTTAATCTGCCTGCCGCCAACGCAGAAGGCATCAAATCCCCTTTGTTCTATTCCACGAACAAAGTTTTCATAAGAAATAGTTTTTGCTTTTAGCGCTTTCAGAGTATTCTCTTCTTTTTCCGGATAACAGTCATTCACAACATGCCCCCTGTGCCTGTCAGGACTGCTTTGCCGTTCCAAAAAACGCCGGTAAATCACGTTATAATCGCCTGTTAAAGTAATAGTCAAAGCGGAATATTGATATTTTTCCATAAGATTTTTTATGCCATATTCTGACGAATATTCAAAATTATTCTCTAATATAAAAGATTGTCCTGCTTTCATAAGCTGACCTGCGACATAATACATGATTTCCATACTGGCAATTCCAAGATTTACTTTTTCTGCTCTCGACTGAAAACCAACATTGTCAAACAACAATTCTTTTATGGTATCCTTTGAAATAACAGGAAGTTTCAACCTTTCTGACATGACCTCTGCCATAGTGCTCTTTCCTGCTGCCGGAATACCAGTCACTAATATACAATACATTTTCATACGCCTTTCAAATCAACTGTGTCTATAGCCACTCCAAGTTTCCTTACTTGCATCAAAAAATCCTCAGCTACATTATCATCCGTAATCAGTAAATCATAATCTTTTACCTGACATACAGAATGGATGGAGTTTTTTCCTATCTTCTTAGACGGGTATAGCCCGATATTCATCCTGCTGTTCTTCATAACAGCTTTTCCAAATTCCACACCGGCGGGATCATGAATGGAGGCTCCAAAATCAAAAGACAATGCTGCGTGCGATAAAAACGCTTTATCCATGCGGATATTTTCTACCATTTGAATGGTATAAAAATCATGGCAGTTACCACGATGGGACATTTCTCCGCCCAATAATATAACGGATATATTTATTTTTTTTCGCAGCACCTCTGCAATGGTAACGGAATTTGTCAATACTGTAATGGTGACATCTTCCGGCAAGTTTTCAGCCATATAATATCCAGCCAGAGACGTAGTAATATAAATAACCTCCTTGTTTTGAATATATTCAGTTGCTTTTTTGGCAACTGCCAGATAATCAGTCTGTATTTCTTTTATATCTATTGGATTATATGTCGGCGTGGGGTATATTTCTTTTGGATGAACTGCAATGGCACCGCCATGTGTTCTCTGCAGCAATCCTTTACTTTCCAGTATCCTTAAGTCCCGCCTTGCACAATCCGCCGAAATTTGATAGCATTCCTGAATCTCTGATACTAGAATTCGTCCTGTTTGGTTTAGCTTACTAATGATATCCTTCTGTCGTTCTTCCATAAACATAATAAATACCTCAATTTCTTATTTCTAATTGTTTATGCTTATTTGTATTTTATTATAATTGTTTATTCCTGAATATGCAAGTTTTATTAACAGAAATTATAAAACCGTTTGGAATCCATACCGTTTTACTATCCTTTTGTATATCGAACATATATTTTGATTTTCTATTGCCCGCGCCGGTCTTGCCATGCTATACTGTATTAAAATAAAAACAGAGTGGAGGTGCCCTATGTCCAATCCTTATGAAAAATGTCCCTCTTTTGAAAATGAACAATATCTTTTACGGCTTGTCGAAGCTTCCGATGCACCGGATTTGCTTTCCGTATATTCTGACGAAAAAGCAGTGCCCCTTTTTAACAGTGACAACTGCCACGGCGACGACTTTCATTACACTACCCTGCAGCGTATGCAGGACGCCGTCGGCTTCTGGCTTTGGGCATATCAGGACAAAGGCTTTGTACGCTGGGTAATTGTGGATAAACATATTGGCAAAGCCATAGGAACCATTGAATTATTTAACCGTATGTCTGACGATTATTTTCACAACTGCGGTCTGCTGCGGTTAGATTTGCGAAGCGATTATGAACAGACAGAAGCTGTCTCTGCCATACTGTCCTTGATTACACAGCCTGCTTTTACACTCTTTGATTGCAAGATGCTTGCTACCAAGATTCCTTCTTTTGCATCAGAGAGGAAAGCTGCCGCCAAAAAGCTGGGATTTACCGCTTCTAAAGAAAAGCTTATCGGCAAAGATGACGGCATCGCTTACAGCGATTATTATGTACTGCAAAAGCAATAGAAACAGGAGGCTTACCATGTCCGAACTATACTTAACCAAAGACGAAGCCCGAAGATTTATGCTGTCTAAGCAAGGGCTCTACGGCAGTTACAGGTTCGCGGGAAAAGACGGCGTTCTCAGCTTTATCCGGCAAGCCGGCTGTATCCAGTTTGACCCCATAGACGTATGCGGTAAAAACGCGGAGCTCGTTCTGCAGTCCAGAGTCAAAGGCTTTACCAAATCCATGCTCTACGCGCTTTTATATGAGGAGCGGAAGCTGCTCGACTATTTTGACAAAAACCTTTCCGTCATACCGGTGGAACACTGGAAATACTTTGAACGGGAGCGGGAAGCACACCGCAGATGGGAGCGAAGCCATACAGAAATCGGACAAGTACACGACCAAGTCATTGCTGCCATTGCCGAAAAGGGTCCCCTCTGCTCTGCCGACTTGGATATATCAGGGAAAGTAGACTGGTACTGGAGCCAGACAAAGCTTGCCCGCGCCGCGCTTGAGCACATGTACTTCAGCGGAGAACTTGCCATTCACCACAAAAAGGGTACGCTGAAATATTATGATCTCATCCAAAACTGTATTCCTGCAGACATCCTCGCAGAAGCAGACCCCTACCCTTCTGATTTTGCACATAAAAAATGGCGCGTCCTGCAGAGAATAGGTTCTCTTTCCCTGTTGTGGAACCGTGCTTCCGATGCCTGGCTCGGCATCGCCGGATTAAAAGCCGGCGACAGAGATGCTATTTTTTCCGAACTTGTATCCGAATCCCGTATCACCCCTATTACAGTGGAGGGCATTGAGCACACCTTGTACTGCCGCACGGAGGATCTGGCGCTTCTTAATTGCTTAACAGATACCCCTGCGCCGCCGCGCTGTGAGTTTATTGCACCTTTGGACAACATGCTGTGGGACAGAAGGCTGATACAGGCGCTTTTTGATTTTTCATACAAATGGGAAATCTACACGCCGCAGGCAGAGCGCAAATACGGTTATTACGTGCTGCCGGTTCTTTATGGCGAACGCTTTATCGGCAGGATTGAAATGCGGTACGATAAAAAGAAAAAAGAGCTTCATGTTTTAAACCTTTGGTATGAACCAGACATAAAACAGACCAAGACGATGGAAAATAAAATCCAATCTGCCTTAAAGCGCTTTACACGCTTCTGTATGAGCGAATCGTTTCCACAGGCATAAAGCCTCTGCAGAGGCAAAAACTCCTCCGCATATAAAAAATATTGGCAAAAGGGATTGACAAATTCGTTTTTTCTATTATAATTCAAGTTATATAACTCGAATTATAATAGAAAGGAGTTTTTATGCCAAAAGCAAAAATTTCCAGAGAAATGGTGATTGACGCTGCATTTGCAGTTACAAGAGCCATGGGCATTGAAAACGTCAACGCCCGCACCGTTTCCGAAAAGCTTAAGTGCTCCACACAGCCTGTGATGTACCATTTTGCAAGAATCGAAGAAATGAAACGGGCAGTATACGAAAAAGCAGACCGCTTTCATTCGGAATACCTGATGCACATTGAAAATCCGGCAGAGGGCATTATGCTCGGAATAGGGCTGAATTATATCCGCTTTGCAATCCGCGAACCAAATTTGTTCCGATTCCTTTTCCAGTCAGGCTTTGCAGTCGAAAACAGCCTGACGGAAATGGTGGACAGCAAGGAACTAAAGCCTGTTCTTGCCATGATGCAGGGCGCCATGGAGATGGATATCAAGCAGGTAAAGGAAGTATTTGTAACCATTTCGCTTTTCGCACACGGTTACGCGAGTATCATTGCCAACAACTCTCTTACATACGATGAGGATATCATCGCAAAACATCTTGAAAATGCGTATCGCGGTGCGGTGCTGGCGGCAAAGGAGGATTCCAATGAAAAAACTTTATGAAAAAAATGAATTGCTGTTTGCGGTATTATGGATTATTCTCTATTGTGCCGTGACGATTCCCATAAGGGGAAAGTACGGCGACGAAAGCGCGGCAATGCTTGCGGCACTTGCCGTCATCGCAGCTGGTATTTTCGCGTTTGTAAAAGGAAATCACCTGGAGAAAAAATATGGTCTCTGCAAATGGAAGGGCAAGGCGGCGGATTACTGCTTTTTTATCCCCATGCTGATACTGATGACAGGAAATCTCTGGGGAGGATTCGGCGTTGCTTACAATGGTATCTGGCAGGTATTCGCCGTTATTTCCATGCTGCTTATCGGCTTTATTGAAGAGATGATATTCCGCGGTTTTCTGTTTTGCATTTTACTAAAGAAAGACCCTGCTCCTGCTGCCATTACCATTTCGGCTGTGACCTTCGGCATTGGGCACATTGTCAACCTTTTTGCCGGACAAGCAAACATCGAGACCGTTATTCAGGTATTCTTTGCAATCGCATGGGGATTTATATTCACCTTTGTTTTTTACAAATCCGGCTGCTTATGGATATGTATTCTGGTTCACGGAACTGTCAATGCACTCTCAAAATTTGCCCTTCCCGACCACAATATTGTTTGGGAATATATCTATATGGCTGCTACGGTAATCGGCGCAATTCTATACTGTATCTACTTAAGGAAAAAGCCCGCCGCGCTGCATGACAAGCAATAGATGCCACTGTTTCATGCAGGATTTTCTTTGTAATATTCCGCCTGTGCCCGCCACATGCGGGCATACATGCCGTCCTCCTTCATCAGTTCCTCATGCGTGCCGCGCTCCACAAGCCGTCCTTTATGCAGCACCAGAATATCGTCGCAAAAGCAGCAGGAAGAAAGTCTGTGTGAGATATAAATAGCTGTTCTTTGGTGGATAAATACCCCTCGCCCTTTTTCTTTATCTCCCTTGCCGCATTCTGGACGGACAAATAAAATTGACCCTTGATAATACCGATAAATATCCTGATAAAACGCTCCTCCTCTGAAAGCCGCGCACAGCTTTCCAAGGCATTGTCCAGCAGATTGCCCAAAACGGCGCAAAGTTCCACATCGCTCATGGGCAGATTCTTCGGTATATTCGCCTTGACATTAACGCGCACATGAAGATTATTTGCCGCATAAAGCTTTGCATTTAACACCGCATCCGCCATTACGTTACCGGTTTTTATCACAGTGTCAACCGTAACCAAATCCTTTGCAAGCTCTTCCATATAAGTATCCAGCTCGCTATAATTCCCTTCTGACAGAAGGATTTTCATGTTCTGAATATGATTGCGGTAATCATGCCGCCAGCTCCGCATCTGCCTGTACATATTTTCTGTTTCTGTCATCTGCTTCTCAATAAGGCTGCTCTGAAAACGGGCAATTCTTCTGTCGATAATCGTTATCAGCAATACTCTGATTCCCACAATGATTCCAGCGCCGGCGGCCGCCATTCCCACAATGATTGCTGCTGTCAAAAGCGGCTTCATAATTCAATTCCTCCCGTTTTGGCGGTGTAATATGCCGTAAACGCCTTGCTGACCTCCCCATAAAGCCTTCTAGACACGAAAATCTGCTCCCCGTTATCAAGAGTAAGGCAAGTACGCCCAATCGTACGCACATATCGCAAATTTACAATGTATGAACGATGACAGCCCACAAATTCACCTGTGGATAGCCTTTCCCGCAGTTCTCCTATGCCTGCATGAGCGTCTATCTTTCTGCCGTCATGCATATAGAGCCTGCAGATACGTCCAAACGCCTCCGCATACATAAGTTCTGCAGGATTCAAATGCATACTGCCGTTTTCCGTATCCACCACCAGCTCACCTGCAACGTCCGCCTTCCGCTCCGCATACCTGTCAAGCACCTTGACAAGCTTTTCGTCGTCAAGGGGTTTTAGCAGATAATGAAGCGCTTCCACATCATAGCCCTCGTTCATGTAATCCGCAAATCCTGTAATAAAAACTATCGGCAGGCTGTCTCCCCGCGCACGAAGCCTTTTTGCCAGCTCCATGCCATTCTGTCCCTTCATCTCTATATCCAGCAGAAGCAGGTTTACAGGCTTGCCCTCATAATCAAAAAGAAAGGCCTCCGCACTGCCATAACCGCACACATCTGCTGCGATGCTGCGGCTGTCCGCCCACTTCTTTATCAGCTTTATCAAATATTCCTTTTGCCTGTCATCATCATCCACAACGGCGATTGTCATTGCCATACGTAACTCTCCCGTATCTTCCTTACCTCTGACGCTTGCGCGCTGACCAGTTTGATTATAACATACTCTTATATAAAATCATACAAATTTTAACCGAACCTCGTACCCGTTCGCTCCACGCATTAAAATGTACACTCCGCAAATATTCTATTGCCATGAACAAAAATGGGAAGCCTTAATCAAATCAAGGCTTCCCTCACTTTTAACCAATGCGGAAGATGGGACTTGAACCCACACGTTGTAACCAACACAAGATCCTTAGTCT
>ERZ778503.76-NODE-76-length-81346-cov-8.157225_pt1 | contig 81346 bp, 90 predicted proteins | sample MGYA00510047_ERZ778503 | MGnify/ENA primary metagenome ERZ778503 (study PRJEB29527, sample SAMN07138965) | mouse gut metagenome | material: feces | host: mouse | place: China:Nanjing | collected 2016-01-25 ... | reverse complement strand
TTGTATAAAAGATTTCCATTCAAATACTATCGGTTAAATTTGAACACTTACTTAACACATACTTTACACTCAAGTTTTTCCGCACTGCTCCGAAAGATGTCACCCCTCCCCCGTCAACCACTATTCACGACTGTATGTCAATCGGATTCATCACTCTTCTCAGCTTATACACAGCTATCAGAATCTATGGAGTGTTGATAATTCTTCTTTTTCCAACTGTGGCGGCACACTATTGATTGAATCACTATTTTTTTGTAAAATAAAGAAAAACTACGTGTATAAGGGCAAAGTAACTGAACTCCAAAGGGATTTGTGAGTAATCAGTGTCAAAATAGGTCAATTATGACAATAGCCGACAATCGTCAGATTGACCCTTTTGACTTAAATACATTTCCTAAAAATTGTCCGAAAAATGGCAACTTTGAATGCAGTTATCGTGCCTGCTAAAGTCCTTAAGGGAGGGCGGCACAAAATCAGAGTCTCGGTGGCTCATAATGGCGAGACACGCTATATCGTCACTGATATTACGGTCGACTCTGCCAAGGAGTTCAAGAATGGCGCTATTGTCAAGCGTCCGGATGCTGCCATGCTCAACACTAAGCTCCGCGGATTACTACAACGCTATCAAGGGGTAATCGATGAGCTGGCATATGTGAATGGTCTGACTTGTGCGGAGCTGGTATACCAAATCAAGAATGCCGGCAACGACAAGCTACGCACCTTCGGATCTATTGTGGATGAGTATCTGGAGAATGCCAATATCAGACCTTCAACTCTCTTAAATTATAAGGTTATTTTGAATCGCGTGTCAAGAAAGTTTGACAGTAATACCCTCGTCCAGAACATTACCCACGCTACAATCAGATCTCTATTCAATGGTCTGATGAAGATGTCAATTAAATCAGGCACAGTACGCAATGATATGGTGTTTGTGAGTACTATTCTCAACTATGCCCAAAGATGCGGATATGTGCAGTATCAAGTGAACCCACTTAACGGCATTGATTTGCCAGGGATGGAGCCGCGGCAATCGTGGCTCACTGTGGATGATGTCCGAACAATCAGGGACATGAAGTTGCAAAGCAGAGTTACCGCCAAAGCACGGGATTTGTTTATGCTTTCATACTATCTCGGTGGAATCAATCTGGTTGATCTGTGCAAAATCAACTTCAATGAGCATCCGGATACAATTCACTACGTCAGACAGAAGACTGAAAACAAGCCTAAACTCAACAAATTCGTTGAGTTTGAGATTCCAGATGAAGCCAAAGCTATTATCGAGCGTTATAAGCAGGATGACGGGCTTCTATCAATGTCGGACTCTCAGCGGAAGGATGCATTGCACTGTATGATGCAGTATCAGATAAAAAAGATTTCAAAAATTACAGGAATAAAGCAGTTGGTGTTCTATTCGGCACGCAAGTCATTCAGCCAACATGCCTTCAAGCTCGGTGTGTCTGAGTCTGTGATTGACTATATCCTCGGTCACAGAGTGGATAAAGTCAGCACCGCGCTATACAGCTATATCAGCGTTACTCCGGACATGGCAACAATGGCAGTGCGTAAAGTATTGGATAATCTAAAATAAAGTACTATCTTTGCAGTATCAATAATTCTCATCTCTATTGTTGAGGTTTATTGGTTTGACTTTGGAGGAGGAGGGGTGGTTCCCTCCTCCATTTTTTATAACCTCTCAAATCCTCCGATTATGATTACGTCCCCCGAAGTAGACAATAGTTTTGATAAGTATGATGAGCCACGCCTACATATGGAGCGTCTCATGAAAGTCCGGCTTGTTGAATTTGACTTGTCACTGCGTATTCTATGCCCGCTTGAATCTGCCGGTATCAAAACCCTCGGGGACCTATGCAAACAGTCAAAGAGGAGTTTGAGGAGAATCAAGAATCTCGGCTGCATATCCGTTGGTACCCTCGATATGTTTCTCCGAAAACAAGGTTTGTCACTAAGAGAATAAAAAAGGCTGTCTCACGACAGCCAGATTGGAGCGCCACACATCATTAGGGGTACATCATCAAAGGCGCTCCAGTTCCAATTACCAACAATCTTCAATTTTGTTCGAACATAAAAAGAGCCGCGTTTCACAACGTGGCTCTTCTCTTTAAAAGAATATAAGCTAAATAAACCTCTTAAGTGCCGATTTAATAGGGTCTCTGAAAATCCATCCTAAACATGTCAGTACCATCACAATCAGATACCAGAATGAGCCGATTTTGATTTTCTGCCATTTGGTGAGCTCTGTTTCCACCGGGTAAGGTTCAGGGTATGGAACAGGCACCTCGACAATATTCTCAGATGCTTGATTTGTATGGGTATCAGTAACCGGGACATAGGCATCTGCCGGTTTGCTCTGAGGTTTGTTTTCCAATCTATGCCCCAATGAACCATCCTCGTTAATCCACGCATCAGATTCAGCGAAGTCCGTTTCAAGGTGGCTCTTGTTGTCGATGGTCACATTCTCAGCCGTCTGGGCCGGAATATCGACATATACCTTGACGGTGTCAATGCGTGTGACAGTCTCCTTTTCGATGGTCACATTCTCATGATTATCAAGTACGACAGGCGGCGCGGTGCTTGATGCATTCTTTGATGTATGGCATGAGGTCAGCAGCGCTATCAACACACATGCCATTAGAAATCTTTTCATGATTCACATGTTTTTGTATTCATCCTTTGCGTTGAATCCGGGACACGGCTTGTTGGCAAACTCGTTATGCCCGTGTACTGAGGCGCCCGGATAGCGGCTCTTGACATCCTTGATACACTTGATTAGAGCGGCTTTTTGCGACTCATTCCGCGTATCCTTGCCGATGTTCATCCAATTCGCCGTATCTCGGGTCGGACATCCGCCGCAATAGCAGATGCCTATGGAGTTGGCATTCTGGCCTAAAGTATGGGCGCCGATTTTGCTCTCATCACGTCCTTTCCAGATTCGCCCTTGTCGGTCGATATACCAGTGATAACCAATGTCGGCAAATCCGCGTGCCAAGTGCATCTGACGGATTTGCTCAACCGTGTAGTCTTCATTCTCCGGAGTTGCGGTGTAGTGGACGATGATTTTGTTGATACTTTTCGGATTGGGTGAGCCCACTTCGCCGAGAGCTGCCCACGTCTTAGGCCCAACAATCCCATCGACACCGAGATTATTCTTTGTCTGGAAGTCCTTGACGGCCTCTTCGGTCAGTGGGCCGAAAATGCCGTCAGCGATGAGGTTGAGTTTCTTTTGCAGGGTCTTGACTTCCTCGCCTCTGCTTCCTCGTTTCAGTGTTGTCATTATTCCTTAGGTTTTATATCCGACAAGTCAATATCGAAATGCCGGGAGGTTTTGTCTACGAGAATCTTCTGAAGGACTTGCGCCCATCGGGATCCATTACATGAGCTTTCGTTTTCAAGAATGCTCCACAGTTGCCAGAAGCAGATTGCTCCGGCTGCAACCTTGGTGAGGTCGATTGGCAATCCATTGGTGATGTGCCGCTGAATCAGGAAAGCCATTATGATAAAGGCATATGCTTTGAGCAACGTTACAATCACCTTGCCAAAATGCTGACTCTTGAACTTCCTGCCATTATCACTCACCTTATCCGGATGTGCTTTCATTGCCCTCTTGGACAGCTGCCATGCAGTGAAGCAATCCCCGAAAATCATAATAGTACAGATAATGATGTATGGCAAGGTCGGCTCCAACACTGCCAGTACAGCCCCTACGGCAGTGAAAACCCACCGTAATATCTCAGATACGTTGTGCATGATGTATGTTGTATTAGTTTTTTAGCAGTGATAACATGGAGCCGATAGTCGCGCCAACGATTGACCCGATAGAATCCATGCCAATATCTGACCAATCCCATTTTTCTCCGAGAAAACAGTGGTCTCCATACTCCTTGCCGACTCCGATAGCCATACCGGCGATGACCCCGGCAAGCCACGCATTATGATACTCGGCACCCAATGCAGACTCTGCCACTGACGCAATTAAAGCGACAACAGCACACGTGATGAAATGTTTTACTTTGTCCGTAGGTATCTTCATAATATCGATTTTTGCCAAAAGTAAGCCAATATCTTGCACACACATCCAATTAGGCTAAATCTCAAATATTAAAAATCATCTAACGCACACTATTATAGAGTATTGAATAAAAAACGAGATGACCCGGACATTATATCCGGGCCATCCCTTGATTTGGTCAGACTCTTCTGCATGGAAGAATCGCGTTATCGTCCTGCCATGCATTCCATGGCCTTCTTGGCTACCTCAGATGCGAAGTCTCTCCATCGTTGCATCTCTTCATACAACCATGAGTCTTCTTCGGAATCATCTTGGTTCAGCACGATGGCAATCTGGTCATCGTTGGTGTATCTGGCCTTGATTAATGCCGTCTTGATTGAGGTGTAATCAAGTTTCTCGGGGCGCAGCACAAACCATCCGCCGTACATCACACTACCATTCTCCACGCGGACTTCCAGAGGGAGCGCCATGCTCTCCTCCTGGAAGTCCTCAGCGGCCTCGGTCGTGGTCAACGCCAGATATCCTTTGCTCACGTTACGCAGATACTTGTAGGCGTCTGCGTATGTCTTTCCTCCTTTTGTAAACATCGCTATAGGTCTTTTACAATGGTGTATCCTCTCTTCTCTACCATCTCCTGATAGAACTCACTTGACTCTGGAATGGTCAATTCCGATGTCGTATGAATCACTTTCGCAACTCCCTCCGGCACATCATCACCTACTCCAGTGAAGTAGTTGTTATGGGGTTCATCAGTAGGGATAGGACTTGTATCATTGAAGTATCCAGATGTCGGATGATACAACCGTAGGTCACGCAATTTGGTCGCATATGACAGCGGGCAATGCTCGTAGTATGGGTTACTTGACGTATGCACCAGCTTTAGAAACATCCCCTCCAGCACTTCGACATCACTATTATAGCAAATCGCGCCACTTGTTGTAATAGATTGTGTCGTAGAGAATCTCAGATGAGTGATATTGCCCCAATGCTCCTGAATATCGTTTGTCATCGCAGACGTATTATTCAAGTCGATATATCCACAGTTGAGATATACCGTAGTACATGACGGCAAATCAAGATACTTCAACTTCGGGCAGTTCTCTATGAACTTGTATGGTAGATTGGTATATTGTGGTTTCCCTTTTAAATTCAAGGTTGCCAATTTCGGGAGATTCACAGACTCGAGATTCGGGAGATTCCTCGCAAGTCCTCTGTACAATTCCTTTACATTCGGCAAATCGATTGTCGTCAGCTCATCAGAATCTTCAAATACGCAACCGAACATAAGAATATTCGGTGCAGAGAAACTTCTTATACCTTCGAGCAGACCTCTGCCGATATGTCGGTATCTCAAATGATAGGATTCTTGAGTATATGTCGCATCTCGATTATAGCCCATCCATTTGAGATTTGGGAATACCAGGTCCTTCTCTGATAACCATCCCTCTGGAAACAACGCAGGGACATTCTGCATGCTCACATTATTATACAGAACACCGTTATAGATGTACTCGACGCTGAATAGCCAACTTTTGTCCGTAATTAGAGGGAAATTGAAAACCGCCTCAGTTTCAGAGCTTACGGCTCCATCGGCTATCAGATTCTGGAGGGATGATAGTTTTAGAGATGTCAAACCTGGGGCTATTATATAGCCTTTTAGAGTCGTGGCCGAAGATAGATCTATATTCTTTACATGACCATATGGGTCATCGATGGATAACCTTACATTGTCAAGATTTGGAATATTGATGGAGCAATCTTCACCGGGAGAAGTAAGACTGAACACTGGTCTATTACCTATTTTTGCCAAAGATGGAAAATTTACCTCTTCTACATTTGCGAATAGAATATATATTAGTGGGTCAGTTGAAGAATAGGTACCATCACCCATTTCTTTTAAATTTGGCAAATTTAGCCCACCTTTCAACGTTACGTTTCTGATATATAGATGTCCGCTTAGATATTCCAGCGGACTTAGGTCCATCTCTATATTAGTAGTTGATGAGAAGTAAGCGATAATCTCCCCAGTCAGATTTCTTAACTTTGGCAAACTAAGTTTCCTTAGAGAGTAGTTATTAAAGTCCATCTTCCCACCAAGTGTCTCAAGTTCGGGGAGGTAGAGCTCTTGTATATATCTACCCCTGCTGGAAGTTGGGCAAAAAAAGTACGTCTCTTTTGCATGTACAGTTTTTAGTCTTGGACATCTGAGAATTTTTAGATATGGAGGCACTTTGGTTGTCAAGTTTCCAGCGTATTCCCCAAACGGCATAGACATCTCAACCATGCTTGTGGCTCTTTGAAACGCCGTAGTGCTCACTTCCACCACGTTGATGAAATGCTCGAACTCATTAAATGTGGTGGCCTGACATGTTGCGAATGCCTCGCCTATGTCGGTCACGGCAGATGCCTCCGATGCAGTCATATAATCGGGATTTGCAGCCCATCCCTGAGCATAGCATATCTCCATTATCTTCGGATTGGTCTTTGTTGTCAGTATCACTCCGCTGACTGTCACCTCGCAATCGAGACTCTGAGAGAGAAGTACTTGGTCATTACTGTTCCTCTTTACGGTGGCTCTGATTGTGAAATCCTGCATGTTCAGCGTTTCCACAATGAGATTCGCGCCTTCCTTGGAAGTGGTGCCAAGTGAAATCAGACCATTATCCACAGCCTCGCCCTCAATTTCCCACTCGACACGGAAATCAGCGTCATCGTCATGCGCACCGAGAGTGAGCGCATACTCAAACACGCCCTTACTTGAAAGAGATATATCTCCGGTCAGTGTGCCCGTTGCCGGATACTTCAAAGCAACAATGTTGACCGTCATGCGCTTGATTGTAGCATATCCATTGTCAGCCGGCACAAATTTGCCAACCAACGTAACAACGGTATCATTATTGATGTCGGACACCTTGAGTTTCCCATTCTCGAACGTAACTCCGTTGGGTGTTCCGTCCAACTCCAGCGATGATGTGCCGGCCTCCTCAGTGGCAACCAGGAGCTCGTATTCAGCCGTCTGCAAACCACGCACGCTATCCGGACCGATGATGTACAAGCCCATCGGGACCTGAATGTAAAGCTCAGAACCCGGCGAGAAACAGTTGTTGCCGAAAATTCCCTTCAATGCCGTCAACTGTTCAAGCGAGGCCTCATCCATCTGGATAGTGCCTCTGAGTGAGATTGAGCGGAATTTCCCCATGCGTATCAGCCAGTCGGCATTAACATGAGTCCACTGCACGCCATCTATCTCAAGAGAGCAATCCCCATCGGATGCGGTCTTGTACAACATCCAGTCCTCAGTCAGCTTCTGTGAGTCAATCTTAGTGCAATCCACGATTCGGATTGTAGTGAGATTGCGCCCGTTTTCCTGCATGGTCAGTCCGGAGGATGTCAAGCTGTAAAGGCTCTCGAAATTCAATGCCTGCATGGTTGCCGGAAGCATGATGCTGCTGACCGGACACCCCTTTGCAAGCGTCAATCCCGTCAGACCGGAATCTCGCGCATCAAGGCTTTCAAGCTGACCGTTACCACTCAAATCAAGGTTCAATATTCCCTTGAATCCGCGAATGTTGAGTTCTCTCAGCGCCGTGGCCTGATTGATACCTGAAAGTTCAGTCAGAGAACGGTTCACGGTATTCTCATCGCCCAAAGTGAGCTTACGCAGTTTTGTGCCAAGTCGCTGGGAGTTTACTGCTGCAATCGCCACTTGTGTCAGATAAGGGGCGAAACTCTTAATCTCGATTTCCTCCAGATAAGGGGCGGCGTAGATTCTAAGCGGGTCACCGACGTTGAGAAGCGCCTCAGTTGAGAATGTATGTGATGCTCCTTTGGCAAGCTCTATACCGTACTGTATGGGCACATTGTTGACGCCATAGCCATAGTGGGTATCCACGCCAGCCTTTATTGAGAATGCCAGCCCTGCCGGGGCTCCGGCAAGCTTCACCTCAAAGGCATTGGACTTATACTCACCGCTGACCCATTTGGCATCAAGCATGGCAAAACGTTCAGACAACCACCAACGGCGATGACTCTGGCGGCTGCCCTGCACCATCTTCAGATAATTCTCCCCTCGGTCTGTCCATGGGCCGATATACTTGTATTGAGAGTCCTGATTGAATATACGCTCACACCATTTGCCACTCTGCTCTGTGTCGAACATCTCAACAACGCGCTCATAGCTCAGTGCCGCAGTATATAGAGCTTGGTCCACAGTGCGCACCATCTCCATAAACTCGGCATCACCCTCCAGAAGATTCCACAGACGCGAGTCATGGCCGGCATAGGCATAGACGCCCGTGTCAGAAGTCTCATCAAGAGTCTGACGGTCAATTGTAGGCGGATAAATCAGGAGACCATCATTACGCAGGCCATTGATTGTGTCGTTGTCATAGTTGATGAAGTACCAGTGCTCTCCATCCTCAGTGGTAAGCATAGCATTCTTCACCACCTGATCGACGGCGCCGAATCGCATGAGGTAGACATAATATGCGGCTACCTTCCATACATCGAGATGGTTCCACTTCGAAAGGGTGAACTCGCTTTCGGATACACCGACAAGCCACGCGGCCAAGGATTTCAAGGCCTTGGTATCGGTGTTGCCGTCCGGGTATCGTCCCTCGTAAGCATTGACCCAATCAGTATCCCAATTAGAGATGTCGGTGAACAGGGCCAGCGGATGACCATTGTTCAGCACCTCCCAGCATTCTACCTTAGAGTTGTCGAATCCCGGAATATCTCTGAATCCGAACACCGACTCAGTTGACTTGTCATTGTTGAAGTTATATTTCCCAATGAACACGAGGGGGTCATTCTCTGTCAGACGATAAAACATCAATATCGGCTCACCATCGACGGTTGTACGCACATCATACGCATATCCCGCGTCAATAGCTGCCTGTTGTGCCATCGTTCGCAGTTTATACTCTCCATCCACCTGAGCATTCTTCATCGCTTCGTTCCAAAGACGCGCTATGCCGGTGTTGTGGCTGCCGGATGATTCGGCATAGTCGGCCTTCAGACAGTAGCAATCCACTGGCTGTGAACCGGATTTGAACGCGTACAGTTTATCTGGCACCTCCTTGCCATCCGAATCATAGAGCCGTGTGCTGTCCTTGCGGTTGGTATAGATGCGGAAATTCTTCTTCGGATAAGACATCGATGAGGTACCCTGAGGGCGCATGGCGCCATCTTTGAGAGTGAATGACCTATCGGGATTCTGGAGATTGATATACTCTATATCGACATCTATCTGAAGATTCTTATCGGTTGTGGCCTCAAGCGCCGGGATATTACCGGTCACAATCATAATCGGGAGCTGACCGCTGAGGGCATCAGTAGAAATTTCTGTCGTGCCCTCGGTGTAGATATTGTTGCGGTCATAGATGCTGAGGAACTCAGATGCTGAATCCCGATAGAGGATGTAGTTGTTGAGAACTTGATTGGCCGTCAGCGCAACACGATAGAATCGAAGTGAACGCAATCCTATCTCAGCATCTTCACTAGATGCGATGGCAATCTCTTTTTGTGAAATGAAGTTGTCGTTGCTGCCGTAGGTTGTGGCACCCGACAATATGCCGTTGACATAGAGATACGCCAGACATTTCTCGGCCACACCCTCCTTGCGATTGATAACGAAAGCAAGTCTTATCTGCTCACCGCTTTTGTATCGAGTGGATACCTTGGCACCGCCTGCTGAACATAGCGATGCCTCCGATGCCGTAATCAGGATACCGGTGCCGTTGTCATTGCGCAAATCGCAGATTATAGCGTCATTGTCGGTCACATTGCGAGTGGTGAACTCGAATTCGAGGGTCATGCCTTGGGATGTGGCATCCTCCGAGAGAGGAGCACAGTTGATGGAGATGGATGCTCCCTCCTTCATCGCCAGCTCGCCATCATTCCATCCGCTTGTGGTCAGCCATTTGAATCCGCTGAATGTGGTACGGTAATCACCGAATCGCCAGACTTCCTTATCAGCGGCTCCGTTGCTCTTGCCCTGAGCCGTCAATGCAAGAATCAGGTTTTGAGTAATCTCCTCGACTGACGCCGAAGAATCAGCTACGTCCATTTCAATCTCCCTTACAGTGTCGCCGACTTTAAGTTTAACCACATGATGGCCGCCGGTCATCATTGTGAGCTCGACTTTCTGCTCCTCACCGTTGCGCATGGCCAAGGTGGTATGCAATGTTCCATCCACATAGACCTCCATCATCGTCTGTGCTGCATAGCTGGGATTGAACACGGCAACCCGGAGGCTGAACGGCAGATACTGGACAGCACCGGTTATCACCAGTCCACTTGAGCTGACATCCCCATCAGATTCATTGGGTGCAAATTCAGTGGCAATCGCAATCATCGGGTCCAGATCCACTCTTTCGAATATCATGAACTCCCGATAAAGCGTCTGCGAATAGAACCGCTCGCCGTTGATGACTGTATAGGCTCTGTATCTCAGAGAATGAGTACCCTTCTTCAATCCCTCGATTGAGATATACTTGCGGCGTGATGTCTCGGCCTCCGTGATTTCATCCTCAGATGAAACATATGGGAGCGCCACGCCGTCAAGCTCCCACTCCATCCGCTTTGAACCGTATCCGGCGATGGAATAGGGAACCTCGATTTGAGTCACGTCCTCCGTCACATCGACCTGCTTTGAAATGTCGAAAGAGTCTGTCAGACGTAAATCCACTACCTGATATGTAACACCAACAGTCGTGGCGGCAAGAGTCTGTTGCCCCACGATTCCGATAGTCACATTGTTTGTGCCGGTGGATAGGTACTTGTCGATGTTCATTCTCACTGTCTGGCCGCTACGGTACTTCTGTGTTACAGTATTACGCACAGAACCTCGGGTGAATGTGAATGTGCATATCACATCCTCACCCACACTCTGGCCGGATTTGTTTCTCGTATCGAACCGGAACTCAATATAGTTTCCCGTCGATCCATCCAGTAACGCGTTGAATTGCCCTGACAATAGCTCTATCACCGCCTCATAGTTGAACGGCGCATCAAAATTGGCCAGCAGCAAATCTCGGTTGTCATCCGGATTGTCGAGATACGCATCCCGGCTCTCCTCGTCAGCGAAGACAAGGTAGCGGTTGTTGGTCGCATCGTAATGAAACAACCCCGCTTTGCCGTCAAGCGTCTCTTTCAGAAAGGCCTGCACACTTGACCCGGCTACCGGCAGACCCCCGGTAGAGTCATCGCCGCCCCAGTCGGTGTGCTTGTCTATCTTTCCATCATATTTTTTAGCCATAAAATATTGAAATTAAAACTTCTTCTCATTTACTTTCCACCCGTATTGCAGGGGGTCAATTTCTCCATCCATCCTCGTTGCGCCACGGCTTGTTATTCTGCCAGAATCCTTTGCCAAAGCAACTGTTGATAGCCTCCCAGACGATTTTGCCGACACTCCAGATAGCGGCTATGCGTCTGCCTTCCCGCCATATCTCCCCGATATTACCTTTGTCAATCCGTAGCGCCATCACTCATCCTCCAAAGAATAATAGAACTTCCCCGGCTCCATTTCTCCGGCAGCCGCCATCGATTCAAGCTCCTCCTCAGTCTTCAGCACAAACAGACCATCAACTTTCTCAGTCAGTATGGTCAATGTATTCCCATGTTCGGTTGTGCTCTCCTGAAGATCACCAATCAACGTGTCATGGTTTGCAATCTCATCGGCGAGTACATTCAATCCTTTCTCATGATTTGAAAGGGTATCAGCATGTTCCGACAATGCCTTTGCCTGAGCGGTGGCCACAGTTTGTAATGACTTGATATTTTCGGAATGAGTCTGAATGGCTGACTCGGCATTTGTCAGTCTTCGGCCATGATCTTTTGATGATTCCTGCAAGTCATAGATAAGCTCGTCATGATTGTCGAGACATTCACCGTGTTCAACAAGGGTCTGGTTGATTGTGTCTATCTCTCTTCCATGGTCAAGAATGTTTTGTTCGGCCGTGTTCATGCGGTTCTCAACATCACGCAGTCTGTCGCCATGGTCAGATGCATTATCTTGAAGGTCGCCGATAAGCTCATCATGGTTTTCAAGAATCTCCGTATGTTCTTCAAGGGTGTGGGTATGAGTATTGAGAATCCTCTCCAAATTCTCAATATCCGGGACGGTGAGTGCTTTAATCTGGGCGCTCAGAGTCTCATAAGATACCTTCTTTCCCCCGTTGATTTCAAATAAGTCAGTCGGAGTCAATCCAAGTACCTGACTCAGTTGGTCGATGGTTCTTGAGTTTGTGCGTATTGAGGTCAATACCACATTCACTATGTTCTGTATTTCGTCTGATGTCAGTGCCATGTCTTAAATGATTAATCGGTTAATATCAGTGGGGATAGTTCTGTAGATGGTTGAGTCCAGACGCCGCATGATGGCCTGATTGTTCTGCTCTATGATGGGGTCAAGATTCGTGGATTGTTGCAGAGTCTGCGTGAACACGAAACTATTGACTCCTTCAAGTTGGACTGCCAACTCAGGCACATTGGATTCTTTTCTCACATATTTGATTCCGTCAAAGTAGACATGCGAACAGATAAGAATCCTGTTAAGCATTTCCCCGAACCACACCGGGACGCCCATGCCTGAACCGAGGGTGAATCGTTTCTGTGTCGATTCAAGGCCATACAACTGGACAATATCGGCATTGAGCGTAACGAACTGCTCACTCTCCACTGAAAATGACCAATTGCTATCCTTGAATCCTCCTGGAACACGGAAATCAAAGAAGTACTGCATCCCATCGATGAAGAATATGGCATCATTGCGGATTCGGTTATTCTTCATCGAATACTGTATGAGAGTCGTATTCTCCAATATCACGGGGTCATCCGTCACCCTGAAGATTTGACTTCGGCCGATTCCATCAATCTCTACAGAATAATATCCGGGAGATAGTGAGATTGTGGTGAAGCTCAAAAGTTTCTCATCGTTTATCTTCCATGTATTGAAGTGAATCTGATACAGTGTTTCCCCGCTTGGCTCCACCATCACCTGACCGGATACGGCCTTGCCAAGATCTCCGAATATCTCTACAAGAATCCGGTCGGTAGTGGCGAACGTCTGGATATAGTCGCTGTCTCTTCCGTCAGCCTTACGGTTGATGAAGAATAATGGCGTGAACGGAGATACTGTCATACTTCTATATCCTTTACAATTAGTTTATACTTGGCGGCCTCGATGTGAGAATATTGAAGATCCACCTCTTTAAGGAATCCTCGATATAGAATCCCATCGCTGACAACCTCAATCAAATCATTCTCACGGTGTCGCATCTCAACTTCATCAGTGGTGAACTCTATGCATCCGCATGTCGAAACCGGTGATTGCAGCCGGATGTCATCTTTCATGGCGATGCCATCTACAATCACATCGCTATTGCCAGTCGATGAAGCGAAAGCGAGTGTCAAGTCATCGGCCTGTAATCCTATGTATCCGGCATTGGCGAGAATGCAGGCCATAGGCGAGAATGCCGCATTGAACACCTGATTGCTGATTGTGTTGCTTACCGGTATACTACGGTCTGCAATCAGATTTCCGCCCTCCTCCTTGCAAAGTATGAAGAAAACATCTGGGTCAGAAGTCGTGTCGGTGGTGTCTTTCGTTCGTTTTTGAATCGCAAATTCAACTCCATAGCTATCCGCCCGATACTTGCTCAATAATGAGAGAGTCTTATCTGTAACCGTGCATCCGGTGGTATAGGTATTGTTGAAATTGAACTCATCTCTACCATTCACACTCTCATAATCCTTCTTGTCGTATCCAACTGTAACTGTCGAGTAAATGACGCTTGTATCGACACTATACTTCAAATTCCTGCATTCCCTAAATGGAGTCACATCCGCATCAGGGCGTAACAATTCAGATCGATGTACAAAATATATCGTCTGGTCATCACTTCCCTCAGGCTCATCCGTGATATCGTACTCAACATAGGTGAAATCAAATGATACGTCAGAATCAGGGAATATGTATGCCTTGCCTTCACTTGTGCCGGTCTCAATGAATACCGTATCAGTTCTTGGTCTATTCGTGGATGGGTCATTGTAGTTTTCCCAGCCCGGCCAATAGACGAAATACCCATTGTCGGCATAGAAAAAGCGTTTTGTATTCCGATCGTAATAGATTTTACTTTCGTCAACAGCTCCTCCGGCATAGGTGCCGGATAACTCATAGGGGCTATCCACCATCTTGCCGAACCGACACTTTTTCTGATATGGGGATGGTTGCGAATCCCCGATATAATAGACATACCCGAACACCGCAGACATCCAATTGCAGAACTCGTCGAACGAGGAATAGAATTTTGCCCCTGGAAGTGCACGGATGCTCTCGGCTGCCATGAGGTAAGTATTCGCAATACGAGGGTCAAAATCGCTGATGTTGACATGGACTTTAACCTTGGCCCCGACTATATGAGCCAACAGAGCCTTGCAAAGTGTGGCCGGCTTAGATACACCGATATACACGTCCTCTCCGGTCGCCATCCATTCAAATAAGAATTCGGACTTTGTGAACTTTATATTTGATGTGGCATTCCCTCCGGATAAGGTTTGTTCCATAAACACTACATCACCGGTATTGAGGTTAAGCTCAATACCGCCATTCACACTGTTGATAAAGTACTCATCCATGGACTTGTGTGACTCCTCCCATTCCCATAATCCTCCAATATAATGGCAGTACCATACCTCACCATTGACAGTAGCATAACCTCCATTACGCCAGTCGTAAGTTTTAGTATCGTTTGACCAATGGGGAACAGAAATATCCGGCAAAGCAGCTGATGATGGGAATGGCCCAAAATAATGTTGTATATCCGGGTTAACAGGTTGAGCCTGCCCGCAGCTGCATCCTGCACTTCCCACAGCGCTACCGATAGGAAGCACCTCCCCATTGCGTCTGACCCGCAGGGCGAAACTTACCGTATCACCGTAGGATTGGTTGCTCCGGTATTCGTAATTGTAGGAGAACTTGACCTTGATATCCCTAACGGCTTTGAAAAGGTAGCTCGAAAGGTCTGTGGTCTGGTCATCTTCCCAGTCCAATGTCTGATTTATCAAAGTCTCACTCCCTTTATTGCCTACCCACGGATGCTCATTCATGCCGAATGTGACGGCAATATCCTCCGAATCCTCTGATGAATCACCTTGGGTGAAACCATAGAGTAAACTCTCCTGCATAGGGATGCGGTCAAGTTTGAGAGTCTTGTCGTTTGAGATAGCTGTACCTATCTCCAGTTCATACTTGGTGCTCTTATTCGCTTTGATAAACGCCGCAACACTGTTGTCAACGGCATTCAGCATAAGCACGTACGAATCCCATTCTATCGTAGAGAAGTCCAGGGGGCACGCGAACTGCGTTTCATATATCCACCGGTCATTTATGGTGAGTACCTCGATAGTTGCCTGAGCGTTGAACCGGTCCTTAAGGTATGCATCCATCAGCAACTCATATGCCCTGTTCACAAACTCAAATTGAGATGTGAATGAGCGCACGACACCATCATAACTGTTGCGCTTATATGAGCAACGTATCTCATCCCAATTCTTGAGGTCGTCATCGCGCAACTCATAATCTATGCCGTTGATATGTAAGATGAATTTTGTGAGCATTTCCCTTTGTCGCCTTTTGTGGCAAAGCAAAAGTAAATCAAAATATTATTCATTCAGCGTAATTGGTGAAATCATGGAAATGCAAAAAGGCGCATAGCCATCATAACTATTTGAGTCTGTTGACTATGCGCTTAAATTGGAGCCGATAACGACTTTTATCATGGAAGCATGGGAGATGGGCATATCACGACATCGCCGCAGATATAATCCCGTTCGGATATCGCCCCATATAGATGGGCAATTCTTGTGGCCAGCAAGTTCGGCGCTTTGCTGAATTTGCCCTCTTCATTGATTATCATTATCTGGTCATCATCGATGTGAATAATCTCGATGTTGCCGTCAACGGCATTCCGGATTTCGTCAATCTCAAATGTCCTGCCATTTGCCGGGAAGAAGTATGCAACCTCTTCCCGGGTGGTTATCTTGGTCGGTTCGCTCATGGCATCACGCTGATAAGATTCTCGACCTTGAAACAGCGGAAGGCATTTTTCTCGGTGTCGAAATATGCCATGGTCTTGTATGAGGGCTTTGTCACTCTTCTGCCTCCGAGGGTAGCGCCGGCAGGAACATTTTTAAGTGTTCCGGTTGCCTTGCGGATGGTGCCGTCGGCTTTGGCGTAGTAGAATGTCACCGCTCCCTCTCTCATCGCTTTTGCGAGTCGGTATAGCTGCCACGCCTTTATCATGCAGATGCGCCACGCCTGCTTTGTGGATTTCCAGAGCTGCCACGCATACTTCATCACTCTCACTCGGAAATTTTTCTTTGTCTCCATATCTTTAAGATGTTTATTGGTTTGACTTGTTGTTTGTTATACTGTAAAGTTAGTACACAAAAACAGATATTGCAATCAGAATGACCACCATTTCAACACCTTAACATTTACTGACATTTCCATCTATTCAAGTGATTCTCTGAGCATTTTTCGACCAGCCGACAATCTGCTTTTCACAGTTCCTACCGGAATATTCAGTTTCTTGCCAATCTCATCATATGAGTAGCCCTTGGCATATAGAAGCACACACTCTATGCAGCAAGATTTCCTATTGCATTCACGGATGATTGAGAGTATGCGTTTGACTCTCGCTGACTGGTCAGCACCCACATCGACAGCGTATGGGTCATAGCCTTCAAGTCGGGTGAACATCACACATCGGCGCCGATTATACTGTGTGATATATGTGTTTTCCATAATCGTCAACGCCCATGGTTTAAAATTCTTGTCTGAGTCAAAGCGTTGACCTTGGCTCAGACATTTGAAGATTGTGTCGCTGGCAAGATCGTCAGCGTCTTGGGAGTCGGCATAGTATCTGCGGGCTTTCTGTCTGATCCATCCGGCATGTTTCACAACAAGCTCATCAATGCTCATCTTCTTCCTGATTTGGTGATGAGCATTTCGCGGGCTATCTCTCTTTCTTTCTCACATTGCGCCCTCATCTTCCGGGCGGCGCGGTGCATCCTTTCTATGGCTGCATCCACATCCGAAGGCCGCTTTGAGAGCATGTGCCGGATAATTAGCAACTCCGATAGAATTCTATCGCATTTTCTCTCAATTCGGTCTGGTCTTGATGAGTGACCTTTGCTGTTAAAATTACGTTTCGTCATAACTCTTTGCGGTTTTGCAAGGGGTTACTGACGAGCCGTATTTTAGTGCGGTGGAGGACTAAAAAAAATTGAGCCTGCCGAAACTGACAAGCTCAATTCATTAGGTATTCAGTGGGAGATTACATTTTCTTCATGGCATTAAGTTGCGCCTTAATCTCTCGATTGTGCCGGGCCACAAGATGGGCATATTGGGTGGCTTTCATTGTAGAGGTGTCAATCTGGAATTTGAAATGAGCCATCATTGCCGCCGTCTGCTCATCGAATGAGGAACGTATTGCGGATAGCTCAACATTCTCGGTTGTGCTTTCTTTTTCGAGCTTTCCGACCGTGCTTTTGGCACGTTCAAGGCGTGATGTCACCTCTGCTGCAACCCTTTGGTCTGGCATAGAACTGGCATTGATGCCGTACTCTATCATAACCTCCCGGACGCGTCCATGTTCATTCAGTGTGATAAGATTATGGCACATCGTGAAAATCACGACCTCCATCTTGGCTTTGACATAGTCATCGATAAACGACAGATAACTCTCAGCTCCTGGCTTATCGGCAATCTTTCGGTATTCAAAGACGATGTTGCGCAATGCTACCGTCAATCTTGACTCCGGTACAACTTCATGCTTATCACGGAGCACGTTCAATTCACCGCATACGAGGTCGATGAATTGTGCCATCGTCAGTTGTTCAAGTCTCTCAATCATATTTTCAGTTTGAATAGTTCATATTTTGATTCTATCGAGTCAACATGCTGCTGCTTTGTCTGGATGCGTATGAGATGCGCGAGTTCTGCAACACCACGCCTCATATTCTTGTCATCGTATCCGATGGGTGCAATTGGACTGCTGCCATTGACTGGAATAATCGGCACCGTGAATGGCATGCCGTCAAAGTCATTGGCATTGGGAATGACAACCGCGCCTCTTGGCATATCTACCAGAGTGGGCGTATCTGGAGTTAACCATGCACCTCCATTGTAGAATACGACCTCATGCCGGCCACCATCACCGACAATGGCAGGGCCACCCGGATGATTATCCGTGCCTTTGGCATACTTCGGGATGGGGGTGGCAGCTATAGTTGCCATTTGAATAGCTCCAAGCGCACTTACAAGGGCAATCATTGGAATTGCCGCGGGCATGCCTAATTGGCCTATAGTTGTTGTGATGCCCATCGCGGTGGAAATGGCAGCTTGTACCAGACTATTAGCTTTGTCCCATACAGCTTGCTTATATTGGAGTTGTTGCTTTTTCTTTTCCAGCTCCTCACTCTTTTTGGCTGTCTGAGCCTCAGCGGCGCGTTTGCGAGCCTCGCCCTCCTCTTCGGTGATGACTTTCTTCTCGACGAGTTCCGTAATACGTTCAATTTCTTTTTCTGATGATTCACTCAACGCATCTTGCATCTCCTCCAACCGCTCTATCTGGCCATCGTATAAAGCTGATGCAAGTTCGTTGAAAGCGTCTGCAAATTTTGAGACTTGATCAAGAATAAAATTGATCTTTTCGGTCGGATCCATATCATCCCACCATTTTTGAATTGTCCCCGTGGTCTTTTCAGATGTTTCGTTGATGGTGTCAATCGTATTTTGAGCCATTGCATCTTCAAGATCAGCCTTGGCCTTTTTTAACTTCCTCTCGGCTTCTATGCGTTGTTCAGCTGACAAATCCTCTGCGGCAACAACTTTTTCAAGCATCTCGACAATCCTTCTCGCAGTATCCTCTGCATACTGACGTTGAATCGCTGCGACCTTATCATTATACTCCTTTTCCAGATTCTCTCTTTGCTTGGAGTTCAGCTTGGATTCACTGAGTTTCTGAGCATACTCTTTTTTAAGTGAGGCCAGTTCCATGGTGAGCTTTACATCCCGCTTGGATTGCTCATCTGCATATTCTTTTTGAATAGCTTCCTGCTTTTTCTTATTGAAATCCTCAATCTGCTTTAAGCGTTTGGCATTGAATTTTTCCTCAATAAGAGCAACATCCGCGCCGCTGCGTTGAGTCTCCTCCAATTCCTTAAGTCTCTCCGCTTCAATTTGAGAAAGTTTAATATCAAGATATTCCTTGGAAGTCTCATCCAATGTTGCCAGTCTATTTTCCTGATTGATTTTAGAGAGCTGCCTCTGATATTTGAGTTCACAATCGGCCACTTCATTCTCGCATTGTTCGGCGAGTTGGATGCGGAGTGCGGTCTGAGTCTCGCCCTCACCCTTGATTTCATCAAGTTTCTTCTTGAATTTAAGCCGGATAGTTGCTAACTCCTTTTCATGACCGTCCTCCATTATGGCAATCTTGGATTCCTCCAATGCCTGCAATCTCTTCAATTCCTCCTTGGCGGCTTTATCTGCTTCCTTTGCCTTTTTCTTAGCATCCTTATCATCACCCCCTCCTGAGATAGCAGTGGGGTTCGTTCGAGGTGTAGAGGTACGATTCGGGCCATCGACGTCCTCCCCCTCAAGAGAGATGTTCACCGGTTTGAGTCTGCGTTCTGCCGCGTTGTTGATTTCGTCAGCGAAGTTGGCACCGATTTCTTTACCTGCATTGATGGCGATATTTTTGATATTATCCCACCCGTTACTGAATGCACTTTTGATTTTTGTCAATCCGGTCTCAAACTCACCGCTGAGAATAAGCATCACACCCTCAATGGCGGTGCCGGTGTTCTTAAATCCGTTGATGATTACATCAAATGCGGCCTTGGCTACGGTCCACAAGGATTTGAAAACGGCAATTATCATCGCAACCTGCACGCGGACATGACTTGATTCATTATACATATTGATGAACCAATTAACAATGTCAGCACATCCCTTGATGATGCCCGTCAGCCCCTTAGTGATGAAAGTCTTGGCTCTGGTGGTCATGATCTCGAAATTGGTACCGGACATCTTGAACACGGCCATAAGAACCTCGTTGAGTTCACGCTGGGCATTCATCTGTTCCTCGTTTACTTTTCCAAGTTCGCCCATGTTGTCTTTTGCCTTGTCAAGACTTGTATTGATGTCGGCGATGGATTGCAGCAGCAATGCACCTCCCTCAGATGCCGTGCGGCCAAATACATTCTTCATCACGCTGCCTGCCTCCTGGGAGTTTTCCGGTATCTCCTTAAGTTTGGCCGATACCTGCTGCACTGCCTCAAGCATGGTGATGTTGCCACTTTCCAAATCTTTCTGCATCTGTTTTGCCGAGATGCCCACGTCATTCAGAGATTGTTCAGTCTGCTTGGTCATCGCACGCAGACGCGTTCCGGCTTTCATTATGTTCTGAATGCCATCCTCATTGAATATGCCGTTGCGGGTCTCAGCCAGGATCGCCATGAATTCATCGGCGCTCACTCCGGCATCTCGAAGAGCAGGTGCAAACCGCTCTATGTTGGCAATCATGTTGCCGCTCATATCGGCGCCGGCCGTTATGCCATCTTTCATCAATTCATAGGCCTCATCCCACGACATGCCGAATTGCTGGACCAGAGTATTCGCCGCGCCTATCGTATCCGAATAACCTTTGCCCATTTTGTCTGCAAGGGTCTGCATGTCGGCCGTAACCTTGTCAGCCGCATCTCCGGTTGCGCCGGTGAAGTTCTCTGTCAGACGAGATGCCTCTATGAGTCCCTTGTTGTAGTCGTACCACCATTTGAACCCCGCAACAATCCCGGTAATACCGAGAAATGCCAGAACCCACGGATTGGCGAGTAATCCCATCAGAGTCTTCCCGAATGCGGTTACCTTGGTGTTCAATCCATCGAACACGCTGCCACCTTCACCCATCTCTTTGAAAGATGAGCCCAGATTGGCATTTATACCGATCATGTTGAGCATCGAGTCTGCCAACCCCTCATTCTTCTTCTTCAGGTCCTCAGCCTCTTTTGCAGCTTTCTTCTCCTCTTCGGCAAGTTTTTTAGCTGCTTCGGCGGCCTCTTTTTCCGCTTTGGCCTTTTTTTCTGTTGTGGTTGAGGAACGTTCAATTACCGCATTGTTGGCTTCAATCTTGTTGCCAAGAGCATCAATCTTCTGTTGAGCGTCTGCCGCGCTGAGGTCAACATACTTAAGGGCCTCGGAGAGCCGTCTGTTCTGTGCCTCCGCCTCGGCCGCCGTCGTGGCATCCTTGTCCATGATGTCTGACACATCCGATAGGGTCGCTTTATTGGCTGCCAGCTGACTGTCGATAGCGGCCAATGTCTGTGCATAGTTGGCATCTGAGGTATCAAGCATTCTTCTCGACTCTTCAAGTATCTTTGTCTGGTCGGCAACGTCCTGAATTGTGACAGCCTGCTGATTGAGTACGGCGTTGAGACTTTCGGTTGATACCACACCATTCTGGCCGGCAATGGCGTAGTTGCCGACATTACGCTGAAACTCTCCCATATCGGCAGCGAGGTCTTTCAGATGGGCATCGAGGTTCTGAATGGCACTTTCCATCTCTTTGCCCATTATCCCCTCCCGAGCTTCCGGACCGAGGTCTTTGTAGGCTTTTTTGAGGAGTTCCAACTGCTGTGACAACTGCACGTAACTCCCCTCGGCGGTCTGCATAGATTTCTCTTCAGCCGTCATTATCTGAGTCAGTGTCCGTTTCTCTTGGGTGAGGAATCGTTGAGTCGCAATCAAATCTGTTTGCGTCTGGCGATAGTCCTCTATGCTTTTCTTACCGGCTTTGAAAGCATCCTCGTTGTCTTTCTGGGATTTCTTATTGGCTTTTAACTGGACATCCAACTGAACCAGTCGCTTCACATGGTCATCATAGCTGTCGTTGTATTGCTCCAGAAGACTCTTTACTTTGTCATATTCGGTGTATGCCTCCCGTTGGGTCTTGTTGACTTTTTCCTGCTCCATCAACTGCCGTGAGATGGTGTTGGTGGTATTGGCAACCACACGGCTCTGCTCACTCATTATGGCGTTCAGTTTTTCCGTAGCGGCTGCCGCCTCTTTGGTCTTTTCGACAAGGAGTTTTTCAAGTTTGTCGATGTCTCCGACCACTTTGACAGGCACATCCACACCTCGCGCCAAATCCTTTGCCACGTTAGTATAAGTGGTGAGGAGTGCCTGCATCTCAGTGTTCAACTCCTTGATGTTATCAATGGTTTCCTGAGGCACCAGATCCGTTATCTTAATATCGCTCATCAGTATGGTGTTATATATTCTACAATCTGTTTATCTGTCGCTAAGTCTGCCCGATCAAATGAATATGATTCATCTGCATTCTTGACTATGACGACTGTTATATTCTCAATCCGGGCATATCCCTTTGCCAGACGGCGTATGCGTTCCAATTCACGCGCCATCCGGCTGTGTTCACACGCACAACTCATTTATATCCGCAATTCTTAAAGTGTTCCGATATGGCTGGAATCATCTTGTAAAGGATGAAGTATTCTATCGCAGTAGGACCGGGGAAGAGCAATTTATCTCCGTACTTGCTTACGATTGCAGGCCCATTGCCATTGCCGGGGTCAATGTTAATGCCTTCACCAATTGGCATTGCATTAATCTCGCTATAGAATGTGCCGTCAATCCAAAGGTTAGGCACATTCTCCGGTCGCGGTGGCAGCCCCGTTAGTTTGCCGGCCAGTGGAGGTGTTATCTCATTCTTCCACGCTTTGTATGCCGCATTGCGCTTATACCAATAGCCAGGCTCATTGAAGAATGGGTCATCGTCATATGTCGGCGTCAGCTGATTCTCATTTCCATCTACACCCGTATACATCTGCTCCTTGATCAAGTCAAGCATCAGCAGCGATTCTCCTTGAATACATTTTATGCACGCACCCTCGAATCCGTCTGAAATCTTCATGATTATGTCGGCCACCCTCTGAATATCCATATCTAAAAAAGAAAAAGGGGGCTGAGATTTTCACCCCGCCCCCGATGGTCTATGATTGTTATAACCTACTTATTTGCTTTTCTTGGCAGGTTTGGAAATGAGGTTGTAAACCTGACTGAGCATCTTCTTTCGGGTCTCTTCATCCCGGTCGAGCCAAAAGAGATTGAGGTGTCTTTCCTCAAACTCCTCGGCGGTCATGGCCTTTATTACCGGCTCATTGAAATTCACACCTTCGTAAATCATTCCGATACCTGAATTATACCCTTGATGCCACTTGCAAACAATACACTGGGGGATTTAAGCCCGACTGTGCCTGTCCCGGCGATGGTAATGGTGTTTTCAGACGCGTTATATGTGGCGGCTGAGGTAGAACCATTGAGAACCGTGCTGCCGGCCTCTGCAATAAGCGGGCCATAGATTCCGGTCACATCATACCCACCTACTTTCTCAATGAGCTTGTAGGCATTGCCCGATGTGGCCGTCTTAGTGAGAATGACCTCAGTAAGCCCGAGGGTCAGTTTGGCCGGATTGAAGTTGAGCTGGATGTAGTCGAAATTAGTCGCAGCGAGCTTGGCATCAGTGTGCGAGAACGATACTGTCATGGTCGCTTTTGCCGAGGATGTCGGATGCGGTGTGGCGTCTGAGTATATGGTTGACATATCATAGGGCGCAAGCACATCCGTACCGTCACTGAGACCATAAAGCATATTGTTCTCATCGAAGAAATATACTCCGCGTGGGGTGCTGGCGTTGGCAGCCCGAGTGATTGATGCGTGAAGTTCCGGATAGAACTTATTCATGGTGAATGTGTCGATGCGTGCCGAGAATCCGTTGAACTCGGTCGGGCCATATCCGTTAGTGGCAGTCTGGGCCTCCCCGCCGTTCTTGGCATACTCGGTGAAACGTACAATGCCATATACACGCTCATTCTCATCGGCATGAACAAGCTCCTCCAGCTTATCAGCAGTGAGGTCAGCAGGTAGTTTCGCATTTGCCCCTACGATAATGGCTCCGATCATCTTGCCGAAATCAGGCGGGCATTTCGATACGCCCGTGTTGAGTTGCGCATTGGCGCATGTTCTTGTTTTTCTCATTGTATTCTACAATTTTGATTTTTTACTATTAATTCGAGATTGGTAAGGTTAATGGCATCTATGGGTTCGCTCACGGCATCCCCGGTGCCTGTGTGCGCCCCATATCTGCCATATGAATAGTTCTCCGAGTATTCGTGTGCCACATCTCCATCATATCCGAAATCAAACCTGCCATCCTCTTTCAAGGCCTCGATGAAACTCCGGTATATCGGTCTGAGGATATTCCTGAACGATGTCTCCAACCGCTCCTCATTACTCCATTGTTGCTTGGATGAGCAGGCGATGAGGATTCTGACTTTCGCCTTTGAGTAATAGTCCGGGGAATTGCGCTGCTCATTGAACGGGCAAAACAATGCTATCAAGGGGAATTTATTCTCATTGCCGTGCGGCGTCCGGCTCAGTTCATCAAGTCTGTCCTTGACGTATTGGGCGTTGCCGAATGTGTAGTTGATTTCTGGGCAATCAATATCCCGTAGGCCGCCTTTGAGGTCTGAGGCCATAAGAGTACAACCGACTGCAGTTCTCTTCACCACATCGGCAAGAATCTCTATTATTTCACGGCTTCGGGTCATAGGTTGAGGGCATTGATTTTGGTTATCATGTCATTTGAAATGCTTATACCGGATGTGGTGCAGTCCGAAGATTGGCACCACTCGGCAAAGCGTCTGTTCCTATCCACCATCGTATTCCACACGCTCACCTGTCTGCGGATGGGGGCAACGTAGGTATTCGCACTCTTCAGCAATACTAATCCGGTGATGGACGATTGAGTGTTGGCATCGCGGAGGATGTGGAAGAACACATAATCGGCAAACGACTCTTTGAGCCGGTCGCAAACCGCATCCATCTTTTCGTTCCTGATTGGTTCTTCATCCTCGTCAAGACAGACAAGATAGGCGTTGAACTTGTTGCCGAGTGTGGGACCGAGCATCTCAACGAGATATTGCTCCTGAAACTCCGCGATGTATGCCTCTATTGCGGTGCATACTTCTACGGAGTTGGCGTTTGGTAAAGTACCAAGGGAAGCATTGAGAATATGCCTCGTGCCTTTCGTGAAATAAGAACAGTCGATGAGCATCTTTACTCGGATTTTTTAGAACGCTTGGATGTTTTCTTGGCGGCCGCTGCTTCCTTAACATCATCCGTCTGTACATCTTTGGTATCATCAGGGGCCGGTGTTTTATCGTCAGTGTCGAGGTCTACCTCTTGCAAATCCTCAACTTCGATGTATTTGTTATCCATTGGTTCGGGTACGTTGGAATCAGGAGCAATTACTTCGGGCTCAGTATCGGTCTCCTCAATTGCAGGGATTCCGACACCATATTTGGGAAGTCTGGCGGTGATGTCCTCGGGAATCTCGGCCCCATGCTGAACGGCTATCGAGAGTACCAATCCGAGAAGTTCGGCAAGTTCATGCTGGGAATTGCACATTGCTGCATGGTCTTGCTCCATCGCATTGACATGCTCCTGCAAAGTTGTAATCACTGCTTTTGTTTCGTCACGCTCTTTCCTGAGTCGGACTACTTCATCAGAAGCCGGACCGGCGCCCGGGAGAATTGCGAGAACTCCCCGGGCTACCTTGTCGCGGCAAATACGGCGGACGAAATCGAGTTCATGGGATTCACCCCTTACGATTATGTCCATTAGCCTTCAGTTGTGATGGTTGTTGTCTGAGTTACAGGTTTGGTGATGGCTGCTTTGAGGGCGGCCAGATCACCATAAGCGTATGCGAACGGCATATACACGGGGAAGATTACCTCCTCCTGAGCGATGAGTGCAACCTCATTGGAGAGGATGTAGTCAACGTCAGATGCCCATTCGAGCGTCATTGCGGTATAATCCACAATGGATGCGGCATTGGGTGAGAAGTCTCCGAGGATGTATTTGCCGGGCATGATGCCGGTGTATTCGATGATGGGACGAGATGCGATGTATTTCACACCGTTGACAATCGTGATGATGTCAAGTTTTCTGCCGAGTGCATCTTTCTCCGACATGATAGCGTTTACAGTCATCGGGTTCAGCACTATAGCATTCGGGAAATACTCGCCATAGGTCATCACGGCAAATGCGGTGTTGACCACATCCTCGGAGTTCGGGGCCTCGATTGATCGGAAAGCACCATTGTTCACTTTCCAAGTAACAGCGGCAACGGTTGCCTCTGCCTCTTCTGCGGCAAGAGCGGCGCCGATGATGAGAATCTGGCGGTCGTTCATCTTGACAAGAGAATGGGTCTTGTTAAGGCCGGACGCCGAAGATGCATTCTCGATGGTGATTTGCATGCCGTCAAGAATCATCGGCTGAGGATTGGTGAACTCAATGATGGTATCCTGCTTGTTGTTGTAGGGCGTGATGCTCTTTACACTGCCGGCAGCTCCCTCCACGAGTGCGCCGGTAATTATGTTCTCGACGCTGTCAACTCCCTGATGGTTGACAATGCCGAGGAGGTTCTCGCCATTGCCGTCACCGAAGAGGATATTCCAGTCCTCAGCCATACGCACAGCCTTGGGCAGCATGCTCAGTACCCATGAGCGTACAAAAGTACGCGATTTGAGCATACGCTTTGAAAGGGGTATGTAGGTACCGAGTCGCTTGACTGAGTAGCTCTGCTCTTTGAATTTGAGGCTCGATTTGGGCAGGCGTCCGTTCTCGGAAACGTATCGGGCGTTACGGTCCATGTAGTCGCACTGCGTGAACGACAGGTTAGGATAGTTCGGGTCACCTGCAAGGACGGTCAGCACCTCACGCATATGCAGAGGCTTGTTGGCGATGGGAGATACAACGCGGTTCTGCTGCTGGGTGATCTGGTACGTACCCTCGTAGTTGTCGGTCATTGAGACAGGAGCGGCATCAGCCTCTTTGAGTGAGAATCCCTCGAACTGACCGGATTTGCGAGTCTTGCCGCTTGCGAAGTCAGCAAACTTCTCGCTGTCGAGCATGTCGTTGAATTTCTCGTTGAACTTGTTGATGGTCTCCAGCGATACGCCCTTCTTCTGAAGTTTGTCGATGGTTTCGCCCATCTCCTTGATCTGCTTGACGAACTGCTCATTGTCAGCTTTGAGGGTTTCAAGCTCCTTGAGGTTCGCCTCCTTCATCTGAGCACCGAGGGTTTCAAGAGATTTCTTCAAATCGTCATCAGAAATCATGCCGGCGTTCGACTTGTTGACTACCTCGGTGAAACCGCTTACGATTGCATCTACGAACTGCTGCTGCTCAGCAGGGAGTCCGGAGGTCTTGATGCTGAAGAGCTCACGGACTTCTTTCTCTGTTAATTTTGCCATATAGCTATATGAAATTTATGGGTTAGGTTAATTCTTGATGTTGTCGTTGAGAGCCGCCCAGAAAGAGGCGGATGGGGCTGGTACCGGATTGTTCTTCTCGACAACCTCCGGCTCTTTGTCCTCCTTGACCTCTGTAGGGTCGGCAGGACTCTCGTTGATAATGGCATCGTTTCGATATACACGGCTCCAGCAGTTAGGGCAACGCACAAATGCCAAAGCGTCAGTGATGCTCTTCTCGGTAAGAGTCTCTTTCGTCCCTTTGAGAGAGTCAATAATGGAGATTACCTGCTCCCGGACTTCGGGACGGAAGTTCTCCATGTATCTCCGCGCCTCACCTCGTGCCGTATAGGTGAGCCAATCGCGGGCGGCATCCTGAACTTCGGTTGTGAAGTTGCTTTCTTCTTGTGAATCGTAATCGAACTGATGACCACAGCAGGGGCAACTTACGATGGTGCCACCCGCAAGGGATTTGAGTAACAGGTTCAGTTCCATATCATAATTTTTAAGTCGCTCGTCTGAATATCCGCGCTGTTCGAACGCTTTGCGGATAAATGCGACGGCATCTCTTACCTGCTCCTCAGTGCTGCCGGATTTGAGGCCTACCAGAAACGTCTGAGGATTCGCCCCCCAGTTCGTCAATGTGGAATACTCATAGAGTTTCCAGATGAGTACCTTGCGGCGGTCCTCCTCATCACGTGCGATTGCCTTCACGCCGATAGAGTGCTCCAGCGTGCGACCGCACTCATGGAACAGCTTGTAATCGGTGAACACATCGCGGCATACCTGCTTCTCAAGATTCATCTTGCCGGTCATGATGAGGTTGCCCTCTTTCTCTTCTCCGGACAATGGCACGCCAAGCAATATGCGCTGGTCGTGATTGAGGAACCAACGCGCCTTTGCTATGTCATTCTTCAAGGTGTCCTTGAACGAACCTGGCATTGAGATGTCGTGCTGAACATCCTCGATGCCTATACCGTTCACCGCTACGGTAACGATACCTTCATCAGTCACGTCAAGAGCCTTGGTTTCGTACTGGAGACTCTTCATCGCCTCCGGCTTTGTCGTTTTGCTCATTGCTTTCTCCTTTCGAGGTTGTTGTGTTTATTATATTGTTTACTGTCTCTAATTCTTCGGGGGTCATCTCGAATTTGAGCTTGCCGAATAATGGGATGGTGTCAGCCAACTGGCTCTCGTGCATCTCGGCTCTCACATCATCAAGTGTACATAATCCCGCTTGAAACTGCTTAATCTTGCGGTCGAACGCCAATGTCTTGACTTGCTCCCTCTCTTTGTTGCCGACTTGCAGACATGCCACATCAGAGAAATCACAGTCGATGTAGTAGCCTTTCTTCTCCAGTCCGAGAAATGCCGTCAGCTCCTCGCAGAATCGTTTTGCAGCCGGGATAATGGTGGAAGTGTAGACACTCTGCTCCGCTGACTCTTGATTACTGAATGTGGATTGGTCTTTGCGAGGCACGAGAACTGCCGGAATACCGAACACGGAGGCTATCTTTATCGCGTCCTCCAAAGTCTCCTCAAACGGCATCAGATCCTTAATCGAAGAGTTGACTTGAACAAAGTTCATCGGGACATCTGTAACGACATAGGGAGATTTGCCATCAGTCAATCCATATTTGCCGTTGAACTCATCCTGCAATTCTTTCTTCTCGGATGGTTTGAGTGCTACGGTGCCGCTCTCATCCTGCTTGTTTGCCACAATGAAACCAATCGCGCCACGCTTGACATATATCACATTACGCGCCTCATATACTGCAATGAGGTTGGCAATGGGTTTCTTCTGTGACTTCAGACGGCTCTCCGCCTTCAAGAATGTTGAGCTGTGCCTCATATCGGGGACGCCGTCTCGGTCATGCCATATCTGATGTGTCGGTATGGTGTATGTCGAATACGGATCCATATCGAGGCGGTAGCCCTTGATGAGTTCGTCAATCGTTGCTATGCCGTAAATAGGAATACCGAAATTGTATTGCATCGGGATAACCCTCATCTTGTCGGCTGGTAGTACCCAAAAGTTTGAGCAATATTGGCATTTGAGAGTATCCGGCCCGAACGTCTCTGCCATGGCTGCTCTCATAAAGGTATTGCCGGTGCAGAATTTGTATACAAAATGAGAATACACCAATTCACGCCATGACATCACCGGATTTGGTTGACGCAGAATGGCGTCCACGTGGTTGCGGTTGCACCATACGATAGAATCATCCTTGACCCTTTTGAGGTCATAGTGTGCCTCGCTGATTCTCTTGGCTATGTAGTCGATGGGCCAGAACACCTCCGGAACACTCCTGAACAATTCCAGGAAGTTATTGCCGCATACAGTGGGATGTGTGATAGAATCCATCAATTCAAGAATCTTGTTGTATCGCACATCCGCCACGGATGATCCTGTTGATGTCGGAATCTCATCACGCACGGCTATCTCGGTCGATACCGGCTCTGATGCCGATTTCAACCCCATTGCTCGGGCAATAGGCTCGCCGATGTATTTGTCTAAGATATTCATGCGTCTTTGTTTTACCGCAAAGAAAAGCAACAATCACACACGTTGAGCCAAATCGCCAAAATCTTGAAAATTCACACCATTGAAAAATGTCGGTTATAATTCGATATTACAATAAGTTACAATGTCAGCTAAACCGAAAACGACTTTACAACGAACTTCACGAACCCACTTAAAACGGCGCTCGCCTCCTTGCATTCAGCATCTTTGTTGTAGTCAAGTAGGCAGCTCATGAAAGATGAGTATTCACCATCATTATTCGTTTTGACCTCATTGAAGAGTATGTTGTTTCTCACAAAGTCGGATGTGGCTGCTATGCGTCTGTCTATATCCGGCGTTTCCTTATAAACTCTGACTTCCTCAACCTCATCTCTCAGTTCGCGTACAAAGGGATAGTAAGCCGGACTGCACTCTATTATGATGCTGCCGCATCCTTCCGACAATAATATTTCCTTAATCTCTTCTGTTGATGTAGTCTCTCTGAACGCCGTGCCTACGATATGCCATTTGGAACCACACATTTTGCCGTGGACCATCACAAATCTGCCATTGATGTTAGGAATGGCATAGATTATATCCTCGCTGTATTTGCATTCAGTCTCGGGGTTGTAGAAGTGGACGGCGCCATCTTTGCTGAATAGATTGCGCTTGCGCTTGTTGGAGAACATCGTGAACTCATCTTTGAATACATCGCACACGATATACCGGAATGTATCGGATAGGTGGCCGTGCTCTTCGTAGGTCGTGCCCGTGGTCTTATTCTTCACTTTAGTCTTTGCGATAGCTCCGTTGGCGTCTTTCTGGACACTCATATAATCCTCAGTGGAGGTGATGCAGTTTTCTCCAATCACGATAGAATATCCGGGATACTGCGAATCAAAAATGGTATTGATGAACTCACCGGACATTGGCACACTCGGATTCTTGTTGCCGATCATATCAATAACCTCTATACCATCTTTCTGCAACTGGTCTATGAACAGGTCGAAGAACGAACGGCACTCATCATCTATGGTTGAGCCGTTCTTGGTAGAGGCATCGCCGTGGAGGTAGATTCTATTCACCCCATATTCATGCAATCTCTTGGCTACAAGTTTGGCCGCCTTCCTCGCTGAGTTGTTGGGAGCCTCGGCACACGTTTCATCAATCTGCCTTAACTGATAGCCGTCTGACGTATCAAGCTGCCAATAGGTGATGGATATGTATGGCAGTCGGTTGTTGTCGATGCTGAGGTGAATAGGCAATTCGGGATTATATTCAACCTCGGCCGTGTGCATGCCACGATTGAAAGAACTGAAGAACTCCGCTCCGGTTCTGATAACACCCCATTCTCCGAGTGCATACACGTTGTAATAATCCGGATCATGTTCGCGGTCATATTCAAACGTGGCGATACATTGCTCATCGTAGTAGCCATATGTGCCATCGGGAGAGCCGACAACCCAAAAGTTATTGAGGTAGGTTGTCTGAATTATAACCGTATCTGGAGCGTGTTCTATAAGTTCCCCGGTTCTCTTGTGCATGATGGTGCGAGGCTCATTCATACGAATGGATTTTACCTGAGTGAGTGCAGCCGGAAGCTCCCGCCCACCGAGTTCTACCACCATCGGCACATCATGCCAATTCTGTTTGTCGAATACGTCTTTCTTTATCCAGTGTGTTTCCTTGATAGGGTTGAACGTGGTGATGATCTGCTGCCCCTCCATACCACGCAAACGGAGTCTTATCTGCTTGTAGTCCTCCGGCTCATACTCTGACCATTCATCAAGTATGACACGCTTGAATGATGATAGACCTTTGATTTTCTCGGCATCGTCAAGACCCTTGAACACGATACGCGCATTGTTGTCGAGGCATTTTATTGTCTTGGTGCCGTCTGAGAATCTGAAATGGCCGGCAATCCCGAGCTGATCGGCTGCTGTCTTGAAGTCCTGATATACGGAATCCTTGATGGATGCTCCGACCTTACGCATTACAAGATGATTCGTACCCTCCCACATCGTCATGATGAGGACATCTTGAGCCATACTATAGGTTTTGCCCGATGATGAACCACCGAACAATATTATATTGCGGATGCTTGTGTCCTGCATCAGTTTCAGCAGGTGAAAGCCGAGAGGGTTGAATTTCTTGTAATTCAGAATCATTTTACACTTTGATAGGTTTTAGGGCTGATTTACTTGCGCGGTTCGGTATTTCCCCGAGGATTTACAAACCACCACTTTCATTATGAAATCAAATTATCCGTTTTGCCTTACACTATTCATCTTCGTCATCAAACCCTATACGCAATTCACCGGAGATGTTGTTGGACTTCACATTTACCTCACTCGGGGCGTACCATCCGTTAAGGCGTGCCAGCTCTCGGATTGCCTCAATCTTTGATTCAAAGGTATAATTCACCTTGCCATTGTCATTGGTCATTGTCTTGATGGCATTGGCGGTGGATTTATGAAGCTGCTGGGGACTTCTCATCCTGGTTTTCCCTGTCTTTGGATCGCGGAAACTCAAATCTGTCGGATTCGCCCGCATGATGTCCATCAGTGCTCTTTGCGCCTCATCTTTCATCGCGATTGTCGATTTGCGGCGCATCTCCCGATATTCCTCTATCCTTTGGTCTACCTTAGGAGTATTCCGCAAAAGACTTGCCTCCGTCGCAAGCGCCTCATCGCTGTATCTTCCCTGCCCATATACGACACGATACGCCTCTGAAGCGTTACCACCATTCATGGCATATTCAAGAGCGAATGCGTCTTGCCTTACGTTGATTGGACGATCACTGTTTCTTTTCTTCGCCATATTGATTCTATATTTCGATTGTAATAAAATGATGTTGATAATTAGGGTGGCTGAGAATTACTTTAACAGATGACTTTTACGCATGAGCTATTATCTGCAAAAGTCATTCTATATGATTTTTCTTTAACCCGCCCCAGATTAAAATTTTGCCGTTGCGTAAAATTCTACCCGTAGAAGCGATTTTGAGAACGATTTTGGCACGTTTTCCATAGGTTTGAGGTGGGGATTGTGCCAAAATTGCCTCCCGAGAGAACGCTTTTTGCGATTTTGGGAACACTTCATGAAGTTTACTTCGCAAAGTCTACCGGTTCGAGATTCCGATAACGTTCAACACGATCGGCTTATCTGCAAAAAGCGTCGATGTCGCTATGAGGGTGGCGCCCGTGGTGATGATGTCATCATACACGATGATATGAGGCTCGGCTATCTCCCGCAACAGAATGAAATCCGGATGCAGTCGGTCCCGGTTCATCGTGGCCACCGCTCCATCGTAGAATGGAATGCCGAGGTCAGCGGAAATGTGCCTGCATACCTCAGTTGCGAAATGATAGCCTCCATCATGCCGGCGGCGTGGTGTGGTCACAATGGCGAAACTCTCAAATGAGTTTACAATCTTGCGTAGGAACTTCACCGCCTCATCCGCAAATGTGCGTGCGTCATCCGGCGAGGATTTGATTTCTCTGAACGGACGCCCCTCTTTGCTCCTCTTGAATTGCGAGAAGTAGAGAGTATCCCAGATATAGTGCATAGCCCAACGGGGCGAGAGGTCACAGAGCGGAACCTTATCACTCATCAGCTTAGGTTTGCCCGGATCGTCGTCCCATTGGTCCATGCGTATAATCTTACTTCTGCGTCTGGTCATTAAATATGCGATTTATGCCCTCTGATATAGGCGTGTACGGCAAAGGTACTGTAAAAACTCCCTCATCAACCGATTGCGCCACGCGGTCAAAATCACGCTTTTCTGCAATCAATTCAATTTCAAGAGGTTTATAACGCTTGACCATCTCAGCGAGTTGCAGTGTCGATGTCTCCTCCGGATTGACAGCATTAATGAGCTGCTTGTTGCATCCCCACGCATAGATGAGGCTTTCCACGATGTCATCAATGTAGGTGAAGTGTCGCACGTTCCGCCCCTCGTTGTATAGTCTCACCCGCTCCTGATTGAGCAGGTGCCAAAGAAGAGTACCTTGACGAGGATGGGAACCGTAGACGTTGTGAAACCTCACGCCCGTAGCGAATGGATAATAGCACTTGGCATAATCCTCATCGAAACGCTTGCTGATGCCATAGAGGGATGTTGCATTGCCCGGCGTTGCCGTGGATGAGGATGCGTAGACCAATTTCACGTTGTGACGCTTGCATGCGTTGCACACTGCCATAAAGGTCTGTATGTTGTCGTGGATGATGTCTGATTGGTTCTGGTTGAATACAGAAGTCTGAGCGGCGAGATGGTACACGCAATCAATGCCGGACAGATCGGCCGAGGTGAAGAAGTCTCCAGCCTCTATGCCATTCTTCCGGTCGATGCTCTCCACTTGCACGCCACGCTTGATAAGAGCGGCGGCGAGAGCCTTTCCAATAAAGCCCTCGCCGCCGGTGATTATTACTTTCATGATTATTTCTCGTTGAGATTGTCCAACAGTTCCTCTGCCTCTCTTCGGGCAAAATCCGGATCCCACACGTCAACAAATTTCTTGATGTTGACCCACGCGCCCCACCAGGCACGCACCTGAACGATGTAGGCCGGAGTAATTAGATGTCCTCCCAATCCGGCTGGATACTCATCGGATGTTTTGATACGATACTTCTTTCTCATTGTGATTGTTGGTTTGATGTTGTTAATTCTATGGCACGAAAAAGCGCGACTGACTTTTTAAGGTCAATCGCGCCGGGCATCGGATTATGTAGATGAATGATGAGATAAGGAACTACAAATTATCCGATAAAATTTGAATTTCGTATGCTATGGTGTCAAGGGCATCCTTAAGTTTTTTTCGCTCCGTTAGAGTGAACCCATCCCGCTTTCCGTTGACAATATCATTGTTGAGTTTATGACACAACCATGACCGGGAACGCCCGAAGAAACGCTCTGCGATATAGGACACTTTCAGAACTTTCGAGATGTCCTCTCTTTTGAGGTCAACCACAGTTCTATCCGGTGCCATACCCTCTCTTTTAAGTCGTGCAAGAGTTTCATCAGCGAGACGCTGACCCTCTTCCGATTGGGCACGCTCCAATATTTCTTTAATCAAATCTTCGTCTGCCATAGTTTTTATTTTTTTAAGAGGGAACCGCTCCCCCTTTCGGGGGAGGGTTCTTTGTTGGGAGGTAGTCTCTTTAGACTTGGGTCAGCTCCTTGACTACTGCTCTGATGTAGTCTCTGAGGATTCTCTTGTCGCTCTTGTCAGTCATTGTTCTGAACTTGATAAGGTTTGCGACTACCTCGATGATTCTGAATATGAACTTCTCATCATTCATTTTTGAATCGTTTTTAAGGGTGAAACATGTGAATTATCTCTTTGTCTTAATGACACTGCAAAGTTACTAAACTTTTGTTGAATATGCAAATTTTTGAGGAACTTTTTTTTCAAAAATTTGCTCTTTTTTACAATGCCTCAAACTCCGTCTTACTTACTTCCAATAATTCAGAAAACCGCTCCATAATTATCCGCTTTATCTCCTGTTTGTGGAACTCAATTGCCAATCTCTCATCCTCAGACAATTTTTCCTCCACCTCTTGATCAAGAGTTCTCCCGTGATAACTATCAATTTCCAACTTGCAACGGAAACTCTTGTTGATTTGCTCTATTAGATACTCGGCTGATGCAATATCTCTGCGGATAGCATCAGCCTTTATGAATTGCTCGTCCGTCATTCCTCACTTCCTTTCAGATTCTTGCGATATAGAACGTAGGTAGCCATCCCATCAAAGGCTATATCATTGTATCCTTCGCGTTCATACCATCGGGCTATCTCACGGAGGGTGCATGCTTTTCGCCACTCCAGGAACACAAACTCCATCCCCTCGGCTCTGGCTATCTCTTCTGCCTTGTGGAGAAGTTTGCGGGCGAGTCCTTTCCGGCGGTATTCCGGTTCCACCCATAGCGCACCGAAATACGCCTGAACTTTGTACTCACCCTCCGGCTGATCGTAAATCTCTAAATGAGCAGACGCTCCCTCGGTGGTGATGAGGAAGCGTCTGCCGTAGTGCCATCTTTGCTCTTGTATGTGCATTGTTATCTTTGATATTGTGGGTTGTCGTGAATGTTACCGAGAATCCCCATCTCCGGGTCAAGGTGATGAAAGTCTGCCAGGAACTCATATAGGTTCTTTTGGAACTGTACTATCCCGGTTCTGTTGTCTTTGAGAAGAACTACATCATCTTCATAGATTTCCTGACCATCATTGCTGACGCATCCCGTGAATTGCCCTACGGTGTAAGGGTCTACTTCTACAAAGTCGCAGATTACATCCTCACCCTTGCAAGTGCCACAAGGAATGATGTGAGCCGTCTGACTATCGGGGAAGTAAGCGAGTGATCCGTAGAACCACTCTCCCGATTTAATGCACTTGCCTCTGAATTTAATTGGTCTCATAACTTGCTGTATTTCTCGATGATTGCTTTAATGCACATATCGTAGTAGGCGCGAAACCCTACGATAAGTATTTTCTATGCGCTATTGCCAAATCATCTTGCGTTGAATTGGCATATATCGTTGTTGTATTAAGAGAAGAATGCCCGAGTATCTTTGAAACTTGCTCTATTGGCATTCCTCGCCTTAGTGCAAGGGTTGCGGCAGTGCGCCGGAACTTATGCGGATGAGCCTTCTCGATACCTAAAGATCTCCCTAAACTCCTAATCATTACCTCTACGCCACTTCTTGCCAGGCGCGATGGTCTTTTGTTACCTCTTTTGAAGTGGGAAATAAAAAGTGCATTACAGTCATCTTCGCGAGTCTCAAGGTATGCTTTAAGCGATACGCAGCATCGAGCATTCAGGTAAACTATTCTAAATTTAGATCCTTTACCTTTCACCAAAACTTTACCTTCTTCCCAATCGACGTCCTCTTTATTTATCTCGGTCATCTCAGAGACCCTACACCCGGTAGAGATTAGAAAATCAATTATAGCCTTATCCCTAATTGAAGGGGCATTGCTTCGCATTAATTCAACCTCTTGTTCCGTGAATGGCTCTTTGACAAATTTTGCCTGCCTGATCTTCTTTATCCGCGTCAATGGGTTCGTCGGGATTAATCCTTCTTCGTAAAAAAATAAAAAAAAAGAAGATAGGTTTCTTCTGATATTGTCTTGGTTACAAGCACTTGACCCGGTAGATTTTTTATATGTAAGAAATATTCTTACATCCTCAGTCGTGATGTCTTTGATGTGCTTATTGACATTGTTGAAGAACTCGGTTAGAGTCTTCTTGTAATACGTCAAGGTTTGAGGGCTTAACCCTAAAGCACTTTTCGCGACAAAAAATCTTCCTATTAACCCCTTGTCGGTGCCATCATAGACCACAACCGCTCGCTCTGTCTTTACAAGGTCGTATGGGTCTAATGCTAAAGCAATGAGCGAGGCGACTTCCTCCCCCAACTCACGACCGCATATCAGTTGGATCTGGGGGACAAGCCCAGCCATCATTTCGCTTTTCTCATTCATATCTCGTCAAATAAAGATTCTAATTTAGAGAGTCAATGATTCGGCTGCCATGGGTTTATTTTGGCAAATTCCTGTTGAGAAATCTGCCGAATACTGAACAGATTGGTTGGGATAGGGTCGCGAACTTCGTTGATCGCATAGGCAAACACAAAGTCATCAGGAATCAATGTATTATGACAAACTACATATCCCGCCATTCCGTTGATCATCATATTAAGGGCGCACATTTTCACGCTCACTGGATCTAGGTCTTCAGCATAGAATATATGCCGCTTGTTCCAATCCGCGTCCTGCCATAGCGCGAGAAGATTTCGTCCGGACCCACAAGATGGCTCGTTGCTGAAGATAGTACCCTGGCACTCTTCCTGCTCCCTTATACATCTCGTCATCAGAACTCCAATTGAATAAGGCGTAAAGTATTGCCCCATACGAGAAGCCTTGCTCTTGGATTGAAAACACCACTCGTAAACTTCACCAAAGAAATCTACGCACTTATGCTCCTTTTGATATTCAAGCGCACACTTGACCCATAGAGTCAATGCCTTGGAAAATACAGGATGCTCAGATTGCGCAACTGCCATTATGGTGCTATAATCAACGTTAGTTTTGATGAGGTTTTCTATACTGAATAAATCTATTAGCCATTGTAGCCAATCTTGAAAACACACAGGAATATCCCTCCCCGTTTTTGTAGCAAAAGCGATAATAATATCAGCTGCCTTTTCTGAGTCAGTCTTCATTTCTTGCTGTACTTTTCGATGATTGCTTTGATTTCGGATAGACACTTGTCGCGGTCGGCAGGGGTGCGGAAAATGAGGTTAATATCATCGACTACACCCATGAAGTTCTCGCAATAATCTATGGTGATTTTGATTTCATAGGTTTTCTGCTCCTCCTGCCACGTCATCCATGCGGTGTAAGGGTCGAGCGGATATTGCTCATAGAGGGCGCGTGAGGGGAAGAGCATAACAATGCCATCTCGCAACCAACGCCCATTCCTGTAAAAGTGCTCTATATCTCCGTTCCTCTTTTTTACCACTATGCAAGAATCAATGGTCGGGGACACATGGTCAAGTTTCACATCGCCATGCGCAAGAGAGAAGAATGGTTCGCCCTCATGCCCTTTCAGCAGCTCGCAGAGGTTCAGTTGTTTGTCTTCCGCCTTATCGCAATTTGCGACATCCTGCGATAAATTGCGATTCTCTTTTGTTTCCATATCTTCGGTTGGGGTTGATTCGGGTTCGGTGGAGGGTAAAAGTTGGTGTTCTGCCATATTATGATATTCTTTCCCGAAACGGACTGCGTAACAGAATTTCTCATCAGGATAGTATGCTACGATTTGACCAAGTTCTCTGTTTTTATGATTGTGAATTACCCAATCTCCTACTTCGAACTTCGGCTGAGGCTTCTCATGAATGACGGAACTTTCTTCCGCTTTTTCCGTCATTTGTTCCGTCATTTCGCAATACAGCTCCTTGAACTCGGCGAGGGTGAGGATGGGCAATCTACAATATTTGCAGGTTGTCTCATACCACTCTCGGTCGCAAGTGTGATAAACGTTGTCGTGGGTATTGATACGGTAGCATGTTTCGTCACCAAAATTCTCCCAGCCTTCTTCTTTACCTGAGCAGTACCACTTATACCCATTCTCATGCAGGATAGCAAGCAGCTCCTTGGCCTCCTCCTCAGTCGGGGTGTGGACTACGGTGTTTTTGGGGGTAGGTTTCAGTTTCATAGGTCAAAAATTACTTTTTGAAGATTGATTTATCATACAGTTCCTCCATGAGTTGCAGCTTCTCATGATAGCCCGGCTTCTTCAAGGTGCGGATGCCGGTATACTTGCTACGCAAATCGGCCATGGACACGATGCAATGCTTTCGCATCAGCCAGCGCAATACGCGGATTGCATCACTGCGATGATAGCTACGCGCTATCTCGCCAAACACGAGGCCCGGCACAATCGCATCAGCATATTCTTCTGCCAGACGATAGATTTCATTCTCGGTAATCATGATACTCAGCTATTTTTAGTCGATAGATAACCCTGCGGAGCTTTAAGACGCTGGGCGATATAGTTCTGGAATTTCTTGTGCAGCGAGGCATTCAGCGTATCATTGCGCACAAGCATATCGCACAGTTCCGGCGATACCTTTGTGAGGAACGACGCAAAGCACTCAGCCTTCTGGAGTATCTCGTCAAGCTCCGGCACAAATTTCACACCGGTCAGACCCTTTGCCTCGCAACGGTCCTTGATGTCGTAGGCCGCATCTACAAGCAGGTCGAGAATCAGATGGCACTCAATCATGCGCGGGATTATTCCCATCTCATCAATCTCCTCCTTGGTCAGCGTCTCAGCCAACGGCTTAGGCTCATACTCCTCGGCCTCAGCTATCAGCCGCTCTACCTCCTGGATCTCCTTGCCGAGATTCATAGCTTTCACAAGATTTCCGGTGCGCAACATATCGCCTCGGTGACGGCGCAGTTCATCAAGCTGCGCTTTATATCTTTCAAGTCTCTTCATATCTTATCTTTTAGGTTGACGTGTTTTTAGTTGTCTTTAGGGTCAAAGTTGATACATATGTCTCTCTTTGCAGCCGGAGCCATCCACCATTTCATATATGGCTTGCAAGGTTCTGATGGCGGGCAGTGTCGCTTGCAGCGGTTGCATAGAGGCTCGCAGGCACCTATGCAGTATGTGTAGTCGCTGTTCAGTGCCATGCGAATGCGACAAAGTCATTAGCATTGTCAGCGGCTGCAAGCATGTCGGCGAGAATTTTAACTATATCCATCGGAGTATAATAGTCTTTAGGAATGCCGTATTTCTCAATCAGTGCCGCTCCGTCATCTTCGTCGGCGAACCTGCCGATAAGTTTTGCCAACTCATTCTTCTGAACAAATACCATGTCAGCATATTCGATTGAGTCATTGCCGTTCCATGAAGTGTCTTCACACTCCTCCTTGAACATCCGATTTACTTGCTCGGATAGATGGTTGAAGTAACCGCCTTTGTCAAAGTCTCGCTCAACGCGATAGACTTTACATGGATAGATTCTGTATCCCATAATTATTCGGGTTTATTGGTTTGACTTTTGTATTCTTCTATGAGTTCATTAGCACGAAATACGGCTTCATTCGCATTCATACTATTGAAATTAACTGCAAAAATTGTCTTTGCCGCCTCCCATTTACGCTGCTCCCAATCAATAGGAGCAGGTTGAACGGGTTTCTTCAGTTCGCGGGCGATAGTCTGAATGGCTCGCGCTGTGTCTCTCTCCTCTATGGTCATCGCTTTGTGCATTTAAGGTTACACTCCTCATTGGTCAGTTCTACCAGCCATCCGTTGGTGTGAGGCGAGTTTGTGACCATTGTCACTGACTTGCATTTGCGCCCGTCCCGAAAGTAGACCGGTTTCTCGGGGTCCATTTTCTGGAGTTCTTTGATAAGCTCTTTAACTGTCATGCCTTTATTGGTTTATTGGTTTGACTTAAATTTCTATGCCAACTCTTTCAGAATCTCGTTTATCTGAGTCTTCAAATCGGTCAAATTCTCAGCTGAAAACTCGGTGTCTTCATCGCTCTCTTCATCATAGTGGGATGCGTAGATTTCAGTGACTTCTCCCCAGCCGCGGAGTAAATCACGATCAGCAGGATTCCAATAACCACCTGATACGCGGTCCCATTCTCCAGTGCAGAGATATGAAATTTCTATCAGCCATCCATCTTCCTCATATGTGAATGTATTTTCCTCATAGTCTGAGCTGATTCCATTCTCATCCACATAGGACTCTCCGATGTTGTGGTCCTCGGTGGCAAAGAGTTCTGCGATTGTGGGAAAGAGGTTCTGGAGGTCTTCGATAGTTTTCATATCTCGTGGGTTTATTGGTTTGACTTGTTGTTTGTTATACTGTAAAGTTAGTACGCTCAAACAAGAGATGCAATCAGAATGAACACCATTTTAGCACCTTAACATTTACTGACATTTTACGCTTCAATGAATATCTCTATGAGATGGATTGGGCACCACTCCCAAGATAGGAGCGATGCCCAATATGACCCATGGTTTTGTCTCATGGTGTCGGGACCAAATCATCGAAGAGTCCGGGAACCCTCGGCATCAAAGCCTCATATTCCTCTCTGAAGAACTCCTCCTTTGTCCTCCCGTACTTCTTACCCTTGCGAGTGTGAACATCGTAGGTATAAGGTGGAATTGGGATGGGATATTGCCGGACATCATCAATCCATCGCTCAACATCAATGCCGTTGAGGTCGTAGACGAGGTTTTGAAGATGGTCGGCATCCCGGTTCTTCCGACACGCGCACAAGAGCAGAACCGCTTTGCTGACGAAGATGCGCCCTTTGGGTTCTGTCTTGTTCTTGTTGACTAATTCATGCCCCTGCCATAGGGCCTCAATCTCTTTTGTTATGAGTCCGTAGCAGTCCTCGGCGCTGATTGTGAAGAGCCGTTTCCAAACGTAATCACGATAATTGCTATGCCATAGTTCCAGGGCAAAGAATCCGGCCACGCGGGCATCTGCTCTCCTGATTGCTTTCTGCATCGCAGAACTGACCTCAAAGAAGTCATATCCGTGTATTGTCGTTAATCTCATAACTCGCTGTTATTTTATTGGTTATACTGTAAAGTTAGCCACTCATGGCAAGATATGCAAGCAGATTAAACACCATTTGCACACCATTTTAAGCCATTTTCAGCAAGTCAGAATTTGAACTTACACGAGATGTTGTACTCAACTTTTTGCTGAGTCTTGTCTTTGCCGTTGTTGGTCGCTCCCTTAATGTTGATACTGTCTCCGAAATGCTTTCTGATGAACAGTATCGAGCGGCGTTCCTCCTCCTGATTGCGGAATGCCGCCAATCCTCCGGGATTGACAAACGTGCCTTTCTGAGCAAAGTTGTATCGGAGGTCTGTCAGTATCCGGCGCTCTTTGTACTTCATGTAACACGAAATCCAAAAATCCTCCTTCAGCCGGATTTCCTCATTCCACCAGACATTCTTGTTATACCTCACTCCGTAGGCGCATCCGGTGATCATCTTGGAAAGGGAGTAATATCCCCATTCGTTATACATCACCGGCGAGATTGCCGAAGTGAACCCGAACAGATGAATGTCCAGCAGACATGCCATATCATAAAGTGACTCTATGATGTTGGTTATTTCGTCCGGATCACGGAGAACTCCGCATTCACCTTTCTCACTTACGAAAAGTTTCTTCACCACATGAACATCGTCATCGAGCATCATGAGATTGCCGAAATGCCGCGCCATCCAATTACGCTTTGGAATCAATCCTATCACGTCATCCGGATGGGTTACAATCTCGCATTCGGGATTATACTCCCGGTATATGTCAGCTTGACTCTCGGCAACGCAGATGATGGGATTGTTGACGAGCTTCTTTGAATAAACCCGGTCATGCCGCTTGTGGGAGGGAATCACAATCTTTAGGTCACTCATTGTGGGCCGCCCTCCAACGCGGTTCTGACATCCTTGACATCAATAACGTTGCTCTTGCCAACTTTCCCGGTCTTATAGGATTTCATGCGCTGCATTCCCAGACGCTCACGGAGCCAGTTGCTGTCAACTTCATTGCCGGACTGGATGATGAATAGCTCATGTTTCTCATCGTACTTCGGCACCAACGGATAGACGGCTGTCTCATCGGTCATGGAGTCGAAACGCTCCTTGAAATCGTCCTTCTTCTTTTCCGGGGCGAACTCTACGCCCCAGTCCTGAAGTTCAGACTTATCCCATTCATTGGTCATCACGTCCATATCATTCTCACCAAAGTTGACATTGTCCTTTGTGGCATACTCGCGCAACTTCTTCACATCGGTTCCAGGGTCGAGTATCTTACATGGGAGTTCCTTGTATCCAAGCTCCCTGCACGCTCTCAGACGCAGATTTCCACACACGACAATATACTTATCATCCGGCAGAGGATATACGATGAGTTCACGAAGTTCCAGCATCTCGGGAGACTCGCTGATACTCTTCTTCATCGCCTCATACCGGTAATCCCGAAAGAACCGGGGATTCTTCGGGAGTCCCTGCAACTGCCCTTTGTTGAATTCCAGGCGGGCAGTTGGTAGAATTGTATTTTCGGTCATCACTATTATACTTCATCAATTTAACGTCATCAACAATAGCCATTCCGAAACCTATTCATTCTGTCGGGCGTGTCGCTCTATGACATCCCTGAGCAACTGCTCGATGTTCTTGCAACCAATGCGCTGAAGATAGGTCAGTGTAGCAATTAAGACTTCGGCAGCCGCAACTTCCTTCTCACTCCATTTTGACATCTCACTGCTTGGATAACTTGTGGCATCAAGCAGTTCACGCCAATTACGCGATATGTCGTATAGCGTAATCCGAGAGGATGACAGAGAAGTGATCTTGCCGCTGTCTATCGCTATCTTCTCACATCGGATAGCTTGTTTATTCAGCGTTATTGCCATTGGTAGAGATTGGTTTGGCGAATGACTGGTTAGTTCTCTCGTCAGTTATCCGGGAGGTGACTTGTTAAAGATGTCCATAGTCATCAGCGTCTGTATCGTCTGGGTCGCTTGTAGCGGATTGCGAATACCGCTACATAGACGATGGAGATAAGGACCATGATACCCGCCATGATCCATAGCGGCGATGTTACCCACACCCAAGACCATGAAATGACCTTGGCCAGTTTGAGGGTGAGGAACACGATGAACACGACTCCCGGCAGGCTGAGACCTGCTGCGGTAATTGCATCTTCTTTTCTCATAAATGTTGATTATTGTTTGTTAGAAGCTATTTAGTTATTTTCAATGCCATTGTAGCCACGTTAGTCCCCGATTCATCGAATACGCCACGTGGTATCTCATGCTGCTCGGCCTTAACGTCAATCAGCCATTGTCGAAACTCTACGCACTCTCGTTCGGCTGCCTGACACCAATGTTGGGATGTAATCACGCACATTTCTCCATTATTGGGGTCAAGTGCTTCATACATGGCTCTCACATGTCGGATGTCCTGATTGCCAAAGAATGGAGGATTGGCGAAGATTCTATTGTATAGGCATGGAACCCCGTGCGTGAAGTCATCTCCAACGAGTTTTACACCTGCCATCTTCTCTAATGTCTGTCTATTCTCTGGCATTAGTTCGAACGCATCAACCACGATATCGGGATTAACACGATGCACGGCTTTTATGATGCTCCCTGATCCGGCGCTTGGCTCAAGGATTGTGTAATCAGGCTTAATATCTGATAGGCTTACGAGCCAGTCAGCCAATGCGTCCGGGGTAGCGTAGAATTGAAAATCTTTTTGCAGATTGCACCGCTCCCCCTTGAGGAGAATGGAAACTACGCGGGTCGCGTCGAAGTCGAAAGTAAAACCTTGCGTCTTTCCACCTTGCCACTTTCCTCCTGCTTCCATAATCCACTTCTTTACTTCCGCATATGACTTTGGATTTAGTTGCACATCGGGGAGGTATAGGATGTTATTCTCAAATCGGCAGTGTTGCAATACCTCTTGTACACCCCATTTCTTTCCAGCTTTTGATTTTTTGCTGTCGCTCTTACTTGTATCATCCTCGATGCCCATCAGCTTTTCAAGAGACTTCATGACTTTGGCCCCGGCCTCCATCGCTTTGTTGACATATTGGAGCAATACCATCATAAATTCAGTATCTACATGGTAACCATCTTCAAGATAGATATTCTCTTTCTCTATCATCTCGGTGAGATTACAAACCTCAATAAGAGTCGCATTGAGGAGTCGTATTAAATTTTGTTTAGATTCTGTCATTACCAATTGATGTTACGGTTAATTTCCTTACGTTGCTCGTCTTTGGAGCGTTGCAGATATAGTCGAGTAGTATCCACACTCTCATGGCCAAGCAATTCTGCCAACTGAACTACATCTTTGCACCTCGCCAGATATTGTTTGGCAAAGAAATGTCTGAACGCATGACAATGTGCCTTTTCCTTCGGGAATCCAGCTTTGTCAGCAAGATATTTCAACCTTTGGTCAAGACCTCTTGAAGATAATTCTCTTCCGCGGGCAGAACACTTAATTAATTTTTGGTCAGGTTCTATGCCGGCTGTTTTGATGTACTCTCGTATCTCCTGGCTCAGTGATTTTGGGAAGTAGATAATTCTTATCTTTTTACCCTTGCATTTGGGTGAGGCCTCGCCATGTAGGATGTCCGAGAATTTGATTTGGTCAAGTTCTGACCGTCTCATTCCCGTCTGGCCAAGAGTGCGGACAATCCAATAGAACCGCATCTGCCCGTTGTTCCTAAGCCATTCAAGGAATTTGTTATACTCGGTTAGAGTGGGAACATTCTCAACAGATAGTGTTGTCGGAACGTGAATTTTTTTCAACTTGACAGGTTTCTTTACATACTCTCCATATTGTGTCAGTGTCAGCATATAGAGGTTGAGAGTCTTAGGAGAGCGCCCTTCTGACTCTTGAGTTGATATGAAGCTGCGGCAGTTCTCCAAGTTGAATTCAGTGAAGTATCGAAAGAATTTCTTCATATGATCGCTTTTCATTCTTATTGATGAGGGAGAATAATCGTACTGCTTTTCACACCAAGAGATAAAGCCCGATACCTTAAGTTTATTCGCATCTGACACTATTTCCAAAGGCTTGACGATTTTCCCTTTCTTCCTTCTTGCCTGACCGAACCTAATTCCGCAGAAATAGAAAAAATCTCGTAGTATCTCTATTTGAGCCGGAGCAAGGTTACACTTGTTTTGAGAAATATATTCTTTACATTCTTTCTTATTCAACCCAATCCCAGCCTCTAAAAATTCGCATATAACCGCAACTCTATTGCCACTATATGGTCTCTGCGCCGCAGTAAGGGACAGCAGATAATTACCAAGAAGTTTTGAATTATCCATAGTTACAAAAGTCAGCACCAATACCATAATGGGCATTGGTGCTGTAGATGGGTTGATGATGTGTTATGTTGAGGAGGTTTATTTTTTACTCTGCAATCAATTGTCTGATTTTTTTAACCCGGCTGGAGATACAGGCCTGCGAGACCCCGAGGATATCGCAGGCCTCCTTTTGTGTGAATCCTTCGTATACAAGCATGGCTGTGTCGTATAGATATTGAGGTAAAAACCCGATATCCGGAAGGCCACACCCTGCATTGCCTGATGCAATTGTGTCATTGGGATAAAATGCCACATACACAGTCTTCTCATGTGCGAGATTTTGCCACAAATTTTCCGTAGCGCAATGCACCCATAGCCCTACGGGGTCTCTTATCTGCCTGCTGCCGCACACCCTCAAGAACCCATCGGATACATAATCCAGAATCCGTTGGCGGTCTATCTCGGGATATCTTCTGCTGACTATGGCAAAAACCCGGTAGTATTCTTTTTCATAAAGATTCTTGAACCGGTTCATGTTTTTCAAAAGCAAAGAATCTTCTGAAATCGCAAGATTATCCAACGAGCAATTGTTGCTGTCTCCGTCACGAAATTTAAAGTTGAATTTACTTCTGTCGGTGATAGTCCTCACTGTGATGGGCTGTAGTAGCCCCTGCTTTTCGATGTTGTCTGCCAACTCTTGCAGGGCCTCTTCCTCAAAGGTCTTTCGAGGGTTCATTGGTGATGGGACCACCAATGAAAGGGGAATTTTCATTATTTCCATAGTCGGTATTATTGGTTTGACTTATTGTTTGTTATACTGTAAAGTTAGCCACTTGTTACGAGATTAGAAAATATATTGGTCACCATTTTTACACCATTTTTTGTGGAATATGGTGAAGAATCCACGCCGGGCGGTCTCTTCAAATATTTCCCTATCCGATTCGGAAATCTCTACTGGAGTGAAACCGTTGAGAGTGGTGTAATCAGGCATGTTGAATCTCCTCCTGATGGCTGCGATGGTGGCATCATCAAGTTTGTAGCCCCATTTGATAATCGTCTTTACCGCCATGATGCTCCAGACATTTCTACGAAGTTGAACATCTCATGGCAGCGGTCATAGATGTGGTCTCCGTACACTTCGCCAATCTGCTCCGGATTAAGATTCGATGTGACGTGTGTAAAATCTCCATGCCGAATGTCGTAGCGGCGTTGGAAAATGTATTGGAACACGTTCTCCATATTGCCGTAGTAGCCGGTGGGAATACACTCTCTGCCTACTTCGTCAAACGCTTGCCGACATGCGAGAATATACTCCTCAATGCCAGGATAGCCGTCTCTTGCAAATGCACCGGCAACAAAGCTCGCGTTTGTAATTTTGAAACTATATGGCCAGGAGTCTTTCCGCAACTGCTTTACTGCGGCTGAGTCTGACTGCCGATAACGTTGATGAGGACGGACCCGATTGCAATACTCACGGATGATTTCAAGCATCGTTGATTTCCCGGTTCCGATATTGCCCCATAGCCACAATCCCTTGTTGGGGTCATGCTTGCCATCAAGCATCAGGCACCATCGGTGAATGTCGTTGAGAAGCGGTTTCATATCCTCGGATATTTGAAATCTCGGACAGATGAGGCGGCAGACTTGGACAAATTCACGTTTCTCCTCCGGAGTTGCGTCTCTTGAGTCCGCAACCCGGTGTGACTCTGCCTCGGATTGATACACCGCTGCTCGGAGCGTTTGGCCCAACTGCTCCGGGTTTGTTTTGAATTTCATTGGCTTTTTTCTCTTTTTGCCGTTTCTCATCGTCAAGAATCCAGCTATTGGCGCGACTGTCCCAACGAGTGATCCGGCGGTTAAACTTATCTTTCCAGTCTACGGCAGTGAAGTAGTCGAAGAATCGCCGACATGATTCTTCCCAATCTTCCAGAAGCTTGTCAGCATCTTGGAGAAGGAAGTATTGCCGGACTTCCTCATAGCTCGGAGGATTTGGAGCAGATTCTCTTGGCGTCTTCGGTTTACGTCCGGCAGCTTTCTTTTCCTCTTCTGCAAAAAGATTCTTGACTATGGGTTGAGGTGGTGCAGGAACATCTCTTGATGTTCTTCTCTCTTTAGTCTTATATCTTTCGTCTTCTATATATAAGGTGGAATTTGCCGTTGTGTTACCTTTGTGTAACCTTTGTGTTACCCTTGTGTTACTGTTTGTGTTACTGTTTGCGTTACCTTTTGTGTTACTTTTTGTGTTACTTTTCTGTTTCATCTGAGAATCACAAAATCTTTCATACAAGGGTTCATTTGTCACTTTCACATCGGATATAAAATATATCGTCGGCCCACGTCCTTGAGCCTCTATGAAATCAATGACACCGCGTTGTTTTAGGCGATTTCTTGCCTCTCCAATTGTCTTGCGCGGAATGTTGAAACAGATTTCAATATTTCGCGTCTGCAATTCAAAGGGGTTAAGCCATTTTCTAATATTGCACTCATTTAATAGAAAGAAATAAATGGCAGTGTCTATATCTGAAAATTTCTTATCCCGATAGAAATCCCAAAATCGATTGATTAATTCGATATACGTCATCGGTAAAGTGGGTACTTGTTGAGAACCTCTGTTATATATTTTTCATTGTTCACCTGAAGATAACAGCATACCGCTTTGACAAACTCAATCAGGCCATGACATACAACATAAGTACTGCCATAGGTCTCTACAAGCGTCTGCCACGCTTTCTGCTCTTCAGATTGCTTGCCGGCCCGGCTGCCTTTCCTCTTCGGTACTTTCATCTCTATGCACAGAGATGATTTCCCTCCGGATGGATAAAGGAGAATAAGGTCGGCAACCCCTTTGACCTGCCCCTCATATACCATTGATGCTCCGGCTTTGCTTCCTCTGAATCCTCCATTGGGAACTGAGAAAAGTAGATTGCCTACATGGGGAAAGGTCTGGCGGAACCAGGAAACGCAGATATGCTGAATCTTGGATTCCGTATAGCCTTGCTCTTGTTGTAAAATTTCATCTTCAGTCATCTTCGTTGGTGTGATTTGTATGCCTGTCGCATTCGTTCAACATCCGTATTATCGACTTGCACCTATCCAGATTGTTGTCTCTATCATCAAAAGAAACAATGCTCTCCCATTGGGGACCGAATAAGACACCATCGCTCTTCCAATGCAGGATATGTGTTTTGCCATCTCTGTTCAGAAGTTTGAATCGCTTCTTCATATCCGGTCGCTGAATAGGTTCATTGTCATATTCACTATATCCTCATCTATCTGTGTGGTGGTGCCTGTTACCTCGTTCGCAATATCCTTCTTTGTCTGGATTACATTGTACATGTAGCGGTCGATTGTCTGGTCTCCGAGGAAATAGTAACAGTTGACGGCATTCTTCTGGCCATTGCGATGGGCGCGGTCTTCGGCTTGCTCACAGTCGCTATAGGTCCAGGGGAACTCTATGAATCCAACACGGCTGGCAGCCGTCAGTGTCAGACCCGTACCACCGGACTTGTAGTTAAGAATGATGAGTTTGCAATCCGGGTCATTCTGGAATCTATCGACTGCATTCTGCTTTTGAACGATATTGTCTGCGCCGGTGACAGTAACAGCATCGGGAAACTCTTTCTTCAGTGCTTCGACAACCTCTTTGAGATAGGCAAACAATATCAATTTATCCCCGCCGTCTATCACATCATGGATGAAGTCGGATACCGCTTTGATTTTGCCTTTTGCCGCTATCTGCTTTAGGATTCCCATCTTTACCATCATCTCACCACGCATCGCCCTCTCTACTTTCTCATCGGTGGCATTCTTGTACTGACGCAGATACTTGATGAGGTCATTCTCTGCATCCGTGTACTCTTTGCGATTGGTGATGTCTACCGTTATATACTGTCTCATCTTATCAGGCAGCTGAGTCAGTACCTTTGCTTTCTCACGCCTGAAAAAGCAGCACATGTGAAGACGATAGTTCAACTCTTTCAGATTGGAAGACTGACGCGGACCATCGCAGTAGCGTCCGGTGAATTGCTTATATCCTCCGAAGTCATCAAGCCTCCCGAGGATTTTGAGCTGCTGAATAAGGTCGGTGTTGTTGTTTACCACCGGCGTACCCGTCAAAGCGAATATCCAGCGCTTGCCCTTGCATATTCCCTCAACAAATTTAGATTGCTGAGTCTTGGAGGACTTGCATTTGTGGCTCTCGTCAATGATGATGGATTTGAACAAATCGATACGTTCGTCAAACTCGATGGATTTGAGAGTGAACCTCGTTGATTTCTTTATACCCGTCACAAAGAATTTTTTGAGGCTCTCATAGTTGACTATGAATACCGGTGATATGGGTTCTCCATCGCCGCGCGTCAGTTCGTAGAATCTATGCCAGCAATCGCGATTACGGTCATCGAGGATGGTTGCCGTTATTCCTGCAAACTTCTTGAACTCCCGCTGCCAATTCACTTTCAGAGCAGCAGGGCATATTACCAGCGCTGGGAATGAGTCGCCATAACGTTTGGCCTCCTTATGTGCCTTTACCACCGAGCATATCGCTTGAAGTGTTTTGCCAAGTCCGGGCTGATCTCCAAAGATGCACCGCTGATGATCGAGAGCGTAGCGGACCCCCTCCAACTGATACTGGTATGGATTGAGCAGCATGTAATGTTCTCCCGAAAACTCTTTCATTTCCGGAATCTCATATACTGCATCATGGGTCTCGCTACTTCTCGATATGTTTGTACAGTACCTTTGCTGAACTGCCCATTGTGCTAACCGCTCTACATACCACCGTGCATCCATTCCCGGCGGATACATGAAACTCTCCTTTTTGACAATCCAAACCTTGTCAGAAGCATCCCATCTGGGACCACTCGGGATCCGTTTGACTACTTCAATTAATTTTGGATTATACTCAAAGGAAAGTCGGAATGTGCCGGGTGTTTCGGTAATATATATCGGTTTCATTCTTAGGCTACACTGTCAATAGGATTGTCGATAGGAGGAACTGAATCAGGAGCCTGCCCATCGGCAAATGGGTCATCGGGATTCTCATCAAAGTTCAATTCCCCTTGAACGACTTCCCACTTCTTGGCGGTGATGTACTGTTCGACTTCATAGAAGAACCCTTGAACATCGACATCAAATTCTGACGTATGCGCCCAGTCGAAAGTATCTGAGTCGAGTTCCACTCCCGGTGCGTTGAGATTCATCACTCTGGAAGTAAGAAGAGTGCGTTTGCCGGTCAACGTCACAATCTGATTCATGTCATCGCCGCCGATTGTCACACCCGTAACCTCCAACTTCCGCAGGAGTTCGATGTTCTCGATACTGTCAATCTCATGCCAGTCTATCTTGTCTGCCTCTTTCTGTTCGGTCAGATCCGCGAAATAGGGAACGAGTCTTGCAAGAGCAACCCGAAGGTCATTATGGCATTTATTCTTGCCTTTGAGCGTGATGTCATTGCCATCCTCATCTATATAGGATGCTTCGACACAACCACCTTTGCCTAACTTGGCTTTCTTGATTTTGATGCTACTCATATTATTGTGATTTATTGAATATGGAAGGCCGGGCGGATTGTATCACACCGTCCGGCCTTCTATCTGATTCGATAATGATTTACGAATGCTTGATAATTTCTATCTTGTGGTAGAGGTAGGGTGATTCCAAACTCAACTGCCGCATCTGCTTTGACCTTTTCAAGATACTCTGTCATCTGCAATGTGTTCAAATCTGTAGTGCTGCCAACCACCGTAACCCATCGGTTACGCACTACTATCTGCCTTGAAAGGAACTTGGCTTTATAATAGTCATGGAAGTCATCCTTGGATTGCCCGGTCGCATCTTCCATGCACTTGTACCACATCCACATCAAAGAGTTCTGGCTGATGGTCCTCGGTTGGGTCTTGCGGACTATCTTGACCGTGTACTCACCATTACGGAGTAGTGAGCACATGAAATCAAAATCTTTGTCCATGGTCACTACTCCGTTAATTTTCGATAGATTGGCGTCCATTACTGTGTCTTGAACGGCAACTGATCAACTCCGAGATTGCCCGGTTGCTGGCTGTAGGGCTGCCCCTGCTGTGGATAAGCAGATTGCTGAGGATAGGCAGGGGCTGGAGAATACGCGGGTTGAGGTGCCATCTGTTGAGGGAATGGGGATGCAGGTGCCGGAGCTCCATAAGGTTGATGTGCCTGCTGGGGATAACCCATCTGAGGCGCCGGCTGCGGTTGCTGATATGGCACGATTGACTGTCCCCGAATGGTATTGAAGTATCGACCATTATACTCTCTGCCGTTGACGTAGGCATCAACGGTCACTCTCTGACCCGGTTGGAAATTATCAAGGGCATTCATCGCATCACCGGTGAACTCGATGAGAACGAAGTTGGGATGCTCCTGATTGTTTTGGTCAATCCAAGAGTCATTCAGAACGAGGTCTCGCTTCTGAAATGAATTGCCGCCAGTCCTCGATGGGATGTCAATCACCTGAGAAATGAAGTGAATGAGGGCGGTTGCCTTTAGTTTAATCATTGTCTTTTAGTTTTATAGTCAAACCGCCTTTGGTGGTTCGCTTGGTTGAGTACTGATTGTATAGTTCGGGGTGATCCTTTTTGAATTTTGCACTCTCAAAGGTCATGCGCTCCGAGTCTGCCGCGATAGTCGCTTTGAAGATTCCAAGGTCACAACTCTTGACCTTGTGCTGTTCCATAGCGGCCCGAAGAGCCGTTTTAGCCTCTTCAAGTTTGGCCTTAGTTTCCTTCTCCATCCGGAGGAGGTCGGCCACGTATGTAACTACGTTCTGAGGCACCACCGGGACATTCTCTTGTTTCACCGCTGGGAGATGAGGTGTGATGCCGAATACCTCCAAATTATGATGGAAGTAGACCGGGCCATTGTCAAGAAACATATACTCGGATGATAACAACTCTCTGACAAGGCTATCGGGCTTGCGGTCGATTACCCAGAATGCAGAGTCATCTTTGCGGAGCCAGTTGCATGCCAACCCCTCAACTTTCAATCCGGGGTTTTCCGCTTCGAAAAGGACCGCATATATTGAGAGCTGCCATGAAAGATACTCTCTGAGTGCATCCTCTCCGGATGAGAAGTAAATCGGATTGAAATAGCCGCATGTAGGATAGAGGTCTATGTTGTTGGTCTTGGTATCAACCAACCAAATACCGCCCGTCTGTATCCGTTGCCATACGTTGTCAATCTGTGAGGCATATTTCTGATTGTCGGATACCGTCAGCTCATTTGCAAGGGGCTTGAATCCGTTGAGGTGCCTTATGTAGCATTCGAGTTCATATCCGACTTCCCACTCCTCATCTTTATATGTGATGTTATTACGCTCTTTGCAGCCATATCGGGTTCGGACAATTTGTGTTGTCTGTTTCACGCCGATTTGGTCATAAGTCTGAATAGCGTGGTGGACCGCAGTGCCTCGACTGCCGGCACGAGGAATGATGAAATCTTTGACGTGCTCGCTGGCATCCGGATATACACCCAATCCGAGGATTGAGTGTATGAGTCCGGTGATACCGAGCAATCTCTTGCCGTCAAGCTGATAGCTGTGGCTATCCTCATCGAAGATTACAGGAGATTGTTTGAGCTGAATCATACTGCGGCGTTGTTAAGTGACTGACGCTTCTGACAGGCTGCATTGTAGAAGTCTGTTCCAGACTTGCAGATTGCCGGACATTCGTTTGCCCATTTGGTCCACACATCCTGGAATGCTTGCTCCGTTGAGACGGCCAACATCTCGACAATCGCTTGATTGAGTTGTGCACCGGTATAGGCTACCGATGATGTGCCTTTTTGTTGGAGTGTCGCTGCCTTACCCATCGAGCCGTTTTTCTTATCTGCATCTGTGGCAGAATTCCCGTCATCATCCGTGTCGGCCGCTATTCCAAGGATTGCGCATATAGCGTATCTTTTGGTATAGGTGATTGCAGAACCACGCTCTTGCTGATTCTTGTAGTTGCCGATGGGGCAAATACTCTTGAACCACTGACCACTCTTATGGGAGAGGAGGGTGATGAGGTCTCCACCATTGATGATTTGAGCCACACATAACCCATGCTTTGAGAGGATAGGTTGCACGGCCTTGAGAACCCCCGAGAGGTCTACATAACGACTCTTGAAGTAGGGGTTCTCCTTGTTGAGCTCAGGTTGCTTTACTTCGCCTTGAAAGGCGGCGAGTGCGGCTGTGATTTGGTCAATGCCATCACTCATAAAAATGTTGTTAGTCTCTTCCATTGTTGATTTTATTTGGTTTGACTTATTGATTTGGATACTGTAAAGTTAGTCAGTATTAGCGATTTACTCAAACAGAATGAGCACCATTTTATCGCCTTAACATTTACTGACATTTGGCGTTAATTCCAAGCCGGGGCGCGTAGAAGTCAAAATTCCTTCGTTCCACGTCTGCATCCTCGGGATAGTATTCCATTGCCTCAATCCGCTCCTCAAAGCATTCCTCACAATACCACTGATTCAGTACTGCAATGTAGCATCCTTTGTTGGATGGGAGGAATGGTTTATCGCACCAATCGCAGATGCAGAATCTGGATCCGGTGGCGTCCATCATTTCTCCGGCGGTGCATTCAATGAGGAGAAAAGGCTTCTCCATCTTTAATATCTTTGCCATCGCTAATAAATTTATAGATTATGTTTGATAGCCTGATTACCGTCTGGCACATATCCTCATTGAACATCCCTATGTGGGTTTGTTCTGGAGGAAGTCCTAACGCGATGGAGAGGATTTTGTAAGCATCGGAACGACTGATAAATCCCTCTCGCCATATTGGGTCAAATGCCTCGTGCGCCTGATGCTTCAGTTGCCGGAGTTCTTTGTTAGCCAGCCTGCCGAGAGATTTGTCCGAATCCTTATGACATCCTACCCACGCTTGGCAGGGGCGGCAGTAGTAGCACTTCGACCCGTATGAGCGCCCGTAGATTTCGGAGCTGTCAACCAGTTCTGTTGGATTACCACAATACGGGCAAGACCAGCCGAGAAGAACAAGCGCGTCATCGGGGAGTGCCATTTGAAAGTTCTGTTACCATTTCATTCAGTGCATTTGCAAACGCCCCGAGATTCTGGGCGTGAATGAAAATGCGCTGACGTTTTTTGTTGCCGGGAGATTTGCCGGTCGGAATCTCCGAGATAGATAGATAAGGATTGCCCTTGCTATCTTTGAAAGCGTCCAAGTAATAGATGCGAGTTCCGGCACTCACACGCTTTGATTTTATAGGATTCTTTTCCATTTTGATGATGTGTTTGATGATGTGGCGGACGGTGCAGGAGTCGAACCTGCCTCTCTGCTTCGGTGCACCTCAGCAGTGTTTCACCCATCTAAACTGACCGTCCAAAAAACCGGACAATCTTCACAGACTATCCGGTACCAGTGAAATGTAAAACCAATTAACTCAAATGATATGATTAAACTCTCATACAGGATTTACTCAATGGCGGAACAGGCAGGATTCGAACCTGCAATCGAGGGGCCACGTGTATCCCCTTGCGGTTGCCACTCTTCGCCACTGCTCCAAGTTAGCCGGAATTACCCGTCCGGCCACCGGGGTTTGATTAAGATATTGCCACGACCCTCACGGGCTCTCTAAAAAGGCATTGTTAACAATTTACAATGTATGGAATCTAACCCTCGCGGGCTGCTATGTGGTCTACTTTGAACGTAGGTAATCCATCACCCATTTAGGGATAATCAGGCGGTGGATTTTCACCATCAGATATGCATACGCGATGCCGATGATGTTGTAGTGGATGGCTTCATAATCATTGTTGAAAATCATGCAAGCCGGGGCCGCAAGTACAATCATTATGATTTCTGCCAATATTTTTCTTTTGATGCTCATATTGTCGAGGTTTTATTTGTTTCTCATATTTCTGCAATGCCTGAGGACATCAGCAGCATTGCAGAACCATTTGCCGTTCTGCTTGGCAGTCGGTTTCTCAGCTCTGATGGCGCCGGATGAAATCAAGTCTTCCAACTTCTTCACCCCTCCCACAATCTTTGCAGCCTTGTCTTTGCAAAACGTCTCGCCGGCCATCACAATGAAGATATTCTCCAACTGTATAGCTTCCGGGTTCACCGAAGTTATCAGACACTTTCCCATGGTCAAGAAATCCTCATTACGTCAATGCTCTTATTCGGCAAATTGGCTCTTGTGCGCCACTTCCACCCCTCGGACATCTCCTTAAGCAGCGAGCTGGAAGGAGTGGCACGGATAGTTGAGGGGTTATAATCACTGAGCGGAAATTGAATTACATCTCCAACCTTCATATTGCGGAACTGTTCCGCGATGAATTGTCTCTGACTTTTCTGTTCCATATTGATATGATTTGGTTTGGGAATGGTGGAGGGTGTCGGACCCTCATTGACCACTATCACCCCGAAAGGCTACACCATTCTGAAAAAATCACTATCTTTGTGATGCAAAATAAAAGAAGTGACTTATGAGGAAGTTAAGAACCGGGAATCCGACACCTAAAGAGTTGTGGGATATTCCCGAAATCATGAATTATCTACAATGTGATGAAATGAAAGCCAGACACTATTTCGAGGGCTACCACAAAGAGAATGGCGGTGGATATGGACCGGTAGAAAAAGCTTTGATGCTTGACTACATCGAGCGTAAACAGAGGGAAGAGCGTGAACGTGAAACACGTTATCAATCCGACCTCGCCAATGTTGAAAGTATCGCCATCCTCAAAGAGCAGGTAAAGACACTCAAAGAACAAGTGTGCATTCAACGCGAACAAATTGTGGTATTGAGGGAATCCTCCGCATCTTCAAGCAAAGATGCTCTAAAAGCAAGAGTAGCCTCCTATATTGCCAATACCATTGCGATAGCATCTTTAATCGTTGCCATCCTCTCAATTATATTGTAGATAGGTTGATTTGGGAATGGTGGAGGGAGTCGAACCCCCATCTGGCTTATTCAATCATGCCTTATTCTACCTTTGAACTACACCATTCGATATATGATTGTGCTGGCTTGCGCCATTTGAAATCAAAAGTTAATACCGGTCCATTTGCCACGGGTGGACACGACTCAACCCGCCATCCGTCATTGTTTCGGCATAAGCACGGATGGAACTTTCTTACCGTGGCGCCGACCCGATTCAAAGTGCCTTTCGCCTTTCGGCCTACTCGGCTGCTTCTTTATCGGCTACCACTCATCACTGACTTACTCTCATTGAAAGCAGTATCAGCGGAACTTCCAGACTTGTTATGGTACTCTTCTTTGGTGGTGGGAGTGGAGGGTGCGAATCCTCAACCGTGTCCTAGTGTTATCATCCGGCGGCATTTCCCGGCAGTATCACTCCCTATGTTCGGGCCTCTCTTGACCCTCGGCAATGCTCACTCCTGAGCGCCGTGTAGGTTGGTTTGACTTCGGAGGAGGCTAATCTTTGGGAAAGAGTGCATCCACGATTGTAGCTACTGCGTGAATCTGTTCTTTTACGCGAGCCAATTTATTGAGGCCTTTGTAGTAGCTGTCTTGGTAGAACTTCTTATCTTTCTTCTCAGCCTCAACCTCTTTTTTCAGATCTTCTACCTGCTGTGTCAGTTCCTCATATACGGTGTCGTGATTGTCGTTGAGGTCTTCAATGTGGTCCAGGCAAACACCAAGCATAGTGCGGAGTGTCCCGGCATCGCAATAAGGGTCATTGTAGGCATCGGTTGCATTCTCGTAGAGGTCATCTACATTTTCTGCCTTGCGGATGTCTACCGCCTCATCCAGGAATGAGCCAACGGCTTTGAAGATTTCCTCATCCTCGGGTCTGTCGGCAGTGACGGTGACATGGTAGACGTGATCACCGGCAGAGGGCACGTAGTTATGGCTTGTTGTGAAGTTGATTTTGTTGTCGATGAGGAAGCCGATGAATGCCTTGAAATCGGCTTCTTTTGTCAGCTGATAGCGGTAAGATTCCATATTGTATTTTGATTAGTTGGTTTGACGGAGGAGGATTAATCTGAAATTTGGTCGATGGTCTCAGTGGTCACATACCACTCATGCTCACACTTGGCAAGCTGCTCCTTTGAGAGGTTCAATGAATTTGCCATGAAGAAGAGGGCAGGAGTTCCATCTTCAAGATGACCGAAAGCACGAGACCCCTTTTTGAATCCGAGCTTCTTTATCTCATCCCAAGAGGTGAGAAGGGCAGATTTACGGCCTCCCCAGATGGGAGCGCTGATGACTTTGCCGTTGATTTTAGATTCCATTTAGCTTATATTTTGAGGTTTATATCCTTTGAAATCCCAATCAAAATCACTATCTTTGTGGTGTTTGATTTAAGATAGTGCAAAGATAGGCATTTATGCAAGTAAATGCAAGTAGTTGCAAGTAATAAATTGTTAATTAAAGTTAACAACAATGAATATTTACGACAGAATTGTTGAATTGACCAAACTAACAGGCGACACCATGTATAGTTTGTCAAAACATTCAGGGGTTTCTGAATCAGTATTAAGCAGGCTGAAATCAAACTCGCAAGTAAAATTGAGTAAAAAAAATCTCATACTACTTGCAAATTACTTCTGTGTCAATCAAGATTGGCTTCAGACTGGAGATGGAGAAAAATTTGCACCATCTATATCTAAGGATACTTTAATTCATGACGATGGACTGCATAACAGATTTATTGAAGTGTCTCAAGCCATATTTGGCAATCATGAGGATGAAGATGATGGATATCAAGAAATCACAGTAAGTGTTGAAATCATGTCCACATATACTAATATCAGTCCAGATAGAGTGTGGAAAATCATCTACGACAAACATTACCCTTACTATACAGAAGTAATAAATCTTCTAAAAGCCGATAAAAGAATTAATGCTAATTGGTTGCTTTTGGGAATAGAATCAATGTTCAAAGGCATGCCCACTCCAAAGGAGTCAGAACGAATCAATGCTTTAGTAGATACAATTACCCAACTACAATTTGCAGTGTCTGCTAAATCCGACACGATTGCCGCTCTTAACGAGCGCATCAAACAACTCGAAAATCAACTCCAATCAAAATGAAATACCGAAAGCTACTCTTCATTGCGTGCATAGCAATGTTGCCGTTCATGGCATCATGTGGCTCCGACAATGACGAACCTATAATTGATGAGTCATTCAACACATCCGACAACTCAACTGAGGAGTCTAATTTCACTCCATATTATCGAGTCAGAGTGATGGAGAACTGGCAAAATATCATGCACGACTCATGTGCATGGGATGAACAGAGACAGAACTGGCATAAAGAGCATAAACAGTTTAACTCTATATCAGGCGATTCGGGAAACTCTGGTTCCTTGGGTTGGGATTTGGTTTATCCTATCGAATGCTTTGACGAAATAGTAGATTTGATAAATCTCGTAACAAGTTGGTCTAAGGACGTAACAAGTTGGTCAGATACGTTTCAATCATATGACATCTACATGGTTTGTTTGACTAAAATAACTTATGAGGGGCAGATGGCACCTCCATGGGATTATAAATTCGATTCTCCTATCAGCGAGAACCCATATGATGTTGACTAACTACTAATATAAAGTCTATCCTAAATTCCGACGAATTTTAAAAAAATTTCCATTTTATTGTCGGCACTTCATAGAATATCCCACGAAGTTCATAATTTTCAGCCCGATACGCGTCTGACTCGCGAATTTTTTGTAAATTTGCACTTCAATTCTAAAAGACAATATATGAACGAATTGGCTTCCAAGTACAACCCGCAGGAGGTTGAACAGAAATGGTACGACTTCTGGATGGAGCACAGACTGTTCCATTCCGAACCCGACGACCGCGAACCATATTGCATCGTTATCCCGCCACCCAACGTGACCGGTGTGCTCCACATGGGGCATATGCTCAACAATACGATTCAGGATATTCTGGTACGCCGTGCCCGCATGCAGGGCAAGAACGCCTTGTGGGTGCCCGGCACCGACCACGCTGCCATCGCCACAGAAACTAAGGTAATCGCCCGACTCGCCGAGCAGGGCATTAAAAAGACTGACCTCAGCCGCGAGCAATTCCTCGAACATGCCTGGGACTGGACCCGCAATCACGGCGGAATTATCCTCTCTCAGCTCCGCAAACTCGGGGCTTCGTGCGACTGGGACCGCACTGCGTTCACTCTCGATGAACTCCGCTCCAAAAGTGTCATAAAGGTATTCTGCGACCTATACGACAAAGGCCTGATATACCGGGGGCTGCGTATGGTCAACTGGGACCCGCAGAACCGCACCGCCATCTCTGACGATGAGGTCTACTATCAGCAGGAGCACTCCAAGCTCTATTATCTGCGATATTACGTAGCCGGCGACCCCGAGGGTCGATATGCCGTGGTGGCCACCACTCGCCCGGAGACTATCATGGGCGACACCGCCATGTGCATAAACCCTAAAGACCCAAAGAACGAATGGCTAAAGGGACGCCGCGTAATCGTGCCTCTCGTCGGACGCGAGATTCCAGTAATCGAAGACCGTTATGTCGACATGGAGTTCGGCACAGGATGCCTCAAAGTCACTCCAGCTCACGACAAGAATGACGAAATGCTCGGCAAGACCCACAATCTTGAGGTTATCGATATCTTCAACGAAGATGCCACTCTTAATGAACACGGAGGAAAATATGCCGGAAAAGACCGCTTCGAAGTACGCCGCCTTATAGCAGCCGACCTGCAGGAAGCCGGGCTGATGGAGAAGGTGGAGGATTATACCAACAACGTCGGCTACTCAGAGCGCACAAAAGTGGCCATCGAGCCCCGACTGTCACTACAGTGGTTTATCCGCATGAAGCATTTCGCCGAGATAGCTCTGCCCCCGGTTATGGAGGATATAATCCGGTTCGTACCCGAAAAATACAAGAATACTTATCGTGTATGGATGGAGAATATACAGGACTGGTGCATCAGCCGCCAGCTCTGGTGGGGACACCGCATCCCGGCCTACTATTATACAGCTGCCGACGGCTCGGAGCATTTTGTAGTGGCAGAATCAGCTGAAACGGCGCTTGAAAAGGCTATCGCCGAATCCGGACTCCCGCTGACTCCAGATTCTCTGCGTCAGGATGAAGGGGCGCTCGACACATGGTTCTCTTCCTGGCTCTGGCCTATCACTCTCTTCAACGGAATTCTTGACCCGGGCAACAAGGAGATTTCTTACTATTATCCCACATCGACACTCGTCACCGGTCCGGATATCATATTCTTCTGGGTTGCCAGAATGATTATGGCCGGTTATGAGTATATCGGGAAGCAGCCGTTCGATAATGTTTATTTCACCGGTATCGTACGCGACAAGCTCGGACGCAAGATGTCGAAATCGCTTGGCAACTCCCCTGACCCGCTCGAACTCATCGACCGATTCGGAGCCGACGGGGTGCGCATGGGCCTGATGCTCGCCGCTCCTGCAGGCAACGACATAATGTATGATGACTCGCTCTGCGAGCAGGGCCGAAATTTCTGCAACAAGATATGGAATGCTTTCCGTCTTGTCAAGGGGTGGCAGACCGACGACAATATTCCACAGCCCGAAGCCGCGCGGCTGGGTGTGGAATGGTTTGGCCACAAACTCAACCGGACTCTTGCCGAGCTCAACGACCTGATGGGGAAATTCCGTATCTCGGAGGCTCTGATGGCTGTCTACAGACTTTTCTGGGACGAATTCTCGTCTTGGCTCCTTGAAGTGGTGAAGCCCCCATTCGGACAGTCTATCGACCGAAAGACTTATGATGCCGTTCTCGCCGGATTCGACACACTGCTGAAGATGCTGCATCCTTTCATGCCATTCATCACCGAGGAACTATGGCAGCACCTCTACGAACGCGCCGAGGGTGAAAGCATCATGTATGCGCGTCTGCCCGAGCATGTGGCCGATGCCGATGCCGATGTGCTTGAGAGATTTGAGATTCTCAAGGAAGTCATAGCCGGGATACGCACCATCCGCAAACAGAAACAGATACCTCAGCGCGAACCATTGCGCCTGCTCGTGAAAGGGGCGCACGATGCCGCGCTTGATGCGATTCTCATAAAGATGGGCAATCTTGAGGCTATCGAAACGGTGGAGGAGAAACCTGCCATGTCGCAGGCATTCATGGTAGGCGTCACCGAATATGCCATACCGCTTGAAAGCAATATCAATGTCGATGAAGAAATAGCACGCCTGAAAGCTGATCTGGAATACCAGCTCAAATTCCTGGCAGGTGTGGAGAAGAAACTTTCCAATGAGCGATTCGTGGCCTCTGCTCCTGAAAAAGTGGTGGCACTTGAGCGCAAAAAGCAGAGTGATGCCAACGAGAAAATCGCTGCCATCCGCGCCGCTCTCGCAGCTCTCCGCAACTGACCGGCCGCACTCTCACACCAACCGCGGCAGACATCAGTCTGACCGCCTGCCATCATACAGCTCCCCTGCCGAAGCCACCGGCCCGGCGGGGGAGCTGTCAATCTTGGCGGCATTGAGTCGGTAAATTTCATTTCACTTCCAGCCTTGGGAATTTGAGCACTTGCTTATTTAACGCAAACAGAGGATATTAGCAGATGCCGATTGTTAAAAATCAAGTTTTATGTTGCATAACATACAACAAAATGTTTTAATCCTCCGCCGATTTTTTGTAACTTAGAGCCGCAATCATTGGCGGCGTCGTTATCCTGCATTCTCATGCCCTGACGCTCAATCGATTTATTCAGGTCTGAAAGGGACTACTCGATATCGGTAGCCATTACAAATGCTCCAATATCCCTGTCAGCAATGCAGTGCCGACATCACTGCGACAGGCGATATCGTATTACTACATTCTAATACCTTAACTATCTCCTACCATGATTATCGGAATACCGAAAGAAATCAAAAACAACGAAAACCGCGTAGGTGCCACACCCGCTGGTGTGAAGGAACTCGTGAAGCACGGACACACACTGTATGTGCAGCACACTGCCGGAGAAGGATCCGGATTCCCGGATGAAGAGTATGTGGCAGCAGGTGCTGTCATCCTCCCCACGATAGAGGATGTATACGCCATCGCTGAAATGATCATAAAGGTTAAGGAGCCGATTGAGCCTGAGTATGATCTCGTCAAACCTGGTCAGATTCTATTCACTTACTTCCATTTTGCATCCGACCGTCCTCTCACAGAGGCCATGATGAAGGCCCGCGGTATATGTATCGCCTATGAGACCGTGCGCGACCGTCAGGGCACTCTTCCGCTTCTTATACCTATGAGCGAGGTGGCCGGACGAATGTCGGTTCAGGAAGGTGCCCGATTCCTTGAGAAGCCTCAGGGAGGACGCGGCATTCTGCTTGGCGGTGTCCCCGGTGTGCGCCCGGCAAAGGTGCTCGTGCTCGGTGCCGGTGTCGTAGGCCGCAATGCAGCCCTCATGGCCGCCGGCCTGGGAGCCGATGTCACTATCACCGACATTTCACTCCCCACTCTGCGCCACTGCGCTGAGTTCATGCCAAAAAACGTGAAAACTCTCTTCAGCTCTCAGCATAATATTGAGAGGGAATTGCCTGACACCGACCTCGTAATCGGTTCTGTGCTGATTCCGGGAGCCAAAGCGCCGCATCTCATCACTAAGGATATGGTAAAAATGCTACGTCCGGGATCTGTGATGGTTGACGTGGCAATCGATCAGGGCGGTTGCTTCGAGACATCGCATCCGACCACTCACTCTGATCCGACGTATGTGGTGGATGGAGTAATACAATATGCTGTGGCAAATATCCCCGGGGCAGTGCCCTATACCTCTACGATGGCGCTGACCAACGCCACTCTCCCCTATGCCCTGCGTCTGGCCGATATGGGATGGCGAGAGGCATGCAGGCATGATGTCGGTCTGGCTGATGGCGTGAATATGGTAGATGGCAAAATCACATTCAAGGCTGTGGCCGAGGCATTCGACCTCTCCTACACTCCGCTTGAACTCTGAGGCTGCCGCTTCCGTATCACTCCTCTGATTACTGCATCACTTTCCTCTCATCCGACTTTTACACAACACATACACATACACACAACGACAACTTTAAATAGGGATCGGCCCTGCCGCGATACTTTGCGTGCAGGGCCGTATTTTTTTTAGTTGATTGCCTCTCGCAGGAAAAATGCAGCTATGCGCGGCAAGTGACTCCGGGATTTGTCAGCCAAAGAAGAGATATGCCACCAAAACTGCCGCCACAGCTCCGGTCACATCGGCAAGCAGTGCGTAGCCAGCCGCATAGCGGGTCTTGCTCACTCCTACAGAGCCGAAGTAGACGGCAAGTATATAGAAAGTGGTGTCTGTGCTGCCACGCACCGCCGCTGAAAGACGACTCACGAAGGCATCAGCGCCATTGGCCTGCATCACATCAAGCATCATCGCACACGACCCACTGCCGCTCAGCGGCTTCATCAGCATTGTGGGCAATGCGCCGACCCAGCGAGTGTCAAGTCCCAATGCACCGACACAGTTCTCCACACAACCGGTGAAGATGTCGAGCGCTCCGCTGGCTCTGAACATACCGATAGCCACAAGGATCGCCACAAGATACGGTATTATCATCACCGCCGTGCGGAATCCCTCTTTGGCTCCCTCGATAAATACATCGTAGACCTTGATACGCTTCCTTACTCCGGCCCCTATGAACAGTATTATGACGCTGAAGAGTATCACGTTGGCTCCGAAGGTGCTGTATGCCTCTACCTTTTCGGCAGGCAGCCTGCTGAAAAACCATGCCACTCCTCCTACTGTCGCCGCTATCCCGGCCATCCATGAACATAACACTCGATCGAGCCGTATCCGCTGCCTTATACACAAGGCAAGCAGCCCCACAAGTGTAGCGATACCGGTAGCCACAAGTATCGGAATAAATATATCAGTAGGATTCGAGGCTCCTCCTTGCGCACGATACATCATAATGCTCACCGGAATCAGACATAGCCCCGAACTGTTGAGCACCAGAAACATTATCATCGCATCCGTTGCCGTATCTTTCCGGTCATTGAGTGTCTGCATCTCCTGCATGGCCCGCAGACCCATCGGAGTGGCCGCATTATCAAGCCCAAGCATATTGGCCGATACGTTCATGAAAATAGCGCCCATCGCCGGATGATTATGGGGGATACCGGGGAAAAGACGGCTGAAAAAGGGCGCCACAAGCCGACTCATTCTCTCGATTGCCCCGGCGCGCTCTCCTATCTTCATTATACCCATCCACAGGGAGAGCACTCCTGTAAGTCCGAGGCTTATCTCAAAGGCGAAGGCGGCCTGGGTGAACGAGGCATTCATTATCTCGCTCCATATCTGAAGATTACCTGCAAAAATGGTCTGTCCCACAGCCATCAGGAAGGCTATGACGAAGAAGGCAATCCATATCCAGTTGAGTACCATATCGTTTACTTTCGTATATCATACAGGCTGATGATGCCCATAAGTACGTGTTCAAATTTAACCGACAGTGATTGAAAGGGAATCTTTTATACAATCTGCGGCTTCTTTTTTGCCGCTTCCGGCTTGTCGTTCAGTCGAATATGTTTATATTCTTCTTCACTCCGCACCGGAATCGACTAAAAAACAATCCCGCATATTGTATAAATTAAATTTGAACACTTACTTATCTAAAGAAATGCCGTGCCGGATGCGACGACATCACTCCACTGTGTCGTCGCATCCGGGCACATAGTGGTGCAACGCCTGGCAGGAGCGCAGTTCGTGGTCGACAATGAGATGCCTGTTGGCCATTCGCGATATCACCGACATCTCGTGGCTGACGAGAAGAATCGTGGTATGCCGAGCCAGTTCCTCTACAATGGAGTATATGCGATGCTCAAACTGCTTGTCGACATACGACAGCGGCTCGTCGAGCACCAGCACCTCCGGATTGGAAATCACCGCCCGGGCAAGCAGCGTGCGCTGCAGCTGGCCGCCGGAAAGCTGCCCCACCGATTTGCCGAGATACCCGGAGATGCCACACATCTCCGCCACCTCCTCAAATCTGTCTCTGGCCCCGGAGGGGAGACGCCCCATCCATCCTCGTTGCAGTCCTGACATGACCGTGTCGCGAACGGTGATGGGAAACCGAGTGTCAATCATACTCTTCTGAGGCAGATATCCTATGGGCAGACGACTGGCCTCGCGTCCGTCGCGCAGATAGAGCACTCGCCCCGATGTGGGATGCAGCAACCTGAGCAGCACGCGCAGCAATGTGCTCTTGCCGCCTCCATTAGGGCCTGATATAGCTACGAAGTCACCGCTATAGACTGTCAGGTCGATGTTGCTGAGCACTTTCCGGCGGTCAAATTCCACACTTACTTTATCAAGGCGTATGATGGCCTGCCCTCGGGTCGCCTCTGATTCCGGAGGCGTTCCGGGTGCGCCATGCGGGGGGGTATTGCAGTTACAGTTATGATTCATCTGTCATGTGTTGAGTCGGTCGACGACTGACGCGATGCCCCCCGGACTATTGCCCGGGTCACATCATTGATACGCTCCATGAAGTCGGTACCGTTGAGCATAACAGGGTATGCCTGTGTGCCGAGCGAGCGGGCTATCTGACGTGTCTGACGCTCCGAGTGTCCGGCTTCGTAGAAGAGGGCGAGCGGATGTCCTTCGGATGCCATATCCAATCGCTGTTCGAGCTGACGCGGCGAGGCTTCTTTGCCATCGGTCTCAAGCGGGAGCTGGAGCAGCCCGTAGTCGCGGGCATAGTAGCTCAGCGAGGGGTGCGTCACTACGATCATCCCCCCTTTGGCTCCCGACACGCTCAGCAGTGAGTCGATGCGCATGTCGGCGCGGCTGAGTTCGGCCTCAAGAACGGCGCAACGGCGCGTGTATTCGGCCGAATGGGCCGGATTCAGTGCCGAAAGGGCTGACGCTACATTGCGGGCCACGACTGCGGCATTGCGCATACTCGACATCAGATGCGGATCGCCCACCTGATGCGACTCTCCGTGCCCATGGCCTTCGTGCCCGCCGTCGTCGTCTTTCTGATGCGGGAAATAGCTGCCTTCTGATTCCGACGATGCGGCACAGGCCTGCATGTAGGATGTGGCAGCCGAGGCAAGGTCATGGGTATGCATCAGTATGTCGATGCCTGAGGTGAGGTCAGTCACCTTGAGCGTGGGATAGTTGGCTCGTATGCGCTCCCCCACCTGCTGCTCAAATCCGAGGGTGGAGGTGGTGAGATATATCTCTGCCTGTTCGAGCGCCTTCATCACCCGCATATCGGGGTCAAACATCTCAGGATCGCTACCCGGGGGAAGCAAGGCCACCACGCGGTAGTCGTCGCCTGCGATACGCTCCACTATCTCTTTCTGTGAATCGAAACTTACGGCCACTACCGGCTTTGCGCTCCCCCTCTCCTTCCGGCTGCACGAGGCTGAAGGGAGGAGAAGGATGATGGCTGCCGCGACGCATATAAGCTGTATCGCTCTCATGTGTATACGCCCGCTGTTCAGATTTTGCGGATACCCATTATCTCGCGTACTTCGCGCAGAGTCTTGGCTGCGTGCTCACGAGCTCTCTCCGCTCCCTGACGCACCACCTTCGACAGATACTCGTCATTGCTGCGGATATCCATGATGCGCTCGCGTATCGGCAGTGTCACTTTGAGTATGTCTTCGGCAAGCTGCTTCTTCATGTCGCCATAGCGTATGCTCATGTCGGCATAGGCTTCGCGATAGTGCTTCACCACTTCGGGGGTGCTGACGAGTCCCATCAGTGTGAAAAGATTCTCTACGGGCTGCGAGGGAGTCTGACCGGGTTCTTTCGGACCTTCGTCGGTCACGGCTCGCATCACTTTCTTGCGCAGTGTCTTCTCATCGTCAATGAGGTAGATGCAGTTGCCTTCACTCTTGCCCATCTTGCCGGAGCCGTCGAGTCCGGGCACCTTGAGTGCCTGCCCTCCGAAGTTGAAGTTGACCGGCTCGCCGAAATAGTCTACTCCATAGAATGAGTTGAAGCGGCGGGCAAACCGGCGAGTCAGTTCGAGGTGCTGCTCCTGATCTTTGCCCACAGGCACATAGTCGGCATGATGTATCAGTATATCCACAGCCATCAGGGTGGGATATGTGAGAAGTCCGGCGTTGACACGGACCTGGCTCTTTTCGTTGCCTATTATCTCTTTCTCTATGTCATCGCTGTCGCTGGTGATGCCCAGACATTTGCGGGCCTTGTCCTTGAATGAGGCCGTGCGCATAAGTTCGCCGATGCCCACGTGCATGTTGAGCAGAAGATACATCTCCGAAATTTCGGGCACATCGCTCTGCACGTAGAGTGTGCTCTTTTCCGGGTCGAGTCCGGCTGCAAGATATTCGGCCAGAATATTCTTCACGCTCTCATGAAGCTGGACGGGATCAGGATTGGTGGTCAGCGCATGAAGGTCGGCTATAAAGAACCGACAGTCATAGTCGTCCTGCATACGCAGAAACTTACTCAGGGCTCCGAAATAGTTGCCCAGATGCAGATTGCCGGTAGAGCGTATGCCACTCAGAACTATTTTTTTCTTTTCATCGGCTGCCGGGGCAGCTGCTGTATTGAAGTCAGTCATATTATTTCGGTTTTATCGGTTTCTATATGTTTATTTTGAAAAACGGGGGCCAGGATTGAATCAATTCCTCGCCGAAGACGTTATATATTTTGTAATCTATGGCGTGGTTGTCGGCCGATAACGCTCTTTTGATTCATTATCTATAACGACAGTAACTGCAAAATTACTAAAAATCCCTTTAATTATCTACTCACAACACCTCTTTACCCCCTAAATACTGCTACATTATGAATATTCCTAAAGTCTTGACCCTGTCTTTACGGGCTTTTTTATGTTCGCTGCTGTGGATTCTGGGTTCTGCCTCTTCAATAAACGCCGAGGATGCCGGCAAACTGCTTTTCATGGGCGACTCTATGACCGGCTGGATGGCCGAGCGCGTCAATGCCTATGGTGAAGCCAACGGTTTTGAGGTGGCAGCTATCGTATGGGACGGCTCTACAATACGTAAATGGGGCAACTGTTCTGACAAAATCAAGGAGTATGTGGAGCAGATCGACCCCGATGCGGTATTCATATGTCTGGGATTGAATGAAAGTGCGGAGAAGCATCCGGAGCAACGTCTCTCTGATTCGTTTTCGGCCATCATCGAGGCGATCGGCGACAGGGATATCGTCTGGGTCGGGCCTCCCTCTTGGCCGGGCAAGGATTACGGCCAATCGCTTAATTCATGGCTCGCCGGGGAATTGGGCGAATCACGGTATTTCGACAGTCTGTCGCTCTCTCTGCCCCGTCAGTCGGCCACCAACCCTCACCCTTCACGCGAGGGGATGAATGTCTGGGCTGACGCGCTTTTGCGCTGGGTGTCTGATAATTCTGATGTATCTCTGCCGGGAGGCAAGCAACCGGCTGTCTCTCATAAGCGTGGCTCTGTATTTATCTATCGCAAGATGAAGGAGTCGCTCTGAATCGGCAAATGCAGACTTGCCCGTATGGCTTAGAACTGTTTCTGAAACTTTACATTACTGATGATTGTTTAATTGTCAGAGACAACTGTTTAATCTCTTTTATTATGGATACTTCATTTTGCAAATCAAATCATAAATTGCGTGAGATGGGGCGCACTGCCGTCATCTCGGCCATTTGCGTCGGGTCGCTCATGATGTGCGGATGCTCTTCAATCAAGAATACCTGGAACGGCATGACTCAGACCGGACAGGGAGCCACGGCCGGAGGAGCGGCAGGTGCCGCAATAGGAGCCGGTATCGGCGCACTTATCGGCGGGGGACGCGGCACATGGATCGGTGCCCTGGTAGGTGGTGCCCTCGGTGCCGGGACCGGAGCCGTGGTAGGCAATTCGATGCAGCGTCAGAAGGCTGACCTGGAGGCGCAGCTGCAGCAGCTGCGCGACCAGACAGATCAGAACACCTCTGATATCGCCGCCAATAAACAGGCCATTGATGATATAAAGGTGCAGATGGTAAAAGACCGCAATGATCTGGATGCCATCAGGCTTGTGATGGGTGATGCGGTGCTGTTCCCCACCGGAAAGTATAATCTTTCCGCCGATGCCCAGGCTGTGCTGAGCCGCGTGGCTTATAATCTCGACAAGTTCCCGGATACGGATATCACTGTCGTCGGGTTTACCGACAATACGGGCACTGAGAAGCTCAACCAGACGCTTTCGGAGGAGCGTGCCAGGAGTGTGGCCTCTTATCTGGAAGGCCACGGTGTAAGTCCGGCGAGGGTCAAGACTCTCGGTGAGGGGTGGAACGACCCTGTCGCCTCGAATGAGACTGCGGCCGGACGCGCACAGAACCGTCGTGTGGAAATCTATATCACGGCCGGACAGAAGATGATCGAGCAGGCTCAGGCCTCGAATTAAGGTCAGGTTTTTATCCGTCAGTTGACTATATCGACACGACTGCGCCCCTCTCCCTGACGGTTTACACGGATTTTTACCGGTATGCGCTCTTCGAGTTCTTCTCGATGGGAGATTATGCCGACACGCCGGCCGCTCTGGCCGGCAATCTCCTGAAGACTCTCGAGAGTGGCCATCACACTGTCGAGCATCTTTTCGTCGAGTGTGCCGAATCCTTCATCGATGAAAAGGATATCTACGTTCATGTCTGGCTTGTTGAGCGATGACAGGGCGAGTGACAGGGCAAGCGATACCATGAAGCGCTCTCCTCCCGACAGCACTGTCACGCTACGCACCTGATCTTTGTTGTAGCGGTCGAGCACGAGGATGGATAGCTGCTCGTTGTCGGCACTGCAGGTCAGGCGGTACTGATCGGTGATCTGCGACAGATAGATGTTGGCATTGTTGAGGAGCGGGAGCAGTATGTGCGATTGCACAAGTGTGCGGAAGCGTGTGCCGCCGAAGTATGAGTCTATCATACTCCATCGGTCGAGCCGCTCTTTGGCATGCGACAGCTGAAGACTTTGCCGCTGATACGCCTCTTCGTGGGCCGAGGCGGCGGCAAGTTGCTGTTCGATAGCCCCTTTTCGCTCTTTTATCCGGTCGGATTCTTCTGTTTTTATCCGGCTCTCCTCGATTAGGGTATCGGTCGGCGGCAACGGCTCATTTACGTCAAGTCCGAGTTCGGAGCGCCCATCTTTAATAGTTTGGTTTAGTGTCGCTATGGAGTCGGTAACACTGCGGATTTCGGCGCGGAGTGACTCAAGCCGATGCCGTGAGTCGGACACTTTATTCTCATCTGCCATGAGTCGGCACAGAGTCTCTTCATCCATATGACCTGACTCATAAAAAGCTGAAAGCCATGCGTTGGAGTCTCGTTCTTCTTCGTTACATCTTCTGATTTCGGCTGCATCGGCTTCGTTGTCGAGAAGCAGCCGGCGCCAACGTTGCTCGATCTGGCTTTCCCCGAGTGGGACGGGAAGTGATTCGGAAGGCCATTCCGGATTTCCGGCTTTTATCTCGTTCTTGATGTCGTCAAGTCGATTGATGAGCATTACGGCCTGTTCGCCGGCGTGGGCGGCTTCTACAATCTTTTCCGCCAGAAGTGAGTATTCCCTGGCCGACGATGCAAGCTTATCGGCAGCATGGCGTGCGTTCTGAGGCCATTCGGGGCAAATACCCACCACCTCAGCGGGGATGGAGTCGGCAATCGCGGCATTCTCGTTGCTCCGCGTCTCAATGGCGTTGCGATGCATCTTTATGTCGGCCGCATTCGCTTCAAGCATTGCGGTGGCTTTATCGAGTCGGGTCTGCACATCTGTGCTTCGGGCGGCCATCGCGGCCTGGGAGGCGCTTAGCGCGCCAAGTTTTTTTATCAGTACGTGGGCTTCCGCGATACTGGCGAGCAACTGTTCGAGAGCCTCGGCATCAGCCTGCTTCATGCTTTCGATCAAGGCAGGGATTCCCTGCAGCATCTCCTCTCCCTCGCCGGAAAGAAGAATCCCGGATAATTCCTTGCAGTCATATTCTCCACATCCCGGCAATGAGATTTCGAGTCTGCGGCAATATCCGGATACTATAGCCGATTCCGATTCCACTTCTTTTTCTTTCCCGGCGAGAGTGCGCAGTTCGCTTTCAAGCACACCTTGCAGGGTGGCTCTCTTCCGGCGAGTCTCCTGCAATGATTTCTCTGCCTCTTCAAGTGCCCCCCGGGCTGCGGCAAGCGCTTCATCGGCTGGCGAGATAGCGCGTTTCACTGATTCTTCAGCTTCATGGAGCGAACCGACATGCTGACCGCACAACGGGCATATGTCGGCATGGGTATCGGCCATCGTGCGGCGTAGTTGCCGCAAAGCGTCTTCCACTCCTTTTTCGAGCAGGTCATGTAGACGCAGGGCGTGGTCGGCCTGCTCCTTTCGGCGGATGGTCTCTGAGACCTCTTTCTGCTCCTGTTCGCGAAGTATGACGAGTCTGGATTCGGCATCGGCCTTTGTTTTACGCAGCCGGCGGGTTTCCTGCAGCGCGGCAAGCAGAGTGGCGGTGTGTTCGTACAGGGTGTCGAGTCCGGTGATACGCAGTGTGAGCTGTTCGCGCCTTGATTCGAGTGCCTTGTGGTTAAGTTGCAGCAACCGGGCACCGGTCTCTTCACTTTCCTTGCGCAATGAGAGGGCTTCGGCCTCAAGACTTTTCTTTTCGTCTTTTATCGCGTCGCAGGCCTTGCGAAGCCCGCCGGTAGCCTCTTCCGACTTCTTAAGAGCGGCCGCTGATTTATTCATTGACTGAATATTGGCCGCATAATTGCGCATATGCACGCACAGAGCGTCGGCTTGATTGAATATCGGCTGAAGCGGAGCCTGCATCTCTAACTGTCGCTGCATCTCCTGCAAGCGGGAGGCCTCATCACGTTCGGTGCGTATACGGGCGGCAAGGTCGGAAGTGAGCAGAGTGTATTCTTTCTGAAGGGAGTCAAGATGACGACACACTGCCGCGCGGTCAGCAACGGCCTTTATGCGCCGCTGCATATTGGCTCTGGCCTCTCCGGTATTATCCCACCCCTCTACAAGCTGTAGCATGGCGGTGTGCAGGGGATCGGCCATACGGCTCTTGAGGTCCGAAAGTGCCTGCTGCCGGGCGGATACATCGGCAATGGCCCGGGCGACTGTTTCAGCCAGCTGCCGGCGATGTTCAAGTCGTTGCCGGCTCGCTTCAAGTCTGATAATATCGGATTCTATGCCGTTCTTCTCAAGAATGCGACTTTGACGCTCCTCTTCGGAGAGGCGCAGCCGGGCAAGCGCGTCATGCTCCGCGCGGATGGTCTCGAAGTCGGTTGCGGCGCGCCGGAAGATATTATGTATGGCTTCCCCATACCGGGTGAAGTGGCCAGTGGAGGTAAGCTGTTCCAGTATTTCCTCTCTCTCTTTTTTGTCGCCCGTGAGGAAGGCTGCGAATTGCCCCTGGGCGAGCATTGCCATACGCCCGAACTGCTCGAATGTGATTCCTATGGCGCTGAGAATCATAGATTCCGCCTCTTTTTTACCGGTAATCCAGTCGCAGTCGCCCTTCCGCACCATCCATTTTGCCGGACGATGCCTGACGGCGCCTTTCTGTCGGTTTCTCCGCTGCATCCCCAGTTCCAGACGGGCACAGTAGCCGAGTCCGTCGTTGCCTTGGAAATGGAGTTCGGAGTAGCATTCGTCTTTGACTGAGATCCCTATGCGGGTGTATTGCTCGATGTCGCCGATGCCGAGTTCTTCTCCATCGGCGAGATGATATATGTTCTGGCGGCGGTTGGCCACACTCTGCTGCCTGGGAGTGCGGGCATATAGCGCCATCGATATGCAGTCGAGTATCACTGTCTTGCCGGCGCCGGTATCGCCTGATATGAGGAAAAGTGGTGAGAGCTGACCGCTTATGGAGTCGCGCAGGTCATGCTCGAAATCTATGTCGCCGCGTTCGATCGAGGCGATATTACGTATATAAAGGCGTTGGAGTCTCATGATTTGCGTCTGTTTTTTGCGGATTGCTCTTTCTGTTCGGTGATGACGGCCACTTCGCGGCGTATCTCTTCGAAGGCTTCCTCGATCATGCCGTAGTCGAGTCCGGGATATTGGTCGATTGTCTGGCGAATGAATGTCAGTGGATCGGCCATCTGCTGAAGTTCGGCCACTTCAAAGCGTGGTTTCTCTTCGGTGTCTGACATTGCGGGGTCTGCACCTGTCCATTCGATTTTCGGATTATAACGAAGGCAGTCGCCGTGACGGGATATTATGTCGTAGACGCGTTGGTTGAAGTCGGACGGAAGCCATATGCTGCGGTCAAGACGGAAGCGGACATAGTCGCCGGCCGGATTTCCCGAGGGGTCGGAAGCCATGTCTTCGAGAGCGGCGAGGGCTTCTTCTGCATCACGGAAGTCGGGAGAGCCGTGAGCGGGGAGCGTCTTGAAATGACGCAACTGATTGATGCGATGCTGTCTGATTTTCACGCGGCCGCAATGACGGTCGATTTCCACGATGCTTATTGTGTGGGGATAGGCCTCGTCGCAACTCACGTGGAGCGCACTCCCTGAGTATCGTGCCACCGGCGACGGATATTCCACCTCTTCAGCCATGCAGTCAGACTGATGCCCGATGGTCTGAGGTTTGTGAATATGCCCCAGGGCAAGATAGTCGTAACCGGCGCCGAGGCGTTCGACCGGTGTGGTGTGTATGCGTCCTATGTCGAAGTCATGGCCGGAGATGTCGCTCCCGCTGACAGCGAGATGCCCCGTCATGACTACCGGGAGTGAATCCGTATTGCGCTCGGCCACGGTGTCGAGCAGGTGCTGCAGCAGGTCGGGACGCTCAGCGGCCATAAACGGGATGACTATTATATAGCCCGACGGCAGGGAGAGTATATAATCGGTTTCCCATCCTTCGGGCAGACCCGAGGTGGCGGCAGCCGGGGGCAGACCAATGAGGGTGGTGCCTATTTCCTGCCATACACGGCGGTGGGCGTGAATACGCGAGGGGGAATCGTGATTACCGGCGATGATGATGATTTGCATTGAGGGGACGCTGCGGCGGAGCGCCACAAAGTGGCCGGTGAAACGGCTCCAGGCCGCAGCCGACGGCTGCTGGATGTCGAATATGTCGCCGCTGACTATGAGCGCGTCCGGACTCTCGGACTCACATAAGCCGGCGAGGCTGGCGAAGTAGCAGTCATGCTCGTCTTCGCGGTCGTAATGACGGTAGATAATCTGACCGAGGTGCAGATCGGAGGTATGAATGATCTTCATAATTTGTGAGTTTCAAACATTAATGCTAATTTTGCATTCTGTAGTGTTTTCAGCCTGCGACGGGGAGTGTATGTTATTGCCGCTCTATGCCGATCGGCTTCGGAATCATGGCCGACATCGGGCCATATGCTGTCACGCCCCTCGGCCCGGCTGTCGGAACCACTGATAAAATCGTTACTATCCAACAGATTAAGTATGCGTAAATCAATATTTCTTCTTCCGTTGCTGCTTCTTTCGCCCGCCATGGCAGAAGCAGCCGATTTTTTCGACACTTCGTCTCCCGAATCTCTCCTTAGCCTCGGGCTGCGTCTGGGAGTGAATACCACTAACCGCAATCTTAACAAGGAGGTGTTCGACGTGTGGAATGTCAATTCCTGGGGTACCGGCGTCGATGTGGGGGCTGTGGTGAATATCAATTTCCGCAACTATCTTACAATCCAGCCTGGCATATTCTATGAATCACGCAGCGGCAAGTATGCCTATGTGAATACCGCCGGCTACGACTCCGACGGCGTAGCGCAATATATGACCCAGTATGGCCGCGACCGCAGCTATAACTTCACCATCCCCGTCATGGCATCGTTTCATTTCAATCTGAGCGACGACATACGATGGGACCTCGAGGCCGGACCATATTTCCAGTTTAAGCTGAAGAACAGCGTCAATGGGGATTTCTCTTACCCGGTCTACAGCAATCCATCGGCCAATCCAGTGTCTTATGTGCCCATCAAGTCGACGAAGTTTGATTTCGGCATGAAGTTCGGCACCGGACTCCGCATTCTCAATCATTATCTGGTGGCGGTGCATTACGAGGCCGGATGGCTCAAACCATGGTCAGATTCTCGCTTGGGAGGCCGCAACAAGGGATGGGTGTTCTCGGTCGGCTACGATTTCTGATTCTGCATCATCCGCATTTCTCCATATCTCCGGGTATACGGTATATCGTGAATCCTTTTATCCGGTCAGGCTCTCAAGCCTGCGGCGATGCCACGTAATCTGCTTTTTGGCATATACACGAGTATTCTTTTTTATACGCTCTATGGCAGTGGCGCGGTCCATGCTTCCGTCAAACCATGCGAACATCTCTTTGAGTCCGACTGTGTTGAGGGAGTTGAGGCCGCGCCTCGCGTATACGCTTCGGGCCTCTTCTTCAAGCCCGGCGGCCAGCATGGCGTCTACACGTGCGCCGATGCGGCCGAAGAGTCGCTCTCGTGGCATCTCTATCCAGATGAGTTCGATGTCGAAGTCGCGCCAGCGCTTCCGGCCTGTGCGCAGAGACGTGAATGTGGCCCCGCTGGTGCGTATTATCTCGAGTGCATGCACCACCCGTTTCATGTTGGCCGGGTCGACAACAGCACGATATTCGGGATCAAGTCGCCCAAGCTCATCAAGGGCCCAGGCATCGCCGTGAAGCTGCCAGTCGGCATATGTGGCCTCCCGGATGGCGTCAGGCACTTCGGGCAAGTCGTCAATCCCGTGACAGAAGGCATCTACATACATCATCGACCCTCCGCACACCAGCACTTCGCCACACCGATCTATCTCACTGCGAGCCACCTGCAATGCATCGGCCTCGAATCTGGCGGCACTGTAGTAGGCTTCGAGCGGCAGCATGTCGATGATATGATGCGGCACGGCGGCAAGCTCTCCGACCGTGGGCATGGCGGTGACTATAGGTATCCCATGATATACCTGACGACTGTCGGCATTTATGATGTGCAGTCCGCGACGCATGGCCATGTCAATAGCCAGAGCCGACTTGCCACTGGCGGTCGGCCCTGTTATGACGGTGGCCTTGCCGCTCCCCGGACGTGCGCCGGGGAGCAGAAGACGCTGTATTTCGGCCTGTGACGTGACGCTCATTTCAATGCTGCAAGCAGACGACAGATGTTGACCACTACATCGCGGGCCTTCTCCATCGACTGCACGGGCACATATTCGTAGCGGCCATGGAAGTTCTCGCCGCCTGCGAATATATTGGGACATGGAAGCCCTTTGAATGAGAGCTGCGCTCCGTCGGTACCCCCGCGGATGGGCTGCACTCTGGGTTCGATGCCGGCCTCGCGCATGGCTTGTTCGGCAAGAGAAATGATGTGGATCACAGGCTCTATCTTTTCGCGCATGTTGTAGTATTGGTCGGCTATCTCTACAGTGCAGCAACCGGGATACTCTTCGTTGGTCTTGCGCACCAGATGCTCAATCTCGCGCTTGCGGCTCTCGAAGCGCACACGGTCGTGGTCGCGTATGATGTAACTGAGAGTGGTCTCTTCTACATTGCCGTTGATTCCCACAAGGTGATAGAATCCTTCATACCCTTCGGTATGCTCTGGAGTCTCCCAGCGTGGAAGCATCTGGATAAACTGATTGGCAACGCGGATGGAATTGACCATCTTGTGTTTCGCGGTGCCGGGATGCACGTTGCGCCCTTTGATTGTGATGCGGGCCGAAGCAGCGTTGAAGTTCTCGAATTCGAGTTCGCCTACGGCTCCGCCATCCATTGTATAGGCGAATTCCGCTCCGAATCGCTCTACATCAAATTTGTGGGCTCCCTTGCCTATCTCTTCATCAGGATTGAAGGCTATGCGGATTTTGCCATGCTCTATCTCGGGATGCGCCTGGAGGTAGGCCACGGCTGAAACTATCTCGGCTATGCCCGCCTTGTCATCGGCGCCAAGAAGCGTAGTGCCGTCGGTCACAATCAGGTCCTGGCCGATGTAGTTGAGCATCTCCGGAAATTCTTCGGGAGAAAGCTCTATCCGCTCCTTCTCATTAAGCATGACCGGACCTCCCTGATATCCGGCCACAATGCGGGGCTTCACGTGACGGCCACTCATATCGGGGGCCGTGTCAAGATGTGCGATGAATCCCACTACGGGCACTTCGCGCTCAACGTTGGCCGGCAGAGTGGCCATCAGATAGCCGTTGGCATCCAGTGTGATATCTTCAAGACCCATACTTTCAAGTTCGCTCTTGAGGTAGACGGCAAACTCCATCTGACCCGGCGTCGAGGGGGTCATGTTGGTCTCATCATCGCTCTGCGTGTCAAATGCCACATAGCGGAGAAAACGTTCGGTTACTTTCATTGTGTCTGTATCGTCGGTAAGATTTAAGTGTCCAACTTTCTGTATACTCCGCCTCTATATTTCAGCGCATGGCGAAGCCTTTCTCTTGCGCCAACCCAATACTCTACATGTCAGTGATTTATCTGCCAGCAGCATTCCCACGGGCCAACTGACATCTGTATGAGTCGATATTTTTGACCAAAGTTAGTCATTTTTACGTTGAAATTGCGTACCTTTGTATATATTTTTCAACACATTTTTCAATCTCTATCATATTTATGGCAAGACAGCAACGCTCTTCCCGCGCGCGTTCGCGCTCTTCACGCCGACCGCGCAGCAGGAAGTCATCATCCTCTACATGGAAATTCATCATGACGGCTCTGCTTGTCGTTACGCTTATCGCGGCCATATCGGCCTATAGGAATAATCATGATTCCGGTTCTTTCTACGATTCCAGGGCACACGGCAATGATGAATATGCCAACTCCGGGAAATCAAGCGATAATGCTGCTGCGACTGTCGCTCATTTCAACGACCTCGAGCTGGCGAGATACACCGACACCTCCCGCGAATCCCGAACCATACGCAAAGATTACACCGGATTCTCGCTATCTTTCAATCCTGAGAACGGCACCGCCGACTGGGTGGGCTGGGAATTACTACGATCTGAGACCGACGGCCAAGTGGCACGTTCAAATAAGTTCCGGGCCGATCCGAGTGTGACCGGATCTCCATCTCCGAATGACTACAGTAATTCGGGATATGACAAGGGACATCTCTGCCCCGCCGCCGACCAGAAATGGAGCCAGGCGGCAATGAATGACTGTTTCGTCATGACCAACATGACTCCTCAGGTTCATGCCCTCAATAACGGAGCATGGAAGACTTTGGAAAAAAAAGAGCGCCTCTGGTCACAGAGGGATTCGGCATTGGTAATCGTAGCTGGGCCAATCTATGCGGATTCCGACACAAAACGTATCGGCGACTCGGGCGTACGCGTCCCTTCTGCGTTCTATAAGGTGCTGCTGGCTCCTTACCTGAGCAATCCGCGCGCCATAGCTTTCGTATATCCAAATATGACGGCTCCCGGCAATATGGCAAATTACGTCACTACGGTCGATGAGGTGGAACGCCTCACCGGACTTGATTTCTTCTACAATCTGCCGGATGATATCGAAAACCGTGTGGAAGCAAATTCTTCGTTCACCATCTGGGATACCTCTCGCTAACCCCTTTTTGATTATGACCAACGACACAATCGCCGCCATCGCAACTCCGGCCGGTTCCGGAGGAATCGCCGTAATACGAATATCTGGCCCCAGAGCCTTTGAAATAGCCGACTCTATCTGGCGCGGACGCCCCCTTGCGCAGGCAACCTCGCACACCGCTCACTTCGGTGAAATCACAGATGCCCGGGGCGAAACGCTTGATGAGGCTCTGGCCACGGTATTCCATCATGGCCGCAGCTTCACTGGCGAAGCCACTGTAGAATTATCGATACATGGATCGAAATGGCTACAGAATGAGGTACTGGCCCGAATAATCGAAGCCGGCGCCAGAATGGCTGAGCCGGGAGAATTCTCGCAACGAGCCGTAATAAATGGCCGAATAGACCTGGCTCAGGCCGAGGGTATAGCCGACATGATCGCTGCATCTTCACGAGCCGCCCACCGACTTGCCACGACACAGATGAAGGGAGTATTCTCCCGCCGGCTTGACACTCTGCGACTGCAGATGATTGAACTGGCATCGCTACTCGAACTCGAACTCGATTTCTCAGAGGAGGACGTGGAGTTTGCCGACCGCTCCCACTTGATTTCACTCTGCACATCGGCTCGCACAGAAATCGACCGTCTCGCCTCCTCATTCCGCACCGGGCAGGCTCTTAAGGATGGAGTGCCGATAGCCATCGCTGGCGCCCCGAACGCCGGCAAATCCACCCTCCTGAACTATCTGCTGCAAGAAGAAAAAGCGATTGTGACCGACATTCCCGGCACAACTCGCGACATTATCGAAGATACCACAGAAATAGACGGCATACTCTACCGCTTTATCGACACTGCCGGACTGCGCGACACATCCGATCAAGTAGAACGTATCGGCATCGACCGTGCCATACAGCGCTGCGGCAATGCCCGCATCATACTTTACCTGCTGGACCCCACCTCTCCCCTATCTTCCCAGACCGATCGCATGCGCGAACTCACTTCGGGCCTTCCTGCTGAAACTTCACTAATACCGGTAATCACAAAAGCCGACCTCAACGATTCTCCGGAAACTGCCGAGCTACCGACAGAGACTGCTGACAAACCGACAACAGTTCCCGACATCCTGACAGCCATGCCCCCATTAAGAATCTCAGCCCGTACAGGCAAAGGTATTGACATCCTGATCAACATAATCCGCAAATCTGTCACAGCCCACCACGACCCTGCCAGCGAACTGATAGTTACCAATATACGCCACTACCACGAACTCCGTGCCACCTCCGAGGCTTTGTTGCGCACCTCCGAGGCCCTTACAGCCGGACTTCCCCCGGATCTCATCGCTCAAGATCTTCGAGAAGCCATCCACCACCTGAGCCTCATAACCGGCGCCATTACCTCCGACACCCTCCTCCACACCATTTTCTCACGCTTCTGCATCGGTAAATAATTCATTGATACACAATGAATTATAATGATAGTAATTGACTGTCATTGAGCGAAAAAACTTGAAGACATCGCATAGCGCCTAATGCTGATAACGGTCAGTATTAGGCGTTTTTACGCACTTATTTGTACGGATATTGTACGTCGTTGACCATCTCCACCCCAA
>ERZ778503.75-NODE-75-length-81592-cov-15.512540_pt1 | contig 81592 bp, 61 predicted proteins | sample MGYA00510047_ERZ778503 | MGnify/ENA primary metagenome ERZ778503 (study PRJEB29527, sample SAMN07138965) | mouse gut metagenome | material: feces | host: mouse | place: China:Nanjing | collected 2016-01-25 ... | reverse complement strand
GGTTGTATGGGGTTTCCCCCCGCCCCCTCGTCAAGGAGGGGAGCGGGCGGGAGATGCGGGTCAGTTTTACTTGATGGTCACCTTGCGGGCAGAGCCGTCTGAGTAGCGGCGGATGTAGATGCCGGGGGCGGGATTGTTGTCGACCTTCACACCGGATAGGGTGTAGGTGGCGACAATCGAGGGAGCGGTGTCGGCGTGTATGTCGCGCAGTCCGCTCAGCGAGGCTATCGCGTCGTTGGAGAACATCGATTCGCCACGGCCCGAGTAGATGGCCGTCACATTGTAGACCGCACCCTTGTCTGTGGCGGCATTGTCGGTGTAGGCGGTCGTGGTGACCGGGGTCTCATTGAGCTTCACGCCGTCGCGGTAGATGTTGTAGCCTGCCAGCTCAAGGCTTGCGGCATTCCCGGCAGGGGTGAAGTTGACATCGTCCACCATGAGTATGTAGCCGTCGCGGGTGATGCAGCGCAGGGCGAAATATGTGGCTCCCTGCGGGATGTCGAAGTAATACTGCTTCCAATCCCAGGGCACATTGTCAAACACGGCCACCGAGGTGAAATCGTCAAGGTCTGTGTCGGTGGTGGAATACAGCACCTCGATTGACTCAAGGGCGTCGGAGAGCATTGACTTGGCCCAGAACGAGATGGTCTGCGCGTTGCCGTTGAGGAGCGGCGATATGGCCCAGTCGTCGGTGCGTTTCTGGGTGTAGTCGCTGTCGGTGACGGCCATTGAGACGAGATACTGGTGGCCTGAATGGGCGGTATAGAACCTCGGGTCGCTGAAATGGTTGGCCATCGGGGCATGCTCGTCGGTCAGCACCCACCATGACTGGGCCGACATTGGCTGCGGGGCGTAGGCGGGAACCTCGAAGATGTTGAAGCCGTAGATGCCGTAGCCGTCATTGTCGATGAATGTCCAGTCGCCCAGGCCTTCGCTTGTCCATGCCGAGGCTCCCTCGAAGTCTTCGGTGATGTCGTCGTCGAAGGTCGCGTCCATGTCGGGCTGGCTCCAGGCGAGGTTGATGATGGCTGAGTCGTCAGAGGGGTAAGAGGCGGTGAGGTCGGCCACGGTCGGGTAATTGGGATAGATGGTGGCGACGATGATTTCCTCCGAGGCGTTGTTGGCCGGGAGCATGTCACCATTGGCCGTTACCTTTGCCTGGTAGGTTACCTCTGCGGGAGAGGTGACATCGTGGGTGATTTCGAAGATGGCGGTCGAGCGGCTGTCGGTGGTGATGGCTGAAAGCTGCTTCCCGTCGATTTTCTCGCCGTCGGCGTAAAGCTCGAGAGTGGCTGAAGCCATGTCATCAAGCCCGAAATTGGCGTAGCCAACCTCCACGGATGTGGCGTTGCCGGCCTTGACGCGTTCGGGAGCGGTGATGGATGTGATGGCGAGGTCAGAGGCCACACGGTCGCGTATCTGGATGTTGTCGAGCTGGATGTACTGGAAGTGGTTGACGGTGCCGATGAACATCACCTGTACCGACTGCCCTTTCCAAGCGTCGAGAGGCATCTCGGCGCGGTGCCATCCCTCGGTCTCGAAGTCGCAGAGCGTGTAGGTCTTGATGAGGTTGAAATCCTTCTCGCTTGAGCCTTTGATGTAGACATCGACAGTGTTGTCGTCGGGATGGGAAGGGTCTACGAGGTTGAAGAGATAGAAGGTCAGCATCGGGGTGGTGAGCCCGTCGAGGCTGATTTTGCCCGAGTAGAGATGGCCCTGGCTGCCGATGTAGTTGCCAAACATGGCAATCATGCCGTTGTCGCCATCCTGGGGAACGACCTCCTCGAATGTGTTGGCCGACGCGAAATCCCAATATGTGAGGTTGTCAGACCCGCCTCTCACCCATGTGTGCTCGGTGGTAAGGTTGGGGAAAGAATCCTCAAATGGGGCCGGGTAGGGGAGTCCTACCGGAATCTGGTCGGCCATGGCAGCCTGCAGGTTCTCGCCGGCCTCGGTGGAGGCGGTCACACCGAAGCTCCAGAAAAGTTGTGGCTCGTCGGGGAGCATTATCTGGAATGTGGTGGAGGTGCCGGTCAGCTGGTCAAGGATTTTGGTGTCGATGCCGTTGATGTTGGTCCAGACATTGTATGTCACGTTTTCGGGATCAAGCGGAGTGCCGTCCACATAAGTGGTGACCGGAGTCCATTCCACTGTCACCTCGCCGGTATTGGCGGTCTCGTATGCGAACGCACGCAGAGGGGCCGAGGGCATGTTTATGCCAGCGAAAGCCTTTGCCTCGGCTTCCAGACCGTCGCCGCTCCAGTTTGTGGCTACTGCGGTGTAGGTGTGGTTGCCTTTCTCCGTCACCTTGTCGTCGGTGAATGTCACGGTGGCGCCGGGTGTGGGATTGTCGATGTGGTGGATTGACACTCCGTCGCGGAAGAACTCAATCTTCTCGAGCGCGCCTATGGCGTTCCCCTCGAGGGTCTTGTCGGGGGCCACGCAGCTCAGGGTGACAGACAGCGCTCCTGTGATGTCGGGAGTGGCGGTGAATTCAGCCGGAGCCTGTGGCACGGTGCTTTCGTAGGGGGCGGAGACGCGCAGGTTTGTGGCGAACATCCACCAGCTGCCAGCCTCGGTCAGCGCGTGTACGCCTATATGACCTTTGCCGTCATATCCTTCCACCTTAACGATGCCGGAATATGTGGTGTATCCGCCGTTGTCGGTGGTTACCTCCGTGGGCTCTATTATGGTCTGTGTCATTGCCTGCGGGTCGGCCGACACGCCGAATTTCATTTCAAATTTGCCGGGAGCCTCGCTGCTGCGCACCCTCATGTCGACAGACACCTTGTGATAGTTGCCGTAGCGCATGTTGATGGGGGGAGAGATCAGCCAGTCGTCGGCGTTGACCTCATTGCTGGCCTCCGAGGCCATGTCGCCGCTGTAGAAAGTCCAGCTTTTGCCGTCGCCGTTGGCATCGATGATGGTGTAGAGGTCTGTGACGCTTTCGTCGGTGAAATCTTCAACGTATGGCACACTGGCCAGGCCTACCACCACGATGGGGGAATAACCTTCCTCAGAGGGGGTGTTCATAGCTGTGGCGGTGACACCATACTGGTAGGCGTGCTGTCCCGCCTCAGGGCTCCAGTCATAGAGGGAGGTCGAGGTGGTAGATTCCTCGATGACTTTCTCGTCTGGATAGCGGACTACCCGGTATGTGACCTGGGTGTCGCCGAGGTCGGCGCCGTCGGCTGTCTTTGTGACGGGCTTCCAGGAGATGCTCACATATGAGCTGTATGCCGAAGAGGTGGCTTCAGCCGTGACTTCTGGGGCTGCGGGGGCTGCCAGGCCGACACCACGGGTGATTTTGGCGGCCGGGCCTTCACCGGCGGCGTTTGAGCATGAAACCTTGAAGACATAGTTGCCGGCCTCCGGCACGGAGATCGGCCATGTCCTGGTGGCCTTGGCGTAGACGCGGTCGCGGGCAATCTCGGTGTCATTGGCCAGGACACGGAAGAAGAGGTCCTCCTCGAGGTTGTCTCCGGCGCATGTTGTGCCAGGGGCCTTGAACTCGATGAAGCCCGACAGGGAGGTGCCTTCAAACAGCAATGACACTTCAGTGGGGGCCGACGGTGCGCCCGGTGCGGCCTCGGGTTCGCCGATATAGAGGCCGGTCACTTCGATACCCGGCGCGAAATCGCGGATTTTGGATACCGAGGCGTTTGTGAGGTCGACCTCGTAGAGTGAGCAGATGTTGTCGTCCTGCGATGTCACGCTCCAATACATTATGCCTGATGCGGGGTCGATTGTCGCGGATGAGTGGATATAGTCGACATATGCCCCGTCTGTCTTCGGGGTGACAGAGGTGTTTCCCACTGTGGTTGTGGCTCCGGAGGCCTTGTCGACCTTGTAAAGCACGCCGCCCTGGTCGATGCCGTAAAGCTGGCCCTCCTTGTCAAAGGCCAGCGCGCCAAGATGGGTCGGCACGGAGGCTATGTTCTCCCGGTAGGCATTGGTTGATTGGATGTCAAAGGTGTATGTGTTAAGCTCAAACCCGTCGCGTCCGGCATTGGGCGCGCATCCGAATATCCGTCCCGAACCCGGCTCGGCGGCGTAGTCTGACGCCATGAACACCGGGGCGGGTGATCCGCTGATATACACCGAGTTGAGCTGGTTCCAGCTGTCGGTGTCGTAGGAGAATGTCTGCGCGTTGCCATAATAAGAGGTGGTGTTGTTGAGGACGGTGAGATAATAAATGTCGTCACACAGCACTCCTCCCCCAGAGGCTTTCTCTGTCTTGCCAAGCAGTTTGAATGTCCCTGACTCTGACATGGGAATCTGATAGACTCCCGATTCCATGCCTGATGTCGAGACTACGCTGCCGCATAGGTTTGGCGGTGTCTGGGCAAATGCCGCGATGGCGGCCAACAGACCTAATGATGATAGGTAATGTCTCATATGTAATAAGGGTTGGTTGGATCCAGGTTGTGTAGGGTGTGAAAGAGGTGTGCCGATGTGATAAATGGGGTAACGTGGCACATATGGCATCATTTCCATGGCAAATATAATGGCTGCCTTGGAAAATGACGTTAATCTAAATTAATATTTGCGGCTGGATGGTTGAATTGTTTCGATTTTGCCACGTCGGGGCTTAAGTGGCCGCGATGTCATCTGGAGCAGTTTTCCCTCAGCATCTCCTTTTTTATCTTGCTGAGGTGCTGCTCGGTTATCCCGAGGTATGAGGCTATGATTTTCGACGGCACCATCGACAATATCTTCTGATGGCGGCCATATAGCTGTTTTTTCATGGCCTTGTCATGACTGTCGCCGTCGGCTACTGTCTGCGTCGCTGGGGAGTCGGGGATTATGACCGAGAGACGCCGTGTCAACTGCAGCAGGCGGCTCTTGGCGTCGCCGCTGAGCAGCTGGTTGCGCAGTTCGGTGTAATACAGCTGGTTCTGGTGGGCGCTCATTACCCAGAGGGCGAACTCGTGGGACTCGGCGGCAAGGTTGTCGAAGTAGGATTTGGGAATCCTCACCACCACTGTCGGGCAGCAGGCTTCGTAGCGGTAATATGATGGTTCGGCGTCGTAATAGCTGTGGAATGAAATCAGCAGCGTGCCGGGCAGGGCGAATCCTGCGGTCACCTCATTGTTCTTGTCGAGGTATGTGCCTCTTATCAGTCCCTCCTTTACTATGTATATGTTGGGGTTGATTTCCCCGGCGTCAATCATCGGCTCGTATGTGAGCAGCCGTAATTCTTCACCGCTATCGAGGAGACGGTCAAGCACCTCCTCGCGCAGGCGGTATTTCGCCTCAAGCGCGAGCAGTTTTTTCAGACGTTCTCTGTCGGTGACGCGGTGGCCCATATGTGGTATGGATGCTGTATGATGGAGGTGCTGGTATATGTGGGTGTCAGCGCAGTGCCGGACCCTGGCGCAGAATCGAGCCTGACGCGGAATCGTAGATGATGTATATGGGGGCTTTCTTGTCGGTGAAGGAGTTGGGCGCGAGTCCGTAGACGATGCCCAGCTGTGAGGCCGGCAGGGTGCGGGTGGCGTAGGTCTCCCCGTCGCAAGAGACCGAGGCACTGAGTTCGCCGGGGATGCGGTATGGGATTCCGTTCTTGGGGAATGAAAGGGTCTGCCCCTTGTCGTTGACAGGCATCTCGCCACGGGAGACGGCGGTGAGGTCGAGATATACCGGTATGCCCGAGAGGTCGTCGCTGTCGACTATGCCGTCGATGGCCGATAGGCGGGCTATCACGGTGCGCGACCGGTCATTGTCGGCGAGCGCCGCCGGGTCGACGATGAAGCTCTCCACCTGGGTGGCCACCGATGTGGTGCCGAGGAACATCGCGGTCAGGGCCTCCTCCTGGGCCTGGAGGTTGTCGAGCATCAGCTGCAGCGACCTGCCGTCGGGGGGCATGTTGTCGGCCTGTCCGCTGATGAGGTCGCTGCGGGTCTGGCGCAGGGCGAAGATGGCCTGGGCGGCCAGCTCGGCGCGCTTGGCTGTCGACTGGCTCTGGAGCATCTCCTCGCTTATCACCTGGCGCGCGGCGGGTGTCTCAAGCGGGGTGGGCTGCGCTTTCACCGCTTCCGGAATCTCGGGGGTGTCGGTGATGATTGTCTCCTCGGTGTTGATGGCCAGGGGGAGTCCGGCCTGGTCGAGGGAGACATAGACGGGATAGCCCGACTTGAACTGTATTGAGTATGTCTCCTCCGTGTCGGGTATACCGTAAGAGCTGATTATGGCGTTGTCGAGCTTGGCCGAATGGGTCTCCTTTGTGATGGGGTTGGAGACGTTGAGGTATTTCGGGGCGTAGCGGTAGAATTCGCCGGGTTTCCTGACGGTGACCTCTGCGACCAGCGTCACCTTCAGCATCGTCTTGGGCAGTGAGTATGCCAGCCCGTAGTCGTTGGCCTTTGTGGCCGACAGGCGCTGTGCCTGCTGGGCGTTTGAGGCCAGCGGGGCCAGGGCGAAGGCGGCGAGAAGGAGTATGTGGGGAAGTTTCATCGTTTTGTCGTGTTATGGAGGATTGACGAGTGGCGGTGTTTGTCGGGAGTCCGTGGCGGGGTCATTTCATGGTCTCGCGTATGGCGCGGCCGATGTTGGCGGCGATGTCGCCGGCGGTGACCCCGTATACCCCCTGTTCGGCCTGGGCCATCTCGCCTGCCACTCCGTGGATGTAGACGGCGATTATGGAGGCGATTTCGGCGGGGTAGCCCTGGGCCATCATGGCCAGGAGCAGACCGGTCAGCACGTCGCCGCTGCCGGGGGTGGCCATCCCTGGGCAGCCCGATGAGTTGAAGTATATCTTGCCGTCGGGGCGCACGATGGCTGTGTGGCGTCCTTTGAGGATGATCAGTATGTTGTAGTATTTGGCCATCTCGATGGCTTTGCGCAGACGGGCCTCGGAGGATGGCTGCGGCCCGAACATACGGTCGAATTCCCCGGCGTGGGGGGTCATCACCGAGAGGATGGGGATGTTGTTGAGCATGGCCGGACGCAGGGCGATGCAGTTGAGCGCGTCAGCGTCGAGGATGACAGGCTTGTCGATGCTTGACAGGAAATCCTCGAGGGCCTTTACGGTCATCTCGTTGGTGCCGATGCCGGGGCCGATCGCGATGGCCGAGAAGTCGCGTTCGGGATGGATTTCGGTCAAGCATGCGTCACCCCGGTTGTTGCGGTACATGGCCTCGGGCACTGCGGTCTGGAGTATCTGGTAGCCCCATTTGGGGGAGCTGACGGTGAGTTTGCCGATGCCTCCGCGCAATGCTCCTTTTGCCGCCAGGACGGCGGCTCCCATCATGCCGTAGCTGCCGGCGTATAGTATTCCGGTGCCGAAATCTGCCTTTGATGCGAACTCCTTGCGGTGGCGCAGGCGGCGGTGTATGTCGCGTTTCTCCACCAGGCAGAACTCCGCCGGGAGCGAGGCTATGGCCTGCTGGCTAAGCCCCACGTCGAGTGTCTTCCATTCTCCGACAAGCTCGGCGTTGTCGGGGATGAAGAAGCAGAGGCGGGGAAACTGTATGGTCAGCGTCAGGGTGGCGTGGATGGTGTTGCGGTTGACGATGCGGGGGTTCCAGTCGCCGAACATCCCGGAGGGGAGGTCGATGGAGACCACCGTGGGCTTCTCTTCGTTGATATACTGCACCAGTGACTGGAATCCGCCGCGCAGCTCCTCGCGCAGGCCCGCGCCGAAGAGGCCGTCGACGATAAGATGGCTCGACGTGATGTCGGGCGGAGTGAAACGGCTGGTCACCTCGTGGAAATCCGCGTCAGGGACAGCCTCGAGCAGGCGGTCGCGCACGGATGCGCATTCCCCTGAAAGCTTGTCACCGCCGATGTTGAAGAGGTATATCGCCGGGCGGAACCCGTGGTCATGGAGAAGACGGGCCGTGGCCAGCGCGTCGGCTCCGTTGTTGCCTGGGCCGGCGAAGACGATGGTGGGTTTTGACGGGCGCCATCGCGCCGCTATCTCGTCGGCCACCCCTTCGGCCACCCGCTCGATGATTTCCCCGGGGGGGATGCCCTCGGTCTCGATGGTGTGGCGCTCGATGGCGCGTATCTGTTCGTTGGTGAATAGTTTCATTGACTGATCGTCGGATGTCTCGGAATATACTTGGCCACAAATTTACGCAATTTTCCTTTAATCCTCCTTGATTATATAGTGAAAAATCCTCAACGCTTGCGTTTGTCGCGTTATGAGGAGATTTTTTGGCATGATGGCCGCTGTTTTTGTCATTTTGGTATGGTTTGAATTTGTCGACGATTCATCGTGGGGGGCTGATATGTCATATGGTTGATGTAAGTCAATTAATTAATGATATTAACAACGATTAACAAATGAGGGGAGGGTGAAATGCAAAGTTATGTTTAAATTTACGAATATCCAATACAATAACTCAGCTCGGATCCATTATGAGAAAAATTTTGCTACTGTTGCTAATGTCCTCATTTATGGTGTATTCCGCCGATACGGCGAAGCTCACATCCAACACCATTATGGACCTGATGTCCCGCCAGCGGGCGTCAATTCAAGCCAATGATGCCACGGGGGCCGGTCTTCCCGGAGTAATCAATGCCTATGTGAAATACAACGATCCCTCTTGCGTCGATTCCCTGGCGATGCTGGGAGTGACCGTGCAGACTGTCACCCCGTCGATACTGACGGCGTTGATTCCGGCAGACCGCGTCTATGATGTGGCCGCGCTGGAGTCGGTTGAATGTGTGCAGGCGGCCCAGCCCGCCAAGATGCTTATGGATGCCGCCAGGAGCGACACCAGGGTGACCGACATCCATTCGGCGACTCCCCCGCTCGAGACTCCGTTTTCAGGGAAAGGGACAATCGTCGGGGTGATTGACGGAGGGGTGGATTTCACCCATCCGGCATTTTTCGCCCAGGACGGCACCACGCTGCGCATCAAGCGTGTATGGTGCCAGGCCGATGAGACCGGGGTGCCCCCTGCCCCTTACACCTATGGCAGTTGCTATGACACCCAGGAGGGGATAACGGCCAGGGGCACTGACATGGCGTATTATTCACATGGATGCCACGTGATGGGCATTGCCGCCGGGTCAGACATGGAAAGCCCCTACCACGGGGTGGCATATGACGCAGACCTTGTGTTCTCCTCCTTCAAAGATATAGACACCGGGATTTCCGACGCCATAAAATTCATCTTCGACTACGCAGACGAGGTCGACAAGCCGGCTGTCATAAACATGAGCCTGGGAACGGAGATGGGCCCCCACGACGGGTCTTCGTTGCGCGACCAGATGATTGACGAGCTGACCGGAGAGGGACGCATCGTGGTCGGCGCGGCCGGCAACAACGCGTTGATAAACATGCACATCTCGAAGACTATGGCTGACAGCGACGACAGGCTTTTCGCCGGAATCGGTTTCCTGGAAGGGATGTCGGGAATCGGCGAGCTGCAGATATGGGGAGAACCCGGGGCCAACATGAAGGTCAGGGTCTGCACTGTCGACAAGGAGACCATGGAACCTGTCTACCAGAGCCGGGCCTTCAACGCGGCCAACGACTACAGCGGGACCATCACCCTGCAACAGCCGTATGACGAGTCGGGCGGCTATTTCTCGATTGTGACACAACGAAGCCCGCTCAACGACCGCCCTATGGCGCATATCCAGCTGGCCATCACCGACTACCGCCCGACCAAGGTGATAGCTGTCATCGTGACGGCAGATGCCGGGTCGACGGTGCATGCGTGGGCCAACGAGAACTATTGCTGTTTCCTGCAGCATCTGCCGGTCATGGATGTGCCTGACAACATGTATGGCACATGTGAAATCGGAGGTGTCGGCAAGAGCATCATCACCGTCGCCTCTTACAGTTCCCGCAACAGTGTGGTGAAACTCGACGGCACCCTCTACGAGTCGGGATTCCCGATGAATGACATCGCCCCGTATTCCAATGTCGGGCCGACAGTGGACGGGCGCATGAAGCCTGACATCGCCGCCCCCGGAAGCCTTATCGTGTCGGCATTCAATGGCAACAACTCGCAGACAGAACAGGTGGCGACTCGTCAGTGGAACGGCAAGACATATTACTATGGGGTGTACCAGGGCACCTCGATGGCCTCCCCCCATGTGGCCGGAATCGTGGCGACATGGCTCCAGGCCTGCCCGACGCTCACGCCCGACAACCTGCGGGAGGTGTTCGCCGCCACAGCCCGCCACGACGAGTTCACAGGCGACCAGCCTGGCAACACCTGGGGCTACGGCAAGATTGACGCGTATGCCGGGCTTGTGTATGTCCTCAACCATTTCGCCTCCCAGTCGGGAGTGCCGTCGGTTGTGGAGGACGATTTCTCTGTGCAGATGGTCGACGGCCAGCTGCGGGTGCTTCATTACCGCCCGTCGGCCGCCACGCGCCTCACATTCCACACCATCGACGGGGCTACCGCGCTGGTGGCCGAGGCCGGCCCCTCGGGCTGCGGCGACGAGTTCATCCCCGACACCGGCTCTCTTGCCCCTGGCCTCTACATCGTGAATGTTGTCTCAGGCCCCCGCAGCGAGACGGTCAAATACCTCAAACGATAACCAATCCCGGCTCCATTGCCAGTCATAGGGGCCGATTAACAATCAAACCACTATACGATGAAACGAATACTGCTTTTGCTATCGTCCGGCGCGATGATGGGGCTGTCGGCCATGGCGCAGACATTCAGCGGCGGTGACGGTTCCGCCGAGACCCCTTATCTGATAACCAAGGCTGCCGACCTCGATGAGCTGGCCCAACTGGTCACTGACGGTAATGACATGGCGGGCATGACCCTGCGTCTCGAAGCCGACCTGACGGTAAGCTCTAACCCGATGATCGGCCATACCGGGGCCAACCAGCCAAAGAAGTTCGCCGGTACATTCGACGGCAACGGCCACCGCATCACAGGCCTGAAGTTCAATTCCGACAAGAAGCATATCGGTCTTTTCGCCTCCCTCGGCTCCGCCGGGGTGGTGAAAGACCTCACCCTGACCCAGCCATCCCTGACCACAAGCAACTCATACGCCGGATTCATAGCGGCGGCCTCTGAAGGGCTCATCGAGAACTGCCATGTGGTCAACGGCGTGTTTGAGTCGCTCGACGGCAGTTACAAGGGTGGACTTGTGGGTGAGAACAAAGGACTCGTGAAGGGATGCACCGTCTCAGGCTCCATAACATCTACCTCCAACGCCGGAGGTGTGATTGGTCAGAACTACGGTCAGGTGGAGGGTTGCGGCAGCTCGGTCAACATCGTCTCCCTCGCCCCGAACCAGAACAACGTGCAGTTTGGCGGTATCACCGGAGTCACCATAAAACTCAACAGTTCGCCCCACATCCATGACTGTTATTTCACCGGAGCCATCTCCGGCAGCCTCGCGAACAATTGCGGCGGCATCACCGGCACATTGAGCGGCTGTGAGATGCTGCGTTGCTGGAACTCGGGCTACATATCGTCGACCGGGACATCTGGCGCGCTCACCAACTCTTTCGAGAAGGGCGCGAAGATAAAAGACTGCTACAATGTGGGCACCGTCTACAATGTCTACTCCACTTCGGTGGGTGGCCTTGTCGGGCAGGTGTCGACCGACAACTCCGAGCTGGTCATCGAGAACAGTCTCAACATGGGGCCGGTGTTCACAGCCATGACCGCCCGCCACGAGGGTGTGGAGCTTGTCGGGGCCAATCACACCCGGGCCACCATTGTCAACTCCTGGTATGATTCCCAGATCACAGGCGTTTGCAGCCAGTCAAACGGCCTCACCACGGCGCAGCTTACCTCCGCGGCCGGAATCGAGGGCTTTGACAATACGGTGTGGGTCTTCAGCGAGGGTATGTATCCCCGCCTGGCCAACACAGCCGACACCGAGGCGGCCATCCTCGGTGCCACTCCGATATTCCTGGCTGACGGCGACCGCGCCATCAAGGTGACCTCTGACTTTTCGGTCAGCTCCGCCAATGATGTGGAATGGGAGATGAACCGCAACTCCGCGGCCACCATGTCGGGCAACCAGATTTCGGTTACCCGTGGCGACAAGAAGGTCGACATACAGCTCCACGCTTACCTGGGCAACAGTGAGAAGAGGCTGCTGGTGAGTGTCTATCCTGTGATTTTCCAGGGAGAGGGCACTGCCGGGTCGCCATACCTCATCTCCGATGCCAATGACCTGATGAAGCTCTCCGACGCCACCAATGCCCAAGGGCTTGACTTCACCGGCGAGCATTTCCTGATGACCGCTGACATTGACATGGCCGGCACATCGTTCGTCCCGATGGCGTTCAATTCGGCCGAGCTTGCGTTCAACGGGGTTTTCGACGGGGGAAACCACAAGATAAAGAACCTTGCCCTCGACTCGCGGACAAACAGTGTGATGAATGTCGGGCTTTTCCGCACGGTCTACTCCGACGGCGTTGTCAAGAACCTGACCATAGACGGCAGTTGCAGTTTTGACATCTTCCGCAATTTCGCCCCGTTCGTGGCGGTGCTTTACGGCACAGTGGAGAATTGCCGCAACTATGCCGACATACCGACAACCACAGGTTTCTCGGGCGGAATAGCGTATGTGGCTTATGGCGACAGCCGCATAATCGATTGCTATAACGAGGGACGGCTCTCGGCCACCGGCAATGGTGGCGCCATGGCCGGAATCGTGTATCACAACGAGGGTCTGGTGGAGAACTGTCAGAACAATGGTGATGTGGCGGGAGGCCCTTCAGGGTCCAAGACCGTAGGCGGCATTGTGTGTCTCAACAAAGGGACTGTCAAGAATGTGATCAACACGGGCCGGTTGTCTGCAGGCTCTGAGGTGGCCGGAATCGTCACCGACAGCAAGGCGGGCGGCGTGGTCTCCAACGCTTTGTCAATCGGGCAGATTGAGATTCTGTCATCGCGCGACAATTCAGGGGCCGCGATAGGCAAGGATGCCGGCGGAACGTTTGAAAATGTGTATTATGACAGCCAGATAGTAATGTCGGGCACGCCGTTTGACGGTGTGACGGCGTTGCCGACCGCCTCCCTGACCGTCGCCACGCTCCCCGTGGCTGGCATGGAAGGGAAATGGTTGGCGACTGACGGGCGTTATCCCCGGTTGGCGATGTTTGCCGACGAGGAGGCCTCGCGCCTGGCTTCCATGCCAGTATGGTTTGCCGACGGGATGGAATGTGAGCAGCTTGCCGCTGACGCGACCCTCGCGGTGGCCGAAGGGCTTGTGTGGTCGCTCAGGGATGGTGTGGCGTTCAGCATCTCAGGAGACAAGCTGCTTGTGACAAACACCGATACTTATGTCAAGGATGAGCTGACCGCCACGCTCGACGGAGGCCGCAGCCGTTCGTTGTCGATTGCCGCGCTGGCCGACATTTTCAACGGTGACGGCACCGCCGAAAGCCCCTATCTGATTGAGTCGGCTGCCGACCTCGATAAGCTTTCCGCCGATATGGCCGCTTCCGGCCAGGATTATGCGGGGAAACATTTCCTGATGACCGCCGACATAGATATGGACGGCGCGCAGTTCACGCCGATCGCCGGCAACGGGCTGGTAGAGTTCAATGGCATCTTTGACGGCGGCAGCCGGATGATTGACAACATATACGTCGAGGAGACTGTCGACGGAGTCGGACTTTTCGGACGTGTAGGCGCCTCCGGTGTGGTCAAGAATCTTGCCATCGGCGGCGGTTCCTCAATCAGCGGCAAGGGCAGTGTCGGCGCGTTGGTCGGCATTCTCGCCGGCACGCTGCAGAATTGCGTGAACAATGGTGAGGTGCTGTCGTCGGCTTCGACCTCCAACCTTGGCGGCCTTGTAGGACAGGCCACAGGCTCGGCCTTGGTGCAGGAGTGTGTCAACAACAGTGGCATCACCGGCAAATCACAGACCGGAGGTGTTGTTGGCTATGCCAACGGCGCGGAGATACGTATTGTGGATGTGCGCAACAATGGCGCGGTCACCGGCACCACCAAGACCGGCGGTGTCGTAGGCAATATGGTGAACACCGTCATTGACGGAGGTGTTAACGCCGGGAAGGTAACCGGCACCACCGATGTGGGTGGTGTCGCCGGATATGCCAGCAAAGAAAGCGCCATCACAGGCTCCCGTAACCTCGGTGAGGTAAACGGCGGCACGGAAATCGCGGGCATATTGGGTTACGCTTACACCAACATGACGGTGTCTGACAGCTACAACGCCGGAAATGTGACCGCTACCAGCTCCACCGCCGGAGGCATCATCGGCCGTGGCTCGCAGCCAGTGGTCGAGAGGTCGTTCAACCTGGGCAATGTGAGCAACACCAAAAGCTCGCTCGGCTCCACGACGGCAGGTGCCGGCGGTATCGTCGGACGTGGCGACCCCTTTGTGACCGATGCCTACAACATGGGCACCGTGACGGCGGAGAAGAATGCCGGTGGAATAGTCGGCAGCTATGACCTCTCATCCAAAACCACCACGCTCACGCGTGTCTACCAGGCCGGACGCGTGGTCAGCACGATTGAGGCCCCTGCCAATATCGGTGTCTTCGTAGGCCGAGGCAACAAGACCTCTTTTGACGCGGTCTATTACGACCGCCAGGTCATCCACAACCTTGAGGCTGAGGATGGCGCGCTGCTGACATCTGAGCTTGCAGCGACAGACTTCGGCGAAGGCTGGTCGCGCCGAGACGACATGCTTCCGATGCTGTCGGGATTCGTCGATGATGATTACGCGCGTCTCTACGCCTCCACGGTGTTCCTGGATTCAGACGACCATATGGGACAGGTCTCCAAGGCGTTCCGCGTGTCTGACGGGGTCGAATGGAGCGGCGACAGCGGAGCGTTCAGCTTCGACGGTGACAATGTGACCCCTGTCGCTGGAGCCATCGGAGAGTATGTTCTGACGGCCAAGCTCGGCGACCTCAGCCGGGAAGTGCCCCTTGTCCTTACAGGGACATCCTCGGTGATGGCTGTCGATGGGACTGCAACCCCCGGGGTGAGAGCTGTCGCAGGCGGCCTGCTCTTCGGGTCGGAATGTGATTACACTGTCTACGACATGGCCGGAGTGGCCCTGCGCTCAGGGTCTGCCGTGGCCGGAGAGATCATCGCGTTGGCCCCCGGGGTCTACATAGTCAAGACCGCAGGGGTAATCCATAAGACAGTGGTGAGATAACCGCGACCTGACAGAATTCCAACAAACACCCTGTGTGGCGGGCACGTGCCCGCTACACAGGGTGTTCTGTTTGTCTACGGCTGCCGCAATCTTTCTCTGAAAAAAAGTGATTGCTGTCCGTTAAAACCGTTCAGACTCTATTTGGCGTTGTGTTTTCCCCGGCCAGCTGACGCATTCACTGGAATGAGGGGGTATGCCAATGCATAAACTCGCTCAAGCCAGTCAGTTAAACAAATTGCCGGACGTCAATAAAAAATCCCCCATCTCTATAGCAGGCGAGAGATGGGGGGATTATGAAAAAGACAAATTATTTGATGTCAGAAACAGAAAGCAAGCGAAATGTTTGTTGTGGAAGTTTTTACTTTCGGCGTGCCTACTCCTTGGATTAGTTCATTGTAAGCGGGGATGAAATCGGTGCCGTATTGTACTCCAAACGCAACCATGTCATATTGCAGTCTGAGTCCGATGTGCCATCCGAGCTGAAATCGATTGTATGTATATTGAGAGCCTCCCATTTCATTTTTGTCGAACAGGTTGCTCCAATCCTCCTCAAATTTCGTTGGGAGCAGTTCGAGGCTGTCGGTGCTGTCTGGCGTGTACAGGTAGCCTAATGACTTCATTTTTGAAAGCATATGAAGTTTGAAGTCAACGCCGATATACGGGGTGAGGGATGTCTTTGAGTCAAACGAAATTTTGTATGCCACATTCACAGGGATTTGAACATTGATGTCTGTGAGTTTGTATTTCGCATTGACAATGGAGCTTCCGATTTTGGTCTCTTCGGATTCGCTGGAAGTACCTTGGCCAAAGTTGATGTTAAGTCCAATTTCAAATGCCCCTGGGATTGAAGGATTGGGCATGAATCCATGCAGATAGCTTATCCCGCCCCCTTTGAGAGCAATCCCGTTGATGTCCCAGGAGTAATCGTCGTTGAAATGGTAGAAGGTGTTCGTGTAGGAAACTCCAAGAATGTTGTAGCCCTCAGCATGGCAACAAAGTCCAGTGAACGTCAACACAAACGCGAAGATGAATTTTCTAATCATTAGGCGTGAAAATTTAAAGTGGAAAACAGTGATGTCGGTTATTTGATGATGTCTTCATAACAACCAGATAAATGTAGAACTTGGACGCAAAGTTAAAGAAAAATTAGCAATTACCCCCCCCGATAGTTAAAAGATGTGAAATGCAGTCGGGCGTTTTAAAATTGAGACTCATAGGTTTAAATTAAACTGCTGTAAGTCAATATGTGGAAAATGTAATAGGCGTGTTATGAAAGGGTGTAAGAGCATAAGTCCTTGTTGACATGGCGGGAGGAAACAATGTAAATATGGTTTGACGATTTTAAGGCCAGAACGTTTTTATATAAGGAAGAATGATTATCTTTGCACTTACAAGACAACAGACCATGAAGTTGATTGAATTGAACCTGCAACGAATCATTGACCTTTGCCGGAAGCATAAGGTCAAGACTTTGGCTGTGTTTGGCTCTATCCTGACAGATAGGTTCAACGACCAAAGTGATGTGGATTTGCTTGTCAACTTTGATACAACCGACCATGAGAAGTGGGATTACGTCTCCAACTACTTCGATTTTCAAGAGGAGTTGGAGAAAGTCCTTGGCAGAAAAGTTGATTTGGTTGTCGAGAAGGGTTTGAAGAACAAATACTTCATTCAGAATGTGAACCGCACAAAGCATCTGATCTATGGCTGATGAGTATGTGCTGAAACATCTTCAGGATGTTTTGGACGCTATAAATGAATTGGAGGGATTTTTTGCAGACTATCCCAGACGCTTTGATTTGTTTGAAAAAGACAGATTGAGGATTTGTGCAGTTGAGCGCAAGACGGAGATAATGGGGGAAGCAATCAACCGCATACGGAAGAAAGACCCTGCATTTGAGATTCCAAACGCCAAAGAAATTATCAACACACGCAACCGGATCATACACGGTTACGACAGTGTGGAGCCCGAATTTTTGTGGGGCCTGGTTGTGAGGCATATCCCTGAACTTAAAAAAGATATTCAGCGAATTATTGCCGAATGTGAGGGAGGCGACAATCTATAAAGCAATAAGGACTCTTTTTGTGACTGACTTGGCCTATGTGAACGGCTATATGGAAATATGGTGGATTAAAATCTGAGAAAAATCGGGGTGGCGGTTTGGGAAGTGGGGAAAAATTGTTTAATTTTGCACAATTATTCCAACCTGATGAAAGAAGTCACATATAACGGGCTCACTTTCGAGCCTTATATCCTTAAAGAGAAGATTGACGCTCGCGTCAAGGAACTTGCAAAGACCATTACCGAAGAGTGCCGTGGAAAACGTCCTCTCTTCCTTTGTGTGCTTAACGGGGCTTTCCCATTCGCTTCCGACCTTTTCCGGGAGGTGGGGACAGATGCGGAAATCTCGTTCATACGCCTCAAGAGCTATGAGGGGACATCGACCACCGGTGTGGTGAAGGAAGTTATGGGCCTCGGAGAGGATATCGAGGGACGCACTGTGATCGTTGTCGAGGACATCGTCGACACGGGCCACACCATCAAGCGCCTGCTCGATGACCTGCAGAAGAAGAACCCCGCCGAGCTGAAGGTGGCCACGCTGCTCTTCAAGCCCGAGTCGCTCCGCTGCGACGTGAAGCCCGATTATGTCGGTTTCTCGATTCCTCCGAAGTTCATCATCGGATTCGGCCTCGACCTTGACGGCCTCGCGCGCAACCTCAAGGACATCTATGTCCTGAAGGAGCAGGCTGACTGAATCCAAGGCATGACGCCGACTTTCTGACGGTGTGAGAACACGCCCCGGCTCCCCCAGCGGAGCCGTGGTTGCCCTCCAACGGGCTATTCCCAAGTAAACGACATTGTGAACACAGATAAATGAATGTTGTGATTTTCGGCGCTCCGGGCAGCGGAAAGGGCACCCAGAGCGAAAAACTTATCGAACGTTACGGACTGCACCACATCTCGACAGGTGAGGTGCTGCGTGACCATATCGCCCGCAAGACCCCAATCGGTCAGATCGCGAAGACATACATCAACCAGGGACAGCTCATACCTGACTCCCTGATGATAAAGATCCTTGAAGAAATCATCGACAATGACCCCAAAGCAAAAGACGGGGTGATTCTCGACGGTTTCCCCCGCACCATCCCCCAGGCGGAGGCGCTCAACCGCTTCCTGGAGAAACGTGGCCAGAAAATCCACCATGTGGTGGGGCTGGAGGTGCCGGAGGATGAGCTGATCGACCGCATGATCAAGCGCGGCGCCCAGACAGGCCGTGCCGACGACAATCTCGAGACCATCCAGAACCGCCTCAAGGTCTACCACGAGTCGACCACACCCCTGCGCGATTTCTATATCAAGGAGGGGAAGTACCGTCCCATCCACGGCAGCGGCTCGGTGGATGAGATTTTCGCCTCGATAGCCTCAGCGCTCGACGCCGAGACAGAGGAGTGAGAGGGCCGGCCCCCGGCCGCCACGAATACCCGTTTAACCCAAGAGGATGCCTGACGGATTTGTCCGCCTCTAAAGCTTTTTGAACAGAATGTTAGAAAAAATCCATAGTCTCAAGGCTGAGATCGAGACCCTGCAGGCCTCCACTCCGGAAGAGGTCGAGGCCCTCAGAATCAAATATCTCTCGAAGAAAGGAGAGGTCAGCAACCTGATGGCCGATTTCCGCAATGTCCCAGCCGACCAGAAGAAGGCCGTCGGGATGGAAATCAACGCCCTGAAGCTTCTCGCCACTGAGAAAATCAACGCCCTGAAGGCCGCCACCGAGTCGGCCGAGACCCTTGACGACTCTCTTGACCTGAGCCGTTCGGCAAGCCCGATCGCGCTTGGCACCCGCCATCCTCTGTCGCTTGTGCGCGACGAGATCGTGGAGATTTTCCGCCGTCTGGGCTTCACCGTGGCCGAGGGGCCTGAAATCGAGGATGACTGGCATGTGTTCTCGTCGCTCAACTTTGCCGAGGACCATCCGGCCCGCGACATGCAGGACACATTCTTCATACAGCGCAACCCCGACGTGTTGCTGCGCACCCACACATCTTCCGTGCAGTCGCGCGTCATGGAGCATACCCAGCCCCCCATCCGCATCGTATGCCCCGGACGTGTCTACCGCAACGAGGCCATCTCGGCGCGCGCCCACTGCTTCTTCCATCAGGTCGAAGCTCTCTATGTCGACAAGGATGTGTCTTTCGCCGACCTCAAGCAGACTCTGCTCTACTTCGCCCGCGAGATGTTCGGGCCCGAGACCAAGATACGTCTGCGCCCGAGCTATTTCCCCTTCACCGAGCCGTCGGCAGAGATGGACATCTCCTGCAACCTCTGCGGAGGCAAGGGGTGCGGATTCTGCAAGCACACAGGATGGGTCGAAATCCTCGGCTGCGGAATGGTCGACCCCAACGTGCTTGACGCCTGCGGCATAGACTCGAAGGTCTACTCAGGCTTCGCCCTCGGTATGGGTGTGGAGCGCATCGCCAACCTGAAATACAGGGTCAACGACCTGCGTCTCTTCTCGGAGAACGATGTCAGGTTCCTCAAAGAGTTCACCCACGCCCACTGATTCCGGCGGCATAGCCGATGACGTGCCTGCCCCTGTGCAGGGCCGGGCGGCATAGCCGATTGGCAGGGACGCGCTTTGGCGCGTCCCTGCGGGCTGATAGTGGCCTCTTCCTCCCTAAAGCCTGCCTTGCAGGCCGCTGCCGGATATGGTGCCCGGTCAGCTTTATTTCTTCATCAGACCAAGCAAAACATAGCTAAAGCCTCATAGCCCGATGCCCCGCATATCATTGAAGGAACGTTACCGGCAGGTGCTGGCCCGTTTCGCCGCCGAGATGCCCGAACCCAAGACGGAGCTTCATTACGACACCCCGTTTCATCTGCTGCTGGCCGTGATACTGTCGGCCCAATGCACCGACAAGCGTGTCAACATGGTCACTCCGCTCCTTTTCGAGGCTTTCCCCGACGCGGCCTCGCTGGCCGCCTCCGACGAGGAGACTGTCTACGGCTACATCCGCTCGGTGTCATATCCCAACAACAAGACCAAATCGCTGCTTGGCGCGGCCCGCAAGCTGACCGAGGAGTTCGGCGGGGAGGTGCCCGACAACATCGATGACCTGCTGACCATCCCCGGAGTGGGACGCAAGACCGCCAATGTGATGCTCTCCGTGGTCTGGAACCGCGCGGCGATGGCCGTCGACACCCATGTGTTCAGGGTCTCGGAGCGTATCGGGCTGACCACAGGCTCCAAGACCCCGAGGCAGACCGAGGAGGCGCTGGTGAGCAACATCCCCGAGGAGCAGATACCGCTGGCCCACCACTGGCTGATTCTCCACGGACGCTACGTCTGCAAGGCGCGCCGCCCCGACTGCCTGAATTGCGGCATCAGGGAATGGTGCAGGCACTACACAGAGGCCACGCGTAAGGAAAAATGATTGTAAAACCCTCCTGTAACTGCGCTGTCAATTGGAAACTACATTTCTGACCGCGATTGAGGTCATAGGCACTATCGCGTTTGCCATCTCGGGCATACGGCTGGCTGCATTCCGCCGCTTCGACTGGTTCGGGGCTTACACCGTCGGCCTGGTCACGGCCATCGGTGGCGGCACATTGCGCGACATCCTGCTCGACATCCCCGTTTTCTGGATGCAGACATTCCTCTACCTCGGCGTGACCGGCATATCCCTTGCCGTGGTGATTCTTTTCCGCAAGATGCTCGTGAGCAACAACCGCATGCTGTTTGTATTCGACACCCTGGGGCTGGCGCTTTTCGTGGTCATCGGCATACAAAAGACCCTCGCCACGGGCTATCCAATGTGGGTGGCGGTGGTGATGGGTGTGATAACCGGTTCTTTCGGCGGTGTCTTGCGCGACATCCTCATCAACGAGCAGCCCCTGTTTTTCAGGAAAGACATCTACGCCACGGCCTGCATCGCCGGCGGGGTGGTCTACTGGCTGGCCGGGCTGCTCGGGCTTGGCGCGGTCGGGTGTCAGATTGCCTGCGCCTTGATAATCATAGCCCTGAGGATGTGTGCCCTGAAATGGGACTGGCATCTGCCTATACTCTCCATGACCTCCGGGCCTGAAAAGCCAAAGGGGGAGGAGTGACGGCGCGGCTCAGGGCTGCGGGTCAAACGACGGAGCTTCGGCGGGGGCCGTCTTCAGGCCGTTGCGCAGCCAGCTGCCACGTATGAGGCGCACGAGGAATATCACGCCGCGGAATGTAAGCTCTATGCACATCGCCAGCCATACCCCGTGGAGCCCTATGGAGCGGGCGAGTATCGCCGCGATGGGGAGGCGCACCAGCCAGATGCTCACGAAGTTCATCCCTGCGGGAACCACCGTGTCGCCCACGCCGACCATCACGCCGTATGCCACGATCGAGGCGGCATACATCGGTTCGGCCCAGGCCTCGATGCGCAAAACCTCCGTGCCGAGGTCGCATATCTCCTTTACCGGTGAGAGCATCCCCATCACATAGGGGGCAGTGACGTAGAGTATCGCCCCCATTATGGTCATCACGGCCATTCCCATCCCGACAGTGACATATCCGAGCCTTTTGGCCAGGTCGAGCCGGCGCGCGCCGTAGCTCTGCCCGACAAGGGTGGTGGCGGCGTCGCCTATGCCGAATCCGGGCATGTAGCAGAGGCTCTCGGCGGTCACGGCGAATGCGTTGGCCGCTATCGCTATCACCCCTAACGGGGCGACGATGAGTGTGATCATTATCTGCGCGCCGCTTATGATGGCATGCTCGAGGGCCACCGGGGCCGACACCTTGACGGCGTTGCGGATGATGTTGCCCGAGGGCTTGAACGAACCGTGTTCGCCGGTATGGAAAATCCTCATGTCATCCTGTCGGCAGCATAGATACCACATCACAAGCGATGAGGTTATCACCTCGGCGATTACTGTCCCGAGGGCGGCCCCAAGCACCCCCAGCCCGGCCCCCGGGATGGTGAATCCCATCCCCAGCAGGCTGATGTCGCGTGAGGGGAATATGAGCAGAAAGTTGAAAATCACATCGAGCAGACACATCATCACGTTGAGACCTCCCGGCACCTTCATGTTGCCCGACGCGCGCAGTATGCCGCAGCCGAGGTAGTTGAAAATCAATACCGGCAGGGCCAGCACGAACACCAGGAAGTAGACCGAGGCGTTGTGTCTCACCTGCGGGGCGCCCCCGAGCCACTGCGGGAGGCCCGGGGCGATGCTCGCGCCGATCAATGCCACTACCAGGCCAACGGCGAGGCAGGCGCAGATGGCCTGGCGAAGCACCTTCCGCGCGCCGGTGTAGTCCTTGGCCCCGATGCGGTGGGCGACCTGCACGGAGAATCCGACCGTTGCCGCCGAGCATACACCCCAGAACAGCCACAGGCTGCTGGCCATCAGGCCTATCGAGGCGGAGGCGTCTGCGCCGAGCTGGCCTACCATGGCGGTGTCGATATATTGCATGACGATGCTTGACAGCTGCGCCATCATAGCGGGCCACGACAGCTTCGCGGCCAATATAAGGCATTGCCGCTTGTTGAGGGGCTGCCCGTTCTGTATCTGTGATATTCCAGCCAAAGAGTGGAAATTCAGGGTTGTTGTATGAGGTTGTGGGGGGCCGTATGGCCGCCGGCGGGGTCAGCCGAGGCTGCCGAGGAAACGGCAGATGCGCTCAAGCCCCTCGCGCAACCGTTGGCGCGGGCAGGCGATGTTGAGGCGGATGAAACCTCCGCGGCCATACATCTCGCCGCAGTTGACCCACACTTTCGCCTCGGTCTTGAGTCTCTCCTCCAGCTCTTCCGATGGGATGCAGAGGGCCGACACGTCAATCCAGGGGAGATAGGTGGCCTCCAGGGTGGCCATCGGGCAACCGGGCAGCTCGCGGGTGATTACCTCGCGCGTCAGCTCGTAGTTGCCGGCGATGTATCCGCGCAGCGCGTCGAGCCAGGCGGCCCCCTCGGGGGTGTAGGCCGCTTTCAGGGCGGCGATACCGAAGGGGTTGACATCGCAGACCTCATTGATGTTTATCGCGCGGTCGACGGCCCGGCGCACCGAGTCGTCGGGGCAGACGATGTTGGCAATCTGCAGTCCGGCGGTGTTGAACGCCTTGGAGGGGGAGAGGCAGATGACCCCCGAGGGGTCGACCGTGGCGTAGGGCACATATGCCAGGCCCGGCATCGTCAGCTCGCAGTGGATTTCGTCGCTTACTACCCTGACCCCGTGGCGGCGGCATATTCCGGCCGCCTTGGCCAGCTCCTCGCGGCTCCATATCCTGCCTGCGGGGTTGTGGGGATTGCAGAGCAGCAACAGGGTGTTGGCCGGGTCGGCGGCCTTGCGCTCAAGGTCGTCGAAGTCAATCCGGTAGGTGAACTCCGAGGGTGACAGGTCTTTCCTGAGCAGGGGCGACTCCACGATGCGGCAGCCGTTGTTGCGGATGGAGGAGAAGAAACAATTGTAGACCGGAGTCTGCACGATGACCCCTTCGCCGGGTCTGGCCAGGGCCTTGATGATGGCCGAGATGGCCGGCACCACCCCGGAGGTGTAAATCACCATGCGGGAATCGATGTCGTAGCCGTGGCGGCTGGCAAACCATCCGGTCAGGGCTTCGTAGTAGCTGTCATCCACCAGGGTGTAGCCGAAGACCCCGTGGTCGACCCTGCGGGCCAGCGCCTCGATTACGCATGGGGCGGTCTTGAAGTCCATGTCGGCGACCCAGAGGGGAATCATGTCAGGATTCGGGATGCTGTCCCATTTGTAAGAGCCTGAGCCGCGCCGGTCGGGCACCATGTCGAAATACTCCTTTGAAAATTCCATTTGTCAGATTTCGGTCTCTATCCGGCAGTCGGCCGGGGCCAGTATGTTGTTGTCGAGAATCACCTCGCCGATGGCCAGCGCCTTCAGCGACCCGGTGCGGGGATTCTTCACGCTGACGATGGCCGAGCTGACGGTCGCCGTCAGTTCGGAATCCTCGAATGCCAGGTCGCATTCGTCGCCCATCACGCAGTCCTCCATCACCAGGTTCTTGCAATAGCATAGCGGCTGAGTGCCATTGATGCGGCAGCGCACCAGGCGCAGGTTGCGGGAGTGCCATCCGAGAAACTCACCGTTGATTTCGGAGTCGTAGACCGTCACGTTGTCGGTCTCCCACAGGGCGTCGCGCGAGTTTATCACCGCGTTGCGTATCACGACGTTGCGGCAGTACTGGAAGGAGTAGTTGCCATCCTGGCGGTAATGGTCTATGTCGATGTCAGCGCAGTGGAAGAAGATGTAGTCGGCCTTGCCGACCTCCACGTCGCGGAGCCTGACCCCGCGGCAGCCCCAAAGGGTCTCCTGAGCGTCTGGAATCCTTACATGCTCAAGCGAGAGGTTTTCCATCTCGCGGAACATCTTGGGGGCGTCGACCTGGCATCGGCTCATCTCGAGGTTGCGCGAGTACCACAGGGCCGCCCTGGCTCCGGGCAGGAAGTGGCAGTCGACGCAGCGGAAGGTGTCGACATGCCAGAAGGGGTATTTCCCTTCGAAGACGCATCCCTCGGCATCGATGGCCGAGCAGCATTTCAGGGCCGATTCCCCGGGGTGGAAAGTCACGCTCTCAAGCCTGAGCCGGTGGGTGGCGAACAGGGCCCGCTCGCCGCCGAATTCCTTGTTGGTCACCGTCTTCATCCCGTCGGGGAACACCACCGGGGTGGTCACCGGGCGGGTTTCCTGTGAGTCTTGGTTGCTGTCTTGGTGGTTTTCAGGGTTATTCATAGTCAATTGGCGTATTATTCCGTTAAAAAACCTCACTGCGGAGGTATAGTGATACAAAATTAGCAAAAATATTCGTAAATTTGCACCAATGGAATCCAACAATCGCAATGACCGTCAGGCAGGGAACGCGTCGGGACGCGCCCCACGCTCGATATATGAGCGCGCCGGGAGCGACGGGGCGTGGCTCGGCCTGTGGTTCACGGCCATATTCGGGCTGAGCGTGGCCTCCATGCGGGCCGGGCTGCTCAACATCGTAGTGCTGACGATGGCCCTGCTGGTGCCGTTCATCGCCTACCGGTTTCTGCGCCGCACATATGTCGAGTCTCACGGGCTTGTGACCTATTCGGCCTTGTGGATGCAGGGGATACTGACCTTCGCCGCCGGATCGCTGATAATGAGTGCGGCGGCCTTCATCTTCATGCGTTGGATTTATCCCGATTTCATCCTTGACACCCTCCGGCTCGGTGTGGAGTTCTACCGTAACGAGTCGACCGGCGCCGGCGCGGAGCTTGCCGAGGAGTTCCAGGCAATCATAGACCGCAGGCTTGCCCCGTCACCATTCACCATAGCCATGGTCTGGATGTGGCTCGGGCTCTTCTCCGGATCGGTGCTGTCAATGTTCCTCGCGGCGGTCGTGCGGCTGGTGAAAGTTCCGGTCGGAGGGGGAGGAGGCCAGCGTTCCTGACCCTCCTGGCGCGTAGCCGTGGAAAAATCTCATAAAAGAAAAATGAACAACGAAGAATATCCCGTGGAGATTTCGGTGGTCGTCCCCCTCTACAACGAGGAGGAGTCGCTGCCCGAGCTGCAGGCCTGGATTGACAGGGTCATGAAGGCCAATGGATTCACATATGAAGTGATATATGTCAACGACGGCTCGACCGACCGCTCGTGGGAGGTCATCCGCCAGCTCTCGCAGGAGTATCCCGACGCTGTCCACGGGGTGAGCTTCCGCCGCAACTACGGCAAGTCGCCCGCCCTGCACACAGGATTCGGGCTGGCCCGCGGCAGGGTGGTGATCACGATGGACGCCGACCTCCAGGACTCCCCCGACGAGATTCCAGAGCTTTACCGGATGATAACCCAGGAGGGGTATGACCTGGTGAGCGGCTGGAAGCAGAAACGGTATGACCCGCTGTCGAAGACCATCCCGACCAAGCTTTTCAACGCCACGGCCAGGAGGGTCAGCGGCATCCGTAACCTCCACGACTTCAATTGCGGGCTGAAAGCCTACCGCAACAAGGTGGTGAAGCATATCGAGGTCTATGGCGACATGCACCGCTACATACCCTATCTGGCCAAAAACGCAGGCTTCACAAGGATAGGGGAGAAGGTGGTCCACCATCAGGCGCGCAAATACGGCAAGACTAAATTTGGCCTTGACAGGTTTGTCAACGGCTACCTCGACCTGGCCACGCTGTGGTTCACAAACAAGTTCGGAATCAAGCCGATGCACTTCTTCGGGCTGCTCGGGTCGCTGATGTTCCTGCTGGGACTGGTGGCCGTGGTGGCCGTCGGCGCCCACAAGCTCTGGGCGATGCACTCGGGACAGCATTACATACTCGTCACCGACTCGCCGTATTTCTATCTCTCGCTGGTGTCGATGATACTCGGCACCCAGCTGTTCCTCACCGGATTCCTCGGCGAGCTGATTGTCAGGAACTCGTCGCGCCGCAACGATTATGAGATAGAGTCGCGGTTCTGACCCCGGGGCGCTTACTGAAACAGATTCGTTTTTTGAGAGTGAGACAGATTCATTCATACATACTGTTGCGCCTCGCGGCGGTGATGCTGCTGCCGCTCGGCCTGCTGACGGGAAGCTGCAACACCAGCGGCTGCACCGACAACCACAGCGCGTTGCCGCTGATGGGCTTCTATGATTATGCCACTGGCAGCTCTGTCACGCTCGACTCGCTCGACCTCGGCGGCGTGGGCGCGCCCGGCGACTCCCTGCTGGTGCATTCGGGCGAGAAGGTCAGCCAGGTGTATCTGCCGTTCCGCGACGGGGCCGGCTCCAGCTCGTTTTGCCTGCATTACGATTACAAATTGCAGGGGCTTGACAACCCTGCGTTTGACGACATAATCACGTTTCATTACGACGCTGAGCCATATTTCGCCTCCAGTGAATGCGGGGCCATGTACCGCTATGTGATACGCGATGTGGAGTACACCCGCCATCTGATAGACTCCATCGCGGTGATTGACCCGGTGGTGACCAATGTTGAGCTGGAGCGTATACAGGTCTTTTTCCGCACCGCTTCCACTGATGTCGAAGATGACGACCCGCAGGAGGGGGCCGGGGTATGAGACTGTCGCGCTTGATACTTACGCTCCTGTGCTGCCTGGTTTGCTGCGGGCTGTCGGCCCAGCGACGGGTTACCCCCGTGAAAGCCGGATCGAAGAACCTTGTCGGGGTCAACGAGAACAAACAGCCGGGCGACTCGATAGACCGTTCGCGGCTGGTGAGCGTCACTGACGACCAGGGCAACAAGGTGCTGGTCGACACGGTCACCGGGAAAGAGGTGCCCGACACGGTGGCGGTTGACGGCGTGACCCAGGGGCGGGTGCCTAAGATGATAAACCCGTTGCTTTTCAGCGCGTCGGTGGGTGTCGACCTGTGGGATCCGCTGATGAGGATTTTCGGGCAGAGCTACGGCATGGTCGGCTTCTCGGCCGAAATCAACCTCCACAACCGTTATATCCCGGTGGTGGAGGTGGGGCTGGGCAACGCGAGTTCCACTCCGAGCAACCAGAATTATACATACCATGTGGGCCTTTCGCCGTATTTCAGGATAGGCGCAAACTACAACTTTCTTTACAACAGCAATCCCGACTACCAGTTTGTGGCCGGCATCAGGTATGGCTGGAGCCGTTTCAGCTACCAGCTCCGCGATGTCCTGATCACCGACGGCTACTGGGGCCAGCAGGAAACGGTCGACTTCCCGTCGCAGACCTCCTCGGTGTCATACATAAATGTGCTTTTCGGGCTGCGTGTGAAAATATGGAAACCGATTTCGATGGGCTGGAACGTGCGCTTCCGCGCCATTCTCCATGAGACTGAGCAGCCCGGCGGCCAGCCTTGGTATATACCCGGCTATGGAGCGCGCAACGGTATCATCACTGGGTCATTCTCGGTGTTCTACACATTCTCGCTCGGTGGCAAGAAGAAGACCGGTCCGGCTCTTCCTCCCGGATTTGAGATAGAGGAGCCAGGCGATGAGGTGCCGCCACCTTCTGCCCCGGCCGGCGATGACATCGAGCCTGTCGTGCCTGAGGCTGCCCCGGCTGAACAGACAGCTCTCCCCGTTGTTAAGGATAAAGAAGAATAACCCCTAAGACACATATGAATATGAAAATAGCACTTTGCAGCGACCACGCCGGTTATGAGCTGAAAAGCATGATTGAAGGTTACCTCGAATCCCAGGGAAAGGAGTTTGAGGATTTCGGTACCCACTCCGCCGAGTCATGCGATTATCCCGACTTCGCCCACCCGACGGCAATCGCCGTGGAGGAGGGCCGCTGTTATCCCGGAATCGCCATCTGCGGCACCGGCAACGGCATCGGCATGACCCTCAACAAACATCAGGGAATACGCGCGGCCCTCTGCTGGAACGTCGACATTGCCAAGCTTGCCCGCCAGCACAACGATGCCAACGTGCTGGTGCTTCCGGCCCGTTTCATCGAGCCTGTCACCGCCCTGGCCATCGTCGACGCGTTTCTCAACACCCCGTTTGAAGGGGGCCGCCACGAGCGCAGGGTGGAGAAAATCCCCGTAGCCCCCGTTTCCCGCTGATTGCGGCCCGGTTTTCGCGGAGTCAAAACGTAACGGAGGCCGTCCCCCAAGGGACGGCCTCCGTTACGTTTTGTTGTGTCTCGGTCGATTATTCGCCGGGGATGATTGCGTCAGAGGGGCAAACCTCGGCGCAAGTGCCGCACTCGATGCAGGTATCGGGGTCGATTACATAGATGTCGCCCTCAGAAATAGCTTCAACGGGGCAGTTGGGAAGACAGGTGCCGCAGGCGACACACTTGTCGGTGATAACGTAAGCCATTGTAGTTTAATCGATTAAGTTTATAGATGTTTTAAAACGAATGTTCTCTTGGAGGTCTCGCCTCTGGCGACAGGGCGAAATCCGTTGCAAAAATAAGTCTTTTTTGTCAGATTTCCACTCCTTTTCCGCAAAAATTACAGATGAGGGGATGTTAAATCTATGCTAAATCTATGGCGCAGTTGTTCTGACACCCGAAACTCCCGTATCGTACCTCCTGTATGAAGAAGCTGATATAGACCAGCTATTGCAATCGGAATGCTGGTTTATCGCAGTACGCGCATCTCAAATATGCATAATTATCGTAGTTTGTCAATTTGCGAACCGGGCTGCAATGCGCCACAAAGATAATTAACGTGAGTCCGGTATAAGGATTCGGTTGTTCAACAATAAAACAATCAAATCAGCCATTTGGCATAACGCTAAGTGGCTGATTGTTATTGAAGTTTTCTGTCCCGCCGTGAAATCCGTGGTGGAGCCGCCGAGCGGCAGTTTGCGGGGTGAATCAGGGGATGAAAATCTTGCTCACATGGGAGCCACGGCGCACGATGACAATTCCGTGGGCGTCCTCACGTCGCTGGAGCCTGCGGCCGTCGATTGTGAAATATTCCTCCGGCATAGTGTCCTCGGGGTCGAGCATGTCTTGCTCGATATGACCGGTCGATGACTTGAGCCCGGCTCCCTTAAGCTTGAAATTGCGCACCTCCCAGGTCGAGGCTGCCTCAGAGGTGGAGGTGTAGCGGAATCCGACTTTGACTCTCTTTCCGGTCCAGGGGGAGAGGTCGACGACCGAAGAGCCATAGAAGTCCCACTTGTTGCCCAACGGCCACCGGCGCACATGCAGGGGGTGGTCCTCCCCGTCGACGCGGGCGATGACGCTCAGCTCGGAGTAGGGGGTCACGGCGTAGTTGACGGCATGCTCAAACTCAAACCAGGCCGAGTTGTATTCCGACAGGTCGATTTCAGGGGTCAGCAGGGTCGCGTCGGTGTCGTAACAGGTCAGGTTGGCCGATGAGCCGCGCGAGCCTGTCGCTTTCCATCCGTAGTCGGTGGTATTGCTCCAGACATTGATGCCGGAGGCGGAGGTGGGGGCATGCTCGACGGTGCAGCCGCCCATATCGCCGAGGAATGTGCAGGCGTAAAGTTCCACGGGAGTGGATGCCTTTTCGCGGATGGTTGCCCCGCCAGTCGACGTCTGGCTTTTCACAGTGGTCAGCGGGTGGAAGGGCTCGCCGATGGAGTCGCCCCAGATATATTGCGCCAGGTTGGGGAAATCGACAAATGGGTTGCGGTTGCCCTGGAATTTCTCCACGGCGTTGTTGCGCACGGTCTCGATTTCATCCACGGTGTCATCCTGCGCCCAGTCGAGATACAGGGTGTAGGCCCATTCCTGGAGGGTGGGGTAAGCCTCGGTGTTGAGGATTCTCACTGACTGGTCGCCGCTCCAGGTGAAAGCCTGGTAGGCGGTGGCCATATAGAAGTATCCGCGCGCGAAATCCCCTTTCCACTGGTCGCCCGGCTCCCAATAGCGGTAGGCCTGGGTCTCGGGATCACCCGAGCGGGTGCCGACACGGGTCACGCCGTTGCCGCGCCACTCAACATCGACCTTGGCCATCGGGTAATTGCTCTTGTGGTTGTTGATGGTGGTCTGGCAAGGCATCAGGTTGTAGAGGTCTTTGTAGGCATTGTTTTCAGAGCCGCCCCACCAGCTTTTGGGGAAAGAATGCTCGATGTTCATGCCGCTCACGCTTGAGCCTCGGTCGCCAAACTTGAACTCGTCGGGGGAGTATCGGTCGCGTACCAGTCCGCCGTCAATCATGTCTGTGACATAAAACGCCCACCATGTCTTGGTGTTGCCCGAACCGTAGCTGAGCATCTTCACATCGTTGATGGCTATCTCATGGACCGCCTGTTTCAGCTCTCGGCCTGTCAGTCCGTCGAGAGAGGCGTAATAGTCAAGGGGAATCTGCGCTGCCGCTCCGAGAGCCGACGCGGCGCAGCAGAAAGAGAGAATTATCTTGTTCATATGCAAAAAATGTTTTCCAATCGGTATGACAATGAGGTGTGCCTGACCCTGTGTTGCCCGAGACAGGCATTTCCCCGCAAATATACGACAAAAATCCCGGCTGGCAATCTGGGGGGTGTGGTAAAAATTGTGAAACAATCGGCTGTGGGACAGACGCAAGACAGATGATGTGGGGCCAGTGGCTGGCGAAATCTTATGATGAATGCGTCAACAGGTCGATAAATTGGGCGGTTTTTGCTAAATAATGTCTGAAATTATGAGTAACTTCGCACTGATAATTCCTTACAATTTAGAAAAAACAGACCCTTAAATGTACAATACCGACCAACGTACTGTCGTGACCCTCGATGCCGGGGGAACTAATTTCGTGTTCGGGGCGATGAGAGGCTGCGAGTTCGTGGTAGAGCCGCTTACCCTCCCCTCCCGTGCCCATGACCTTGATCTTTGCCTTGCCACGATGGTGGAGGGCTTCCGCTCGATAATCGACAGGCTCGACCGCAAGCCTGACGCCATATCTTTCGCTTTCCCCGGCCCGGCCGACTATGCAAACGGCATCGTTGGGGGATTTCTGCCAAATTTCCCCTCGTTCCGCCAGGGGGTGGCCCTCGGGCCGTTCCTGAGCCGCACTTTCGGGCTGCCGGTGTTCATCAACAATGACGGCGACCTCTTTGCGTTCGGCGAGGCCACAGCCGGGGTGCTTCCTGAAATCAACTCGAGGATTGCCGCCATGGGTGGTCACCGCCAGTACCACAACCTGCTGGGCTACACCTTCGGCACCGGACTCGGTGTGGGGTCGGTGATAAACGGGGCGTTGAACCTTGGCAACAATTCCTGTGTCGAGACATTCTGCCTCCCGTCGAAAAACGACCATAGCCGGATGGTGGAGGATTACGCCGCCATCAGGGCTGTCACCCGCGTCTACGGCGAGCTGACCGGCAATCCCGGCCACGGGCTTACGCCGCGCGACATTTGCGCCATCGCTGATGACGAGGGTGCCGACCCGGCCAAGCGTGAAGCGGCCTGCGAGGCGTTCCGCCGGTTTGGAGAGGCCGCTGGAGACGCCATGGCCACCGCCGTCACCCTCACCGACTCGCTGATTGTGCTTGGCGGAGGGCTCACCGGAGCTGCCCGCCACATACTCCCGGCCCTGCTCAAAGAGTTGCGCTCAAGCCTCAAGACCCTGGAGGGCGCGGATGTCAACCGGGTGCAGATGAAGGTGTTTGACCTCGACGACCCCCAGCAGTTCGAGCAGTTTGTCAAAGGTGAGGCCCGTCCGCTCAAGGTCTACGGCTCTGACGAGACCGTGAGCTACGACCCCATGAAGCGCACCGGGGTCTGCCTCTCGCGTCTCGGGGCTTCCCGCGCGATTTCGATAGGCGCGTATGCCTATGCGCTGTCGCGTCTCGATGCCCTGTCGGTCAAGTGACCAGCCTGCGTCACAGTAAGACATTCCACGGCCTCCCGTGATTCCCTGCCTGTAAGGGAAATCACGGGAGGCCGTCGGTTATCACATGCTTGGCGGCCTATGGCCGTCAGGGAGGGGTCAATAGATGTGGTCTTCGCCGGCCAGTTCCTCGGCGGAGATGGCGGGTGATGTCATCTTATGCCATACATAGGCGATGTAGCCGATGACGACAGGGAGCAGCAGGGTGACCCAGGCCATCACCCTGAGGGTGAACTCGGTGGAGGATGCGTTGGCTATCGTCAGCGAGCTTTGGGGATGGGTGACCGAGGGGAGGAAGGCGGTGTTGTTGTAGCCGTTGGCGCAGAGCAGCGAGGTGACGGTCATCACCACTCCGACGGCTGTCCACCAGAATGCCTTCCGGGCGAAGCTGTTGTCGAAGCTTGCACGAAGCACTCCGTACAGCACCATCAGCACGCCCAGTAGCAGGGCGGCCCCGAGCCACCACAGGTCGATGAGGTTGTAGAAGTATTTGCAGCCGATGGGCACCACGGTGCCGTCAGACTGGGTGGTGTAACCCTGGGCGGTGAACATGGCGAAAAGGAAGGCCAGGAAGAAGAGGACGAAGACGCATCCGTTGACCAGAATACGGGAGCGCATCTCCTTGATGAATCGGCTCTCGTCGTCGGTCTTCACGCTTTTGGCGAAGAACATCGCCCCGAGTGTGCGCGCCAGGAAGAACACGGCGAAACCGAGCAGCAGTGGACGGAGGCTGAAAATCTGTTCAAGCCCGTGGCTGTCGTTCCACACCGAAATCACCGGCGAGTCGCCGTCGAGGATGCTCTGGCGCGACACCTCGAAGTCTGCCCCGAAGAACTGCATAGCCACGGCGCATCCCAGCAACACGCACCCGAAGAAACCGTTTATCCACAGGAACATGTCATAGACCGGAGTGCCGAATATGTTGGCCGGCTTGGAGCGGAACTCATAGCTCACGGCCTGGAGGATGAAGCTCAGCAGGATGAGCATCCAGAGCCAGTAGGCTCCTCCGAAACTTGTCGAATAGTAGAGGGGAAACGAGGCGAAGAATGCTCCGCCGAAAGTCACGAGGGTGGTGAACGTCAGTTCCCATTTGCGGCCGAGGGCGTTGACCAGCAGTGATTTCCGTTCAATCGAACGGGCTTGCCATATCATCGTCTGTCCGCCCTGGACAAACAGCAGGAAGACCAGCAGGCCGCCAAGCAGCGAGATGACAAACCACCAATATATCTGTAAAGCTTCCACTTTGTAGAAATTTTAATCATTAATGAATCTTGTGAATGTATGGCCGTGAGGTGTCATGCCTCCTCTCCGGCGAGGATGTCGCGGCGCGAAGCCTTCGAAATCTCGCGGCACATGATGGAGACCTCGGCGGTCATCAGTCCGGCGAAGACAATCACGAACATCCAGAAGGTGAGCTGCACCGAGCCTGAGGGGATGGCGCTCACCGCCGCCCGGGTGGGTAGCAGGTCTTGGATCACCCATGGCTGACGGCCCATCTCGGCCACAATCCATCCGGCCTCGCTGGCTATCCATACCACAGGGATGGTCAGTATGCCGAAGAACACCAGCCAGCGGCTCTCGAGATGGCGCGGCTTGCGGTAGCTCAGGAAGAGCATCACGATGAAAAAGAGCAACAGGTAGCCCCCGGCCATCACCATCACGCGGAAGGCGTAGAATGTCAGCGCGACAGGCGGCACAGCCTCGTCGGGCGATGATAGATAGCCGTAGCCGAAGTAGCCGAAGTCGGCCTTGAGGTCGCGCTCGGCGGCCTCCATGGCCTCTTTGTCGCCTGCCGATGAGGCCGCGTCATAGCGCCGGAGGGCCTCCTGGGCGCGTTTGCCGGCCTCGATTCTCTCGGCGTAAGACAATGTCTGGGCCATCTGTCCGTCAGGCCCGGTCTCGCGTCCCTCGATGAGGTCGTTGATGCCGGGGATGAACGCGTCGGGATTGTGGGTCGCCAGTATCGACAGCCCTTTGGGGATTGAAACCTCCATCAGCATCGGGTCTTTGCCGTCGGTCCGTTGCTTCGACGGGTCGAGGATGCCGAAGCCGACGAGCGACTGCCCGGTGGAGCCGTCATAAAGCCCCTCCATTGCGGCGAGCTTCATGGGCTGCACTTTGGCCACCTCGACGGCGGACCCGTCGCCGGTCCACATGGTCAGCACTATCCCGGCCAGGCCTACCCATGACGCGATTTTTATGGAGTCCTTGGCGAATCCGAGGTTGCTTTTCTTACAGATGAACCAGCAGCTGACCCCGACGACAAACACCGCGCCGAGTACCCAGCCGCTCAACACCGTGTGGAAAAACTTGTTGACGGCCACAGGCGACAGGGCGACATCGGAGAATGACACCATCACGTTGCGCATCTGGGCGGGGTCAAACTCCATCCCGGCGGGATACTGCATCCAGGCGTTGGCCACCAGAATCCAGTAGGCCGAGAGACATACGCCGACGGATGTCAGCCAGGTGGCCAGCAGGTGGAACCGGGGGCTGACCCTGTTCCAGCCGAAGAACATCACGGCGATGAATGTCGACTCCAGGAAGAAGGCCGCTATCCCCTCAATGGCGAGCGGCGCGCCGAATATGTCGCCGACAAACCAGGAATAGTTGGACCAGTTGGTGCCGAACTCAAACTCGAGGATGATGCCCGTGGCCACGCCGCAGGCGAAGTTGATGCCGAAGAGCAGCATCCAGAATTTGGTGAGCCTCTTCCATCTCTCGGATTTGGTCTTGAGATAGATGCTTTCCATTATCGCCACAATCAGCGACAGGCCGATCGTCAGCGGGACGAAGAGCCAGTGGACCATGGCCGTGAGGGCGAACTGGCCCCTCGACCAGTCGACCGTGCTTAGCAAATCATTCATCAGGCAGAAGATTTAAGTTGTTGTCGTTTAGGGTTGATTCGTTGTCGGTGTCGCCGTCTCCCTGGCGGTCGGTCAGGGCGATCCTGACGGCCCGGGCGCGCTCGTCGTCGGTGTCATAGTCGCGGGCGAGCCAGTCGGGGAAAAAGAACAGCTTGAAAACCAGAAACATGATGGCCAGCTTGATGAGTATCACCGCCCACAGCGTGCGGCCCACCGTCATCTCCCTGAACCCTCCGGCGTAGAGGTCGGCCACCCGCCTGAGGAATCCTCCTGGAGGGCGGGAGCCATGGTTGTCATGTCGGGATGCGGCCATTATTTATCTGGATTTAATGTTGCACGGGTTGAAAATTCAGACTAACTTTGTAGTCGTTTACCTTCGGGCGCTTTCTTCATGGAAGCGTGCCTGGGGCAAATTTAACAATTTCCATTGATTAACCCAATAAATCCAACAAAAAATATGGCAAGCTGGTTTGAATGCAAGGTTCGCTACGATAAACTCCAGGAAAACGGGGCCGTCAAGAAGGTCACCGACGTGTTCCTGGCCGACTCTCTCTCAATCACCGAGGCGGTGGCCCGTATCACCAAGGAGCAGGCCCCGTTCATCTCGGGCGACTTCGTGGTCTCCTCTGCCAAAAGCACCAAGATCGCCGAAATCTTCCGCGATGACTCAGCCGACAAATGGTATCTCGTGAAAGTGGCCTTCATCACCATCGACGAGAAGACCGCAGCAGAGAAGAAGTCAGTGTCGCTGATACTTGTGGCCGGCAACAATTTCAAGCACGCCTACGACAATTTCATGGAGGGAATGAAGGGCACCATGGCCGACTTCGACATCGTCTCCATCTCTGAAACCGCTTATCTCGATGTCTACGGCGCAGACCTGTCAGGCAAGCCCGCCGAGGCAGAAGCCAACTGACAAGCCATGTCGCCACTGACATCCATACAATCCAGGCTCGACTCTGTGAGGCAATCACTGCCCGGCGGGGTCGGGCTTGTCGCTGTCTCGAAGTTCCACCCGGTTGACGCTTTGCGCCAGGCCCGGGCGGCGGGGCAGAGGCTTTTCGGCGAGAGCCGTGTGCAGGAGCTGGCCGCCAAGGTGGCCGAGCTTGGCACAGATGATTACTGCTGGCATTTCATAGGCCATCTGCAGACCAACAAGGTCAGGCAGCTGCTGCGCCTGCGCCCCGCCCTCATCGAGAGTGTCGACTCGGTGCGCCTGCTTGAGGAAATAGACCGCGAGGCCGCCCGCCAGGGAATCGTGCAGAATGTGCTGATGCAGCTCCATGTGGCCCGAGAGGAGACAAAATTCGGTTTCAGCCCCGACGAACTGCTTGATTGGTTCGCTCGGCGCGGATTCGAGAACCTGCAGGCGGTGCATGTGTGCGGCGTGATGGGGATGGCCTCCAACACCGACGACCAGGCCCGCGTCGAGGCCGACTTCCGGGCGATACGCGCAGCCTACGACGAAATCCTGGCGATGTGTCCCGACCTGCGCGGATTCTCCACCGTCTCGATGGGCATGAGCGACGACTACCCCCTGGCTGTGAGCTGTGGCTCGACCCTGGTCAGGGTCGGTTCGGCCATTTTCGGCCCGAGAGAGTATTGACGCTTGGGGATTTTTTCGTAATTTTGCGGGAAATAGCCCGGGGCAGGCCGGCAGACCGCGCGCGGCCGCCATTCCCCCCTGCCCGGCAAGAGATATCAATCACAACATAACTGGAATAAATCAAATAACCTTCTTACCAACCTTAACACCTAAAAACTAAACAATGGCAAATTCCACAACAGCCTCAAAAACTTCAGGAAACGGACGCCTGATAGCCATTATCGCGATGTGCTTCCTCTTCGCGATGATTTCGTTCGTGACAAACCTCGCCGCGCCCATCGGCACAATCTGGGGATACCAGTATGAGGGCAACTCCGTCCTCGGAATGATGGGCAACATGATGAACTTCCTGGCATACCTCTTCATGGGCATCCCCGCCGGCAAGCTCCTCCAGAAAATAGGATACAAGAAAACCGCCCTCTGGGCCATGGCCGTAGGTGTGGCCGGTCTGCTCGTGCAGTGGATCTCCAGCCTCCAGCCGGGCGGCATGGACTTCAACTTCGCCGTCTACCTCCTGGGCGCTTTCATCTGCGGATTCTGCGTCTGCATGCTCAACACCGTTGTCAACCCGATGCTCAACCTCCTCGGCGGCGGCGGCAACAAGGGCAACCAGCTCCTCCAGGTGGGCAACTCGTTCAACTCCCTCACCGGCACCCTGACCCCCCTCTTCGTGGGTGTGCTGGTCGGCGAGCTGTCAAAGTCGACCACCCTGTCGACCGTCGAGCCCCTTCTCTGGATCGCCATCGGCGTGTTCGTGGCCTCGTTCATCGTCATCTCCTTCGTGGCGATTCCCGAGCCCAACAAGACAAGCGGCAAGAAGGTGCAGCCTAAATACAGCCACTCTCCCTGGAATTTCCGCCACACCGTCCTCGGCGTTATCGGCATCTTCATATATGTGGGCATCGAGGTAGGCATCCCCGGCACACTCAACTTCTACCTCTCCGACCAGAGCGCCAGCGGCGCGGGAGTGGTAGGCGCGGCTTCGGCAATCGCCGGCACCATCGTGGCCATCTACTGGCTGCTTATGCTCTGCGGCCGTCTGCTCTCCTCGGTTATCTCGGGGGTTGTGTCCTCAAAGGTGCAGCTCATCGTGGTGTCCTCCACCGCCATGCTCCTGGTGCTCGGCGCCATCCTGATTCCCTCCTCCGTCACCCTGCCCGTGCCTGACTTCATCTACAGCTCGGTCGACGCCGAGACCGGCGCGGTGATCACCGCCCGTGTGCCTGTCAGCGCCTACCTGCTCATCGTCTGCGGTCTCTGCACCTCAGTGATGTGGGGCGGCATCTTCAACCTCGCCGTCGAGGGCCTTGGCAAGTACACCGCCCAGGCTTCCGGCATCTTCATGATGATGGTTGTCGGCGGCGGCATCATCCCCCTGGTGCAGCAGGTCATCGCCAAGAGCGCAGGCTACATGGCCTCCTACTGGCTGATTGTGGCCTGTCTTGGCTACCTCCTTTTCTACGGCCTCATCGGCTCGAAGAATGTCAACACCGACATTCCGGTCGAAGAGGAGTCGGAGCTGAAAAACGCCCTCTGATTTTGACAAAACCGAATTCCACGCGTGAACATCGGGGGCCTCTCCCTTGTTCAACGCGTGGATACCTTACCAATAAACACTTTTTATGGACAAGACCATTATCGACCGCGCGGCAGACACCATAAGGGTGCTGTCAGCCTCCATGGTGGAGAAAGCAAAGTCGGGCCATCCCGGCGGCGCCATGGGCGGTGCCGACTTCGTCAACGTGCTTTATTCCAGGTTCCTTGTGACCGATCCTGACGATCCCGAGTGGATCGCTCGCGACCGTTTCTTCCTCGACCCGGGCCACATGTCTCCGATGCTCTACGCGGTGCTGGCCCTTACGGGGAAATTCACCGTCGAGGAGCTTCAGCAGCTGCGCCAGTGGGGCAGCTGCTGCCCGGGCCATCCAGAACTCGATCCTCACAGGGGCATCGAGAACACATCCGGCCCGCTGGGGCAAGGCCACACTATGGCCGTCGGATGCGCAATCGGTGAGCGTTTCCTCCAGGCGCGTTTCGGCGATGTGGTAGCCCATAAGACCTACGCCTTCATCTCCGACGGAGGCATACAGGAGGAAATCTCGCAGGGAGCAGGGCGCATCGCCGGCTACCTCGGCCTCCACAACCTGATAATGTTCTACGACAGCAACCGTGTGCAGCTGTCGACCATGGTCGACGCTGTCGACGACGAGGATGTCGCAGCCAAATACCGCGCCTGGAACTGGAACGTGCTTGAGGTTGACGGCACCGACGCCGACGCCATCGCCGACGCCATCGCCAAGGCTCAGGCCGAGCAGCAGCGCCCGACCCTCATCATCGGCAACACCGTGATGGGCAAGGGAGCGGTCACCGCCGACGGCCAGTGCTTCGAGGGGCAATGCTCCACCCACGGCCAGCCCCTGAGCAAGTCGGGCGCCGACTTCGCCAAGACCATCGAGAACCTAGGGGCCGACCCCGCCGATCCCTGGAATATTCCCGCCGACGTGCAGAAGCTCTATGACGACCGCAACGCCGAGTTGCGCGCAATCGTAGCCAAGCGCCACGCCCAGGAAGAGGAGTGGGCCAAGGCCAATCCCGCCCTTTCCGAGGAGCTTGACAACTTCATCAACGGCAAGCTTCCCGAAATCGACTACGCCGCCATCGTGCAGAAGGCCGGAAGCGCCACCCGCAACGCCTCGGCTACAGTCCTGGGTGTGCTGGCCGAGAAGGTGAAGAACATGATTGTCTCCTCTGCCGACCTTGCCAACTCCGACAAGACCGACGGATTCCTCAAGAAGACCCACCAGCTCGTCAAGGGCGATTTCTCCGGGGCATTCCTCCAGGCCGGCGTTGCCGAGCTTACCATGGCCTCGATAATGAACGGCATCGCCCTCCATGGCGGCCTCATCGCCGCCTGCGGCACATTCTTTGTCTTCTCAGACTACATGAAGCCCGCCATACGCATGGCCGCCCTTATGGAGCTGCCTGTCAAATATGTGTGGAGCCATGACGCCTTCCGAGTAGGGGAGGACGGGCCCACTCACCAGCCCATCGAGCAGGAGGCGCAGATACGTCTCATGGAGGAGCTCCACAACCTCTCGGGCCGCCCCTCGATGCTGGTGCTTCGTCCGGCCGACGCTGTGGAGACCACCGTGGCCTGGCAGATGGCCATGGAGAATGACAAGACCCCGACCGCGCTCATCCTCACACGCCAGGATGTCAAGGACATCCCAGCCGCCACCGGCAACCGCTACGAGGAGGCCCAGGGCGCGCGCCAGGGTGGCTATGTGGTCATGGACACCCCCCATCCCAAGGTGATTCTGGTCGGCAACGGCTCAGAGGTGTCGCTGCTTTGCGAGGTGGCCCTCCAGCTCATCGCCGGCGAGGTGCCTTGCCGGGTCGTGTCTGTGCCCTCCGTAGGGCTCTTCGAGAGCCAGGACGAGGAATACCGCCGCAGCGTGATTCCCGCCGGAGTGCCCGTCTTCGGCCTCACCGCAGGTCTCCCCTCCACCCTCCGCGGTGTGGTAGGCCCCCTGGGCATGGTCTACGGCCTCAACCATTTCGGCGCGTCGGCCCCCTACAAGGTGCTTGACGAAAAATTCGGCTTCACACCCGAGAACATCACCGAGCAGGTGCTGAAGTTCATCCACCGTATCTGACCCGCTGTCTTATGAAATAGCCGCCGCGCCATCATCACCGTGAGGATGGCGCGGCGGTGCTCATTTGCCCGATTATGATATTTTTTCAACTTTTTTTCGCAGTTTATTGTTTATTTTGTGAAAGAATCGAAAAAAATCCGTAACTTAGCGGCAAATTTCGTGAAAGCCTGCGGGCCTGAAATGCCCACAAGAGACATTTTCCTTAAGCTTTGCTTTAAAACCGGAAGAAAATTCAAATATCAAATACACAACGTTTTACTTATCTATGAAAAAGAGTTACCTTTTAGCACTCGGCTGCGCTATGCTCGCAGGTACCGCTGTTGCTCAGAACGCTCAGGAAGTAACTTACGTTGAAGATCCCGCCCAGGGCTACCTCTTCAACAAGTTCTCCGACAACTGGTTCATACAGGGTGAAGGCGGTGTCTCCGTTGGCTTCACCGACGATGACAGCCACCGTCCCTTCGGCGACCGCTTCGCCCCCGCCGCCTCCCTCTATGTCGGCAAGTGGTTCTCTCCGCTGCTCGGTATCCGCGGTGGTGCAGACTTCCTCTCCGTGAAGGGTCTTTCCAAACTCGACAACGAGGTTTCGATCGGTGCCCGTCCCGACGAGCACATCTATGACGGCCAGTACTTCAAGACCAAGCAGAACTACTTCGGCCCCGCCTTCGACGTGATGCTGAACCTCACCAACTGGTGGTGTGGCTACCGTCCCGGCCGCGTTTACAACGCGTATGTATATGCCGGTGGTGGTCTCTACTGGACTCTCACCAAATACGCCAAGAAAGGCGAGACCAAGGCCACATGGCACGACTGCCATGACCGCGTGATCACCATCCGCGCCGGCCTCACCCAGGAGTTCAACCTCACCAAGAACTTCGCCCTCGGTCTCGATCTCCGCGCTACCGCCGTGTCAAACCACTCTGACTCCTGGGGCAAGACCCAGGTGATTGGCGAAGCCCTCCTGACCGCCACCTACAAGTTCAACAAGGCCGACTGGAGCGCACCCATCGTTCCCGTATGTCCTCCCGCAGAGAACTGCGACGAGTACCGCGCACGTCTGGCCGAGGCTGACGCCAAGATCGCCGACCTCGAGAACCAGCTCCGCGCCTGCCTCAACCGTCCCGTTGAGAAGGTTGTTGAGAAGGTGCCCGAAGCTCCCCTCGCCACCATCTACTATCCCTGCGACGTTTACACCCTCACCTCGGTTGACCGCAAGGTCCTCCAGTCTGTGGCCAACGTCATGAAGGACACCAAGAAGACCTACGTCCTCACCGGCTGGGCCGACAACTACACCGGAAACGACAAGATCAACGTCCGTCTGCGTCACAACCGCGTGAACGGCGTGAAGAACCAGCTCCTCCGCTACGGTGTGCCCGAAAGCCAGCTCGAGGCTACCACCAACAACGGCAACCGTGTTGACCTTGGCGACAAGTGCCTCACCCTCGACCGTTGCGTGACCATCATGGAGAAATAATCCACCACGATTATAACGCCAACCAGACAGGCCTGCCCGCCCCGCGCGAGCGGGCCTGTCTTTATTGAGGGCCTGTGAGCCAGGCCGCCTCCAACCCGCCCAACCCCAAGCATAAAGAATGAACGTCAGAATTGACCAGAGCTGGAAAAACGAGCTTGCCGACATATTCGAGTCGCCCGGTTTCCGCCAGACGGCGGAATTTGCCAGGGCGCAATACGCCACCCGCGAGGTCTATCCCCCCGCCGCGAAAATCTTCGCCGCCTTTGACGCCTGTCCGTTCGACAAGGTCAAGGTGGTGATACTCGGCCAGGACCCCTACCACGGCCCCGGCCAGGCCAACGGGCTTTGCTTCTCGGTGAATCCCGGGGTGAGGATGCCCCCGTCGCTTGTCAACATCTTCAAGGAGGTCAGCGCCGACACCGGCGCGCCGATGCCCGCCGACGGCGACCTCTCGCGCTGGGCCCGTCAGGGGGTCTTGCTGCTCAACGCCACCCTCACCGTCGAGGCCAACCGCGCTGGCTCTCACCAGGGACAGGGCTGGGAGCAGTTCACCGACGAGGTGATCAGCCGCCTGTCGCGCGACCGCGACCATCTGGTCTTCATCCTGTGGGGCAGCTACGCAATACGCAAGTCGGCCCTGATCGACCAGACGCGCCATCTCGTGCTTACCTCCCCCCATCCATCCCCGCTGTCGGCCCACCGCGGCTTTTTCGGAAACCACCATTTCTCACGCGCCAACGCCTACCTCGCCGCCTCGGGGGAGACCCCGGTGGCCTGGTGAGGCTCAACCATAACCTGCGACTCCACTATTATGAGACGATTTCTGCCATCATTGCTGATGTTGCTCCTGCCCATCCTGGCGGCAGCTGCTCCCGCAGGCCCTGACACCTCCACGGCGATATTCTCCCCCGGCATCCGTTCGCTTGCGGTCAACATCGAGGGGGCCTTCCTCGCCCCGCCTGTGCTGACGCTCGGGGGCGACAGCCGCCTCGTGATAGGTTTCGACGTGATGGGGGAGGAGCGCCAGTATCTGCGATACTCGATACTGCATTGTGATGCCGACTGGAGCCTCGGCGAGCTTGTCGACTCAGAGGTCTTTGACGGCTTCAACTATGCCGACATCGAGGATTATGCCTTCTCGCGCCTGACCACGGCCCATTATGTGCATTACACCATACACCTGCCCAACAGCGATTTCCAGTTCAAGATATCGGGCAACTACCTGCTGCGGGTCTATCCCGAGGATGACCCGGAGGAGATATTGCTGCAGGTGAGGTTCATGGTGCAGGAGGGGGTAGTGTCGGTAGGAGGCACCGTGACCTCGCGCACCGACATCGACTGCAATGACAGCCACCAGCAGCTCTCGCTCGACATCGACACCCGAAACACCCGCATACGCGACATAAACACCGACCTGCGGGTGGTGGTGACCCAGAACGGCCGCCTCGACAACGCCGTGGTGCTTTCCCATCCCTCCCGCCTTATGGGCTCGCGCGCCATCTACGAGCATCTCCCGGCCCTGATTTTCCCTGCCGGCAATGAATACCGCCGCATGGAGACGGTCAACAACCTCTATCCCGGGATGGGGGTGGACCATATCGAGTACCATGCCCCCTGGTATCACCACATCCTCAACCTCGACAAGCCCCGCGCCCATCGCGAATACCGCTATGACAGCACACAGCATGGCCGTTATCTTATCCGCGAGTACAACGCCGAGGATTCTGACGTGGAGGCCGACTATGCCATGACGCTGTTCACGCTCGATATGCTCCGGATTCCCGACGCCGAGGTGTATCTCGACGGCGACTTTATGCATCGCCGTCTCGACTCCTCGTCGCGGATGGAATACAACCCCTCCACGGGGCGTTACGAGAAGCTCCTGCCGCTGAAGCAGGGAGCATACAACTATCAGTATCTCGTCGTCCCTGACGGAGCCACGCACGGCCTTACCGCGCCAGTCGAGGGTGACCATTACCAGACGGTCAATGAGTATCTGGTCTATGTCTACTATCGCGCTCCCGGCGACCGCTACGACCGCCTCCTCGGGGTCGGCGCGCTCTTCTCCGGTTATTGATCCCATACCGGCCCTCGTTGGATTTGTCCGCGAATCCGGGTTGCTTCCATCCCTGTCATCATTGAATCCGTCCGCGAAACCGGATTGCTTCCATCCCTGTCATCATTGAATCCATCCGCGAATCCGGAGGATTCATTAATTATTAGCCCCGGGTTGGCGCGCGGGAGCCCCTGTGGGCGACCAAGCGGCAACCCGGGGTTGTTGACATCAGGCGTGAGATTCTGAAAGAATCTTTTATATAGGCACCCTCATCTATGGGCAACATCTATAAAAGATTCTTTCAGAATCCCGCGTCTGGCGTGGTGACCGGGGGTTACCGGCCTGTCGGCCGCCAACCCCCGGCTAATAATTGATGAATCCTACGGATTCGTGGGCGAACCACACATAGAGGCATGATTGCTGGGGCACGTCACCTGGAGATTCCGGGAATCCGTCACCTGGATGTTGCTGGAATCTGTCACCTGGATGTTGCGGGAATCCGTCTCCTGGATGTTGCTGGAATCTGTCACCTGGATGTTGCTGGAATCCGTCACCTGGAGGCCCTGGGGGCTGTCACCTGGATGGCTCCAGGCTGTCAGAACGCAGCCTGAGCAACAAAAATAACACCGCCCGTCGGCGCACTTGGCGCGACGGGCGGTGTCGTTTTATGCGGGGATTCCGGGGGAAGGGGGCAGGCCGCTTCCCCCGGAATCTCATGATATCGTATTAGCGGGCGATTTCCTTGGAAACCTTGCCTGCGCGGTTGACGATGTAGAGCTGGCCGGCCTGGGGAGCGAGAACGCGGATGCCCTGGAGGTTGAAGTACTGGGCGGGAGCCTCGGCGGCAACGGCCTCAACAGCTTCGATGGCAGAGGTGCCGGAGATGGTGAGGACAGAAGCCACAGATGCGTCGTTGCTCCTTACGAAGGTGATGGTGGCGTTGGTGATGGTCTCAGCCACGAGGAAGTTGTTGAACGAGCCGGTCCAGGCGTTCATGGGGGTGTTGAGGGTCACAGCCACGGCGGGAGCGCTCTCGTCGCCTTCGGGGCCTTCAGCGCCCCAGCTGGTGTTCCAGTTGTCTTCTGCGGTCTTCACCTTGAACTGTGTGTCGGCCTCGATGGAGGGAATGGTGATGGTGTAGATGTCGCCATCCTTGGTCATCTTGTATGCGGCGTCGTTCATGGCCCATTCGTTGAAGGAGCCGGTGAGTACGAGGTCTTCCACGACTGCGATTTCACCTGCCTTCTCCAGCTTGAGGGTGTTGCCGCCAGCGGCGAAAGTGAGGGTCATGTTGTACTTGCCGGGGAGGGCCTTGATGGCGTTAGCGCCGGGGACGATTGTCACCATGGCCACATCGCCGTCGAAAGTCACATCCTCGTTGTCAACGAGGCCGCCGTAGCGGGGCTCGTCCCAAGACTGGGCGGTGAGGAAGTTGAAGTTTGCCTCCCCTACAAGCTCTATGTCAGTGGCGGTGAACACATTGCCGTCCTTGTTCATGAGGACTGCGGTGGCGGGTTCCCACATGCTGGTTGCGAGCGAACCTACCACATAGAGCTGGGCGGGGGTGTCGACGGGGGTGTCGCCGCCGCCGCCATTGCTGCTGATGAGGAGGGTTGACACTCCTCCCTCGTTGTAAGTGAAGGTGATGGTGGAGCCGGCGGCCACGGAGGTGGTCATGTCAGCGCCTCCGGATGCGAGGTTGTAGAGGGTGCCGGCCACGGGCATTCCCTCCTCGCCCTGTCCGAAGTCGAGATCCCAGGAGCCGTTGTTGATTTTCCAGCCTTCACCAGCAGCCACGGTGATGCCGTCGGCCACGGTGATGGTGTAGACATTCCCGTTGGGGGTCATCTTGCAGGCGGCGTCGGCCAGGGTCCAGTTGTTGAAGTTGCCGATAAGGTAGAAGTCGGGGGCAGGGGCCTCGCCGAAAGAGTAGCCGGCGGGAAGGGTGGCGGTGATTGCCGACATGTCATCCTTGACGGTGTATTTGATTTTCACGTTGCTCATGGGTGTGGTGATGTTGCCGTCGCCCTGGCGCAGAGTGGAGGTGGCGGTGGTAGTGCCCTTGTCCCATGTCCCGGCGAGCTGGTAAGCGGCGCCGTTGAAGTCGTCCCATGTGCCCTGGGCGATTGAAATCTTGAAACCGCCGGTGGCTTCAAACGAGTATTCGCCGTTTTCAGAGGTCACGACCAGGGTGTTGGCGGGGTCCCATGCCGCGGGCTGTCCCTCGACATTGTCGCCGGTCACATAGAGCTGTGCGCTTGCCGACCACGCGGTCAGAGCGGCAGCCATCATGAGTAGAGTTTTTTTCATGCTGGTAGTTGAAAAATTTAAAGTTCGGATATGTAAGTAATGGTATTAAATCTCAGCTTTGGTATAGATTTCAGGCGGAGGATTGATAACACCGCCAAATTTACGAACTTTTTCCCGGCTGATGGCAAAACAATCCTAAAATATCTGAAATGTAACCTAATTTAACCTCCGGTTGCGCCACTTACATTGTTGTAAGTAGGCGAGCTTGGCATTTTTCTGTCGCCAAGGGTTGATTAAGGAAAAATTTCCTTAAATCGTTTTGAATTAAAAAAAATTGCGTAACTTTGTAGCCGAATAACAAGGCGGCGACTGATTGCCGCCTCCGGCTATCTCCGCAACGACAGTCGACAACACATATAACAGTTATCAACATATCAAAATGAGCAAGATTGATTTAACCCAGTACGGTATCACCGGAACCCCCAAGATCTACCACAACCCCTCCTGGGACGAACTCTTCATCGACGAGACCAAACCCGGCCTCGAAGGCTACGAGAAAGGCCAGGACACCGAGCTTGGCGCGGTGAACGTCATGACCGGCATCTACACCGGCCGTTCCCCCAAAGACAAGTTCTTCGTGGAAGACGAGGTTTCGAAGAACACCATCTGGTGGACCTCTGACGAATACAAGAACGACAACAAGCCCATCACCCCCGCCACCTGGGACGCCCTCAAGGCCATCGCCGACAAGGAGCTTTCTGACAAGCCCCTCTACGTCGTTGACGCTTTCTGCGGCACCAACAAGGACACCCGTCTGGCTGTCCGCTTCATCATGGAGGTGGCATGGCAGGCCCACTTTGTGACCAACATGTTTGTGCGCCCCACCAAGGAGGAGCTTGACAACTTCACCCCCGACTTCGTGGTGATGAACGCCTCCAAGGCAAAGGTCGAGAACTGGAAGGAACTCGGCATCAACTCCGAGACCTGCGTGGCCTTCAACCTCACCCAGAAGATGCAGGTGATCATCAACACCTGGTATGGCGGCGAGATGAAGAAGGGTATGTTCTCGATCATGAACTACTACCTCCCCCTGCGCGGCATGGCCTCCATGCACTGCTCGGCCAACACCGACATGAACGGCGAGAACACCGCAATCTTCTTCGGCCTCTCCGGAACAGGCAAGACCACCCTCTCCACCGACCCCAAGCGTCTGCTCATCGGTGACGACGAGCACGGCTGGGACGACAACGGCGTCTTCAACTACGAGGGCGGCTGCTACGCCAAGGTCATCAACCTCGACAAGGAGTCTGAGCCCGACATCTACAAGGCAATCCGCCGCAACGCCCTCCTCGAGAACGTGACCGTAGACGAGAACGGCAAGATCGACTTCGCCGACAAGTCTGTCACCGAGAACACCCGCGTTTCCTACCCCATCGAGCACATCGAGAAAATCGCCCCGGGCAGCCACGGCCCCGCCGCCAAGAACGTCATCTTCCTGTCGGCCGACGCTTTCGGCGTTCTGCCCCCCGTTTCGATCCTGACCCCCGAGCAGACCAAGTATTACTTCCTCTCGGGCTTCACCTCGAAGCTCGCCGGCACAGAGCGCGGCATCACCGAGCCCACCCCCACCTTCTCCGCATGCTTCGGCGCTGCATTCCTTAGCCTCCACCCCACCAAGTACGCTGAGGAGCTCGTCAAGAAGATGGAGAAATCCGGTGCCAAGGCTTACCTGGTCAACACTGGCTGGAACGGCACCGGCAAGCGCATCTCCATCAAGGACACCCGCGGCATCATCGACGCTATCCTTGACGGCGCAATCCTGAAGGCCCCCACCAAGCAGATTCCCATCTTCGACTTCACCGTGCCCACCGAGCTTCCCGGCGTTGATTCCAAGATCCTCGATCCCCGCGACACCTACGCCGACGCTGCCGAGTGGACTACCAAGGCAACCAAGCTCGCCGAGATGTTCATCAACAACTTCAAGAAGTTTGAGAACAACGAGGCTGGCAAGGCTCTCGTTGCCGCCGGTCCCCAGCTCTGATCGCTGACCGCTGAATAATCACATATCAGGCGTCCGCCGATGCTCCCCTTTTCGCGGGAGACGGCGGACGCCTTGGTTTTAACACGGCATCTAATCCACACCTGTTTGCATTGAATACGTCAGCGAATCCGTAGGATTCATTAACCATTAGCCCCGGGCTGGCGCGCGGGAGCTCCTTGCGGGCGACCAAGCGGCAACCCGGGGTTGCTGACATCAGGCGTGAGATTCTGAAAGAATCTTTTATATAGACAACTATTGCTGTCCGGTAAAAAAAGACAAAATCATATATTCTCTACAAATATAATAAGTTACACCTGTTTTACGAAAAAGGGCTTGTCATTTGAGGCGATGTGAAATTGGTAGCATTAAGCATCAAAAAGCCCTTAAAAGACATCTATACGAGTCTGTTTCATGCTGTATGAGATAAAAATAGTCCATTTCCTATCATGTCAAAGTTTTACCGGACAGCAATAATAGACAACCTCATTTAAAGGCAATATCTATAAAAGATTCTTTCAGAATCTCCCGCCGGGCGTATTCACCCGGGGGTTACCGGCCTCATGGCCGCCAACCCCCGGCTAATAGTTAATGAATCCTACGGATTCGTGGGCCAACCATATATGGGGATTATTCGGGGAACACTCACCTGGATGATGCCTCCCCCCGAAATTCGCCTTGGTCTTCTGAATCTAAAAGGATTTCTCGCAGATTTCACGGATTCCACTGATTCTGCAGATTTGGTCGCTTTGCTCCCAATGGTTTTCATGTCATTCGCTTGTCCCATACGCAATTGTCGGCATCTGTCGCGCGGGCATATGGCGTGTCATAGGGCTGGTTTAAGAAAATAATCATTTGTTTTAGTAAATATTAACACATTCGGGCGAAAATTCAGTTTTTTTTTTGATTACCTTTGCCGTTGCGATAGGAACACCAATTTCCTGCCGCCCTGAAATCTACCGCCGTGACGCCCGACGCGGGCTGGTGACCCCGGCCCCGCCAACGTTACTACATTCATCTTTGAATCTTCATAATTTTTGTATAAAGACTCTTACGCAAACTCTTACTCCTCATAAACTGTGACATCAGGCAAGGCATAGGCCAAGTCTGCCTGTCAACAGCTCTCTCATATCTTTAACTCGAACAATTAACTGTTTTTTCTTTAACTTATCTTACTAAATTCATTTTTTTATCATGAAAAAGCTTCTACTCTTGTTGGTAGGTGCAATTGTAGCTATGACGGCTCATGCGCAGCTTTATGTATGCGGGGACGACTCCTCGATAGGAAGCTGGAATCCTGACGATGCGCTGGTGGTCAATGAGTCTAATGGGTACTATTCTTTCAAAGCACCCCAAAATAAGGAATTCCAAATGTCCACGTCCAATAAAGATGGATGGGATGGATTCAATGGCTCTATCCTTAGTCGTGTTTCTGACTCTTGGGCAACCAATGACGGAATCAAATCTGTGGCATTGAAGACTGGGAAAGAGGGTGATTTTTACAAATTCAAACTGACAGACAGCTATCTGTATGTCCGTGTGAAGTCAGACTTGTCACTTATCGAACTCAGTGAAACTGAAGATTTCGGCGGCGGCGATGTCGTTGTTGGCGACAATACATTCTACTTCTATGACTGCAACAACGCCAATTACACCGATGTGTACACATATGTGTATGGCAATGGCGCGTCAATGTCGGGCCCTGAGAAAATGACTTCTACGGGAAAATATGTGCGTGAAGGCGACAATTATTATCCTGTATGGTCTTACACTCCGAGTGTGCAACCCACCAATGTCATGTTCACAAAAGATAGCGGATGGGGCAACAAGCTGTCGACAGACGAGCCTGCTTATGCCAAAGGAGGATTCTATTATCTTTCCGGCTCCTCACTTCTGTCAAAGACAGGCCTTGTACTGGTAGACAAGGAAGAACCCGCCACCGTCTATGAGCTGTGGACCAACTTCCGCAACGGCGACACTTTTGTAGGCATGCTTCTCAACGAGAAGAACAGCTACTCATATACTCTCGAATTCCTTGGTGACGAGACCGGCACCAAGGTCGGACTTCATGTCAATAATGACTGGAGGGGCGCGTCAAACACCTCGGCTTACGACGGCAACGCGAAGACTTACAATATGACCACCACCCAGGGCGGGGACATCACTTTCGCCGAGGGGCTCAAGGGCGCGGTGACTTTCGTCCTGAATGTGGCCGACAACACCCTCTCTGTCTCAGGCGGCGCAATCGAGCAGCCCGGCGAGACCGATTACACCATCTACTTCTACGACCGCAACAATGTAGGCACCGACTTCTATGTGCATATGTGGATAGGTGATGGCGAAAGCGCCACCACATTCAAACCCTGGGGTAAAGATGACGCCATCAAGATGCAGCCCACAGGCAAATACATCTATCGTAACGGTAAATACTACCCCCTCTATGTGCTTAACTTCTCATGGAACAAGAAACCCGAGAAGCTGCTTATCTGGAACGGTGAAAAGGACAGCGAGAAGCAATATGTCTCACGCATCGTCTTCCTCAACAACGGCTATTACACCAATGGCGCAACCAAGCCCGAAACCGACCTATCGCCGGTAGAGCCTGAGAGCGGCGACAAATACCTCTATTTCCACCTCAAGGAGGACCTCCTCTACGAGGGTGTGAACGGTGGCGCGACCCCTGTATATTGCAATGTCATGAAAGACGACGCCTACATAGGAGGCCGCCTGGTGCGCGACGACGCCCACAAGATGGAGCTGGTGAGCGCGAAATACCAGATCTACCGTTACAGGATGAACGACCTGGAAAGCCTTGAAGGCAACAATGTCGAGTTCTCGTTCCAGGATAAAAAAGGATGGTCGGTTTTCCGCGCCTCGAATTCCGAGAAGTTCAACCAGGGCCGATGGGCCGAGTTCATCTACGCCACCGCCATGCGCGGAATAAACGGCGCTGATGTGCAGTATGCAATCCAGACCTACATGAGCTGGTCTGACTTCGCCGAGCTTGACGCAAAGGGCCGCCCCTCTGTCTACCTCGTGGGCGAAGGAGCCATCGAAGGCCTTACCTGGAATGCCGCAGATGCAAGGGAGTACAACAACCCCGACGGCAGCTGCTTCTACGTCCCCGTCAATGTCACCGGCAAGCATATCACATATTTCAAGGTCTCCTGGGTCAACGCCGGATATTACAAGGCGAATGCCACACAAGGCATGACCTCCGAAGCCCGCGACTGGGCGACTTTCGACCTCGGTATCGTAGGTGTGGATGACAAGTATGCATATCCCGACGGATCCTACAAGCTGAGTGTGATGCTCTCGACAGAAACCGGCCAGTCGGTGAACAGTGTCAAGTTTGACACCAACACCTCGGTGAAGTATTGCAACTACAACCAGTACAACTGGGCTATCGACGGCACAAGCCTCATCCCCGGCCAGTATTACGTGGTGATCGACACTCATGACCCCTGCCGCACCGTGACCCTGGTCGACTTCGACCCCAACCCCTCTGTGTCTGTCACCGACGCGAGTGTGGTTCCTGTGACCCTCAGCGCAGACCAGGCCAAGTCGCTCCACCGCCACTACAACCACCTCTCGCTGGCCTCGCACAACGGCCACATTCCGATGGACAAGGTCAACACCTGCGAGGGCACGCTTACCATCAGCGGCTCAAAGGGCCTTGACATCAACAACGCCGGATTCGACATCGAGTACACCGTGTCGATGAATGGAGACGAGGTTGTCAGCTACCACGGCAAGCCCGGCCGCATCCACCTCAACTACATGCCCCTGGCCACATCCAACGACATCGAGATGCGCGCCAAGTACACTGACATCGCCCGCTCCGGGCGCAACGGTACCGGCCTGACTTTCCACTCGCGCCGAGGGGAGGCAACGGTGACGGTTGATGCCAAAATGCCTGCCCCGACCGGCTCCATCAACAATGCCAAGTATGCCATGGACTATGACGGGGTGTATGGTGTCCTCATCGACAATATCAGCATGAGCGTCTCCTCCGATTACAATGTGTATGGCGACATCTCGTTTGAGTTTGACGACCCGACTGTCGACACCTCGCGCCGTGTCCACATCATCCACCGCGGTTACGATCTCCAGAAGGCTTACAACACCTCCGTGCTTAAGGGATGGACCCCGCTGGTGATGTCTGACGATTCCGACTTCAGCAACTATGACTTCGATGGCGGTTCAAACGACTGGTCGTCGAAGATCATCCAGGATGGTGTCAACGTGCCTGTCTACCTGAGCAAGTACACCGACATCAGTGACAAATCGCTCCTCGAGTCCAAGGCAGTCAAAGGCCTCATCTATGCCATCTACCCCTTCCTCTATGAGACCAAGCCCTCATTCAACGTGGAGGAAGAGGGCAGCTCGGCTCCCCGCAAGGCAGCCGCCGCTGTCGCCGACCTCCCCGCCGACCTTGAAGGCTTCGCCCTGAGCCATTACAGCCGCAGCACCCCCATCTCCGCCGTGCTTGACGCCAAGAACGCTGTCTCCGGTGTTGAGAATGTGGCAGCCGACATGGAGGCCGACGGCGACGCCGAGTACTACACCATCTCAGGTGTGCGCGTACAGGGCGCTCCCGCCCCCGGCATCTACCTGCGCCGTCAGGGCGACAAGGTGGCCAAGGTGGTTGTCCGCTGACGACCCGGCTGACAGAGGTATGACCTCATTCTCTGGAATTCTTTGACTCTTACTTACTATACAATAGCCGCCCCGGCAGGTTGCATGACCGCCGGGGCGGCTTTTTTGCCGTCATCCCCCTGGAGAGGCGAGGGAGGATATGCGGAGGTGGCGTGGAGGATGCGCGGAGGGGCGTGATGCGGCGGGCGCATAGATTTTTGGGGTCGGGGTAGGCGTATGTCACGGGAAATGCGTAACTTTGCAGCCGTAAAAAAGGTTTTTTAGAATAAGGCTGCGCGGGATGTGACCGTGTCGCCGGTTTTTGATTCAGTTTTATCTATGGATTTTTTTGATGTGGGCATCCTTTGCCCCGGAAACACATCCCTGGCGTCGACGCTGATGCTGCTTTCGTTTGTGATCGCGGCGGGTATCTTTATCGGAAAGGTGAAGATAGCGGGCATCTCGCTGGGGGTGACTTTCGTGTTGTTTGTCGGCATCCTCATGGGGCATTTCGGCTACACGGTCGATGCCGAGGTGCTTAAGTTTGTCCGAGAGTTCGGCCTCATCCTGTTTATCTTCGCTATCGGTCTGCAGGTGGGCCCGGCGTTCTTCTCCTCGTTCAAGGAGGGTGGCGTGAGGCTCAACATGCTCGCCGTGTTGGGTATACTGCTCAATGTGGCCATCACCGTGGCCATCTTCTTCATCGACGGGCAGACCGACATGTCGGTGCTTGTCGGCGTGATGTCTGGAGCCGTCACCAACACCCCCGGTCTGGCAGCCGCGCAGCAGTCGCTGGCCGGCGCGCCTGAGGCAGTGGCCGATGCCGTCAACCGTATGTCGATGGGTTACGCCGCCGCCTATCCCCTCGGGGTCATCGGTATCATAACATCGATGCTGCTCGTGAAGTTCATCTTCCGAGTGAAAGTCGACGATGAGATACGCCGGATGGAGAAGGAGGCCGAGGACGCGACCGCCAAGCCCCATCTGGCCTCTATCGAGGTGACCAACCAGCTCATCAACGGCAAGACCCTGGTGCAGCTCCATCAGATCATCCATACCGAGTTTGTCGTCTCGCGCCTCATGCAGCAGGACGGCACCATAATCATCCCCAAGTCTACCACCCAGATCCGTGTGGGCGACAAGCTCTATGTGGTGATGTCGGCCACCGACCTCGAGAGCTTCGAGAGCGTGGTGGGCCCGTCGGTCGATATGGGCGACGACCAGTGGGAGGAGGTTTCCCCCGCGTCGGTTGTCAGCCGCCGCATCGTCATCACCCGCAGCGAGTACAACGGCAAGAGCCTGGCCGACCTGCGTCTCCACAAGGGTTACAACCTCAACTGCACCCGTGTCAACCGCGCCGGTGTCGACCTGCTGGCCACCCCGGGCCTGCGCCTGCAGATGGGTGACCGCATCACTGTCGTGGGTGACCTCAACGACATCGACCGCCTGGCCTCGAAGCTCGGCAACTCGATGAAGCGTCTCAATACCCCCAATCTCATCACCATCTTCGTCGGCATACTCTTCGGTATCATCGTCGGCTCGATCAATGTCGGTTTCGGCATGAAGCTTGGCCTGGCTGGCGGCCCGCTGGTGGTGGCCATCTTCCTGAGCCGCTTCGGCTACAAGTTCAAGCTCGTCACCTACACCTCCTCGTCGGCCTCGCTGATGCTCCGCGAGCTTGGCATCTGCATGTTCCTCGCGGCGGTCGGCATCGGTGCCGGCGCCAACTTCGCCTCGACGGTGTTCAACCAGACCGGCATGTGGTGGGTCGTGTGGGGCTTCATCATCACCTTCGTGCCCCTGATGATTGTGGGCTGCATCGGCCGTGGCCTGTTCAAGATCAACTACCTGACGCTGATGGGTATGATGTCGGGCGGCTATACCGATCCCCCGGCCCTGGCCTACGCCAACAACTCCACCTCCTCCGATGCGCCGGCTGTGGCCTACTCCACGGTCTACCCGCTGACGATGTTCCTCCGGGTGGTCGCCGCCCAGGCCCTGATCCTCTGCTTCACCTGATCTTGTTTCTTGTGGATATGCAGACGACATCTCTGCAGATGCGTGTGGTTATCTGTCTCTCTCAAAGATAAACCTGCAAATGAATAAAGGTCTCACAGATTACGCAGATTACACAGATGCCATCCGGATGGTATCTGTGTAATCTGCGTAATCTGTGAGACCCCCTGGCATATTCAGGCATAGGTGAGAGCTGTGAGATTCTACCCGAATTGCAAACTTTTATTGATTGAGGAAATCCCCAAGAGATTATGAATGATTTTTTCGTAATACTGAAGCGGTTTGTGCCGCCCTACAAGAAGTATCTCGCGCTGAATGTCTTCTTCAATGTGTTGTCGGCATTCCTGACGCTGTTCTCCTTCGCGGTCATCATCCCTATCCTGGAGATGCTCTTCAAGGTAAGGGAGGCCACTTACACCTACATGCCCGCCGGGAGCGGGTCGCTCAAGGATGTGGCGGTCAACAACTTCTACTATTACACCCAGGAGGCTATCAACCTGTATGGCCCGACGGTGACGCTCGCCCTGCTGGCCGCCCTGCTGGTGGTGATGACGGGGTTGAAGACCGGGGTGACGTTCCTGGCCTCCTACTTCGTGATTCCGATGCGCAGCGGCATCGTGCGCGACATCCGCAACTATGTGTTCGACAAGATGGTGGCCCTGCCGATTTCGTTTTTCACCCAGGAGCGCAAGGGTGACGTGATGGCCCGCATGACGGGTGATGTCGGGGAAATCGAGAACTCCATCATGGCGTCGCTCGACATGATGTTCAAAAACCCCATAATGATCATAGTCTGCCTGGTGATGATGATCATCATCTCGTGGCAGCTGACGATATTCGTGCTGATACTCCTGCCGCTGGCCGGAATGGTGATGGGTAAGGTCGGCAAGCGGCTCAAACGCCAGTCGCTGGAGCAGCAGAACCAGTGGGGCCTGCTGATGTCTAACATCGAGGAGTGTCTGGGTGGTCTGCGCATCATCAAGGCTTTCAACGCCGAGCGAAAGGTGCGCGAGCGGTTCCACCGCGAGAACCAGGTGTTCTACCGCCTGTCAAACCGCATCGCCCGCCGCCAGAGCCTGGCCCATCCGATGAGCGAGTTTCTCGGCACGGTCTCGATAGCCATCGTCCTGTGGTTTGGCGGGGCGCTGATACTCTCGGGTGTCTCGTCGATGAACGCCGCATCGTTCATCTACTACATGGTCATCTTCTACTCCATCATCAATCCGGCCAAGGAGCTTTCAAAGGCGATGTATTCCATCCAGAAAGGTCTGGCCTCGATGGAGCGCGTCGACCGCATACTCAATGCCGACAACCCCATCAAGGATCCCGCCGAGCCGCGCGGCATCGGGCGGCTCAAGGGTGACATCAGCTACCGCGGGGTGTCGTTCAGCTACGGCACCAACGAGGTGATCCACGGGGTCGACCTCGACATCCCCGCCGGGGCCACCGTGGCCCTTGTCGGCCAGTCGGGTTCAGGCAAGTCGACGATGGCCGACCTGCTGCCACGGTTCTATGATGTCGCCGCCGGGTCAATAACCGTCGACGGCATCGACATCCGCGACATGAAGGTCCATGACCTGAGGGCGCTGATGGGCAATGTCAACCAGGAGGCGATACTCTTCAACGACACATTCTTCAACAACATCACCTTCGGGGTGGAGGGCGCGACCCTCGAGGATGTGCGCGCCGCCGCCCGGGTGGCCAACGCCGACGAGTTCATCATGGCCACCGAGCAGGGGTATGACACCAACATCGGCGACCGTGGCTGCCGCCTGTCGGGCGGACAGCGCCAGAGGGTCTCGATAGCCCGCGCCATCCTCAAGAACCCGCCGGTGCTGATTCTCGACGAGGCCACCTCGGCCCTCGACTCCGAGAGCGAGAAGCTGGTGCAGCAGGCCCTCGAACGTCTCATGAAGGGGCGCACCACCCTGGTCATCGCCCACCGTCTCTCGACAATCCGCAACGCCGACCTCATCTGTGTCATGCACGAGGGGCGCATCGTCGAGCGCGGCACCCATGAGCAGCTCCTGTCCATGGGGGGCTACTACTCCCACCTGGTGGAGATGCAAAACCTGTAAAGGGATTCCGCGGAGCCGATTCTCCCGCGGATTCCGGCGGGTTGTATGTCTGCAGAAAAAAAACTCACGCAGATTCCGCAGATACGCAGATTTCCCGCAGATTGAAAAAAGGGATAAAACGGATTAGGGAAGGGGTCTCACAGATTACACAGATTACATAGATGCCATCCGGACGGCTTTTCATCCGGATGGCATCTATGTAATCTGTGAGACCTTCTCCTTTAATCTGCGGGAAATCTGCGTATCTGCGGAATCTGCGTGAGTTTTTTCCGCAGTAGGGATAACCGGCTCTGCGGAATCACTCGTCGGATTTGGTGGGGACATGCTCGAAGATTTTGGCTTCGAGGAGGTCGGCCTGCTGCACCCCGACGGTGCGCCACACGGCCTCGCCGTCTTTGAAGAGGATGAGTGTCGGCACCGACTGCACGCGGTAGCGGGCGGCCAGTTCGGCATTCTTGTCGATGTCGATTTTGACGATTGTGGCCGCGTCGCCGACCTTCTCCTTCACCTTCTCAAGGATGGGGCTTTGCATCTTGCAGGGGCCACACCAGGTGGCGAAGAAGTCGACAAGTGTGGGTTTTGATGATTTGATGATTTCCTGGAAGTCGTTCATTATCGTATAGGTTTGTGGTTTGTTTCGTCAGAGGGGAGGCGGGGATGGGCGATGCCCTCCCGCCAATCATCTATATAACGTGGAATACGGGGGAAATGTTTTATGGATGCGTCAAATAGCTGATGGAGGTTGATGCGGCGTGTTTAAGAAGAGTATTAACTATATTTAACTGGGGGGGGTGGAAATGACATGAGATTTTTATATCTTTGCAAATCTCTGATTTAAAAATAAATCCTTTCTGTCTGCCCTGCAACGATGCCGTATGGATTCATCAGAAACGGTATCACGATGAAGTTGCAGGGCAAATCCCCCGTCAGACCCTTGGGCGGAGTTATGACGAGATAATTAGTAAGAGTTAAAGAATTGGTTCCGACGAAGATCCGGGGCAACAGCCGTCTTGGCCGTGAGGTCAGGACGGTTTTTTTGTTGCCTGCGGGAGAGGGGTGTGGCCGGAGGCGTGAGGTGTGGGGGTGCGATATGTTTTTGGCGGATTGGAGAAATTGTTGTAAATTAGCGTTTGATTTCGGCGCGTGAAGCCGCTGAATCGAGATATTGTCCCTGAACCTCAATTGCGATTACATAACGATGGCAGAGACCCTCACTGCTGATTCCATACGCCGGGCCCTCCGAAAAGGTGAGGCGGCCCCGGTCTACCTGCTCCACGGCGAGGAGGGGTTTTACACCGACCTGTTGTCGCGAGAGGTGGAGAACCTTGTCGCGCCCGACGACCGCGATTTCGACCTGACGATGCTATATGCCCCCGAGACGGAGCCTGCGGCCGTCATCGAGGCTGCCCGCCGCTACCCGATGATGTCGGGACGGCAGGTGGTGATTGTCAGGGAGGTGCAGGAGGGTAACAAGCCCCGTTTCACCCCTACGGCCTATCTCAATGCCCTGGCCCCGTATGTCAGGCAGCCGTCGGCGACGACGGTGTTGTGTCTCTGCTTCCGGGGCGCTCAGGCCAAGGGGGCCGAGTTCACCAAGGCCCTCAAGGAGGGGGGCGGCGTTGCCTTCGAGTCGAGGAAGCTGTCAGAGAAGATGGTCGCCCCGACCGTCTCGGGGTTTATCACCGGGAAGGGGCTGACCGTCGACCCCAAGGCGCTGGCCATGCTCTGCGACTATGTCGGCACCGACCTGTCGCGCCTTTACAACGAGGTCGACAAGCTGACGGTGACCCTCGGAGCGGGGGCGCAGGTGACTCCCGAGGCTGTCGAGCGCAATATCGGAATATCGAAGGAGTATAACAACTTCGAGTTTGTGGCGGCTGTCGCGCGTCACGACCAGCAGAAGGTCTTCAGGATTCTCAGGCGTTTCGCCGGAGACCCCAAGAACAATCCCCCGCAGGTGCTGGTGGTCAACCTTTTCAACCTGTTCTCCAACCTGATGGTGGCCCATTACGCCCAGGACAAGAGCGAGCGCGGCCTGATGCAGGAGCTTGGTTTCCGCTTCCCGATGCAGCTCACCGATGTGCGCAACGCCATGAAATGGTGTGGCCCGTGGCAGACCATAGAAATCATATCGAGGATACGCGAGTTTGACGGGGCTTCGAAGGGCAACGGCTCGCGGCAGGACGCGTTTGACCTGCTCTATGACCTCTGTTTCCATATCCTCAACCCAGTCGGGCGCGAAGGTATCGCGGGGCTTAAGGTGTGACGCGTCAGGCATAAGACAACAAACATGACTTTTTGACACTGTATATTATGAAGACTCTCTTTAATGCCATATCACGGCGCGTGATAGCGTCGTTGGCGCTGCTGGCCTCACTTGTGGCCGGTGCGGCGGATGTGGATGAGGCCCGCACCCTGGCCGAAGATGGCGACATCCCCGGGGCTGTCGCGATGTTGCGCGGCATTGTCGCCTCTGATCCCAAGGACACTGAGGCTGCCCTTATGCTGGGGCAGCTGCTCTGGGACACGGGGGAGGACGCCGAGGCTGTCGACGTGCTGGAGTCGGCGCGCTCACGTGGAAACCGCGAGGCCACATTGCAGCTGGCCCGCATCGCCATGGCGCGGTATGACATAGATGACGCGCGCGAGCTGCTGGCAGCCTACCGCAAGAGCCTGATGAAAGGGAAACGCCAAGTGGTGGATGACCTGTCGGGCAATCTCGAAGACCAGATCGACAGGGCCGAGGGGATGCTCGACCGTGTGCAGAACATCGAGGTCATTGACTCGGTGGATGTCGACGCTGAGGAGTTTTTCAGACACTATCCGATCTCTTTCGCCGCCGGAAGCCTCCAGGGCCCGGAGGGGTTGCCCGAGGGGTTCGGGTCAGACAGCCAGACGATGGTACACAAGACCGAGAGCGGCAACCGCATGGTTTGGTCGGCCCCCGATGAGGATGGCAACAGCCGCCTTTACTGGTCGTCGGCCCTGCTCGGCGGGGAATGGGAGTCTCCCGAGGCTCTTGGCGATGAGCTGGCCGAGGGTGGAGACGCGGTGTTCCCTTATCTGATGCCCGACGGGGTGACCCTTTATTACGCCAACGACGGGGAGAACTCGCTGGGTGGATATGACATTTACCTGACCCGCCGGGGGGATGACGCGTTCCTCCAGCCGGCCAATGTCGGGATGCCGTTCAATTCCCCATACAATGATTTCCTGCTTGTGATAGATGAGTACACCGGGGCCGGCTGGTTTGCCACCGACCGCAACCGCCATCCCGGAAAGGTCACCATATACACTTTCATCCCGCAGGACCTGAGGGTGAATGTCGATGTCGACAGCCCCGACCTGGCCTCGCTCGCGCGTCTCGACAACATAGCGCTGACACGCAGGGAGGGGAAAGACTACTCCGGGGTGATGCGGGCTATCGGGGAGGCGCGCGCCCAGACGGCCTCCGGCCGAGGCTCCGCGCCTGAGTTCATGCTCGCCCTGCCGGGCAACCGGGTCTACACCTCATTCGGCGACTTCCGCAGCAAGCAGGCCGCAGCGGCCATGAAGGAGTATCTGGCCAAGGAGAAAAAGCTCTCCGGGGTGCTTGACCGTCTGGCCGTCCTGCGCGAGGATTATGGCCGTGGCGACCGGTCAAACGCTGCTCTGATACTTGAGCTGGAGGGGCAGCTCGACAAGGCGCGCGCCGAACTTAAGGCTTTGCGTGGCAATGTCGTGACCCTCGAGATGAAATAAAACCGACATAAGCGTAACCCGGCTCAGCGGGCCGCATACCTGATTTTTTGCCATGACTACATTCATTGTCTCTCTCGTCATCCTCATCGCAGGATACTTCATCTATGGGAAAATCGCCGAAAGGGTGTTTGGCGGCATCGACGGTTCGCGTCCGACTCCGGCTGTCACGCAGGCCGACGGGGTCGACTTCGTCGTGATGCCTACCTGGAAGGTGTTTCTCATACAGTTTCTCAACATCGCCGGGATGGGTCCGATATTCGGTGCCATAATGGGTGTGATGTTCGGACCGGCGGCATTCCTTTGGATTGTCTTCGGGACGATTTTCGCCGGGGCTGTCCATGACTTCGTGGCGGCTATGATTTCGCTCAGGTCGGGCGGCATGTCGTTGCCCGAGATAGTCGGGCGTGAGCTGGGGCCGGTGGTCAGGCAGGTGATGAGGGTCGTGACCCTCGTGCTGCTTGTGCTTGTCGGGGCGGTGTTTGTCCTGACCCCCTCTGAGGTCGTGGCCGGACTGACCCCCGGATGGTTCTCGGTGCGCGTCTGCGCCGGGGCCATATTCCTCTATTACATCCTGGCCACGATGCTCCCCATCGACAAGCTTATAGGGAAGATTTACCCCCTCTTCGGGGCCGCGTTGCTGTTTATGGGAGTGGGGCTGCTCTGCTACCTGCTTTTCGGCGGGGTGGAGATTCCTGACGGGATTGCCGAGGGGCTGCACAACCGCCGCCCTGATGCCGCCGACGGGATGCGCCCGCTCTTCCCGATGCTATGTATCTCGATAGCCTGCGGGGCGATTTCAGGCTTCCACGCCACCCAGTCGCCGATGATGGCCAAATGCCTGCGCAACGAACGGCTGGCTCGTCCGGTGTTCTACGGCGCGATGGTCACCGAGGGTATCATCGCCCTGATCTGGGCCGCCGCCGCGATAGCATTCACCGGTGGATATGAGGGCCTGGCCGCATACATGGCGACGCCTGGCAACTCCCAGGGGTCGTTTGTGACCGATGTGTCATTCGCCTGGCTCGGCACCGCCGGTGGCATACTGGCGGTTCTCGGGGTGGTCGCCGCCCCGGTCTCGACCGGCGACACCGCCTTGCGCAGCGCGCGTCTGACCATTGCCGAGATTTTCAACCTGCCCCAGAAGAAGCTGCTCAACCGCTTCCTGGTCTGCCTGCCACTGTTCGCCGTGACATTCATACTGCTGTTTGTCGACTTCGAGGTGCTTTGGCGCTACTTCGCGTGGACCAACCAGACGCTCGCCGTCTTCACCCTCTGGGCCTCGACGGTCTACCTCGCGCGCCATGGCAGATTCTACTGGCTGACGCTCATCCCCGCGCTGTTCATGCAGGTGGTGACTGTGTCATACATCCTGCTGGCTCCCGTGCCCGAGGGTTTCGGGCTCGACCATTCCCTCTCATTCGCCGTGGCCGGGCTTACATGCGTGGCCTCCCTGGGCTGTTTCGCCTGGTACCTGCGCGGGGCCAGGAACAGCATTGAACTGATAAAAGACTGAGATTTCAGATGGATTTCCTTAAAGAACTCAACGGCTCGAAAGCATACACATTTCACTCACATACGGAATTTTGCGACGGACGCGCCACGATGGAGGCGTTTGCCCGCGAGGTGGTGGCCCGTGGCTTCACCCATTATGGCTTCTCGCCCCATTGCCCCCTGCCGATAGTGTCGCCCTGCAATATGCGCCGGGAGGATGTGGGGCGTTACCTCAGTGAGGTAGACAGGATAAAAGGGGAGTATGGCGGCCATTGCCGCTTCTACGCCGCGATGGAGGTTGATTACCTCGGGGAGGAGTTCGGGCCGTCGAGCCGCGAAATCAGCGAGTTGCCGCTCGACTATGTCATCGGGTCGGTGCATTTCGTGGCCAACCGCAAAGGGAGGCTGGTGGATGTCGACGGCAGGTTTGAGTCGTTCCGTCGCAAGATGAGGGATTATTTCGATGATGACATCCGCTATGTGTGCGAGGCGTTCTACTCCCGGTCGGTGGCGATGGTCGAGGCAGGCGGCTTCGACATCATAGGCCATTTCGACAAAATCGGCCAGAACGCCTCATATTTCCAGCCAGGCATAGAGGATGAGGAGTGGTATCAGGCGCTTGTCTCCGACCTGGTAGACAGGATAATCAGCCACAACGCGCGTCATCCCGAACGGCCATTGACCGTCGAAATCAACACCAAGGCGTATGCCGACCATTCGGGGCGGCTCTTCCCCCATCCCCGCCATTGGGGACGGCTGGCAGAGGCCGGGGTGCCGCTGATTGTCAACTCCGACGCGCATGTCCCGGCGCTCATCGATGCCTCGCGTGAGATGGCTTTCTCGATGCTGGAGCAGGCCGGATGGCCGGGGGAGTGACTGTCGCCGTGGCTACCAATATTTGGCCGGGGAGACGGAGATGACACTGACCGCCGGGTCGGAGATATCGGCGTGTGACATCCAGACGGGCCGCAGGTAGTAGAGGTCGCGCCGGTCGGGTGTGGCCTCGGAGGTGGTGAAAGGTATTGCCTCGAAGAACCTGGTCTCCTCTTTCCCGGATGCAGTCGTCACAACCGCGTTGAATTTCAGGTAAGGGTATTCGCCGGGGAATATCTCGGTGCGGGGAGCCGTGGTGTCATCGGCCGATGTGTATCGCGGTTCGGTGTCTGATATCAGGTGGCCTTCATAGAGGGTGATGCCAGATACTTTCACCGAGCCCGGAATATCCTTGAGTATGGTCGGGATGAGACGCAGCGGCATATGGCGGCGGTTGGAGGGATGGATCAGGATGAAATGCAGGGTGACATAGTCGACATAATAGTGGTTCATCGTCCATTGCCAGGGATAATGGCTCCTGTGGGGCCACGGGGCCGGGTCGTAGAACACCTCCCCGTCGGGGCTTTCGGCCAGCAGGGTCTCGATAGCCCGGTGGTCGCGGCTGAGGCGCGCCTGCATGGCTATGTTGAGCCACGCCTGCACAAGCAGCAGGGCCGCGCAAGCGGTAACGGCGATTGCCGACGCGGCGCGGAGGGTTTTGCGGGCCGTCGACGGATAGTAACGGATGGCCAGCGACAGGACCCCGATGATGGAGAAGAGCAGTCCAGGCACAGCCACACGTGGGGGATTGAAGAATAGGCACAGCCCGAGGGTGGCGGCTGTCACCGTGGCCGACAGCGTCTGCAGTTTTACCAAGTCCGGGAGCGTGGGGAGCCGGTGGATTGCCTGGCGCAATCCGCCGTCGGCTATCAGGCGCAGGCGCGCGACAGCCTGTCTGCGCTCAACCAGGAGCGTGGCGGCGAGCGAGGCCAGGTAGAGGGCCATCGGTACTATGTGGGGCCAGGGCCATATCCCCCCGGTGAGCGACGCGGGCTGGAACCAGTTGAACGGGTTGAGATGCACCCCGGCGCTGTCGGCGCGGGCCGATTGCCCCGGTGCGGTGATGTTGAGGAGGATTCCGGCCAGGAGGAAGAGGGCCGGGATGAGGGCTCTCTTGCGGGCGGCCCGCGGGGTGAGTAACCACAGCGGTATGAGTCCGCAGGCGAGGGTGAGGGAGAATCCTTCGTGCCATCCTCCGCTGATGAATGCGACCGGGCAGAGGATTACGGTCATTAGGGGTGAAAGCGCGTTGCCGGTGGCGGCCCGGATTGCCCCGTAGGCTACGAAGAGCATCATCGCGCCTCCCCAGATGTAGGGGGTGGTGTAGCATTGGAGAAAGAGGTAATCGTTCCAGGGGATGAACAGAAGTGACAGCACACCCATCAGTATCACCATGACGGCTGACCGGCGCGTCGAGGCGATGGTGGAAATCCGCCAGAGGAGCCAGTAGAGCGCAGCCAGGAAGAGGATGTTGAGCAGCGACCAGGTACATTTGGGAGTCAGGGCGGTGAGCATTATGTTGGCATAGAAGACAAAACGCCCGTTGTCATGGAGGTAGCTGTCCACGGCGTTTGCGGTAAGTTGGGAGAATGGCGGCGGGTCAATCCCGAGAGGGGAGAGCAGTTCGGGATTGCAGCCGTAGGCGTTGATGTCCTCGGCCTGAGGCCAGATGATGTGGCCCATTATGGCGCAGCTTACGATGATGGCGGCGATGAAGAGCCAGGCGGCTATGAGAGCAGGTCGGTTTTCTGACATTGAGGGGTGATGAAAACCGGGTGTGCGCCACGACCGGTGGTCGGAGCGGCACACCCGGAGCTGTTTACTTCACAGTTGGGCGGCGGATTGTCGCCGTGGTCATCCCTTGACGAGTTCCATCCCTTTGCGGATGGCGGCCTCGTTGACGGGGATGAGATGGTGGTGGCGTTCGGGGAGGGCCTTCTTGAGACCGCGCACGACAGCTTCCACGGGCACGTCGGGGCGCATCTTGAGCAGCGCGCCGAGCAGGATCATGTTGTAGCTCTTCGCCTGTCCCATCTCGATAGTGGCCTCCATGGCGTCGACAGGCACGATGGTGATGTCGGTGCGGGTGGGGGCGCGGTGTATTCCGTAGGGGTCGTAGATGAGTACTCCGCCGGTTTTCACCTTCTCCTCGAATTTGTCGAGGCTCTGCTGGTTGAGGATCACGGCGGTGTCATATGTGTCGAGGATGGGCGATGAGATGGTCTCGTCGCTGATGATTACGGTGACGTTAGCTGTGCCTCCGCGCTGTTCGGGACCGTAGGAGGGCATCCATGTAACCTCCAGGTCATTCTCGAGGGCGGCGTAAGCGAGAATCTTTCCCATCGACAGCACGCCTTGTCCGCCGAATCCGGCAATGATAATTTCGTCTTTCATCGGAAATTCAGTTAGAGGTTATTTCTTTACTTCGACGGTCTTCTCTTCAAGCCCGGCCGAGGTGTCCTTGATGTCGCCCAGGGGGTAGTTGGCAAACATGTTCTCCTCCATCCACTTGTTGGACTTCTCGGGGGTGAGTTTCCATCCCGACGAGCAGGTGCCGACAATCTCGATGAAGGATGTGCCCTTCTTCTCGATGGCGTTCTTGAATGCTTTCTTGAGGGCGTTCTTTGCCTTGCGGACAGCCTGCACGGTATGTACGGCCTGGCGGGTCACATAGCATGTGCCGTCGAGGAGGGCCACCACGTTGGATACCTTCAGGGGGAACCCGTTTAGGTCGGCGCGTCGTCCGTAGGGTGATGTCGCGGTCTTGGCTCCGAGGATAGTGCAGGGTGACATCTGTCCGCCGGTCATGCCGTAGATGCCGTTGTTGATCATGATGATGACGATGTTCTCTCCTCGGGTGCAGGCGTGGATGGTCTCGGCCGAGCCGATTGCGGCAAGGTCGCCGTCGCCTTGGTAGGTGAAGACCACCTTGTCGGGGTTGAGGCGGCTGGCTGCGGTGGCCAGGGCCGGGGCGCGTCCGTGGGCGGCCTCGATCCAGTCGCAGTCGATGTAGTTGTAGGCGAACACCGAGCATCCCACCGGGGCGATGCCGATTGCCTTGTCTTCGAGACCCATCTCCTCTATCACCTCGGCCACGAGTTTGTGGGCCACGCCGTGGGAGCATCCGGGGCAATAGTGCATATAGTTGTCGTCAATCAGCCTGGGGCGGCTGTAGACTTTGTTTTCGGGGCGTATGATTTCCTCGCGTGTCATGATTAGTCCTCCTTGGCGTTAGCGGGTTTGTCAATGAAGTCGCGGCGCAGGGCGTCGAGAATCTCGTTGGGGTTGGGGACGATGCCTCCCATTCGGCCGAAGTGTGTCACCGGCACAGAGTCGCTGACGGCGAGTCTGACATCCTCGATCATCTGGCCTGCGTTTATCTCCACGCAGAGTATGCCTTTGACGTTTTTGGCGGCCTGGCGTATCGCGTCGTAGGGGAAGGGCCAGAGGGTGATGGGGCGGATGAGGCCTACCTTCACGCCCTCTTTGCGGGCATCCTCGATGGCTTTCATGCAGATGCGGGCGATGGAGCCGAAGGCCACGACGAGATACTCGGCGTCTTCGGTGTAGCGTGCCTCGTAGCGTACCTCGTTCTTCTCGATTTCCTTGTAAGTGCGCTGGAAACGCTCGTTGTTCTTCTCCATGACGGCGGAGTCAAGCTCGAGCGATGTCACGACGTTGCGTTTTGTGCGGCCGTTGTCTTTTCCGGTGACGGCCCAGGGGCACTGGCGGCGTATCTCCTCCTCGGTGCGGCGGGGACGCTGCTCGGGCAGCACCACCTTCTCCATCATCTGGCCGACAACGCCGTCGGCGAGAATCATCGAGGGGGTGCGGTATTTGAATGCCAGGTCGAAGCCGAGACCGACGAAGTCGGCCATCTCCTGGACGGTGGAGGGGGCGAGGACGATCAGGTGGTAGTCGCCGTGGCCTCCCCCCTTGGTGGCCTGGAAGTAGTCGCTCTGTGAGGGGTGTATGGTGCCGAGGCCGGGGCCGCCGCGCATCACGTTGACAATGAGGGCGGGCAGCTCAGAGGCGGCCAGGTAGCTGATGCCTTCTTGCATGAGGCTGACACCGGGAGATGAGGAAGAGGTCATGACGGCCTTGCCGGTGGCGGCTCCGCCATATACCATGTTGATGGAGGCGACCTCGCTCTCTGCCTGGAGGACTACCATACCTGTTGTTTCCCATGGCATCTCAGCCTCGAGGGTCTCGAGGACTTCGCTCTGGGGGGTGATCGGGTAGCCGAAGTAGCCGTCGCAGCCGTAGCGGATCGCTGCCATTGCGATAGCCTCGTTACCCTTCATTAGTTTTACGTTGTCTTTCATCTGGGGGAAATGGCTGGGGATTTGAAACTACTTGACTACCACTCGGTAAACTTCGATGCAGGCATCAGGGCAGACCATAGCGCAGGCCGCGCATCCGATACATGCTTCCTCGTTGGCGGGGTAGGCAAAATGATAACCTCGATCGTTGACCTCCTTGGGTTGCAGGGAAAGGACATCACACGGGCAGGCGACCACACAGAGGTCGCATCCCTTGCAGCGTTCTTTCTCGATCGTTACAGCTCCGTGAATTTTAGGCATAACTTGCAGGTAACTTAAGCGTAAGCGTTCGGGAAAAGATTGGTTACACATGGCTCCTCCGCCGTAAGCCCGCGGGGGAGTCCAATCGCAAAGGTATGCTTTTTTTTTGAAACCGCAACAAAATTCTCAAAAAGAAAGCCCCTCGATTTTGATGTTTTTAAACAGGTCTTCTTGAAAGTCGTTGAGATTGGCAAGCATGGCGGCCCCCCAGACGACTGATTTTGTCAGTGGGGAATCGGTGTCGGCAGGGCTGTCAAGGGGCTGTGTCGGCGTTTGGGGGCAGGTGACGGCCAGGGCGGCGGCTCCGCGTCTCAGTGTCAGCCGCCGGTCCTCAGAGGTGAGGGTGACAGCTCCGTCGGGCGCGGGCATCGAAGGGGGGAGGAATGAGGCTCCGAGGGTGGCGGCCAGGCGTGTGCCCCGGTGGATGTCGTCCATCGTGAAATAAACCTTGAACCCGGCGGCCGCGGCCTCGCGGGCGATTTCGGTCATGGCGGGCGCGTCGATGTCGGCGATCACGAGAGGGCATGGGGTGAATTCCACAATCAACTCCCCGGGGCGGCGGCCACGGGGAGTGAGTCGGGGACGGTAGGGGGAGGGTCGGCCGCCTTGTGAGCGGTGTTCCTCCATTTTCTTCTCCAGGTAGTTGTCGGCCATCACATTCCGAAGCTGATGGTTGTGTAATAGTCGCCGTAGGTGGAGTTGAACTCCAGGGTGACGTAGCGGTTGCCGGCTCCGAACCATGTCGATGAGATCACGCCCCCTTGGTTGACAGAGCTGACGGGCATGCCGTATTGGTTGCAGAAGGTGTTGTAAAGCGCGTTGTAACGGCTCATGTCGTAATATGAGGTGGGATAAGTGAATGACGAGCCGCAGAGCACCCCGTTGTTGTAATACAGGGCCGCGTCAGGCCAGTAGTAGTTCATCTGCGGCACGTTGGTCAGGTAGACCACGTTGTTGCCGTAGCTGGTGACGCTGTATCCCTGGTTGATGAGGGTGCGCAGGGTCATGTCGACGGTGGTTCCCAGGGCGATTCCAAGTATGGTGCCGAACGACGGTCCGTATGCGACGGGTCGCCAGGAGGGGGGAGGTGCCGGACGGCGGTAGTTGCCGAAGAAAGGCACATGGTGGTTGTGGTGGCCGCTGCCGAAATACACGGGTCTGTGGGGCCGTGACGGCCTTGGGGGCGGTGTGGGGCGTGAAGGACGGCCCGGTTTGACCGGGTGTGTCCCGGGCCGGTGGGTGCCTGTATGGCTTCCTCCGGGTTTATGACCGTTGTTGCCGCCTGACGGAGGCCTGTGTGAGCCATTGTTGTGTCCTGGGCGGTGGCTGTTTCCCGGGCGGTGGCTGTTTCCCGGACGGTGGCTGCCGCTGTTGTTGTCGCCGGGGCGCGAGGGGGAAGTTCCGCCGGGGCGGTGTCCGCTGTTGCTGTTTCCCGGGCGGCTTGAGCTGCCGTTGTTTGAGGGACGTGATTGGCCCTGGTTATGTGAGCCGCTGTTGCCTCCGGATGATGGACGGGGCCTGTGTCCCGCTCCGTTTGACTGTGAGGAAGAGAAGTGGCTCTGACGGCCTCCGTTATGATTGGTCTGAGCTGTCATGGGCATGGCGGCCAGTGACAGCGCCAGCAGGAATGCGCTTACGGTTTTCAGTATCTTGTTCATGGTTCCTCTTTTGTTTGGTGTTAAAGTGGAAAGTGGCAGAGAGGCATCATCCCATGGGTTGACATGCAGCCGGAGGCGGCGGGATCTTCGCGGTAACAGCTGTTTAAAGGTTAGAATGCCAAATAGAGGCCAAGGTTTAACAGATGGTGTCAAAAAAAATCGTAAATTTGCCGTCGCTGGCCATACAGCTCAACGCAAACTCACAATAATCACATACCATAATTAGATTATGAATAAGAAACTGTCATTACTGATTGCCGCCCTGATGGTGTTTGTCGGGGCTGCGCTCGTGTCATGCTCAGGCTCTGACGCGGATGCCAAGGTAAACACATTTGTCGACCAGCTCAACTCTGACACCTTCAAGGAGCAGACCGTCAGGAGCGGTATCTTCACCGGCGCTGAGGCGCAGGTGGAGGATAGCGTCGTGGTGCTGACATTCAAGACCATCCCCGGGCTTTCCTTCAAAAACGCCACCAAGGAGCTGATGGCCGCGCAGAAATCGGCTATGCTCGAGCAGTTCAAGACGGCGATTCCTGCAGACAAAGTGTTCCGCGAGGGGTTCGAGGGCATGAAGGAGAAAGAGATGGTGTTCCGCATGGTTTTTCTTGACACCAATGGCGACACCGCCGGCATAGACATCGCCCCGTCGGAGGTGCTTTGATGATGGTAGCCGTTTAGTAGGCGACCGGAATCCAGACCACGCCTGCAGCCCCCTGGAAGCTTGTTCAAAAACAGCTTCCAGGGGGCTGCCTGTATGGAGAATACACAGGGGGCAATCAGCTTATTTCAGAAAAAACGCTCAGATTAACAAAATTTAACTGGGGGTAAAAATGACATCAAATTTATTTACTTTTGCGCATCTTTTATTCTTAGACCTAATTTGTTCAGTAAATCAATACTACAAATATCTTACTAACTATTCACTAATTTATCATGAAAAAATGTTTACTCCTTTTGGTAGGGGCAATTGTCGCGCTTGCCACTCACGCCCAACTATATGTGGTGGGTAACAGTGTGGCTGGGGACTTCACAAGCGCTCTCCAGCAAAAGTATGACGCGCCCGGCGCGCTTGAGGCATCACAGGTCGGGGACTATTATTGTTTCCGCGCTTCCGGGGAATTCCAGCTTTCGACCAAACGTGCAGGCTGGGACGATGGATGGAAGACAAACAGCGTTGGCATAGGCGGATGGCAAGGTGACGGAGATGTCAGGACATCGACTTGCACCCGTCCCAAATATGAAACAAAGCTTAATCCTCCTGCCGGATGGGGTGAAACCTATTTCAGGGTTAAAACCGACCTTTCTGAAATCCAGGCCAGCAAAAATAGTGAATTCGGCTCCACAGTTGTGCCCTCAACCACCTCCTACAAGCTCCACGGCCAGCTTACTACAGGCTCGTGGACGACTGTGGACTTGGAGCCCAACGGCGACAACTGGGAGTACACCGGCAATCTTGTCGCTGGAGAGTTCGGCCTCAAGGTATACACCGGCGGGAATGACGCAGGATGGATTGGTGGAAGCGCCAATGTCACCGAGGCAAATGTGGTTTATGACTTCTCAGGAAGTAACAACTCCAAGAGTTCGCTTGTCGGAGAATACACCATAGTCTACAATCCCGCCGCCAAGACCATCGAGTTCAAGGCTGATGTCAAGGATGTTTACACCTACGCCCTCTACAAAGGTGACACCAAGCTGTATGATTTCACAGGGAGCAACCCTTATGAGGTGAATTTCACAATCTCAAAACCCCTCGAGGCTGATACCCCTTTTTGCGTGAAACGCGTCAAGAACGGCAGCGTTGACACCACCTACGGCCTGGCAAACGGAGTGACCTATGACGGTACAGGTCTTGACAACGCCGCCCTGCAGCAGGATGGCGCTGACCTTGTGCTTGCCGCCGCTCTTGAAGGGGCTGTGACTTTCACCCTCAACGTGACTGACAATGTCCCCTCCGCTCTCTCCGTGGCCGGCGGCCAGCTCCATCAGACTGAGTTCAAGGCGTTCTATCTTATCGGCGAGTTCAACAACTGGTCACAGAAGGATGACCGGTACAAGTTTGAGACCACCGACGGCAAGGTCTACACCTACAATGCCGTAGACAAGATTGACGGCACCGACGGATGGAAAATCAATGACGGCACATGGGATCTTGACTTCGCGCGTAACCCCCAGGACCCCCATGTCGAGTACAATGTCGTTTATGAACTGAAGAAAAACACCGGCACCGACGGCAATTTCGAGCGTGAGATACCGGCCGGCGCGAAGATTACCTTCACATACAACGAGAACGGCACATCAACCCTGCTGATCACCACCGAAGGTGGCGGCGACACCCCTGTCAACAAGCCCACTACCCTCTACATACAGATGAAGTATGACTATGCGACCCAGGCTGCTGACGCTCCCAAAACAGAGACAGAGCCTATTACCAACCCTGTGCGTTGTCATATATATAATTCTGTCACTAAGGAAGCTAAATATGAGTTCGGTTCAGACGCTGAGAAGATGACCCGTGAAAGCTTCCGTTATTCTCTCTGGAAATATGATATTACCGAGGAGGATGTCGAGAAATATGATGCTGTAGACTTCTACATCTACACTACCAAAGACAATGGCACATATGCGAATCCCATAGAGTATCATTCCAACATTGCCGTATATACCCAAGATGGACGCGACTACGAGGCTGATGTAATGTGGTATGACAAGGAGAACTGGACACAGTTCATTTACGCCACTGCGACTCTTGCAAAGCATTCTCCCAATGACGCCAACCCAAGCCGCTACGCCTGCCAGTCGATGCTCTCATATGAAGATTTCAATGCCCTGAATGAGAGAGACGCAGCCAATGGTGGCCGCAGCGCTCTCTACCTTGTGGGATGGGGCGTGAAGTTTGACGCAGAGGATGCCGAGGGCAATCTGATTGAGGAAGGCAAGTCTCTTCCAGGCACCCCCGCGGAATCTTATCCCCTTCCTGCCGACAACGGTTGTTTCTACCTGCCTGTCCATAAGCCCGGCAGTGGCGATGCGGGCAAATTCAAGGTCAGCTTCGTCAATGTTGGTTCGGCATCAGAGCATATGAGCCGTTTCGGCGCAAAAGCCAAGGCTCTGGCTGACTCATATGACGAGAACTCTTTGGGGTGTCCCCGCCATTGGGCGACATTCGACCTCGGTCTTGTCGGTGTCGATACCCGTTTTGATTACACTAAGTTCGATGGCGCCTGGCAGCCCACATACGCCAGCGGTGAGGCCGGTTCCCCCGGCTCGGTCAACATGGTTGTCAACCGCTCTGTGAAGTACAACAATGTGAACCAGGGCGACTGGCTGATTCCCACCGACACTCCCAAGGGACTCAACTACTTCGTGTTTGACTCACATAACGAGTGCATGTCGGTGAGCCTTATCGACTTCGACCCCAATCCCTCCATTGTCGCCAACAGCTGTGATGTGCAGACCGCGCAACTCTCGTCTGACGAGGCCATCAATCTCCATGACCTCGGCCTGCGCCTCGATGGCTCGGCTGTCAACGGTCAAGTGTATGTGCAGAATGTCAACTATGTGCATGGCAATGTGACCATCAAGGCTGCCGACGGCAACAACCTCAGCGATGACGGCCGCTATTCGTCGAGCTATTCGCTGCTGCTCGATGGCCGCGAACTGGGTTCGTCCACTGGTGCAGTGGCCGGTACATACGATATCGAGTTCCTCCCTGTGTCGGCTGACTGCAACATCCAGATACGCGGCACCTACACCAACAATCGCAACAAACTTACCTTCCACTCCCGCACATCTAAGGCTTCACTCTCGACAGAGGTGGTGCTTGCTGCTCCCGCCGCGGTTGATTGCGACGGCCAATATGTGGTCAACAAGAACATCGAGGCTGACGGGGATGTCTACACCTATGGCGTGTTTGTCAAGGATGGTCTTGCCTTCCGGATGGACGGTGACACCGACCGCTACTATTATGCCGACCTGGCCGTTGAGGGCGCTGAGATCATTGACAGCAAGCACTACATTGCAAGCTATGACCTTTCGCCCGGTATGGACGGATGGGTGAAGAACCTTGGCGCTGAAGGCTCTGACTGGTTTGAGAACGGAGAAGACAACGACTGGTCTTCTATCATGAAGTCGGGTGTCAATGTGCCTGTCTATCTCCCCGCTGTCGCCACAGCCGCAGATGTGAAGACGCTTGAGGCGCAGACCATCGAGGGTGAGATAAAGGCGGTATATCCGTTCATAATCGACCCGGAAGCAAAACTGACTCCGGCGGCATCGCAGGCTCCCAACCGTGCGGTCTCCAATGGTATCGCCGGCGAAATCTCGACAGCTGGCAAGGTGATGAGCTATGTGCCTGTGTCGGCTCCGGTGACAATCAATGTGACCAATGACAATGTTATCTCCGGTGTGGCTGATGTCGCAGCCGACAAGACCGCCGAAGGAGATACTGAATATTACACCATCTCAGGTGTGCGCGTCATCGGCGCTCCCGCCCCCGGCATCTATATCCGCCGCCAGGGCGACTCGGTCAGCAAGGTTGTTGTCCGCTGAGCAGCCGCGACGCATTGAAGCATACGTTTTTTCATAGGCCGGCCCTCTGGCCGGGGTTATGGAAAAGTGTATTTAGTAAGAGTTATAGAAGAAAAAACAGTGTTTCGGTAACGACCGAAACGAAGACTGCCCCGACCGTGAGGTTAGGGCAGTTTTTTATGGCTGGTGGCCGCAGAGCCGGGTGTTGCTGGTTACTTTAAACGGGCGGAGACGGCGGTGTCAAAGGCGGCGGCATCCATGTAGCCTGTGGTAGAGGAGGTTGTGCCGTCGGGCTGTATGTAGACTACTGTGGGGATGCTCTGCACATTGAACTGGGCGGCCAGGCGCGGGTTCTGGTCCACGTCGATGCTGTAAAACGAGGCCTGTCCGCGGTATTTGTCGGCGACGCTCTCGAAGTTGGGGGCGAACTGGCGGCAGGGGCCACACCATGTGGCGTTGAAGTCGAGCACGACGAGTTTGCCGTCGGCGGGAGGAATCTCGCCGTCGGCCTTGATGGCCACTACGGCGGGTGACTCGGCCACCTTGTCTATCACCTCGTCGGCCAGTCCGGCGGAGTCGGGGGTGGTGGCGGTGTCGGATGATGAGCCGCCGCATGACGACAGCATGGCGAGGGCTGCGATGGCGGTGAGCAACAATGGATGTCTCATAGGTTCTTTCTCTTTTTGCGTTTGGGTTTTAGATGGATAACGCTCGAATGGGGGCCGGCGTTTGGTGGGGAGGGGTGAAAAAAAGACGGAAAGGTGTGTCTTGACAGCGATTGTGTGATGACACACCCTTCCGGGTTGTTTCAGGTTTGGCCTCAGGGGAATCAGAGGACTCCGGCGAGGGCTGCGTTGGTGGCGTGAACGGCCTCGGCGCTTGCCTTGAAGAGGGCTTTCTCTTGGTCGTTGAGGTCGAACTCTACGATCTTCTCGATACCGTTCTTGCCGATGATGCAGGGCACGCCGATGCAGAGGTCGCTTTCGCCGTACTCGCCTTCGAGGAGGGCCGAGCATGAGATCATGCGCTTCTGGTCGCCGAGGACGGCAGCCACCATCTGGGCCGAAGCGGCGCCGGGGGCATACCATGCCGATGTGCCGAGGAGCTTGGTGAGGGTGGCGCCACCGACCATTGTGTCGGCTGCGACTTTCTCAAGCTGCTCTGCGGGCATGAGGGTTGAGGCGGGGATGCCGCGGTAAGCCGCGTAGCGGGTCAGGGGAATCATAGTCTTGTCGCCATGTCCGCCGATTACGATGCCTTCAACCTCGGTGGCGCTTGCGCCAAGTGCCTGGCTGAGGAAGTATTTGAAGCGGGCGCTGTCGAGGGCACCGCCCATGCCGATGATGCGGTTCTTGGGCAGGCCGGCAATCTTGTGGATGAGGTAGGTCATCGTGTCCATGGGGTTTGCGACACAGATGATGATGGCGTTGGGGGAGTGGGCCAGTACGTTCTCGGTAACCGACTTGACAATCTTGGCGTTGACTCCGATGAGTTCCTCGCGGGTCATGCCGGGCTTGCGGGGCACACCTGAGGTGATGACAACAACGTCGGAGTTGGCGGTCATCGTGTAGTCGTTGGTAACACCGGTGAGGCGGGTCTGCAGGTTGAGGATGTTGGCGGTCTGCATGATGTCCATCGCCTTGCCTTCAGAGACACCTTCCTTGATGTCGATGAGAACTACTTCGCTGGCTACCTGGGTGGTAACGAGTACATTGGCTGTTGTGGCGCCTACGTTTCCGGCGCCGACCACTGTTACTTTTGACATATTCGGTTGAGTTAATTATGTGGTGTTGGTTTATCTGATTGCAAATATACAGATTTATTTTGGATTGCAACCGCTTTTGGGAAAATTAACGAAAAATTTCCTCAATCTTGCCTCCGCCCGTCGGCCTTTGTTTTTGGGAGGTTGGGAATCCCCTGTCAGTTTTCACAGTCGGTTTTCACCGTCAGGCTTGAATGGAAAACTCATTCAGAACAGTCAACAATCCAAATTAAAGTGCTATATTTGCAGAATAACTCCAAATACCGCATCTGAAATGATATTGGGAATCGCTCTCACCAACTTTTTTTCGGATGAGAAAATAACCACTTGATGGCATGAGGGGAAAGCATGACACGAATCCTCGCGATGCGAAAATAGGTAAAAACTGAAACGATGAGGAATCTGATATATCTGTTGACGGTCATTCTTGCATTTGTCGTTTCTTCTTGCTCGAAGTCGAGTTCGCGGCATGACAGGGAGTAAGCGACGCCGAGGATATTATGTGGAGCGATGCCGACAGCGCGTTGCGGATGCTTGAGTCCATTGACCCGTCTGAGCTTGCGGAGGAGTCTTCGCGGGCGAAATATCATTACCTTGTGGCTTACGGCCATATGCGCCGCAACCGCTCCATGGTTGGAGACTCGCTCATCTCCTTCGCCCACGATTATTATCGGGGAAAGGATGTTGTGAGGGGTGTCCGCAGCGGAATGGCATTCGCGTGGTATAAATTCTGGGCAGGGGACACTCCCGGCGCGATAGCCATGCTTGACTCCCTTGTGGGGCTGCCGGATGTGCCAGACTCCATAATGGTGCAGACATTGAGGACTCGGGTGCTGCTCGGGGCGGCTGAGTATCAAGGGCGCGAGCTGGTGGCTTTGGCCAGGAGGCTCGAATCCCTTGAAACGGATTCCATTAGAAAGATTGAGGCGAAATACATGCTTCTGACGGGATTTGAATATGCCGGTGAAATAGATTCCGCGCTTTGTGTCCTGGATGAGCTTGTTGCCTACGCCCGTCAGAACAACTGGGGTGACAGGCATTTCCAGTTTGAGGTGGGGCGGGCGCAGTTGTTGACCGAACAGGGGAGGAACGCCGAGAGCGATCTCCTTGTTGGAGAGATATTCCGGAAAGCGGGGCCCGACAATGGCGCGGCCGACTGGCTTCATTTCCAATATGCGATAAATGCGTTGGACAACGGCGACACCGGCAGGGCGTCAAAGCATCTTGCCATGGCAGACAGTCTCGCCGTCAGGTTGCGAGGGGAGGATGACGCTTATTTCCGCAGTTACAGCAACCTGCTTCATGCCATCCTCGACTTCAAGCAGACAGGCCGTGTCAAGCTCATGCACATAAATGGACTTAACAACCGCCAGAGTGAGCGATTCAACCGTCTGGAAGCATCTCGGTGGGAGTCGGAGCGCGGTGCGCTGCGCCAGCAGAGCCGGGCTTTAGCCCTGAAAGCCGAGAGCGAACACAAGACGGTGGTAATCCTGATAATCGGGATTGTCGCATTGCTGGTGGTGGCAGGCGCGTTTTGGGTGGTAATCACGCGCCGGCAGCGTGAGCGTGAGAATGAGGAACGTATCGAAGCCTTGCAGAAGATGGTCGACGAGTATAAATCTGTACCGTCGGCAGCTCAAGAGCCGGAAATCAAAGACTCGTCGGCATTGCGCAGCGTGATGCTCAAGCAACTCGGCATTATCAAGATGGTGGCTGAGACACCTACCGAGCAGAACCGTGAAATGCTCCGCAAAATCTCATCCATAGATGGCGAGACCAACGGGGAGCTTGTCGACTGGGAGAATCTCTACAAGATAATCGACAATCTGTATTCAGGGTTTCACGCCACACTCCACAACCGGTATGGCGATGTCCTGAGTCAGAAAGAGGAACAGATAATAGTGCTGATGGTGGCAGGTTTCTCAACGAAGGAAATCAGCGTGATCACCGGGCAGACCACCTCCACAATCTATGTGCGCAAATCCTCCATAAGGAAGAAGCTAGGAATGCCGGAGAAGGATGATATTGTCGGGTTTCTGCTTAATCAGGCCAAGAATTAAGAGGCCATTAAGGCCCGGCAATGGCCTGTTAAGACTTTTATGGGATGCGATCGTTGATAATCAGGCGGTTGCATTCCTCGTGTTAAGACTTTTGTATTTGGCGTTATAACAGCTTTAGGCATAATTTTGCATCAGAAAAATCATTAAAAACTGATGCAGAAATGAAACAGATTGTTTTAATCCTGATTGCCGTCATGGCAGCTGTCCCGGCCTTTTGCCGGGAGATAACAGGCAATGTTGTTGGAGAAAATGATACGCCACTCGATTTCGTCAATGTGGTGTTATACCGCGATTCGACTTATCTGACCGGGGCAGTGACCAACTCAGACGGACGGTTCTCGATAAGCACCGATGTCAATGGAAATCTTACCGCCAGAATTTCATTTGTAGGCTACAAGGCATGTGCTGCCGCAGTGCCCGCGTCAGGCGACATGGGAATCATTAGGCTCGTCCCGTCAGCTGTGGAGCTTGGGGAGGTGGTAGTCAAAGCCTCGCGTCCGTCAACCACAATGAAAGGCAACGCGCTTGTCACTAATGTCGAGGGGAGTCAGCTTGCCATTGCAGGGACTGCCAACGATGTCCTGACCCGGGTGCCGATGGTGGTGAACAACGGCGGCTCGCTGGAGGTGTTTGGCAAAGGCTCTCCCGAAATCTACATCAACGGGCGCAAGGTCAACGACCTCCAGGAACTTGCACAGCTGAGTTCGCAGGATATGAAAAATGTGTCTGTGATAACCAATCCCGGAGCCTCCTACGCCGCAAACGTGAAGTCTGTGATTCTGATTCGCACCAAGCCTCCGAAGGGTGATGGATTCAGCGGCACCATACGCACTGACAATGGTTTCCAGCACTATTTCCGCACGGGCAATTCGATTGACCTGAAATACCGCACACGCGGGCTGGAACTGTTTGCCAACTATGGCTGGTGGTATGGCGCAAACCGTGATGACCGCACCAACGAGATGACTACCGTAGCTCAGACGGGCATGTATAATCAGTCCTTGCACACACTGGGCAAGCAGACATACAACGACATGACAGGCAAAGTCGGTTTCTCATACATGTTCAATGAGAGCCACAGTGTCGGAGCCTTTTACCAGAACAGCTGGAACCGCCATAATACCGCCGGAGTCATCCCCAGCGAGGTATGGCTGGATGGGAGTCTGCTTGACCGATACAATTCGGATGTGGACAACAGGGCGACAGCTTTGCCGAGGCATTATGCCAATCTGTATTATAATGGAGTTGTAGGCAGGCTGGCAATTGATTTTAATGCCGACTGGCTGTGGTATAAGAACCGTGAACTTTCAGTGAGCGATGAGCTGAGCGAGAATGGCGAAGACAGGGTGGTGAACACTGCCTCCACAAGCCGCAACCGTATGTTCGCCGAAAAACTGGTGCTGACCCATCCTCTGTGGCGCGGACAGATAAGATTCGGGGAGGAATATACCGACACGCGCATGGCAAACCTTTTCACCGCAAATATTCCGGAGGTCTCGGATGCCGACAACAGGGTTGACGAGAGCAACATCGCCGCCTTCGTGGAGGTGGGCCAGCAATTTGGCCGTTTCAATATCGGGGTAGGGCTTCGTTATGAGCATGTGAAGTTTGATTACTACGAGATGGGGACGCTTCGCGACGGCCAGAGCAAGACATATGACAATCTGTTCCCCTCGTTGAATGTGGCCACCCAGATAGGCAATGTGCGCATGGGGCTGAATTATTCCGGGAAGACCGTGCGCCCGGGGTACGGTCAGCTTGACGGGGCTGTCAGCTATATCAACCGCCTGACCTTTGAAAGCGGCAACCCGTATCTGAAGCCGACCAGGATGCAGACCGTGGAGTATATGGCCCAGTGGCGGCAGTTCTTCGCCCAGGTGTCTTACACATATTTCAAGGATGGGGTGTATCATGTCACACAACCCTACGGCGCTGACGGAGAGGCCATCCTCATAAAAACCGCGAATCTCGACCACCGCCACTATTTCCAGGCATTTGTCGGAGGACAATTCAACATCGGGGTGTGGCAACCGCGTGTCAATGTCGGCATGATGAAGCAGTGGCTTACCTTGCCGGTTGATGGAGAGCTAATGAAAATGAATACTCCCGGCTTCCTTTTTCAATGGCAGAATGCGGTCAGATTCCCGTTTGACATCTGGCTGAACGTCGACGCGCAGTTGATGACATCGAGCTGGGACAACAACATGAAGCTCTCAAACACCCCCTGGTATGTCAATGCCAAGATTCATAAGGGATTTCTGCGAGATAAGTTCAGCGTGACTCTCGAAGCCAAGGATTTGTTCAACTCCTCCCAGAACGATGCGGTGATGTATAACGATGCCGTCAGGATTGTCCAGACTAATTACTCCCCCGGCCGCTCTGTGATGCTCACTCTTCAATACCGTTTCAACACCACCCGCGACCGCTATCGCGGAACCGGGGCCGGAAACACCGAAAAATCACGATTCTAAACATTTACAGATACAGTTACAGTCATGAAATACCTGATATTTTTCATACTTAGTGTGGTGTCGGGCGCGGCCGCCCATGCCAAGCCCCGCTGCCAGGGGTTCAACAACAACGATGACAAAGTGACCATCGAATTCACAGACGACAAGGCCGGAGACCGTTACTCCGTTTCAGATGTGAGGCTCATCCCTTCATGGGGAGGAAAAGAGTTGCAGGCAACGTCGGTCAAGACTGCCGTGAAGGATGGGGTGGCCACTGTGACCCTCCGCTTTCCCCACGTCACTCAATTCTCAAATCCCAAAGTGACACTACGGATTAACGGGAAGAAACAGACTTTCAAGGTCTGTCAATAGTGGTTTCCGCCACAGGCCGTAACGGCAGGCAGGTATGATTCCGCTATTGTAGGAGAGGAATTAATTGGCTAACTTTGTGGAAAGTTTCAGGCATTCGTCCGGTTGACGGGCGGATGCCATTGTTTGTCAATCAATAATCAGCTATAATGAGATACAGGTATATGACGCAAGGCACCTGCTCGCGGGTGATCGAGTTTGAGGTGGAGGAGGGCAAGGTGAAGGATGTGGCTTTCACTGGAGGCTGCCACGGCAACCTGCAGGGTGTCGGGCGGCTTGTCGAAGGGATGAAGGCCGAGGATGTGATTGCCCGGCTGGAGGGGATAAGGTGTGGGGCGAAGCCCACCTCATGTCCTGACCAGCTGGCGCAGGCGCTCAAGGCGGTGGCCGACGGGCAGGGCTGAGGCAGTCAGCGTTGCCGCCTTGCAGGAGGAAGCGCGGGTCATAGCACCGGGCGGAGCGCGCCGGTGTATGAGTCCATCACATATCCGGCCACGGATATGCCTTCGGGCATGAGGGGATGGTTGCTCACCAGGTCCACGGTCTCGTGGATTGCCTGGTCGGTGTCCTCGAATCCGTGGAGCCACGCCTTTAGGTCGATGCCGCAATGCTCCATCAGGCGTATGTGTTCCTCGCTGATGCCCCGTGAGCGCATCAGGTGGAGCATCTCGTTAGCGTCCATTCCCTGCACTCCGCATCCGGTGTGGCCGATGATCATAATCTCGGTGACACCAAGCTCGTAGACAGCCACCAGCAGGCTGCGCATCGCCGAGTCAAACGGGTTGGTGATTGTGGCCCCGGCATTCTTGATTATTTTGACATCACCGTTGCGCAGGCCGAGGGCAGCCGGGAGCAGTTCCACCAGCCGGGTGTCCATGCAGGCCACGATGGCGATTTTCTTGTCGGGGTATTTGTCTGTGGCGAAGCGCTCGTAGCCTTTATCCTCCACGAAGCGACGGTTGTATTCGAGTATCTGGTCTATCATGTCAGAGATGTGGGTTTATGGGCAGCCACGCCAACATTCAAGAACGAAGTGCAAAAATTTCGTTCTGAATAGCCCTACAAATTT